>OJDL01000040.1_pt1 | contig 59453 bp, 48 predicted proteins | sample 1592681 | NCBI WGS metagenome assembly OJDL01 (sample SAMN05416885, study PRJEB24817) | seawater metagenome | isolation source: Sea water | place: Canada:Atlantic | collected 2013-11 | reverse complement strand
ATGCCATTTCCAAGGCAAAACGTTTATGAATAGCGGGCTATTTATCGACGTTTTAGCGCAGAAAATGGCTTAAAAGGGAACATTGAGCAAGTGCTGCTTATCCAGAGTTCAGGTTATGTAATAACCATCGTAAAACAAGACGGTGCAGTAATATGTTTAGGGTTTAAATTGTGCGCCTTCGTGCATTAATAATTTAGCCTTCAGTGCTAAACCACCAGCATAACCAGTTAACTTGCCATTACTACCAATAACTCGGTGACAAGGTACAATTAATGCGATTGGGTTGGCGCCATTTGCTGTACCTACTGCTCTAACGGCTTTTTCGTTATTAATACTTTTTGCGATCCAGCCATAACTTTTAGTTTCACCACAAGGTATTTCGGTTAATGCTTGCCACACTTGTTTTTGAAAGTTAGTACCTTTTGGCGCTAAGGGTAGATCAAAGTGCTTTCTCTCACCGCTAAAATATTCATCTAATTGTTTTACAACTTTAGTGAATTTACTGTGGTTTTCAGATAAGCCAGTAAAATCAATTGGAGATTTTCCAGTTTGAAAGGCGAGGGCACTTAACCCTTGCTCGTTTGCCGTTAAAGCAATTTCCCCTAATGGAGATTGATAAATACAGTAATACATGTTTTTGCGTCCTTAGAAATTTGTCTTTTGTACATTATTTTTATTGTGTTGCCAGCGATTGCCATAAATAAATAGCAGCATAAGCTCGCCAAGGGCGCCAATTTTCAGCCAATGTGAGTATATCTTTATTCTTAGGTTTAACTTCATTAAAAGTAAGGGCTTTAATAATGCCTAAATCAGCACTAGGAAATGCGTCTGGGTCGCTTAAACCTCGCATACCAATATAGTTGACTGTCCATGGCCCTATGCCTTTAAGTTTTGTTAATGAAGCTTCTAATTCTTCAATGGTTAAACCTTTGGAAAATATATTTTCATGTTGTTGAAAGTAAGTAACCCAAGTTTGTAATGTGGCAATGCGAGAGCGTGTTAAGCCAATGTCTTGATAATCTACATTCATGAGCGCTGCAATTTTTGGGAAGTACTTTGTTGTATTAATATTATCTGGCTGCTCAATATCAACAACATTTTCGCCATATTTTTCTACAATGCGTTGGGCCAAAGTTGTTGCGCCTTTAACCGATATTTGTTGACCTAAAATAGCTCGGATTGAAAACTCAAAAATATCCCAACAACCCGGTAAACGCAGACCTGGAAATTTTTCGATTACAGCTGCTAATGTGGGGTGAGATTTTAAATGCTGATGGATAAGTTGCATGTCGGCATCTAGGTCGAACATTCGTCTAACGCGGGCAATAATTTGATTTAAATAGCTATAGTCAGTTAAATTAACAGTAAGGTTTAAAGCACTTTTATTCTCGTGATGCGTTACTTTTATCCAGCCTTGGCAATTATCTAACTCTAGGGTACGAAAATAATGTTCTGTAGTAATATCTTCAATATTACTCATTTTTCTTGAACGAAAAAAGCTCAGCATTAATGGCCAGTCAAATGGTGCTTTATAGGGTAATAAAATAGTAACTTGGTTATCTGTTGTTGGTGATTTTTTACCTCTGATCTCACTTGGAGATACTTTGTAAGCCTGCAAAATTACTTCATTAAATCGACGGATACTGTTAAAACCTGCCGCGAAACCCACGTCAGTAATACTTAAACTTGTTGATATAAGTAATTTATGAGCAAGCAACAAACGTTGTTGATGAAAAAACTCACTCGGTGGAAGTCCATAATATTGCATAAACAAACGTCGAATTTGTCTGTCACTGGTTTCTAGTTGCTCAGCACATTTTTGCAAACTGTAATTATTCTCGTAATAGGCTTGGGTAATTTGTTTTATTTTTCTAGGTAATGGCAAATGTGGCGCAAGTTGCGGAAAACATCGTTTACAAGGTCGAAAGCCTGATTGTTGTGCAAGTTCAGCATTTGCATAGTAAGTGACATTTTCTGGCTTTGGAGGCCTTGCCGGACAAATAGGACGGCAAAAAATGCCCGTTGTGATCACCGCGGTAAAAAATTTACCATCGAAGCGAGCATCTCGACTTAAACGTGCATTTTCACAAACTTCTATACTGAACATACTTTTCCTAAATTTACTTTTTGAGCGCTAACTTAATTACTGAGTGATCATACGGCAGATAATGTAAATAACTAGCGATAATCGGACACCACCTAAAATATAAGCAATTTACTTTAAATTAACACTGATGAGGCATATAGTGATTAATAGATTAAATTAAAGCGATTAGTGTTATTACCCAAGCATAGCTATTTTTTAATCTGGTGAATATATTCAACTAAAGTTTGCTATTCCGCTAAGCTATTAGCTAAAACTTACAATAAACTAGCAATTGATAAATATAGGCATGAATAAAGTAATGAATGAAAAAAGTGCATTTAATAGTAAATTAAGCCGGCGTGTCTTTATTTACATTTTTTTGTGCAGTGCTTTATTGTCAGTGGCTTCTACTTTTATTCAATTGTATGTCGATTTTCAAGATGGTGTGGTAAGGTTAGATAAGCGTTTTGATAATATTGAATTAAGTTATAAGCAATCAATTTCTACTAGCTTATGGGATTTTAATGAGGAGCTCATCGAACAACAAATTGCCGGCGTACAGCGACTTCCCGATATTCGCCATGTGCAACTAACAACAACTTTTGGGAAAATATATCAAGTTGGTAACCGTGTAAAAGAAGCTAAAAAAGTTGAAAGCTACCCTATTGTTTTTGAAGGCACTGCAATAGGTAATATGACTATTTCTGCCGACTATCAAGATATATATAATCACTTATGGCAAAAAGCTGGTTTTATTGTTTTTACTGAATTTATTAAAATTTTTATCGTTGCACTCTGTACTTTTTTTATTGTTCATTGGTTTATCACCCGCCATCTATATCGAATTACCCTTTATTCTCAAGCGATGAGTGGAGATAGCTTAGACAGACCTTTAATGTTAGAGAATAGGAGCAATAAAACTGACGAACTCGACGAATTGGTTGCTGCAATTAACGATATGCGTCTGACACTTCAAAACGACATCATTAAACTAGAAGATGCTGAGAATGCATTGATTAACCTTAACGGTGATTTAGAAATTAAGGTTTATGAACGAACGTCGAAACTTTCTGAAAGTAATCAGCAATTACAGCGTTCGCTTGATGCACTAACCTTGGCCAAAGATCAATTAGTACAGTCAGAAAAAATGGCATCATTGGGGCAATTAGTAGCAGGTGTTGCACATGAGGTGAATACGCCGTTAGGTATTTGTGTTACGTCGCTTAGTGCGATGAAAGAAAAGTTTACTGAGCTGGAGCAATCGCTTAGTAGTGAAACTTTAACCAAAAAGCAACTAACTACGATGTTGGTTCTGTTTGAGGAATATGAAAAAATTATTGATCGTAGTCTACATAAAGCGGTTGATTTAATTCGAGGCTTTAAATCTGTAGCGGTTGAATATCATACCGATCCTAAAATAAAAATTAATCTATACCAACATGTTCATGACATTGTAAATACAGTGAAAACTTTATTTAAACAGAAAAATTATACAATTAATATACTTGTTAACGAGGATATTAATTTGGTTACTTTTCCCAGTGCTTGGAATCAAATATTAACGAATTTTCTGACTAACTCACATTATCACGGTTTTGAAAATACTCAAGATGGTGAAATTTCTATTAAATTTGAATTGAATGATGAAAGCCTTGTGCTGACTTATCAAGATAACGGTAAAGGGTTAGATGACAAAGTTAAAGACAAAGTATTCGATCCCTTTGTTACTACAAAGCGTGGTCTAGGCGGCTCAGGCTTAGGGATGAATATTGTGTATAACTTAGTTAATACTAAACTTCGCGGAAGTATTAAGCATGTATCTGTTGAACAAGGGTGCTGTTTTGTTGTTGAGGCACCTTTAGAGGGAAGCTCTAATGACACCGATAGCGAAGCTGGGCCGGAGTTAACCTTAATTCCATAGGTTTAATTCGATAGGCTTAATTCCATAGGCTTAATTCCATAGGCTAAACGTCATAAACTGATAAAGCTATTGGTTATAGTTTGTCGTCGCTTAATTAATTACTACCGCTCTTTCATCTCAATAATCAATACCTCATGGCTTAAGTCATGATTTAAAGCCACTAATTTATTTATACGCTAAGCTCTAAAGTTTAGGCTATACAAATAGGTATGCGGTTAATGTCCAAAGTACCCCTGCAAATGAAGCCGCTAGTGCGGCGGGTACAAGTTGTGATTTTACATGGTCCATTAAGTCACAGCCTGTTGTCATTGCACTTAGAATAGTGGTATCTGAAATTGGCGAACATTGATCACCAAAAACACTACCGTTTAATACTGTCGCGAAGCAAAGCATCATAAATAACTCTGGGTTTGCTACACCTTGGCTTTGACAAATTGCCCATGCTAGAGGCATTGCTAGCGGAAAAGCGATAGCATAAGTTCCCCAACTAGTACCGGTAGAAAATGCGATGATCATAGTGATTAGCTGCAAAATTACCGGTAAACACCAAAATGGCAGGTGCTCTCCTAGTAAAGACACCAAAAATAGCCCGCCTCCGGTTTCTTTACTAATACTGCCAATAATAACCGCGAGCATTAAAATCACTGAGGCAAATACCACTCCTTTTAATCCATTACCGAAACCTTCAACAACGTGGTCTAAAGACATACCTTTAATTAAAGCCATAATGGCAGAAAGCAAAAGTGCAGCGCCAAAAGCCCAGTTAATTTTAGGGGTCCCCAGTATTACAAAACTACCTACTGCAATGGCAGTTAAAGTAACTAAGGGTAAAATAAACTCAAGCACATGTGGTTTATAACCTTGAGGTATGTCTGTGCTTTGTAATTCTTTAGCACTTAATGGTTTGGCGTCAGGAGCGTCTAATTGGCCATAGGTTTCAGCACGAAATTTTGCTGCACGTATACGCTTACCTGAAAAAATAGTGACATTAAGACTAAGCAGCAATGTACCCATAACTGCAAACATACTGTAAAAACTAAATGGAATACTTTGAAAGAAAAAGCTAATGCGATCTGCTTCTGTGGCTAAAAAAGATACGCCGGGTATAAATATTAATGCTTGAACATAGGCTGGCCAAGCATTAAACGCTAATATTGATGCAATAGGAGAAGCCGTCGAGTCTACAATGTAACTCATTTCTTCGTGGCTTACTTTTGCTTTATCAGCTAAAGGTCGCACTGTTGTTCCTACTAACACTGTACTCATAGTGCCACCTTGGAAAAATAGCATACCAAGTAGCCATGAAACCACTTTCGCTGACTTTCTCCCTTTGACAAAGTGCTTAGTCATAAAATTGGCAAAAGCTTGTGCTGCACCTGTTTTCGACCATATACCTAATAAACCGCCAAGTAGCCATAAATACAACAATAACAACGCTGCTGTGCCTTCTTGTGCAAGATTAGGAATGATGACTTTATCGGTAAGATCATAACGACCGAGCATAATAGCGCCCACGACAACTCCGCCAAGTAATGCTGTTAGGGGCTCTCGGGTTAATAAGCATAAAATAATAGTTATTAAAGCGGGTAAAAGTGAGCCAATACCAAAATGAAAGGCCGGTTTAAGAAGTTTTAATTGTTGATTATCGTCTGTTACCCATTGCTGCTTAAGTGTTGGTGGTTTGCTTATATTGTTGAGGTTTTGTTGATTAAGCGGCGAGTTTTCGTAGCTAACTACAGCATCAATTATTACTCTTTTTTCTTTATAAATGTAACTCGAAACGCCTAGGGCATCAGTACTTACATCGTATACATAACTCTGTTCAACCCAATGAGGTGGAATAAACTGCTTAATATACACAGCCGACAATATGGCAAAAATAAAGGTAATTAATGCGATGCTATTATGTTTTTTTTGTACTTTTTCAGGCATTTGGTTTGGCATAAAAAATTATCTTTTTTAATTATCTATTTATTGAGATGTTTTTTATTCAGTCATAGCTACTTATGAAACTACTGAGTTAACGTGAAAAGCGCTATGCATAATTTATCTCTTAACGATAACAGATTTTAAAAGGTATGAAAGAGCATTGGTCTTGTTATGTTCACTTTTTAATGAGTAGCTAAATTAATATTTTAAAATATCTTAATTTAATAATTTTCAGGTGATTACGCTGGAAACTGTTGTAAGTTCACTTTGACTTTATCGCTTTGAGCATCTGCTATTGTTTTGTGTTTATCCCACGGTTCTTTATAATGGCAACAATATTTTTAGGAAGCCTTATATGAGCATTGTATATAAAACTAGAACTCAATTAGTTGTTGAAACACTTAGAGAAAAAATATTAAGTGGTGAGATTAAAGCAGGGCAACCTTTAAGACAAGCCGCGCTTGCAAGTGAGTTAAATGTTAGCAGAATTCCGGTTCGAGAGGCTTTATTGCAACTCGAAGGTGAGGGCTTAGTGGTTTTTGAACCGCATAAAGGAGCAACGGCAACTGAGCTTAATGCTGATCAAGTAGATGAGTTATTTGAGTTACGCGCTATACTTGAATCTGACTTGTTAGCTAATTCGTTGCCAAACATTAGTGACGAGAAACTAGAAGAAGCCACCTTGTTACTTGCAAAGTTAGATAAGGCGCTTGGTAAAGAAAATGCGGCTAACACTTGGAGTGAGCTTAACTCTAGTTATCACAATTGTTTGTATTCAGGCGCTAATCGACCACAAACTTTAGACTTGGTGAATACCCTTAATAAAAGTGCAGATCGCTATATTCGTATGCATTTACTTTGGGCTGGCGGTATCTCAAAAGCTGAATCTGAACACAATGACATTTTAGCATTCAGTAAAGCACGTAATATTGAAGCCGCAGTGGCGATGCTAAAACAACATATTCTGGGGTCACGCGATGAGATAAAGGCTTTCTTAGAAGCGCGAGAATCTAAAGTGAATGGCTAACTAGTTGAATATCATGGTTATATTTACAATTGTTTAATGAGCTTATTTACCAAGATATTTAGTCTTTTTCTTCAAAACATACAAGACAAAATACAAAGCTTCTGACATAGCTTCAGTATTGCGATTTTTTCGTCACACAGAGCATAGATTATTAATCCTAGCGATAATGCTTAAAAGCATTTAAATGATTTTGTTGGGTAATGCTGATTAATCTTTTTAGGTAACTATATTGAGGCTAATTATTGAGACTAATCGGTTGAAAGTCACTTTAGTTTTAAAAGCCGGTTCTTTATAAATATTTACTTGTTATTCTTGTTATTTTTCTTGATGTTAATTTGAGCAAATATTGACATTTAACGAGTATTTCTATAGTATTCCGGCGCCTTCAAATCCCGAAAGATAACGTTTATCGTTGAACTTGCTTGGTACACATTATCATTCAGTAATATATTTTTTGGGCTACATCCAATGTAACTAAATTCAAGCTAGTTTTTTAAATTATGCTTGTTTTTTGATGTTCTAATCAAAGTAGAGATAATAATGTTTGAATTACATGCCAGTAAAGTGGCAAATTTAAAAAATGATGTTCTGTCAGGTTTCACTGTAGCCCTAGCATTGGTACCTGAAGCGGTAGCATTTGCTTTTGTTGCTGGTGTTGAACCATTAGTGGGTTTATATGCTGCATTTATGGTGGGTTTAATTACATCTATTTTCGGTGGTCGTCCTGGCATGATCTCAGGTGCTACTGGTGCTATGGCCGTTGTTATGGTCAGTTTAGTTGCTATTCATGGGGTCGAATATTTATTTGCCACTGTGGTGCTAACCGGAATACTGCAAATATTAGCGGGGCTATTTAAACTAGGTAAGTTTATTCGCTTAGTACCTCACCCTGTTATGCTCGGCTTTGTTAATGGTTTAGCTATTGTTATTTTCCTTGCACAATTAGGTCAATTTAAAGTGACCGATGAAAATGGCGTTTTAGCCTGGATGCAAGGTAGCCAGATGCTTACTATGGCTGGTCTTATTGTATTAACTATGGCAATTATTCACTTTTTACCTAAGTTAACTAAAGCAGTGCCTTCATCTTTAGTCGCGATTGTTGTGGTTACCATTTTGGTTCAAAGCCTTAATTTAGATGCCAGAACAGTCGTTGATTTTGTACGTGATATGACAAATGACCCTATGGCTTCTATTGCCGGCGGTCTTCCTGTTTTTAATATTCCAAATGTTCCTTTTAACCTTGAAACCTTACAAGTTATTTTACCTTTCGCATTAATTTTAGCGGCTATTGGTTTGATTGAATCATTGTTAACACTCACCTTGATTGACGAACTAACCGGCACACGCGGTAAAGGCAATAAAGAATGTGTTGCGCAGGGTGCGGCAAATACCGTAACGGGGTTCTTCGGTGGTATGGGTGGCTGTGCCATGATTGGTCAATCTATGATCAATGTTAACTCTGGTGGTCGTGGCCGAATGTCAGGTGTAACGGCAGCATTAGCGTTACTTGGTTTTATATTATTTGGCTCTAGTTTAATTGAACAAATACCTTTAGCTGCTTTGGTTGGTGTTATGTTTATTGTCGTTATTGGCACCTTTGAATGGTCTAGTTTCCGTATTATAGGCAAAGTGCCAAAAGCTGATGCTTTTGTCATTATATTGGTATCGGGTGTAACTGTAGCTACTGATTTAGCCATAGCTGTTGTTGTAGGTGTTATTGTTTCTGCCTTAGTATTTGCATGGGAACATGCTAAACATGTTGCGGTTCATCGCTCTGTTAATGCCAATGGTTCAACGGTATATGATGTGTCTGGCCCGTTATTTTTCGGTTCAGTTGCTAGCTTTTTAGAGCAATTTGATATGGAAAATGATAGTAATGACGTTATTGTTGAATTTAAAAACTCACGCGTTGCAGACCATTCAGCAATTGAAGCCATAGATACTTTAGCCGAACGTTATATTAGCCGTGGTAAGCAAATGCACTTAAGACATTTAAGTAAAGAATGTACGCAATTGTTAACTAAAGCTGGCAGCTTAGTTGAAATTAATGTTATTGAAGACCCTGAGTATTCTATCGCCACAGATAAGCTGGGTTAATTAATTCTTTTTCTTTAACGTAATTATTGGGTATATACTTAACCGTATCTACCCAATGGTTTAATTCAACTTTAGCCATTGATATTTTATGTTGTAAATATGATCAAGTGGACTAATTCATTGATAAATTTCAAATGCTTTATCCGTTTAATTTTTCCGTTGTGCTCAGTCACACGCCTTAAAATTGAACCGTTATTTGCCGTAAATGAAGAACAAACATTTAACCTGTTTGGTATAATATGCAATTAGAGTTTTTTGAAGTACCAAGTCCTTGTGTTGGCATTTGTCAGTCTGATGACAAAGGCCAATGTTCGGGTTGCTATCGTACGCGAGACGAACGCCTGAACTGGATCGCCTTCGACTCTAATGAACGGCAAAAGGTTATTAAACGTTGCTTACAGCGTAAAAAACGTAAAACACAACCTACCAGCCCCAAAGTAGCAGAAGTTATTGTTGAAAATAAGCAAGCTTCTTTACTTGATCCACCAAGCAAAACACGCATTGAAAACAGTAGCGAAATTGACTTTGGTGACTTTGAACTTTAAGTTGAACTAGTTTTTAGCACCCATTTATCGCAGATAGCTAACCGTTCAACGCAATTGCTTAACTCCTCTATAAGTCTGACTTGTTGTCAGCGACATTTCATAATAATGTAGCTATTAATCTCTTGTTAACATAAGTTAATGAACCTCAAAACTGTAGGTTCATTAACTTATGTTAACTTTAATTAACCCATAATAGCGCTTACAAATCTGCTAGAAAGTTCCATACTTTCTGCAGAGTACTGAGTAAAACAGGAATAAATCTATGCAAAAATTTCTACCATCTTTAGTGTCTGCAGCGCTTGCTGTTGCGCTAACAGGTTGCTTGCAAAGCGAACAACAAAACGAAAGAGTGGTTATAAAGAAAAACCCATATCCAAGTACTTATAAAGTATTACCTTTGCAAACCACCCTGATAAAAAATGCCACGGTGTTAACGGGTACTGGCTCACGTATAGATAATGCTGATGTTCTGATGGTAGATGGAAAGATCAACCAAATAGGTACAGACTTAGTTGCAGAAGGCGCTGTTGAAATTGATGCTAATGGTAAATGGATAACTCCTGGTATTATTGATGTGCATTCACATTTAGGGGTTTACCCTAACCCGTCTGTAGAGTCGCATGCTGACGGGAATGAAATGACTTCGCCTAATACCTCAGAAGTATGGGCTGAACATAGTGTTTGGCCACAAGACCCTGGTTTTGAGGCTGCACGGGAAGGGGGAATAACAACATTACAAATTCTACCCGGCTCAGCAAATTTATTTGGTGGTCGTGGTGTAACTTTGCGAAATGTTCCTAGCCATACCATGCAAGGTATGAAGTTCCCTGAAGCACCTTACGGTTTAAAAATGGCTTGTGGTGAGAATCCAAAACGGGTTTATGGTAGCCGCAAAGTATTACCATCAACTCGTATGGGTAATATGGCGGGCTATCGTATGGCCTGGGCTGATGCAACAGAGTATAAGCGCGCATGGGAAAAGTACGATGCTGATTATGATGCCGGTAAAAATCCTTTAGCACCAGAGCGTGATATAGAGTTAGATACCTTAAAAGGTGTGCTCGATGGCGATATCTTAATTCATAACCATTGTTATAAAGCTGAAGAAATGGCAATGATGATCGACCTAGGTAAAGAGTTTAATTACCATTCGGGCACTTTTCATCATGCGGTTGAAGCATACAAAATAGCTGATATGTTAGCCGAAAATGGCAATTGTGCAGCCATGTGGCCTGATTGGTGGGGCTTTAAAATGGAAGCTTATGACATGGTGCACGAAAACGTTGCCATTGTTGATGCAATGAAAAACTCATGTGCAGTCGTTCATTCAGATTCTGATAGTACAATTCAGCGACTGAACCAAGAAGCCGGTAAGGTTATGTATCGTGCAAACGAAAATGGTTTTGAAGTAACGCCTGAACTTGCTATTACTTGGATCACTTCTAATGCCGCAAAATCACTAGGGTTAGCCGACGAAACCGGTAGTTTAGAAAATGGTAAAAAAGCGGATGTAGTTATTTGGAATCAAAACCCATTCAGTGTTTATGCTCAAGCTGAACAAGTGTTTGTTGATGGTGCTAAGGTGTACGATCGTTTTGATGAAAAATACCAAGCGAAAAGCGATTTTCTGTTAGGTCAAAGGTAAGGTGAAGATTATGAAACATTTTAAATTATTTAAATCATCGCTAATTGCATTGGCACTAGCAAGTTCTACGGCGAGTTATGCAGAAAGTATTGCTATTACTAATGCCACAGTACACACAGTAACTGAGCAAGGTGTGTTAGAAAACGCAACTGTCGTATTCGAAAATGGAAAAGTTACCGCGATTAACCCTGAAACTATTAGTGCTGACACCATTATTGATGCCGAAGGAAAAATTTTAACCCCAGGCTTAATTGGTTCTATGAACCAGCTAGGTTTAGTGGAAGTTAGTGCTGTGTCTCGTAGCCGAGATGCTAGCGATAAAAAAGCTGACATTACTTTTGATGCTAGCTTAGCTTTTAATCCTCGTTCTACGGTTGTTTCACATAGCCGCAAAGGTGGTATTACCAGCAATGTTGTTAGCCCTCGTGGTGGTGAAGACATGTTTAAAGGGCAAACTTTTGTCACTGATCTTTCTGGTGAGTTTGATAGCATTAGAGTGAACAATAATAGTGTATTGATTGACTTAGGCGCTAAAAGTGAAGGCTCGCGAGCGCTAAGCTTGCAAAACCTTCAATTTAAACTTGAAGACGCCGTTAAAGCTCAAGAGAAAAAAGGCACTAAAAACAAGAAAGAAGCTAAAGAACCAAGCCGTGAAGAACAAGTTATTAATGCCTTGCTTGCTGGAGATAAAGCGTTAGTTGCTCATGCCGATCGTGCAACTGACTTACTCGCTTTGTTGAAAATTAAACAGCAATTCGGACTTGATTTAGTGTTTGTTGGCGCGGCCGACGCTGTTTTAATTGCTGATAAAATAGCACAAGCGAAAGTGACCGTTGTGATGAATGCTTTAGATAATTTGCCAACGAGTTTTGACACTTTGCACTCTTCACTTAAAAATGCGGCAAAATTAACGAATGCAGGTGTAAAAGTTGCTTTATCGGTGAGCGGCGATACTCATAAACTTTATGAGCTGCGCTTTCATGCCGGTAATGCTATTGCAAATGGTTTATCAGCTGATGACGCATTAGCAGCTGTAACGGCTAATGTAGCACAAGCCTTTAATCTTGATTCGGGCACTATTGCCGTTGGCAAAACTGCTGATTTAGTATTATGGAGTGCTGACCCATTTGAACTTAGTACTCAGGTTAGTCAAATGTGGATTAATGGTGAAGAATATTCGACTATAAGCCGCCAAGATGCTTTGCGAGATCGTTATACAACGTCAAGTGATATGCCTAGATCTTACGTGAAATAATGCAAAAACAGTGTGTTATATAAGCTTTTAAAACGCTGAATAATACTCAACCCCGTTAGTACAAGCTAACGGGGTTCCTTTCTTACTTTCAATTAATCCTTATAAGTTACCGTTAACTTAACCTCACTCAAACTTGCTAGAGTTCAGTTAATTATCTGCTCACTTTTATAGATCAACAAAAATTACCGCTTTAACCGTGCTGTAGAAGACAATTAATAAAGGTATATGTTTGTTATAACTCTTTTTTAGTTTTTTAGACCGGAAGCTAAGGACGTAAATACTACGACCAATGAGTAAATTTTACATACTATGAAATGAAAAACTCAGTTGGTGATTTTTATATTATTGTTTTTATTGATTTTATTGAGTTAATTTATTGGTCTAATCTTTGCAATATGATTACTCACATAACATAGGTACTATCAAATGTAAGCATTTGGGACTTGGTTCAGTACTTATGCTCAAGTTTAGGCAGTAGCAACAGGAAAAATATTGCTGTTAACTATAGTGCTAAAAAGTCATCTTAAGGAGTTTACTTGACCAGTATATCAAAACCTAGAATTGCCATAACTGGACCTAATAAATCAGGCAATGTAGCTTGGTTTTTTACTGCTTTGAATATAAGGATTGCGGGAGGAAAGCCAATTAGGGTAACGCCTGAGTCTTTTGATGGCACGCTCGATTATGACGGCGTTATTATTGGAGGAGGTTCAGATATTCATCCAGAACACTTTATTAAAGAAAACACAGCGCCAGTAACTCGCTCTTTTTGGACGCAATTAAAAGAATGCTTATTGTATCCGATGGAATTAATGAGCCACTTTAGTTCACACCAATACGACAAAGAACGTGATGATATGGAAATTCAGTTTATTCATTATGCTTTAGACAACAACTTACCGCTTTTAGGTATTTGTCGTGGTCATCAACTACTAAACGCAGAATTAGGCGGTTCAATGTATGAGTCTACCTTACCGCTTTTAAAGGAGAGCGCTAGGATCCGAAGCCCCTTTCCACGCAAAACCGTGCTGTATACGACTAATGATTCCTTAATTTCAAAAATAGCAGGAGACGACCCTTTAAAGGTCAATGCAATACACTCTCAAGCCGTTGCTAAGCCAGCAAAAGAGTTAAAAGTTACTGGCAAAGAAGAAGCGGGTATTAATCAAGTTATTGAAAGTAAAAATAGTGACAAGGTATTAGGTGTTCAATGGCATCCAGAGTACTTATTCTATATGAAAGCCCATAGAAAAATCTTCAGTTGGTTAATACGAGAGGCGATAAAATGAAACAGGCAAACATTATAAAATTATGTCTATTATTTGGTGTTGTTATTGGGCTTTTATCTTTGTACTTTTTAACCCCCATTAGTGACTACCTTGAAATAGACAAAATTAGTCAATTAGCAAGCGACATACCTGATAATGCATTAACCGCGATGATCTTTTTAGGTGTTTTCTTTATTGGGGGAGCTCTTCTTATACCTGTGCCATTAATGGCATTTACGGTTAGCTTAGTTTTTAATATTTGGATCAGCGTATTAATTTGTATACCTGGTTTTCTTTTAGCTAGTTTAAGCGGATATGGAATAGGCCGTGCTATTGGAGGAGACTCTTTTGGAGAAGGCGTAAAAAAGCATACTGAAACAATAAAAGAAAAAATGGATAACAAAGGGGCTTGGGCCATTTTGGCATTGCGTTTGGCACCCACACCACCTTTTACCGTAACAAGTATTCTAGCAGGTTCACTTGAAATAAATATTTTCAAATTTATGCTAGGCTCGACAATAGGTATTGCTCCTTTAGGGTTAAGCGCCGTATTTTTTGGTAAAGGTGCGCTCGAGCTAATGAAAGAGCCCTCGGCATTGGCAGTAACATCGATTATTGCTGCTATTATTTTGTTCGTGGTGTTCATGTTCCTAAGAAAAAAACAAGCAGAGTAAATACTAAAGCTGCTATTGATAAAGGTTAAGCAAGATTTTTATCTTTTAATGATAAAGCATAAACACGGAAAATAATTTACCTTAAAAATGCCTGACTAAGGCGAAAGGAGAATAATGTGAAAGTTTTAAATAAACATATATCGACACTAACCGTGCAAGGCAAGGATTATCACTACTTCGACCTATCTAGGTTGAACACAGACACAAAGCGATTGCCGCTGACTGCAAAAATATTACTAGAAAACTTACTCCGCCATAGCGATGAAAAGTATGTGCAGGAAGAAGATATTGAAAACTTAGCTAAATGGGATACGGCATTTGCCTCTGATACCGAAATAGCATTTGTACCTTCTAGAGTTGTTTTACAAGACTTTACTGGCGTTCCAGCCGTTGTTGATTTAGCTGCAATGCGTAACGCGATGTTAGACCTAGGTGGTGATCCCAATAAAATTAATCCGCTTAAACCCGTTGATTTAGTTATTGATCATTCAATAATGGTAGATGAATTTGGTAAGGCTGATTCGTTTGAGCGTAATACTGAAATTGAGGTTGAGCGTAATAAAGAGCGTTATCAATTTTTAAAGTGGGGGCAAAGTGCATTCGACAATTTCAAAGTCGTTCCGCCAGGAAAAGGCATAGTACACCAAGTTAATTTAGAGTACTTAGCGCGAGTAACATTTATTGATGAACAAAAGAGTACACCGCTACTTTACCCTGATACCCTAGTCGGTACCGATTCGCACACAACAATGATAAATGGCTTAGGTGTACTTGGTTGGGGCGTAGGCGGTATTGAAGCTGAAGCTGCTATGTTAGGCCAACCTGTTACCATGTTAATACCTGAAGTTATTGGCATGGAATTAAAAGGTAAATTACCTGCTGGAGCCACTGCGACCGATTTAGTACTTGCCGTTACTGAGCAACTACGTGCATTCGGGGTAGTAGGGAAGTTTGTTGAATTTTTTGGGGCAGGTTTAAAACATTTAACTGTGGCAGACAGAGCAACACTCGCCAATATGTCGCCTGAGTACGGTGCAACTTGTGGCTTATTTCCCATTGACGAACAAACAATTAAATACTTGGAGTTAACGGGTCGAAGTGATCTACAAATCGAGATTATTGAAGCTTATTCAAAAGCACAGGGTATGTGGGGAAGTGAAGCACAAGAGCATGCTGAGTATCATGCAACCCTCTCTATGGATTTAAATTCTGTTGTTCCTGCTATCGCTGGGCCTAAACGTCCGCAAGACAGAATTAACCTTGATCAAGCATCGACTTCATTTCAACGTTGGATAACAGAACAAAATGAATTAATTATCCCACCTAGCAGCAAACAAAAAGCAAACTTTGATGGTGAAGGCGGCGTAGAAAATATTGGCTCGAAAACGACTGTGGCCTATCGCGATAATAACCAAGACTTTGATCTTAACGAAGGCGCGGTTGTAATTGCTGCGATAACCAGTTGTACCAATACATCGAACCCTTCAGTGTTAGTTGCTGCTGCGTTGTTGGCCAAAAAAGCTAATGAATTAGGGCTTAAGGTTAAGCCCTGGGTTAAAACCAGTTTTGCTCCTGGTTCACAAGTGGTGACTGAGTACCTCAACAAAGCGGGGTTATCCCAAGAATTAGATAAAATGGGGTTTAACTTAGTCGGTTACGGTTGTACCACCTGTATTGGTAATTCAGGCCCATTACCCGAAGCTATTTCTAATGCGATTAGGCAAGGTGATTTAACGGTAACATCAGTGCTATCAGGTAATCGAAACTTTGAAGGGCGAATTCATTCAGACGTTAAAGCGAACTATTTGGCGTCACCGCCTTTAGTGGTAGCCTATGCATTGGCGGGTAATATGAAAGTTGATATCACCAAAGAGCCACTGGGTACGAGTAGTGCGGGCAAGCCAGTGTACCTGCAAGACTTATGGCCAAGCCAACAAGAAATACAAGAGATTGTTACTCGTGTAGTCAATAAGACCATGTTTACAGAGAAATATGGCTCTGTTTATGATGGTGGTGATATCTGGGAAAAACTAGAAACGGTTGACGCTGATATTTATAACTGGCCAGACAGTAGTTATGTGAAAAAACCAACATTTTTTGAAAACATGCCAGCAGAGCCAGAAGCAACTAAAGCTATTGTAAATGCACGCTGCTTATTAAAACTATCAGACAGTGTTACTACAGATCATATTTCACCGGCCGGCGCTATTGGTAAAGAAACTCCGGCAGCAGATTATCTTCGTGCTCATAACGTTGAACAAAAAGACTTTAATTCTTATGGTTCAAGACGCGGAAATCATGAGGTGATGATGCGGGGAACCTTTGCAAATGTTAGATTGAAAAATCAACTTGCCCCTGGCACAGAAGGCGGCTTTACCTGTAAACAACCGAGCGGTGAACAAATGACGGTATTTGAGGCCGCGAATCAATATATTGCTGAAAATACTGCGAGTATTGTTATTGCAGGTAAAGAGTACGGTACAGGCAGTTCTCGAGATTGGGCCGCAAAAGGACCTTTGTTATTAGGTGTAAAAGCGGTTATTGCTGAAACTTATGAACGCATCCATCGTTCTAACCTTATTGGCATGGGGATATTACCACTGCAATTTAAACAAGGTGAAGGCGCAAGTACTTATAATTTAACCGGTGCAGAGCAGTTTTCTATTCAGGCGATAGATGCAGGCCAGAAACAGGTAAAAGTAGAGGTGTTAAAACCTGATGGCGAGAATATTAGTTTTGAAGCAGATATACGTATTGATACCCCCAATGAGTTTGAATATTTCCGCCATGGTGGGATCCTTCAGTACGTGATCAGATCACTACTTTAGATACAAACCAACAATGACTAAATATAACCTGCAGGCGTTAAGGCTTGCAGGCTTTTTTTAAGGAATAACCAATCATCTAAATGTTGAAGTACGCTATGCACTTCAATTACCTCACTATAAAGTTTTTCTAAATTTTAATAAGTTAGTATTACGCTTTGACAAACCCGTTTATTATTATCAAAAAATAGCAATAATTAATAAGTAGATTTGGATGCAAATATAATGTTGAAAGTAACTTGTCAGCACTGAACTAATGGCCACTAAAACTTTCATCCAAATTTTTAATTACTTAGAATAACAATACAATAATGATTATTACCAACTTGAAGAGATATGGTTAAATGTTGAATGTACTTTTAGAAAATGAATTTGGACGTATTGAGCAATATGAACTTAGCCAAGGTCTGCAAGCATTACGCTTTGTTCATCAAAAAGGGCAAGGCTCAATTAGCTTATATGGCGGACAAGTGCTTAGTTGGCAACCTAGCGATCAACAGCCTGTATTTTGGCTCAGTGACACGAGTCATTATAGCTCAGGCAAAGCTATTCGTGGTGGTGTGCCATTATGCTGGCCTTGGTTTGGTGGAGAGGTAAAATTATCTGGTGGTGAGCTTAATCAAGTCAGTAACCATGGCTTTGCTAGACAAAAACAATGGGACATTGCTGAGATTGAAGTCTTAGCTGCTTCGGTTAAAATCACCTTAGTTTTGACTGGAGAAAATTATTCTCCTTATTGGCCTGCTGCATTTGAATTAAAACAAACTTTACTATTTGATGAGTCATTTCATCAAACGTTAACCATGACCAACCAGTCTGATGAAACGGTAGAATATACTGGCGCATTACACAGTTATTTTTGCGTTGGAAATCCGAAAAAAACTGATATTCCGATGTTAAATAATGTGCTTTATGAAGACAAAATCAATGGCTGTAATAAACAAAAGTCAGTGCTTAAAAATTGTATGGGACCAATTGATCGTATTTATCATAATAACGATAGTATGTTTATAAATGACCATGAATGGCAACGCAAAATTGAAGTAACAAGTCAGGGGTGTGAAAACTGGGTATTATGGAACCCAGGTAGTAAAGATGCTAAAAACATGGCTGATGTTCATACCGATGGAGAGTATGAATTTGTTTGTTTAGAAGCAGCAAATACTAACTGGCAACCTATAGGTAGTCAAAGTAGTGTCAGTATTAGTCAAATCGTTAAGCTACACGCACTTTAGAACTAAAAAATTATACCAAATTGATTAATTGAGTTAGCTGTTTTCTTAAGAGTAAAAATAAGCAGCTAATAAATCAACTTGGCATTAGTTAAAAATTACACTTTGGTTTCTACCATTGCTTTTAGCTTGATATAAGGCCTTGTCAGCACCTTGTATGTAATTCTCTATGTTTTGATTTTTTATGGGTGATTCACTAATGCCAAAGCTAATGGTCGTCGAAAAGGAACCACTAGTCGTGGATATAGGAAAAGAAATAGCAGCAATGTTTTTTCTAATACGCTCAACAATAATAAGTGCTTGTTCTGCAGATGTTTCGGGTAAGAGCATCACAAATTCTTCACCTCCCCATCTGCCTACAACGTCAATTTTCCTCAACGTTTGTGACAATTGTTCAGAAATAATGCGCAAGACATCGTCACCGACTAAATGTCCGTATGTGTCATTGATATTTTTAAAGTTATCAATATCAGCTAACACCAAACAAAGGTTTTGGTTGTTTTTAGCTATATCATCAAAACGCCAGTGAATGTGGCTACGATTTGGTAGTTGCGTGAGGTGATCGGTTTCAGCATGTTTAATCAATCGTGATTTTAAATATTTGATAATAGTTAGCAATGCCATGTAAAAAATAATTACAATGATGAAAAACAACATAAATCGGCCGATAAATACTTTCCAGTATGCATTTTGCTCAGCAGCTGGAGGAGAAACAATAAACATGCGCCAGTTTAATTCTTGTATGGGCATTTGAGAAATTAATAACCCCTCATCAGTGGTGTACATAACCTCTGAGGATAAGTTGCTATCAGCGTGGTTGTTTTGAATAAGTGACTGATGCCAAGGTAAATCACTCAAACGTGTGATTAAATCTGTACGGTGATGGCTTTGAGACTTCATGATATTATTGGAAGATAAAGTAATAATATTATTGCTATCAACAAAGTATAATTCAAACCCAAAACGCTCGTTATATTCTTGAAATTTGTTTGCAAAATATTTCAAGTCAAGTGCAACCCCAGTAAATCCAATAAACTCACCTTTGCTATTTCGTATTTTATTGTCAAAATATAAATGTGGGTTTTCAGCATTACCTATATCTGTAAATTGATCCCCTGGTAAGTTTTTCAGTCTATGAAACCACTCTACATTTTCACTATCCAAAGTGCCTTCTTTACTATTTGAGTCTATCATGGTGTCATGTTTTTCTAAGGCAATAAAAGCCATCATATTGTAAGATTTAGCAACTTCTTCTAAGTAAGAAACTAAATAACTTTTGTCTATTTCCTCTTGCTCTGCATAATCGATAACAAATTGATTTTTCGCCATAAAATTTGCCACATTAAGTGGCCTAAGTATTTCGCTTGTCACTAAAGAGAATAATGGTGTTACTGCACTTTGTACTTGTTTGTTATGGCTATTAATAACATCTTTTAAAGTAAAGTAAGAGGTTAAAATTACCGTAACAATAGTGACGAAAAAAATAACGGCGATGTAGCGTTCAAATTTGTTGCCTTGCTTCATTGGGAGATAATAATTCCTAGATTTTTTATTAATTAATTTATAACGCGGTTAGCTACTATTTACTATGTTTTATTTAAGTATCAATAGTTTTAATATTAGGTGGCGGTTAATTTATACGCAAGTGCTTATTGAGTAATGCATGTGTAAAAGTGGTTTTTAAATAAAAGCCTCTTGGTAAAGTCATAAAAGGTTGCCCATGGCGATTAAAAGCTTGTGTTCTGGCTTCGCTGTTTGCTGCTTTAGGTCGTAATTGTAGTACTTGTCCATGTTTACCATGTATATTTTCTACATTGCCAAGTACGATCATATCGGTTAACTCTTGCCAATCAAGTGCCAATAAGTGTTCTTCTTCTTGAGAAGGTGACCAAATAAAGGCTGTGCCAACTATACGTTCTGCTATCGCTATGCTGCGCTCTGATACTACTGGTATCCATAATACGCGTGCCAGCTTATTGCGAATATGGCTTGTTTGCCATTGCGCACCAACTAAGCCCGTAAGCGGGGCAACACAAACAAAAGTCGTTTCTAGAGGTTTACCTTGGGCGTTTATTGGTAGCGATTTTAGTTCAACACCCAAGTGAGGAAAGTCAGGTTCTGGCCTAGAACCTGCACTAGCACCTAATACTTGCTCTAGTAATAAACCTATCCAACCCTTTTCACGCTTTAAGTCTTTTGGCACTTCAACATTGATCATTGCAGCGATCTCTCCTAGCGACATACCTGCAAGGTCTTGTGCACGTTTAAGTAGCTCTGTTTCATCTTTAGGAATATTTATGCTCTGCAATGTGGACTCTGTAATCAGTTTTTAGTGCCTATATTATCATTCAACTTTAAGTCTATCAGCAAGGCAATTAATTTATATTGCTTAAAAGTGAATGAAAATTAAACCATATCTAATCTAGCTATAGCTTTATATTGTGATGTTTTTTGTGAATAAACGTTTGCCCAAAAGTGCAGAGTGTGGAAGAATAAAATTATAATTTAATGCTGTCAGGAGTTCCTGTGATAGATGCCGAAGGCTATCGAGCCAACGTCGGCATAGTAATAATTAATGACAGGGGGCAAGTATTTTGGGCAAGGCGTTTTGGTCAACATTCTTGGCAATATCCACAAGGTGGAGTTGATGAGGGTGAGTCTGCAGAACAAACTATGTATCGGGAATTGGACGAAGAAGTTGGTTTAAAACCTGAACATGTGAAAATTGTAGCGACCACAAAGCACTGGTTAAGATATAAATTACCGAAAAGGTTAATTCGACACGACAGTTTACCAGTATGTATTGGTCAAAAGCAGAAATGGTTTTTACTGCAATTGACCGCACCAGAGTCAGCGGTTGATTTATTACATTCAAGTCATCCTGAGTTTGACGACTGGCGTTGGGTATCTTACTGGTATCCTGTTAGGCAAGTTGTGTCTTTTAAGCGCGAAGTTTATCGCAAGGTAATGAAAGAGTTTGCGTTAGCAGCAATGCCCAGTTATCGACAAGAGCGTCGACGACGACGTGCTTAATCGTTTTATCTAAGATTATTATTATGCATTATAAAATAGCTCACTCCGGTGAGCTATTTAGTTTAAAGTTATTAAAAAATATAGATAATAACTTCAATATCACTCAATTGTACTGAGTTAGTACAGTTCAACCTCATCATACTAGTTTGTATGATATCAATATGAATAGCCAAAGAATGAACTAAAAGGGACGGTAATGCTTACTATTTTACGTCGAATTGTTCTAGAGTTTAGCCAAGCATCAGAGCTTGATCAGGCGTTGCTACGCTTAGTTAGCCAGGTTAAATCTGCTCTTAATACTCAATGCTGCACGGTATATTTAGCCGACCATCAAAAACAACACTTTATTTTAATGGCGTCAAACGGCTTAGCTGAAAATGCTTTTGGTCGAACTAGCGTTGGTTTTACTGAGGGGCTTGTTGGGCTTGTCGGCCAGCGTGAAGAGCCAATTAATATTGCGAACGCACAACAACACCCAGATTTCATTCATGCACCTGAGGTAGAAGAAGAAAACTTTAAAGCCTTTTTAGGTACGCCGATTATTCATCAACGTAAAGTCCTGGGTATTTTAACCGTACAACAAGAAAAATCTCGTGTTTTCACTGAAATGGAAGAGGCCTTTTTAGTGACCTTATCTGCACAACTTGCAACGGCGTTAGCCAGTGTAGAGGCTCAAGGTATGATTGAGCTTAATCATAATGCTCAAGGTATAGGTAAAAATATCTCCGGTATTGGTGGCGCACCAGGCATTGCGATTGGCGAAATGGTGGTTGTACACCCTAAAACAGATTTAGCGAATATTACGATTGAGAAAGCCGAAAAAATTGAGCCACAACTTATTATTTTTCAAGATGCTATCAGTCAAACTGTCTCTGAACTTACGCAAATGAGTGAAAAGCTTAAAGCGATAATATCTGACAATAGCCTTGATATATTTGATGTTTATAAGCACCTCCTAGGAAGTGATAGCTTTAAATCGGAAGTTATTGAAAAAATAGATAATGGTTTCAATGCTGAAAGTGCATTAAAACTCGTGGTTGATAGTTATGTCTTGCAGTTTGAAGCGCTCGATGACGAGTATTTACGTGAACGAGCTTACGATATTAAAGATTTAGGTAATCGCTTATTAAATAATATTAAAAATATTAAACAAGATGAACAGCTGTTACCTAATAAATTTATATTGGTTGCCGAAGATGTTAGTGCAACTATGTTAGCTGAGTACCAACACCTTGGTTTACAAGGGATTGTTTCTATTACTGGCTCAAATAATTCTCATACTGCTATTCTAGCTAAAGCATTAAATATTCCTGCAATAATGGGGGTTGATTATCTTACCATCCGCCAATTACATAAGAAAAAAGCAATTTTAGACGGCTACGGCTGCCAACTTTATGTAACACCTAGTCAAGCACTCATTAAAGAATATCGTCACATATTGGCGGCAGAGAGTGCACTTAATGCACAGGTGAAAGAAGTGGAACATTTACCTGCGACTACAATAGACGGCTTTTGCGTTAGCCTATTGATTAATGCAGGTTTATCAGCTGGGTTTGAGTATTCGCAAAATGTAGGTGCAGATGGCGTAGGTTTGTATCGCACTGAGATTCCATTTATGAACCGTAGCTGTTTTCCTTCTGAATCAGAACAAACAGCTTTATATCGAGATGTTTTAGCCTCATTCAAAGGTAAGCCGGTAACAATGCGCACTTTAGATGTTGGAGGCGATAAGTCATTACCCTATTTTCCTATTATTGAAGCTAATCCTTTCTTAGGTTGGCGTGGAATTCGAATAACTTTAGATCACCCAGAAATATTTTTAGTACAAATTCGCGCTATGATGAAAGCTAACCACGGCATAGGTAATTTGGCTATAATGTTACCTATGATTTCAAGTATTAGTGAGGTTGATGAAGCTATTAGACTCATTAATCAAGCTTACTTTGAGCTTTCAACTGAATTGTTTTGTCACGAAGGTGAGCCCCTTATTCGCCCCAAAGTTGGTGTGATGATTGAGGTTCCCGGCATTATATTTCAGTTAGAAGACTTAGCTAATAAAGTTGATTTTTTCTCGGTGGGAAGCAATGATCTTACGCAATACTTATTAGCTGTAGACCGAAATAATAGCCGGGTAGCAAACTTGTATGACTTTTATCACCCGGCCGTTTTACGCTCTTTATATTATATTGCACAAAAAAGCCAAGGCCAAAATATGCCAATAAGTATTTGTGGAGAATTAGCGAATGAACCCACAGGTGCACTTTTACTCATTGCTATGGGTTATAAAAATTTAAGTATGAGCGCACACAGTTTGGCGAAGGTAAAATGGGTTATTCGTCATGTTGAACATGACCAGCTGAAACAAATTTTAGATCATGTATTAACATTAACTCATACGAGTGATGTACACAGTTTTATGCACGAGCAATTAGTGCAACTAGGTTTAGGAGACTTTGTTCATGCAAGACTATAATCACTGCTATCAAACCCGTTTTTTACACCTTTGCTGCTTAAGTGATGTTAATGTTTACTAGTGTTTTTATCGCATGTGCTTTTTTGGGCGCTATTGTAGGCTTTTTTGCTGGTTTACTCGGTATAGGTGGCGGGCTTATTATTGTGCCTGTGTTAGTGTACTTGCTACCACTGTTAGGTATAAGTGCTGAGCTGGCATTTCCTATGGCATTAGCAACGTCTTTAGCTTCGATTATTTTCACTTCTACTTCTGCTGCTTTTGCTCACCATAAAAATGGCAATATTCCTTGGCCGCTTGCCAAAAGTTTGGTAATAACTGTCGCTATTGGCGCAGTGCTTGGGGCTATTATTGCTGGGTTATTGTCATTACAGGCGTTAACAACCCTATTTGGTAGTGCCGTGCTTATTCTGGCGCTCTATATGTTTTTATCGATTAAAATTGAGCGCAGTATCCCCTTACCATCTAAATGGTGGTTACAATTTATTGGTCTTTTTACTGGTATTTTAGCGAGTTTAATGGGCATTGCAGGTGGTGCCATACTCGTACCTATTTTAATGTACTGCTCTCTTTCTATGCGTCAGGCGATAGGTGTAGCTACCGCAAGTGGCATTATCGTCGCGCTATTTGGTACGCTTGGCTATATATTTGTTGGTTTAGGGCAAAGTGAGTTGCCACCTTGGAGTATTGGCTATATTTACTTACCTGCTTTATTAGGCATAGTGTTAACCTCGTCGCTATTTGCGCCGCTGGGTGTTAAAGCAGGCGCAAAGTTGTCATTACCTTATTTGAAGAAAGGTTTCGCCATGTTTTTAATGTTAGTTGCCATTAAAATGATGTGGTATTAGCTAAATTTCTTAAAAGCACTCGATTATCCCCTTTATCCTGTTGTGAATATTTAGGCATTATTTACTCGATAAACACGTGCCAAAAATTGCTAAATACTGATAAACTCCACATAGTGAAGTGTAGTTTTTTACATTTAATTTTAGACCTAAATTTTGGCAGAACTGTCTGTTGTTATTTATAACCTTGAGGGAAAACTTAGTGAAAGCATATCTTGATCTAATGCGTCATGTCAGAGATGAAGGGGTTGAAAAATCTGATCGAACTGGCACAGGAACAAAAAGTATATTTGGTTATCAAATGCGTTTTGATCTTGCAAAAGGGTTTCCGCTAGTCACCACAAAAAAATGCCACCTTAAATCGATAATTCATGAGTTATTATGGTTTATTAAAGGTGAATCTAATATTGAATATTTAAAACAAAACGGAGTGAAAATTTGGGATGCTTGGGCAACTGAAGAGGGTGAGCTTGGCCCTGTTTATGGCGTTCAATGGCGAAATTGGCCGGCACAAAACGGCGAAACTATTGATCAATTAGCACAATTAATTGATGATTTAAAAAATAATCCAGATTCTCGTCGCCATATTATTACTGCTTGGAACCCCGCATTACTGCCAGATACATCGATTAGCCCTGACGCAAATGCGGCAATAGGCAAGCAAGCGTTGCCTCCGTGTCATACTTTGTTTCAGTTTTACGTGCTAAACGGCAAGTTAAGCTGCCAATTGTATCAACGCAGCGCAGACATTTTTCTTGGCGTACCTTTTAATATTGCAAGCTATGCATTATTTACTATGATGATCGCTCAAGTATGTGACTTGGAGTTAGGCGATTTTGTTCATACATTTGGTGATGCTCACTTGTATTTGAATCACCTTGAGCAAGTAGATGAGCAGTTATCACGCGAACCATTGGCTTTGCCAAGTATGTGGATTAATCCTGAGGTAAAAAGTATTTTTGATTTTACCTATGAAGATTTTGAACTTCAAAACTATCAGGCGCATCCACACATAAAAGCGGCTATATCGGTATAGGATACTTTTAAATAAATATTCAAATAAAAATAATAGAAAGAAGTGCTTAAAAGCACTTTTTTCGTTTTGGTTTCCCTTCTCATAAACATTAGCGTCAAGCTAGTAGGATACTCTCTTGTCCTGCGAAGCTTTACTGACTTAGATAAACTAAAATTATCAATAAAACGGCGGTTAAGTAGTGCTTAAAGTGAAATTATTCAACTAAAAAAAAGAAATTTTTTCAATATTATTAGTGGTCGAAAAATATACTTTTATTTGCTCAAATTTCAATGTAATGTGTTAGTTGCTTATTTATTAACTTTAAAAGAAGGAAACTTTTATGGGCTCAGAAAATGCACTTTATATAATACTCATTGAAAAGATAAAACAAGATGCGTTAGTGCTACCTGCTTTACCTGAAGTGGCTTTGAAAGTGCGAGAGGCCGCTGATAATCCTGACATTAATTTGATGAATATGAGTGAAATTATTAGTCAGGATGCGGCACTTTCTTTAGGTATGATAAAAGTAGCAAATAGTGCTGCTTTTAGCCGGGCAGTAAAAGTTGACTCTGTTGCGAAAGCAGTTACTCGTATCGGTTTAAGGCAAATTAAAAGTATTGCAACTGCAATGGCCATAGAGCAAATGTTTGTTTCTGACAACCAGGTTATTTCAGAGTATATGCAAGACTCTTGGCGTCAAACGGTTGATATAGCCTCGGTTGCTATTGCGTTGATGACTTTATATATACAAAAAAATAAACAATCACCTTTAAGGATTGAAACACTAACGTTAGCAGCTCTCATTCATAATATTGGTGTTTTGCCTATTTTAAATGAAGCAAAAGCTCACCCAGAGGTATTCGCAAACGCTGAGTTTTTGGCTACAGCGATCACTAAATTTTCAAATGAAATTGCCGTTGAGATGACAAAAGCTTGGGATTTTTCGGAAGATTTTCGTGAAGTTGTAAAAACCTGGAATGATTTAAGTGTATTGCCTCAAAATGCACACTATATTGATTTTATTCGAGCGGGCGCTGTTTATCATGAAGTATTTAAAAACACCTCAACACGAGATTTTATGCTTGAAAGTTATGTTGAAAAGGGCATTTTACCAGAACTAAATTTTATGGAATCAGAAGCATTTTTAGAGGTATTAGCAGAAACTAAATCAATGTTTTGATGTTATCCAATTGATATAAACAATCGATCATTCTAAAGCGGTTTAAATATCCAGTATCTACGTTGCTTTCAATCCCAATAGCTTGCTATTGCTTAATCAAGCGCCTTGCTACTGAAAATTTATCCTCGTTTAAAATTTATCCTCGTTTAAAATTGATCGATTCATTAAGTCAATTGGTATTAAATTAGCATTTGGGCCTGTTCACATTAATTGTAGAGAATAAAAAAAATGCGCTGTTTAGCGCATTTTTAGTATTAATGGTATTTGAAAAGGTAAAGTAATAATTATGCTTCTAAATAATCACTCGCTTTTAGTGAAAACTCAGCTAATAAATTATCTATAAAACGATTTAACTCGCCAGCCATTAAAGCAAAATCTGCATCGAGTTTGGCAACAATATCATCACTATCAATATCGTCATTTTGTTCTTGTATTACGTCATAGAACTTAAGGCGTTTAATCGCTAAGTCGTCACATAAGATAAACGATAATGACTCATCCCATTCTAGCGCTACTTTTACAACATATTTGTCTGCATCTAAATGGGCTTTAATCTCTTCAGAAGTTAAGTCTTGATTCTTAACGCGAACGACAGCACCGTCATCTCCAAGGGCATTAAATTCTGCTTCCATACCAAGTTGGAAATTAGCGCCTAAATTGCTTTCTACTAACCACTCTGTCATTAGCTCATCAGGTGCTTTTTCTGGTGAAGGTGTTGTTACTGGCAAGGTGCCAAGTGATTTACGTAAAAGCGCTAAAAAGTCTTCGGCTTTACCTCTGCTACTGGTATCAACAACAATAATGTTGTGTACAGGGTTGATATAAGCACGGGTATCACTAAAACGAGAAAAAGCTCTTGGCAATAATTCAAAAATAATATCTTCTTTAAATTGCTCTTTTTCTTTCTTTGTAGCTCCGCGTGATTGTTCTGCTTCTAATTGTGCTACTTTTTGCTCAAGCATGTCTTTAACAACAGGAGCTGGGAGAATTTTTTCTTCTTTACGAGCGCATAATAAGTAATTACCGTTTACACCGTGTACTACAGTATCACCATGTTTACCTAACGCGTTAACCCAACCAAAATGTGATTGCTCAGTTGATGCACAAGGAGTAAATAAATGCTCAGATAATTGTTTCTCTAAATCTTCTTCAGAACATTCAAAAGGGCGGGTAAAAGCAAAAAAGTATAGGTTTTTAAACCACATTAAAATAATCCTTGCCCTGTTACTGTGGGCGAATAATTGAAAAACGACGGCTATATTACCGTACTTATATCAATCACGCACGCCTTAGATTAATCCAACGATATACTCAGGATTTAACCCATATTATTAAACTTTATTTCGTAAGCTAAGCCTTCGTTTACAACAGAAGTTGCATGAATACTACCGCCTAAGGTGTCGGTGACTAAGTTATGTACTATATGAGTCCCTAAGCCAATTCCACCTTTGGTGGCTTCGGTAGTAAAGAATGGGTCAAACAAGTGTGCTAATTGCTGCTCAGACAAACCGTGGCCGTTGTCTTTACACATAATGCGAACTTGTTCACCATTAAGTTGAATATCTATCGTAATTTTGCCACGGTTGATATCCTTTAATCCATGCACTACTGAGTTAATGATGAGGTTGGTAAATATTTGAGAAATAGCACCTGCGTGGCAATATATTTCTGCATCGTTAGGGCAATTAACTTTAATTGTGTGATTGGATTTTTTTAACTTAGGGTGTAAAGAATGAATAATTTCGTCAATATATCGAGCTAAGTTAATTTGACGAATTTTTTCGCTTATTTGATCGACTGCAACCTGTTTATAGCTGGTGATTAATTCAGATGCACGTTCAAGATTGTTAAGCAATAAATCTAGACCTTGTTTTGAGTTATTAGTGAAGTCGTTAAGTTCACGCTTTGAGAGCTTATTACTGTCGATGTCTGACTTAAGTTTACTCAGTAAATCTGTTAAGTAAGTGGTTGAAGTTATACTGACGCCAATTGGGGTATTAATTTCATGGGTAACTTCTGCTGACATGCTTCCAAGTGCTGCCATTTTTTCTGTATCAAGTAATCGCTCTTGGGCTTTTTTCAATTCATTTATTGAACCTTTCAATTCATTATTGGTTTCTAAAAGAGTTCTTTCAGTAAGGCTTCTTCGGTTATTTTCAGCTTGAAGTTTTTGTTGTTGATCTAATAGCTCTCGTTGTTGTAGTTCCATTTTTAACATAGTGGTGCTTAATGAAGACGTTTTACGGGCGACCTCTTGTTCTAGCATTAAGTTTTGTTCATCTAATTTACTGTTTGCTGAAATAACTTTACTTTGTGTTAAAGCCAACTTTTCTTGGTAGATCACGAGTTCATCAATTAAATTGTTGTATGCATTTTGAAGAATATTTAACTCATTATTTTCATAGTTAATAACATGTAGTTTAGAGGCTTCAGGATCATCTATATCAAATTGATTAATTTGCTCGGTTAATTCGTTAAGTGGATGCGTTAATAGGCTAGAAAAGGCTAAAGAAAAGAGCAGTACGAGTGCTGCGGTTTTGACCATAGCATTACCAATGAGAAAATATATCCCGACTTGTATACGATTAAAAATTACCTCGTTACTTGATAATAATGTCACAGAGCCAACTTTAGTTGTGCGGCCTGAAAACTCGAAAATTAATGGAAAAGCATGGCCAAATAATCCGGTATTATGTGAGCTAACATTAAAGTATTTTTGACCATCAACTTTTTTATTTGAACTTGTAGACTCTATAAAGAGGTTATCTTCTCCTGTTGCAACACCTAATTGGGCAATAACAAAATTATTTTCATCGGTAACTGTTATACCTTTAATCATAGGGATAGCGACTAAACCTTCGGCAATTGATATTGCTTGTTGGGTGTTAAGTTCCCATACCGCACGCGTTAAACTGCCACTAAAAGTTTTTTCTAAGGTGAGTAACTCGCTGGCAATGTGGTTTTTGGTATTTATATATTCTGCGCCAATCTGTACACAAGTAACGATAAATGTCAGCACAAAGTACAATGACAATACGCGCGTTAGAAGCTTTCGTGACAGACTTGTTGTTTTCATTAAATAGTTCTTCTATTAAGTGGTTGTTAACTCTTGCGGTTTTAAAAAGTTCGTGCTTTCAATGTTCAATGATAGATACCAATAGATTAGGCATTTAATAAGCCTAACTTCTCCGTGTAGTTAATTCAATATACGGTATTAACTGCTTTATTTCTCTTAAAAATTTAAAAATTTAAAAATAGTTCTAGGTATCAATAAATAAAATCAATTTTTGTAAAATTTCAAAAAATAACTTCTTGTGTCACAAAAGTGTCACAAAAGTTTGGCAATATAGTCGAAATAATTTTTTAGCCATACTTAAATTTACAAAGGTATCACCATGAAACATACTTACAACAAAATCGCTGTAGTTTTATTGTCTTCTTTATCAATGTCGGCATTTGCAGCTAATGTTGAAGTTTACGGTAAAGCAAATCTGTCTCTACAATCTTCTGATGAAGGAGAAGGCTCTTTTACCGAAGTAAAAAGTAATGCTTCGCGTATTGGTCTTAAAGGTTCACATGACCTGGGCGATGGCTTAACGGTAATTTATAAAGCTGAGTTCCAAGTTGACTTAGATGGTGATAGCGACAAAGGCGATAGCATTACCGATCGTAACCAATATGTTGGTTTAGCAGGTAACTTTGGTGAAGTATTATTAGGCAAAAACGATACTATGCTTAAACAATCACAAGGTAAAGTTGATTTATTTAGTGATTTAAATGGTGATATTAAAAACTTATGGAAAGGTGAGAACCGCATGGCGGACACACTTTCTTATAAATCACCTAAATTTAGTAATTTCCAACTAGGTGTTACTTATATTGCAGAAGATGCTGTTGATGCTGAAGATGGCGTTTCAGTTGCTGTGTTCTACGGTGACGCTAAATTGAAAAAAACTAACCTTTTTGCTTCTGTTGCTGTTGATTCAGACGTAAACGGTTACGACATTACGCGTGCTACAGTTCAAGGTAAAGTGTCGGGTGTTGTTTTAGGTGCCATGATACAGACTCAAGAAAAAGTAGACGGCTCAGGCGAAATGGATGGCTATATGCTGTCGGCTAAATACAAAATGGACAAAGTAACTTTTAAAGGTCAATACCAAGCTGCTGACTTTAAAGACGGTGATGACAAATCAGGTATTACTGTAGGTGCAGACTATGCATTAGCTAAAAGCACAAAGTTATATACGTTTTACACAACTTTCGATATGGACAGTGGCGAAGATCAAAACTATTTAGCTGCAGGTGTTGAATATAAATTTTGATATTGATGATAAGTTGTCATTAAATCAGTGGGTCGAATTTTAGTTAAGACTCATTATAATTAAGCCGCATTTTGCGGCTTTTTTCTTGCCTATTTGTTTTGTATCCTTGATCATGATGTTGTTTAATTTATTATATAAACTAATGCAATTTTAGTTATAATTTTGCCGTTGTCATGAAACTGTCATATTTTTTTATCACAATGTTCACTATACGATTAAGCTATTAGGACGGATACATGAATAGACAGATATTAGTTGTTGAAGACGAAGCAGCAATTAGAGAAATGATAACGTTTGTTTTAGAGCAAAATGGTTTTAATGCCATAGAAGCTGAAACTATAGAACAAGCGCAAGCTAAAATTAAAGAACCATACCCAGATTTAATTTTACTTGATTGGATGTTACCCGGTGGTACAGGCGTAAAGTTAGCCAAATCATTAAAGCAAAACGAATACACGCGTTCTATTCCTATTATTATGTTAACCGCACGCGCTGATGAAGACGATAAAGTAAAAGGCTTTGACGCGGGTGTTGATGATTATGTAACTAAGCCTTTTTCCCCTAAAGAATTAATTGCTCGAATTAAAGCTGTTATTCGACGGGTGGCTCCAACCGCATTGGAGGAGTCAATCGACTTTCATGGTATAAACTTAGATCCAGTTGCACATCGTGTTTCTATTAACGATAAAGCGCTTGAACTTGGACCAACGGAATTTCGCTTGTTACATTTTTTTCTTACGCACACCGAGCGTGTGTATAGCCGAGAACAACTCTTAGATAATGTTTGGGGAACCAATGTTTATGTTGAAGACAGAACGGTTGATGTGCATATTCGTCGTCTACGCAAAGCTATTGCTGGTGACGGTCATGAAGAATTCATTCAAACTGTTCGAGGTTCGGGCTACCGTTTTTCGGGCAAAATTAAAACCTCAGGTTAGTCGCTAATATATGTATTTTCGTATTTCAGCCTCGGTACTTCTAACACGAGTTATTAGTGGGCTAATTGCTAGTGCTGTTCTGGGCTACATGCTTGGACAAACATTTCTTGTTGTTAGCATAGTAGCCATCGCTTTACTTGCATGGCATTACAACCACTTATTTAAATTAATACAATGGTTATGGCAAGGTAAATCAATTTCTCCGCCTCAAGCAAATGGTATTTGGGGGCGAATATATGACGGCATGTATCGTCGCATTCGTAAGCAGCGCTTGAAACAAAAGCAGTTAAATGAGCGTCTTCGTAAATTTAGGGATGGTGCAGAAGCTTTACCTGATGCTGCTTTAGTGCTGTCAAATGAGCTTAATATTTTGTGGGGCAATAAAAAAGCCTCACAACTTATAGGTGTTCGTTGGCCTGGCGATGTAGGGCAGCGTATTGACAACTTGATTCGGTTTCCTGAATTTTCTAAATATTTAGCAAGTGGCGACTTCGAAAGTCCTTGTTTGATTATTTCTCCAATAAATAGCGAATTACAGCTTGAGCTGCGCATGATGGCTTATGGTAGTGATCAAATTTTACTTTTAGCGCGTGATATCAGTAAAATTCAACGACTTGAGGAAATGCGTAGAGACTTCGTCGCGAATGTCTCTCATGAATTAAAAACTCCGTTAACGGTAGTGCGAGGCTATGTTGAAATGGTGCAAGCGAGTGAAACAGCATTAGCGCCTCACTGGCAAAAAGCTTTTTCTACCATTGAAACTCAAGTATCGCGAATGGATAGACTAGTTGAACAGTTACTAGTATTAGCCAAGGTTGAAAATAACCTTGATTCAGACAACCATCAACAAGTTGATTTATCACGTTTAACTTTGACAGTAGTAGAAGACGCACAATGGCTAAATCAGGATAAAAAGCATGTTATACAGTGTAATATAGCGCCTGATATTAGCATTAAAGGGAATGAGCACGAATTAAAAAGTGCCTGCCTAAATTTATTATCCAACGCAATAGCCTACACCCATGAAAATGGCACTATTGATGTGACATTGCGAATTGACGGGAATAAAATACGCTTTAGTGTTAAAGATAATGGCCCTGGTATTAAACCAGAGCATGTTAACCGATTAACTGAACGTTTTTTCCGGATTGACAAGTCTCGCTCAAGAGATACTGGCGGTTCAGGGTTAGGCTTAGCAATAGTTAAGCATGTCCTTAATCACCACAATGGTGAGCTTTCTATCGAAAGTGACTGGCAACAAGGCAGTGAATTTATTATTCACTTTAAACCAACTTCAACGAGTTAACTTAAGCCAATCTTCTTTTAAAAGGTTTAAGTTAACTGCATTTTTTTGTTCAATCGTACTCCTATTTTTAATGCCTTCTTAATAGAGTAAACATAATGTTTTTCATTGTTAGCGCTTAACTTTGCTTAACTTTGCTTAAATTTGCTTAAATTTAGCACTAGCCATCAAAAATAAATTGGCCTTTTATGATAAAAGTTTAATAGCAAAATTTTTTAATGCTTGTCATACAAGTGTCACAAACTTTACTTATTATTGTCATATTCACTTTCTATAGTGTACTCAATTTAATTATATATCTCATCGGAGAGTAACATGAGTTTAAAACGTACCTTAGGCGTTATTGGTTTATCTACCCTTATCAATTTTTCTGCATTTGCAGTTGATAGTGATTTACCAGTTTATAAAAAAGTAAGTGGTGTTTCAGGCAATGTATCGTCTGTTGGTTCTGATACGCTAGCAAATATGATGACATTTTGGGCTGAAGAGTTTAAGCGCACTTACCCTAATGTAAACGTGCAAATTCAAGCCGCAGGTTCTTCTACAGCTCCTCCAGCGTTAACTGAAGCAACTTCTAACCTTGGACCTATGAGCCGTAAGATGAAGTCGCGTGAAATTGAAGCCTTTGAGAAGCGTTACGGCTACAAGCCTACGGCAGTTCGTGTTGCCATTGACGCCTTAGCTGTTTTTGTTCACAAAGATAACCCAATTAAAGGTCTACGTATTGATCAAGTAGACGCTATTTTTTCAAGTAATCGTAAGTGTGGTGCAGAAAAAGATGTAGATCGTTGGGGCGACCTTGGTTTAACGGGTGATTGGACAGGTAAAGATGTTCAATTATACGGTCGTAACTCAGTATCGGGCACATATGGTTACTTTAAAAAGAAAGCCTTATGTAAAGGTGATTTTAAAAATAGTGTGAATGAGCAACCAGGTTCTGCTTCTGTTGTGCAATCAGTATCTGCTTCATTAAACGGTATTGGTTACTCAGGTATTGGCTATAAAACTTCAGGTGTTAGAGCTTTACCTTTATCGAAAAAAGGCGGTAAATTTATCGAAGCTAACATGGAAAATGCTGTTTCTAAAACATATCCGCTTTCACGCTTCTTATATGTTTACGTTAACAAGCACCCAAACAAGCCGTTAGCGCCAATGGAAGCTGAATTTTTGAAAATGGTATTGTCAAAATCAGGACAAACCATCGTTGAAAAAGACGGTTATATCCCACTACCTGCTTCAGTAGTAGAAAAAGAGTTTAAAAAGTTAGGTTTATTATAACTAGCGCTATACTTAAAAAATATAACCCACAACCTGCAATGGTTGTGGGTTTTTTTGATTTAAAACCAAAGTTTTAAATTGATGTAGTCCTATATTATGCGCTGTTTGATTTCAGGTGCCTTGCTCTATGGCTTACTTTAACACTGTCCTACAATATAATTTCTGCATTATGTTTAATCTTAATGGTTAGTTGTTGCCTGACTAACGTTGATTAATATTTGAAATACATTCCTGTATTGAACGACTGATTTTCATTCAGTATGCTTTAAACATAAGATACGAATTTCAACCATTACACTCGATGAATGCAGCTTCAGCATTATATGGGTGCATGATTACTTTACATATTCTACTTTTCAGATAGCACTTTAGAGATAGTATTTAAGAGGTATTAGTTTGGTATTTAATGAGCCTTTATCTATAACTCGTTAATTAATGAGGGAGGGGATAGTTTTTCGTTTTCTGTGGAAGTTAAAAGCGCTCTTCTTTGAGATTAGGTTTACGTTTATCTTGGTTAGGTTAACGTTAAATTCAAGTGCCTAGCAAGGTATACTTGCAAATAAGTCGTAGCTTATCTGGCGTAAAGTAACCTAGATAAGCACTCAAACAGGATTGTTCAATATGTGCAGCGTAGAAAGCTAAATGTTCGTTTACCCGCTTAATGCCGCTTTTTTAGCGAGAAATATCTACCATCAGGTCATCAGCTAAATTTTCAAGCGCATCAATCATGGCATCTATTGTACTTTTTGCTGCTGAAACCGTAATTTTTGCTTTAAATAATTCATGACCAGCATGTGGTGCAATTTCTTGTGTACTGACTAATTTTAGTAAGTTACCACCGTGATGATGGATAATTGATGAAATCTCTTGCACTATGCCTGATCTATCATTTGCTGTTAATTCTAGAACAAAAATGCTTTCAGAAGCTGAATCTTGCTGTTGAACATGTTCAATTTGCATTTTAAAGCCAGGCAGTTCAGCCAGTTTATCCGCTAAGTCTGTTGAATTTTCAACGGGTACTGCAATTTCCACAACACCAGCGAAAACGCCCGATATTTGATGTAAACTTGATTTTTCCCAGTTAGCGCTATGTTCAGAAATTAAATCGGATAAAACTTTAACGATACCGGGGCGATCAGCGGTCATAAATGAGATTATAAGATGGTTCATGATAAGTCCTTTGAAAATGTATTAAGTGTTAAAGATAATTAAGTTCGGCTAAGTTTTGAAAGCTCTTTATTGAATTGTTCTTCGTCAGCGAGATTAAGTTCAATTAATCGACGTAATGAGCTAACACTATCGATGTCAATACCACTGCACTGTACCCGAATATTATTTTTTTCTTGGTGAACAACAACAACGTTCATTTGGATTTTTTCTTCAGCTTGATGTAATTTAAATGACAGTAAACCCATTTTATTTGAAAATACCACTTCCTGAGTGTCTGCACAAAGTAACGCGCCGTTTAAAGATAGATCTATGATATTCACAGGTAAACAGTGTTCGCCAATGGCTAGTTCAGCCTGCATTGAAAAAAGTATTCGGGTAAATTGACGTCTATTGTTCATGAGCAGTATTTATGACAAAGTGGTTTCTTCAGCATAGCTCGCTTTTAGCAAAAAGGCACCTTAATTAATACATTAAGCTGCCTTTATCTTATTGTTAACTAGGTGGTTATATATTAGTTAACCAATTTTTTTATACTTTATACGGTGTGGTTGAGTTGCCTCGGCGCCATAGGTTTTCTTCATCCATTCTTCGTATTCAGTGTAGTTACCTTCATAGAAGTTGATTTGGCCTTCATCACGGTAGTCGAGTATATGTGTGGCGATACGATCTAGGAACCAGCGGTCATGAGAAATAACCATAGCACAGCCTGGAAACTCTAAAAGTGCCTCTTCTAGTGCACGTAAGGTTTCAACATCTAAGTCGTTGGTTGGTTCATCGAGTAATAATACATTGCCACCTGTTTGCACTAATTTAGCTAAATGCACACGGTTACGTTCACCGCCAGATAAATCACCAATAATTTTTTGCTGATCATTGCCTTTAAAATTAAAACGGCTTACGTAAGCACGACTAGGTATTTCGAATGTACCAATGTGCAAAATTTCATGGCCTTGAGATATTTCTTGATAAACAGTTTTGCTGTTGTCCATGTCATCACGGAACTGATCAACACTGGCAAGTTTTACCGTATCACCAAGTTCTACATTACCTGAATCTGGTTGCTCTGCACCTGACATTATTTTAAATAAAGTTGATTTACCTGCACCGTTTGGCCCAATAATACCTACGATAGCGCCTTTAGGTACACTAAAGCTTAAATCATCAATAAGTACTCTATCGCCAAAAGACTTAGTGACGTTATTAACGTCTACCACTTTATCACCTAAACGTGGGCCTGATGGAATATACAATTCGTTTGTTTCATTACGTTTTTGATGATCTTGACTGTTAAGCTCTTCAAAACGTGCCATACGGGCTTTGCTTTTTGATTGGCGGGCTTTAGGGTTTGAGCGAACCCATTCAAGTTCTTGCTTTATGGTTTTTTGTAATGCACTTTCACTTTTGCTTTCTTGCTCAAGACGAGCATTTTTTTGCTCTAACCATGAAGAGTAATTGCCTTCGTAAGGAATGCCGTGGCCTCTATCAAGCTCTAAAATCCAGCCTGCTACATTGTCTAAGAAATATCTATCATGGGTAATTGCTACAACAGTGCCCGCGTAGTCATGTAAAAATCGCTCTAACCAAGCAACAGATTCTGCATCTAAATGGTTGGTTGGCTCATCAAGTAGTAGCATGTCAGGTTTTTGTAATAACAAACGACAAAGCGCAACTCGGCGACGTTCACCACCACTTAATACTGCAATTTTTTGTTCCCAATCAGGTAAACGTAAAGCGTCAGCGGCACGTTCAAGCACGTTGTCAATATTATGTCCGTCGTGGCTGTTAATAATATCTTCTAACTGGCCTTGTTCTTTGGCTAAAGCGTCAAAGTCGGCTTCAGGTTCAGCGTACTCGGCGTAAACTTGGTCTAAACGTGCCATAGCACTTTTAACTTCAGAAACAGCTTCTTCTACAATTTCGCGAACGGTTTTTGTTTCATCTAAAACTGGTTCTTGTGGCAAGTAGCCAATATTAGTACCTGCAAGCGCTTTTGCTTCACCTTCAAACTCGGTATCAAGGCCAGCCATAATTCGCAGTAAAGTTGATTTACCAGAGCCATTGAGGCCAAGTACACCAATTTTTGCCCCAGGGAAAAATGAAAGAGAAATGTCTTTTAATATAGTGCGCTTAGGTGGAACGACTTTAGAAACGCGGTTCATCGACATGATGAATTTATCTGGTAATGGTTGTGCCATGGAAAACCTTTTTGAAGCAGGATTAGTATGGTAGCTATTCTAGGTTAATAGCTACCTTGTTGGCAATGAGGTTTTATGGTTGATTTTCAGCGAAATTTATACTTTCTTGATATTAATGAAAGAGCTTTAATCCATTAAATATACATGATTACGACCATGCGACTTTGCTTTATATAACGCCATGTCAGAGCGTGAGTAAAGAGCTTGGAAGTCGTTATCGGTTGCCTTTAACACAGATACTCCTAAGCTAATCTTAATCGGTAACTCGAGGCTATTCACCCTAATTATATTATTATCTAATAACTCACGCAGTCTTTCTGCTGCATGTAAGCTATCTGTTGTGGAAATATTGGGTAGCATTATTGAAAACTCTTCTCCACCGATGCGAGCAAAAATATCTTCGGCTCTTATGGTTGGAGAAATTAACTGAGCAATTTTTATTAACACCAGATCGCCAATAGGGTGACCATAATGATCATTTACTGATTTGAAATGATCAACATCTAAAGAAATAACGGCTAATGGTTGCTGATACCTTCTAGCTCTTTTAAATTCTCTATTAGCATTTTCAAAGAAATATCGGCGATTATAAATACCGGTTAATTCGTCTGTATTGGCGAGTTGTTCAAATTTTTCTTTTAGTTGGTATAGCTCAGTTACATCAGTAGAAAAAGCTATCATGGTTTGCAGATCACCTTTTAACTGAAAAGGTACTTTTGTGCTCAGGTAATGATGAATTTTATTGTCTGGCCCTTTTAATTTTTCATTCATTACTACTTTTTGGTTTTTCTCAAAAACAGCTTTATCACTTTTCCAAAAATCTGCTGCATACTTCGGAGGAACAACGTCATGATCGAATTTTCCAATAATATCTTCAGCGGGCAGGCCGATAAGATCAGCTACACGACTGTTGACATACCTATAGCGACGATTAGCATCTTTCATATATATGTAGGCATCAACATTATTTAACACAACGTCAAGCAAGTGTTTTTTATTTTGATTATCTGCTTCGAGTGCTTTTTGTTCTGTTATATCTGTGGATATTCCTGAAAGGCCTATAACTTCATGGTTATCATTGTATAGCGGGCTTTTAACAGTTCTATAGGTATGAATTTTCCCTGTTGATTTAATAACAGTGTCTTCTTCGATTGTTAAAGTAATGTTTTCATTCATCACTTGCTGATCGCTTTCTATAAGATCGTCAAGTATATCTAAATCAAAGAAATGAGAATCATCTTTGCCGATAATATATTCAGCTGGCTTTTGAAATAAAACTTCAACGTTAGCATTAGCATAAGTATATTTACCGGTTAAATCTTTGCTAAAAACGTATGAACCAATATTATCGAGTACTTTAGACATTACAGAAATTTGTTGCGATAACGTCTTTGTATTATTATTTTTATCTGACATAAATATATTCCACCATTGCTATTTTAACCTTTCTCGATTTCCTTTCGACACTTAATTTACAGGTTGTTAACAATTAGTGACTCGTCATGAAAAATACACTTCCCCTGAAGTTTTCAGACAGTTAATTAATATCAACTTTATTATACAAAATTGCAAATGTTAATTTAAATACCTATTAATAAGTATTGTATAGCGCATTAATTAAAGCATGTTTAAAGTAAAAATTTATTGTCACACTATAATTGAGCTTACCAGCAACACTGTCTTTAATTAAAATTAATAAACCTTAATTTTTCAAGTGTAATATATTGTGCTTATAGTTGAATTCAATGTGTGTTGGGTTGATACTAACTATCTTGCTAAATAGAGAGTACTTATTGCTTTGTCTGCTATTAAATTTACCTTAGATAATAAATTCACTAACACGTTTACTGCTGATGAAATTGCAGAGAATTACCCGCGACAAGTTATGTCAGCATATTCTTTTGTTGCGCCTAAAAAAACAGCAATGCCAACATTAATTGCCAGCAGCGAACTTGTTGCACAGCAAATAGGGTTGACTGAAGAGCAAGTCAGTTCACCTGAATTTTTACAGTTATTTTCGGGCAATGGTTTGTTAGAAAATATGCAGCCGTTCGCTATGTGTTATGGCGGACATCAATTTGGTCATTGGGCCGGGCAATTAGGTGACGGGCGAGCCATTAACCTTGCTGAAATAATAACCCCTAATAACGGTCACAAAACCTTGCAACTTAAAGGTGCTGGGCCTACGCCATATTCCCGTACGGCTGACGGTTTTGCAGTTTTACGTTCATCGGTGCGAGAGTTTCTTTGTTCAGAAGCTATGTTTCATTTAGGTGTTGCCACAACCCGAGCGTTAAGCTTGTCGCTTACAGGTGATAACGTAGTTAGAGATATGTTCTATGACGGACACGCTAAGGCAGAGCCTGGCGCTGTGGTTTGTCGTGTTTCGTCATCATTTATTCGTTTTGGTAGTTTCCAGTTACCTTCGTCAAGAAAAGATTTAAGTTTGCTCACTCAATTGGTTGATTATGTTATCGAACGTGATTTTGCGCATTTGGGTGCGCCAAGCACTGAGGTTTATTTAGCGTGGTTTAATGAAGTGTGTAACAGAACATGTAAGCTCGTTGTTGATTGGATGCGTGTTGGTTTTGTTCACGGCGTAATGAATACCGATAATATGTCGATCATTGGTGAAACGATTGATTATGGACCTTATGGTTGGATTGACAATTTTGACTTAAATTGGACCCCTAACACGACAGATGCAAATGGTAAGCGGTATCGCTTTGGTGTGCAGGCCGAAATAGCACAATGGAATTTATTTCAGTTAGCGAATGCCATATTCCCTTTGATTAAGGATGTTGAGCCTTTAGAAAAAGCACTAAATAACTTCTCTAAAAACTATCAACAACAATGGCAAACTATGATGGCGGCTAAACTTGGTATCGAACTACCCGTTGATGCATTTACTGAAGGGGCGAGTTCACTAGAGCGCAGTTTGTTTATTGACCTTGAAAATCTATTGATGATGATTGAAACCGATATGACCATTTTCTATCGTCGTTTAGCTGATTTACCTGATGATAAATCATTTTGGTTATCACATTTGAAGACATGTTTTTATAATGAAAATGAAATAACAGCTGACTATAAAAGCGTTTTATTTAATTGGCTTGAACGTTATAGCCAATTGCGTGATAACAGTAATAAGCATCGTTCTGATATTAGCAAAGCGATGAATGAAGTAAACCCTAAATATGTTTTACGTAATTACTTGGCACAACAAGCTATTGAATTAGCTGAAAAGCAAGACTATACCTTGTTAAAGCAATTACAAAAGGTTTTGGAAAATCCATATGATGAACAACCAGAATATGACCAATTTGCTGAAAAACGTCCGGATTGGGCAAAAAATAAAGCGGGTTGCTCAATGTTATCTTGTAGTTCGTAAGCCTTTATTTAATTTTTTACCTTTAGTATGAAAGCTTAATCTGCGCATTATTTAGCGCAGTTAAGCCTGCTTCAACTTTTGACGGTATTGGATTGCAATAAGCTTAATAATATCGCGCCAAGTAACAATACCAATAGCTTGTTGTTTTTCATTGGTAATAGGCAAGCACGATATCCTGTGATCATGGAATAACAATACAGCTTCAGTAAGACTTGTTTCTTCAGTTGCAGTGATAAGCTCTCGAGACATGATTAAATGCACTCTTTTATTCATCGAAAAACTATCTTGTGGCGTTTCGTTTCGGGTACCAACCGTTGGGCTAAGGTTTTTCCATAAGTCTCGGTCGGTAATTACGCCAGCTAGTGTCGATTCATTTTTTATCAAAATATGATGCATGGTATGTGTTTCAAACAACTTTTTTGCATCGTCTAACGTGTCATCCATATCAAGCGTTATTAAATCTCTTCGCATTATTTGACTCACGTTCATACTTCACCTGTTTAATTAAAATATTATCTGTTTCGAACGAAAAATAGCGGGTCATATTCACTTTATATAATCAGCGTAACATAAGCTATTAATAATCAGAGAATTGTTGTTTTAGTTTATTTAAGTACCAGTTTTTCGCTAATAACGCTTTGTCACAAAACTGTCATGTTAGTGTTTTATAATCGCTTCAGTTATAAAAATCATTATAGTTAAAGGTATTTTTAAGTGGCCATTGCTTCTAAATCAGCAAACTATCGCAAAGTGAAAAATTCATTAGCAAAATGGATGATCACCTTAGGCGGTATCAGTGTTTTATTTACTTTAGTTTTAATATTCATGTATTTACTTTATGTGATAAAACCTATATTTGAATCTGCAAAAGTTGAGCCTACGGCACAATTTGTTATTACTGAGCAAAGCAAAGTACTTGCAACCGGTGTTGATGAGCTTAAAGAAGTTGCTTATAGCATTACTGAGCAGGGCTTTATTAATTTTTACCAATTAGTTGATGGCGGCGGTCATAAAGCCGGCGATAAAATATTGTCAGAGCAACTAACTGATGACGGTGTTTATATCAAACAACTCGTTAATGTTGGTCAAGAAAAGAAGTTGTTACTTGATAGTGCTGGTAATGTAAGGCTTGTTGTTCCACACTTTTTTGCGAACTTTGATAGCGGCGAACGTGTAATTGTTCCAAGTATTCGTTACCCACTAGGTGAAGACTTTTTACCTCTTGACGAACAAAGCGCTGCTTTTACTAAGCTCTCGTTTGCTATGGATGATGAAAAGGCAGTTTTTGTTGGTTTTACCGAAGACAAACGCTTACTTAAAACAACCTTATTAGCAGAAGACGATTTCAGTTATGACACCGCCTTTGATACCGAATATGAAGAAGTCGATTATACAGCTAAAGCAATAAACGATATTTTAGTATCGCCAGATTTAGCGATGGTATTTGTTCGTCAAGGTGATCAAGTTGCGGTATTTTCATTAGACGATGAAGAGGCTGAATTAAAAGCCACCATTATCCCACAGCTTTCTCAAAATAAATCGCAACCGTATCATATTACCTCAATGGCTTTATTATCAGGTGGTAGTTCTATTTTACTTGGCGATGATAATGGCTCAGTAAGTCAATGGTTTGAAGTGGCAACAGATCAGGGGCGAGAATTTAAAGAAATTCGTCGCTTTAATGTTAGCGAAAACGAACCTGTAAGTGCTATTTATACTGAGCAATATCGTAAAAGTTTTTATACCGAAACGCCGTCAGGTGAAATGGGCATGTTTTACACCACCAGTGAAGCTGACTTATGGCGTGGTAAACTACATGAAGGTAATGCACAAGCTTTTGCTATTGCACCTCGCGCAGACGGAGTCGTGCTGTTTTCAGACAATGAATTATCAATTTTTTCAGTTGAAAACGAGCACCCAGAAGTTACTTGGCAAGCACTATGGCAAGAAGTTTGGTATGAAGGTTATCCTGAGCCCGAGTTTATTTGGCAATCAACTTCAGGCTCTGATGATTTTGAAGGTAAATTCTCTTTAGTTCCTATTTCTTTTGGTACGATTAAAGCGGCTACATATGCAATGATATTTGCTGTACCAATTGCGCTAACTGCCGCAATTTACACAGCATATTTTATGACCCCAGGTATGCGCAGAAAAGTTAAGCCAACCATTGAAATGATGGAAGCACTACCGACTGTAATATTAGGATTTTTAGCTGGACTTTGGCTCGCGCCAATCATTGAGATTTATCTACCGGCGATTATTTTATTATTAATATTTATTCCCGCCTCTGTATTTATAACCGCGTTTACATGGCATAAATTACCGAGAGAAACTAAAACACGCATTCCTGAAACATGGGCACCTATTATATTAATTCCTGCGATTCTTATAGCTGCTTATGCTGCGTTCGCATTATCACCAGTGCTTGAGTTACATATGTTTGGTGGTGATATTAGACAATATATTACTAATGATTTAGGTATAGATTTTGACCAACGTAATGCGCTAGTGGTAGGTATTGCCATGGGGTTTGCGGTTATACCAACAATATTCTCTATGGCTGAAGATGCCATATTCAGTGTGCCTAAGCACTTAACTAGCGGCTCATTAGCCTTAGGTGCTACTCAATGGCAAACCCTAATTAAAGTGGTACTACTTACCGCAAGCCCAGGTATATTTTCTGCGGTAATGATGGGGTTAGGGCGCGCTGTAGGTGAAACCATGATTGTATTAATGGCCACAGGTAATACGCCAATTTTAGATTGGAGTATTTTCCAAGGTATGCGCACGCTAGCAGCAAATATTGCTGTTGAAATGCCGGAGTCAGAAGTAGGAAGTTCGCATTATCGAATTCTATTCTTGGCAGCATTTGTTTTATTTGTATTTACGTTTGTATTCAACACGCTTGCTGAGTTTATACGTCAGCGTTTGCGTGAAAAATATAGCTCAATGTAAGGAAGGCTAGATAGTATGAATAATTGGTTTAAGTCTGGCTCGCCTTGGGTGTGGTTGTCAGCAGGTGGTGTAAGCATCAGCCTGATATCGGTTTTAGGTTTATTATGGTTAATTGCATCACGCGGGCTAAGTTATTTCTGGCCAGCAGATATTTATCAGTTTGATATGACTGATGAGCAAGGTAAGCCTTTAACGGTTATAGGTGAAATTTACGACAGAGAAAGTATACCAACGGCTCAATTAGTACATTTAAATCTTGATATCGATGAATCGGCAGAAACAATTGAGAGATTATTAATTAAAACCGGTAACCGAGAGCTTGTTAGTTTAGATTTTCGTTGGATTTTGGTTCCGCAAATTAATAAAACCTCTTTACCTGAAGAATTGGTGGTTATTGAACGTAGAACTAATGGTAATTTCTATGGTTATATCGAAGACATTATTCTAGATGGCGAGGTTGTTGGTCAGCAAAAAATGGCCGAGCTTGTAGAGCGTGTAAGCGATTTTCAAACAGAAATAGAAGCTTTACAAAAGACTGATATTGGCGCAATTAATTACCAAATTGAACGCACACGTTTAAAAGAGCGTAAGCATAGACTTGATGAAACACTGACCGCTGAACTAGAACAAGCGTTTAAAGATGAAGTTGCCAGTTTAAAGGCTGAATACCAAGTACTTGAAAAGCAGCTAATGGCTTTGCGTGAGAAAGTATCTCGCGACCAAATTGTGGTTCGTGCTATGGACGGACAAAAAGTTACGATTAACTTCGAAGATGTTTTACACATAACGTTTAATAATAAGTTGAGTGTGTTTGGTAAAATGAAATTATTTTTCAGCCAAATCGCCGCCTTTATTGTTGATGACCCACGCGAAGCAAATACCGAGGGCGGGGTGTTTCCTGCAATATTTGGTACGGTATTAATGGTATTGTTGATGACAGTTATTGTGTCGCCATTAGGGGTAGTTGCCGCCATTTATTTACATGAATATGCAGGTAATAATGCTTTAACTAAGCTCTTGCGCATAGCCGTGATTAACTTGGCGGGCGTACCTTCAATTGTTTATGGTGTATTTGGCTTAGGCTTTTTCGTTTATATGGTTGGGGGCAGTTTAGACCAATTGTTTTATGCTGAAACACTGCCAAGCCCTACTTTTGGTACGCCTGGGGTTATGTGGTCAGCACTTACCTTAGCGATTTTAACCTTGCCGGTAGTTATTGTATCAACAGAGGAAGGTTTATCACGAATTCCTTCTTCTATGCGCCACGGTAGCTTGGCATTAGGCGCAACTAAAGCTGAAACTTTATGGCGTATTATTTTACCAATTGCTAGCCCTGCCATTATGACCGGTATAATTTTAGCTATTGCTCGTGCCGCGGGTGAAGTAGCACCGCTTATGTTAGTGGGTGTAGTAAAAATGGCGCCGAATTTACCGCTTGATGGAAACTTCCCGTTTTTACATTTAGATCGTAAGTTTATGCACTTAGGTTTCCACATTTATGATGTTGGTTTCCAAAGCCCTAACGTTGAAGCGGCTAGACCTTTGGTATATGCCACAGCTTTATTATTAGTAACAATTATTGTTGCTTTAAACATGACAGCGGTTTCTATTCGTAACCGTTTGCGCGAAAAGTATCGTATGTTAGAGCATTAATACTGACTGAAAATAAACGACTTACGCAAATTTATAAAATTAAAAATATACGGGCATTTGCCCCTCTATTGAATAAGATTTAAAGAGAACACTATGATTTCTGTTACGCCAAAAACTTTATCAGATCAAAATGTTAAACTTGATCTTAATAATCTTTCGCCAGAGCAAGTCGCGTTAGAAATTAAGAATCTAGATTTATATTATGGTAGCAAACAAGCATTGCAAAATATTTCAATGTCGATACCTAAAGGCCAAGTAACGGCGTTTATCGGGCCAAGTGGTTGCGGTAAATCTACATTACTTCGCTGTATTAACCGCATGAATGATCTGGTTGATATTTGTAAAATTACTGGCCAAATCAATCTTCATGGTGAAAACATTTATGATCGCCATACTGATGTAGCGGCATTACGTCGTAAAGTAGGCATGGTGTTTCAACGCCCAAACCCGTTTCCTAAATCAATTTATGAAAATGTAGTTTATGGCCTTCGTATTACTGGCGAGAACAATCGCCGAGTATTAGACGAAGCCGCTGAAAACGCATTACGCAGTGCTGCATTATGGAATGAAGTAAAAGACAGGTTACATGAGAGCGCTTTAGGGCTTTCTGGTGGTCAACAACAGCGTTTAGTTATTGCACGAGCGATAGCGATTAAACCTGAAGTACTGTTGCTAGATGAACCAACTTCAGCCTTGGATCCTATTTCAACATTGACCATTGAAGAGTTGATTAATGACTTAAAGAAACAATTCACCGTGGTTATTGTTACTCATAACATGCAACAAGCTGCACGTGTATCTGATCAAACGGCGTTTATGTATATGGGTGACTTAATAGAATATAGTGACACTAATACCTTATTCACCACGCCATCAAAGAAGAAAACAGAAGATTATATTACTGGCCGTTATGGTTAATTTTTATTTATTAACTTAATTTACTAACTTAATTGGTCTAGCTAAATAGGCGATAAGCAGAGGGTTTTACCGTGGATAAATTAAATGTTGGCCGCCATATTTCTGGCCAGTTTAACGAAGATTTAGAACGTATTATTAATCATGTTATGCACATGGGGGGGTTAGTTGAAAAGCAATTAGCCGAAGCATTAACTTCAGTGTGTGACGCTGATGAAGAATTAGCAAAAAAAGTATTAAGTAATGACTACCTTATTAATAATGCAGAAGTCAGTATTGATGATGAATGTACACGAATTATAGCAAAGCGTCAGCCAGCAGCGGGTGATCTACGTTTAGTTATGGCCATTGTAAAAACCATTACAGATCTCGAACGTATTGGTGACGAAGCGGGGAAAATTGCTAATGTAACTTTAGAAAGCTTTTCAGGTAAGCATAAAGATTTATTGTCAAATTTAGATAATTTAGGTCGACATGTTTTAACCTTTTTACAAGCAACCTTAGACGCATTTACACGTATGGATTTTGATGCGGCGGTAAAAGTGCATCAAAGTGATGATAAAATTGACCGTGAGTACGAGGCACTGATGCGTCAACTTATGACCTACATGATGGAAGATCCTCGCTCTATTCCACAAATAATGAGCGTTATATGGTCGGCCCGAGCATTAGAGCGCATTGGTGACCGATGTCAAAATATTTGTGAATACATTATTTACTTTGTTAAAGGTAAGTCTGTTCGTCACACGACAGCCGAAGACTTTGAATCATTATCTTAAAAAAATAGTATTAGTATTAAGCTAAATTAGCTGTTATTAGTTTAATAGGGTATATACTTTTACTTGTTTAATAAGGTATATACTTTTAAGTGAACTGATAATAACTAATCATTCTATAAACAGCCGTTATCTTGCTATAAAGCCTTTGAATTAATTCTCAAATGCTTTAATATCCGCGGCGAATAAAAATAAAGAGCATAAGCTCCTGGAAATTAATTATGGCCAGAAATTCAATCATTGGCATATTTGCAAAATCGCCAATAAAACCGTTAGAAAAACACATCCGTATAGTACACAAATGTTGTAGTCAACTTGTACCTTTCTTCGCAGCTGTTACTGAAGAAGATTGGAGTGCCGCAGGTAAAATGCGTACTAAAATCTCTAAATTAGAACGTGATGCCGATGAATTAAAACGTCAAATTCGTTTAGAACTTCCGGGTGGTTTATTTATGCCCGTTGATCGTGCTGATTTACTAGAGTTACTATCTCAACAAGACAAAATTGCTAATCGCGCAAAAGATATTGCAGGACGTATCTTTGGCCGCAAATTAACCATTCCTACTGAATTACAAGAACAGTTCATTGCTTATGTTGCACGTAGCATCGACGCTGCTGAAAAAGCTGCAGACGCAATTAATGAACTAGATGACCTACTAGAAACTGGATTTCGTGGTCGTGAAGTTGAACTAGTTACGAAAATGATTAGCCAACTTGACGAAATAGAAGATGAAACAGATGGTATGCAAATTAAGCTACGCAAAGATCTATTAAATATTGAAAAAGATTTAAATTGCGTAGACGTAATGTTTTTATATCAAATCATCGATTGGGTTGGCGACTTAGCTGATCTTGCCGAACGTGTTGGTGCACGTTTAGAAATTCTTTTAGCTAGAAAATAGGGCTAACTCATGGAAATTTTATTATCACATGGCTCTACGCTAGTCATGATCGCTGCTGTCGTAGGTTTTTTTATGGCATGGGGCATAGGTGCTAACGATGTTGCTAATGCAATGGGAACATCAGTTGGCTCAAAAGCATTAACTATTAAACAAGCGATAATTATCGCAATGGTTTTTGAATTTGCTGGCGCATACCTAGCAGGTGGCGAAGTTACATCAACTATACGTAAAGGGATCATTGATCCTGCATTGTTTATAGATATACCTGAATTGCTTGTTTTTGGTATGATTTCAGCCTTGTTAGCTGCAGCAACTTGGTTATTAGTGGCTTCTATTTTAGGTTGGCCTGTTTCAACAACTCACTCTATTGTTGGTGCGATTATTGGTTTTGCCGCTATCGGCATAAGCCCAGATACAGTAGCATGGGGTAAAGTAGGTGGCATTGTTGGTAGTTGGGTTATTACACCACTAATATCAGGTGTTATTGCTTTTATCATTTTTAACAGTGCTCAAAAGTTAATATTTGATACTGATAAGCCGTTAGAACAAGCTAAACGTTACGTACCTTTTTATATGTTTTTAGCGGGTTTTGTACTGTCGTTAGTGACGATTAAAAAAGGTCTAAAGCATATAGGCTTAGACAATATTAATATTGGTTTCTACAACTTTGAAGTAGCCGGAGCTGGTGGATATTACCTTGCCATTATTGTTGCTATTATAGTTGCCCTTATTGGTAAGTATTTTGTTACACGCGTTAAATTTGACGATAATGCCGATAAATCAACTCATTACGCTAATGTAGAAAAAGTTTTTGCTGTATTAATGGTTGTTACCGCTTGTTGTATGGCATTTGCGCATGGTTCAAATGACGTTGCTAATGCTATTGGGCCGTTAGCTGCTGTTGTAAGTATTGTTGATAACGGTGGTGAAATTGCGAAAAAAGCTAGCCTTGTATGGTGGATATTGCCATTAGGTGGTTTTGGTATTGTTGCTGGTTTAGCATTGTTTGGACACCGTGTTATTGCCACGATTGGTAAAGGCATTACACATTTAACACCAAGTCGTGGTTTTGCTGCTGAATTAGCTGCTGCATGTACTGTTGTAATTGCTTCAGGTGCTGGTCTGCCTATATCTACAACGCAAACTTTAGTTGGTGCTGTGTTAGGTGTAGGGATGGCACGTGGTATTGCTGCAATTAACTTAGGCGTAGTGCGTAACATTGTTATTTCTTGGGTAATCACTTTACCTATAGGCGCTGGACTTTCAATTATTTTCTTCTGGATAATGAAAGCAATATTTAGTTAATAAAGCCTTTAGCTCCCGTCCTGTAATAAGTTGACGGTTTTAATGAAGCCAGCATTGATGCTGGCTTTTTTATGTAAGCTATTTAAGGTTAATTCTTAGCAAAGTTGTTATACCAATTGATATAAACAATCGATCATTATAAAGCGGTTTAAATATCCAGTATCTACGTTGCCTTCAATCCCAATAGCCTGCTATTGCTCGACAATATGCTCCTGCATTGCTCTAATGACTTACATCCATGTAAGAATCAATCAAGCGCCTTGCTACTGAAAGTTTATCCTCGTTTAGAATTGATCGATTCATTAAGTCAATTGGTATTAGATGTTAAAAGTAGCAAGATAGGGAAGATCTAGCAGATAAATATAGCGATAAGATTATTTTTAAATATCTAAAATGTGCTGAGTAATATGCTTTTTGTTGGTTTTTTCAACGCTCTCAGTACATTATTAGCACGAGTTAAGTTTAACGAGTAAAATGGCTTGCGAGTGAGCTAAAATCTCGATACTATGTCGCCTCTTTCGAAATTAACTTATAACCTATTTGTTTGTTTCAGAGAAGAGTGTGCCTTGATAGCTCAGTCGGTAGAGCAGAGGATTGAAAATCCTCGTGTCCCTGGTTCGATTCCGGGTCAAGGCACCATATTATAGTTTAGTAACACCCACTAAAAACTAATTTGTTCATGTAAAACAAGCCTCTTAGCCGATATAGAGGTTTATAACGAACAATAACAGTTTATTAAAACCACGCTTTTTAGTAACATCAGTAGTAACACCAGCAAAATGTTACTAAAGGTAGTGTTACTAAAATGGCTAGAATAACCAATCCCCTTACTAATACCGAAGTAAAACAAGCTAAACCTAAAGACAAAGAATATAACCTTGCTGATGGCAATGGCTTAATGCTGCGCGTAAAGCCTAATGGCTCAAAGCTATGGTTATTTAACTACTTTCGACCTTTCACTAAAAAAAGAGCTAATTTAAGTTTTGGCTCATATCCTGATTTATCATTATCTGATGCTCGCTTAATGCGACAAAGCTCAAGGGAATTACTCGCCAAAGATATTGATCCTAAAAGCCAAAAAGAAAAAGAACACACCACAAAAAGAAAAGAGCTTAATAATACCTTTGAAAAAATAGCCTTGTCTTGGTTTGAGCTATACAAGAATAAAGTAAAAGAGAAAACAGCATTTAATACATGGAGCGCATTAGAGAACTATATTCTCCCGCATATTGGTAAAAAACCAATTGGTGAAATAGAAGCGTTTTATGTTATCGAGATTATTCAGCCATTAGCTAAAGCTGGCAAATCCGAAGTCGTTAAAAAGTTATGTCAAAAGTTAAATAAAATAATGACCTTTGCGGTAAATACTGGTCTAACAAACACCAACCCGTTAGTAGGTATTAAAGATGCTTTTTCTGCGCCTGCCGTGGTTAACCTGCCAGCATTAAAGCCAGAAGAACTCCCAAGCTTAATGAAAACAATCAGTGCTGCTAATTTAAAAATTCAGACTAGACTGTTAATCGAATGGCAGTTACATACTATGTGTAGACCAGGCGAAGCGGCTGGCGCTATGTGGCAAGAAATAGACGTTGAAAACAAGTTATGGAACATACCAGCCGAACGAATGAAAAAGAGCAAACCACATACGATACCGCTTTCTGATTATGCTTTATCTATTATGGAAAAGATAAAACCGTTTAGTCACCATAAAGAATATGTATTCCCTAGCCATGTAAATTCAAAAGACCATATCAATAAAGAAGCGGTAAACAACGCATTAAAGCGTATGGGCTATAAAGATAAACTCGTTGCTCATGGCTTTAGAACTATCGCCAGTTCAACGTTAAACGAGCAAGGTTTTGATCCTGATGTTATCGAAGCCGCACTCTCTCACGTTGATAAAAACGAAGTGCGTAGAACTTATAACCGAACTGACTACTTAGAGCGTAGACGAGTAATGATGGCTTGGTGGTCTGAGCATATTGAACAAGCTACAAATGGAAAATCTATCATATCGGATAAGGGGCTAAGGGTAATTTCATTATGACAAGTAAGAATTCGAAAAAAAAAGCTTCTGATTTTAAAATAGACACCATTAATAATGAAGCACCGTCCATAGGCCATTACACAGGGCCCGCGGTTGACAACTTTAATTGGATAGCAGCTATCGATGCTTGGGATTATTGCGATCCCATTCCCTTAGGTGAAATGATTACTAATCATAATTTACCTATCGAGTTAAGGCCTATAATATCAAGCATAATAAATGGCAAAAGAAAGCAGAAAAAAATTGCCTCTAGTAAATTAAAATTAGCTCCAGAGGAAAGGTTACTCGTGGCTTCCGTCATAATTTGTTTTAGGTCGATTCCTGAAGACGTAATATCTAGAAAAAATAGTCGAGACTATTTTGATATTGCTAATGAATTAGGCGTTGAACCTATAGAATTACTCAATCAATATAGGAAAAGCTTGAAAGAACTAGATCAAGACTTTGTTAATATCACTGGCTTAAGTTTATCTAGTATTCAAAATTTAACTTTAGATTTAAAGAATAAATTAAATAACTACCCTAAAATTTAATCCTTAATATCCAATAAACTAACCACCTTTATCAATACGACAACTTATTGTATTAGTAGAGGTAGTTATCGTAAATTTCCCAAAGGTTTTATGCTTTAAGTTCCATAACCAAGGAAGCATAACAATGCCTATTAACAAACTAGTATCACAACACTACCACTCAATTAATAACCATTTTCAACTAATCCGGAGACCAGAGGTTTTATCTCAAACAGCTAGGTCAAAATCCGCATTACAGCTTGATGAGAAAGCAGGGTTATTCATTCCGCCAATATCTATTGGTGATCGTGCCGTTGCTTATATCAAGCATGAAGTAGATGCCGTTATTCAAGCACGTATACAAGGCCAATCACCTGAACAAATTAAACAGCTTGTTCAAGAGCTAGTCAACCAACGCACCAAAGCGGCATAGGGGGTAATATGGAAAATTTATTATTTACCGCACCTGATGGCGCATTACCAGAAATCACTAGTCCAGCTTATGAATTATTATCAATTCTTGATGATGGCAATAAACATGCGAGAGATCATCTTTGTACTGAGCTTGGTGGCGGCTTTAGGGCTTACCTACAACAATTAACAGGGGAGTATTATCAACATTGGTTAATTCATACCGAACAAGGCGAGTACAACGGTAAGAAACAAACATTTTACTGGCTAGATGATAGGCACTTTTCATGTGACTGGGAGCAAGATAAAGACGCTCGAACCATTGCCCGAAAGCAATATAAAGACAGGTCATATTATGGCACTAGAAACGCTGTAAAACGTATGGAGCAAGCAAAGCAAGAAAAAGCTGAAGCAGATAAGGAATATCACCAGCGTATAGAAAGTAAAAAGCCCTCAGAGGATTAACAAAGGGGCTTTCTTTTAAACTGGCTAGTGGAATAAGTTTAGCGACCTACCACTAGCCAACAACCAGAGTATAACCAAGTTAACTGCTTTTCAATAGTTAGTATTTACCAACCTGTTAAGTGTTGCCCTGTAACAATTGACTGTTAAAAACCCTTATTTATAGGTTTTTTACCTTAAATTTTTTTATTTTTAACTGATCAATACCCTGCTAACACTAAGCTACAGAGTACTACTGTAAACAAATATTTACAGGTAATTAATAATATCCTTTAGCGTTATCTTAGTTAGTAAACTATCTAATGGCATATATAACCAAAGACAAAGCAATTACAGTAAATGGTCGAACTTGGTGGGTAAACTCACAAGGAAGTGGATTAATTGCGCACTCCTTAAAAGCAATGATTGACCAAGTTGATGCCATGTTAAGTCATCATAGTAAAATACACATAATACGGTTTGATTTACGCGTTTATGAATACACAGAAAATAACGGGATAATAACGGCCTTTAATCGTAGATTACATAAATGGCTTAAACGTAAATATAATTTAAAGCGTGTCGGCTTTATATGGTGTAGAGAGTTAGAAACTGCCAAACAACAGCATTATCACTATGCGCTTATGATTGACGGTCACAAGGTTAACTACCCAATAGAGGTTAACAATAAAGTAAAAGAGCTATGGCGGCAGTTAGACGGCTCAGAATTCTTTCCTAAGAACTGCTATTACAATGTAAAGCGCGGTGATTACGAGACGATACAGGCAGCTATTTGGCGTATATCCTACTTAGCTAAAGCGAGAGGTAAAGGGTATAAACCAGACCAAACAAAGAACTATGGTACGAGCAGGGTTAAATGATATGACGATTTATAAATCAGAGGTAACTAATTGAAGTTGCTGATAGTATAAGCATGGTTAGCTATTTAATGTTGTATTCGATTGATTTAATCTAATATTTCAATATTAATGGTTAGTCTAATAAATTTATTTACATTTTGAGTTATTCATATCAAGGGAATATTATGAACTACAAAACTACAGTCCTATCAGTGACTATTCTACTATCAGCCTGCGCAAGCACAGTCGCTCCAAAAATTAAATATGACAACGTATCTATACCTAAACTTAATGAGCCATCAGTGGCTTATTTAGGGGATAACTTATTACTTAATGCGACTGGTTATTATGTTACTTCAATTGAGATCAGTGAAGTCGATGCTTTTGCTGCCGATATACAAGGTGGAACATTTTACAATGTGCCTGGCACAATTAAGTATGCTTCGAAAGTCGATAACACTGTGACAATAAATAACGGATACGGCCAACCATTAAGCAACCAAAACTGGGTGAAGTATTATCCAGCCACTAACGAAATTTGTCCAAGCTTAGGGTTATGTTATGACGATCCAGAAGTAGAAATAAACTTCATTAAAGAGCTATCTTTAGTTATCAATAACAGCGCTTTCCAGCAAGTAATTGAATACAACGGAAAGTCTGGCAACATACTTAAATTTACATATCGAGAGTTTACTGGCCATATGGTTCGGCAGCCTTACACTACCAATTTCACAATGGATTTGAATGATGGAAACTCTATCGGATATAAAGGAGCTTTAATTAAAGTTGAAGAAGCGAATAATAATTTGATCAAATATTCTGTAACGAGAAATTTTAATAAAAAGATATAAATTATTACACGTAATTTACTAAAAAATTACGTGTAATTTCAACCGCTGTATTTGAAATGGTATTAGTGCTATTTTTTATGAATATGTAATTTAAATTTAAAAAGTTAATTTTTAGGCTTTTCCTACCTGTTTTTCGTACAAGAGAGAATGATATACTGTAATAAAATTATTACAGTATGGTTGTTCACATGGCAAAAGATAACAAAACACCTATCAGTAAATACATGAATAGCGATATTCGTCACTTAATCAACCAAGCTATACAAAGTGAACTAGCCAACCTACTAGCAACGCTCGCTGAGGTTAAAGACCCTATCCAAAGGTTAAACTTTTTAACTAAATTAATGCCGTTTGTATGTGCGCCCATTAAACAGGTTAGTATTATGACTGCCCGAAGAGAAACGGGCGAAGATTTTTAGTACATTGGAGTAAATAGCAATGCCTAAAGGCCAGCACTTCGGAAGAAAGCAGATAAGGGGTTATACAAGCGAGTATCATCGTATAAACGCGAGTATATTTAAAAGCTTGCTTACTGCTTCATTAGGAAATTATAAGCTTGATAATGACTACTTAAGCAGCGAACATAAAAGCTTAGTGTTATCTGAACAAATGTGTGGTTCTCGTTACATAACATTTACTATCAATAGTAAGCCTCATTTAATCGCCTTAAAGCTCGATAATCGAAGCGTAAGCAATAAACTATACATTACTTGTCCATACTGCCAAAAGTCACGACAAAGCCTTTACGCGATCAAATACGCCTATGGTTGTCGGCAATGTGTAGGCTTACAATACGCCTGCCAAAGTGAACGCCCACCAGAAAGGCTTATGAGGCGCATTAGAAAGCTTAGAAAAGAGCTATGGGGTTATGATTGGCCTGAAGTTAATAATATGTTTGAACAAGTCGCATATTGGCCTAAACCCAAATGGATGCGCTGGAAAACCTTTGAACATAGGCGCAATAAGATAACTGAGTTAGAAAAACGATATTGGCCTATGGTTGATATTCAAATGAAAGCAATGTTCGGTAATGACTTTACGCCAGCCTATTAAAATTTGTTAAGATTTTTCTTGGGTCATAAAGAGGAGTTGTAAAAGTGACTTTTTATTTTAGTAACACCATTAGTAACATCGATTAAGTTTCTTGTTTTTTAAGTAGTTATTTATCAGTTGTTTAGGTTGTTTGTTCGGTACAGGGTCAAGGCACCATATTATTACAAGTAATAAATGAAAGCCTTAACAGTGAAATGTTAAGGCTTTTTACTATTTCATTGAATGCTAATTTATTGATAGACTTTTAGACAAAAAAATACCCACTTATTAAGCAGGTATTATATTTGATTACTACGCGATACTAATCTTGATGAATCGTTATTTCTTCTGAGCCTGCTTATTAGCGCTCTTTGTCGCTCTTCGTTCAGCAATGACTTGTTTTATGTCACCGCCAATATGTTCTTCACCACGTGCTTTAGCAAGGTTAATTTGTTTTTCACGTTCTTGAAAACTACTTTTTTGTTCATCAGTGTACTTGTCAAAACAACGATGACAACTTACCCCTTGAATATAATGTTCGCTGGTTTTATCTTCTTCGGTAATAGGGTAACGACAAGCAAAACATTGGTCGTATTTGCCACGCTCTAAATTATGATTTACAGCCACTCTAGCGTCAAAAACAAAGCACTCACCTTGCCACATGGTTTCTTGCTCAGGTACTTCTTCGAGGTATTTTAAAACGCCACCTTCCAAGTGATAAACTTCGTCAAACCCTTGCTCTTTCAAGTAAGCGGTAGATTTTTCGCAGCGAATGCCACCAGTACAAAACATCGCCACTTTTTTGTGCTTGTTTTTATCTAGGTTTTTCTCAACATAATCTGGAAATTCTCTAAATGTTTCGGTGTTTGGATTAACCGCGTTTTCAAAAGTACCAATTTCTACTTCATAATCATTACGGGTGTCTATTAATAAAACTTCAGGATCAGAGATGAGTGCATTCCAATCTTTAGGTTTTACATAGGTACCTACAGTTAGGGTTGGGTCAATGCCTTCAACACCCATGGTGACAATTTCTTTCTTCAACTTAACTTTTGTACGTTGAAAAGGGTTTTCTTGATGAAATGAAGATTTAGTGGATACGCCAGATAAACGTGTATCGCTGTTTATAAAGGCTAATACTGTATCTATACCTGCTTGTGTGCCGGCTATAGTGCCATTGATGCCTTCTAGCGCTAGAAGTAATGTGCCTTTTACGGCGTTATCTTCCATTATTTTTTGTAATTGCGGTTTAATTGCTTCGAAGTTCTCTAAACGTACAAATTTATATAAAGCACAGACAGTAATGTTATTCATTTTTTATTGACCCATTGAGCGAGCCTGATAGTAAGTCAGGAGCTATAGATTGAAAGATATTCCACCATATAATATGGCGGTGTTTGTTTATCATCTTATGATAAAACGCCGGCATTCTAACAAATGTCGCTCAGAGCTAAAAGTACTTAGTTTGAAGTTTATTTATATTAAGCAAATAGCGGTTGTAAACTTGGCCCTGCAACATATTGTTGACAGTTGTTTTTCAGGTAAATTTTATTGGCATAGCCTTTATTAGATCGCTTGTTATAATATTGCCCATTGCATATTCAATCACGTGTAATGCAAACACGTATTTTATCTATTTTCTGGAGTTGTTTAGCCCATGTCTAACACTAATTTACTGAATGAAACGCATAACCCAGCTTTAAGTAGTTGGGTAAAGTCTGCTAATGTCGAAAATTGTGACTTTCCCATTCAAAACCTACCTTTTGCCAGTTTTAAACGAAAGCATAGTGAAGAAGCGCTGCGTGCTGGTGTTGCTATTGGTGATCAGGTTGTAGATTTAAAAGCGTTATATGAGCTTAATATTTTTGAAGGCGATGCTCAATTAGCGCTAGAAAAATGTTGTTCAGCACAGTTAAATGATTTTATGTCGATGGGGAAGCGCTTTTGGAGTGCTTTACGTCAAGCTTTATCACTTTCGTTAACACAAGGGGCTGCGCATGAAGCCAAGTTAGCTTCTTGTTTAGTAGCGCAAACAGATGTTGAATATGCTTTACCTTGTCAAATTGGTGATTACACCGATTTTTATACGTCAATTCATCATGCAACTTCTGTGGGTAAAAAATTTCGTCCAGACAACCCATTACTGCCAAATTATAAATGGGTTCCTATTGGCTATCATGGCCGTTCTTCTTCAATTGAAGTATCTGGGAGTGACTTTAAACGTCCTAAAGGACAGACAAAAGCACCAACAGCAACCGAACCTTCATTTGGTCCATGTAAACGTTTAGATTATGAAATGGAAGTGGGTATATTTATTGGTAATGGTAATGACTTAGGTGCGCCAATTAGTATTGAAAATGCTGAAGACCATGTCTTTGGTATGTGCTTATTCAATGATTGGTCTGCTCGTGATATTCAAGGTTGGGAATACCAACCTTTAGGGCCATTTTTATCAAAAAGCTTTGCCTCGACTGTTTCTCCGTGGATTGTTACTTTTGAAGCCTTAGCACCTTTTCGTGCTGCCTGGACAAGAGATGAAGCTGATCCACAACCTATGCCTTACCTAGAGTCTCAACAAAATAGAGACCTTGGTTCTTTAGATTTAAACTTACAGGTGTTGATCGAAACTCAAGCTATGCGTAAGGCAGGCGAAAAACCTGTACAGTTGTCGCAGTCAAACTTTAAAGACTCATACTGGACAGTGGCTCAAATGGTTGCTCACCATACGGTTAACGGTTGTAACCTTCGTGCAGGCGATATGTTTGGTAGTGGCACTCAATCGGGTCCGAATCCTGAAGAAGCGGGTTCAATGCTTGAATTGTCAAATGCAGGCTCAGAACCTATTACATTACCAAATGGCGAAACACGTACCTTTTTAGAAGATGGTGATGCAATAATTATGAAAGGTTGGTGTAAAAAATCAGGTTCAGCTCGTATTGGCTTTGGTGAGGTTAATGCGACTATTTTAGCCGCCGATTAAAAAGTTGTTGCTGATTGGCAGCTAAGATTAATCTACTAAAAGCTCCACAATGTTGGGGCTTTTTTATGCACAAAATATAATTTTTATACAGTTTTCTAATATGACTTTCGTACAGTATTAAAATGCTATTAACAAGATATTAACTTTGTACACCTATACTTTACTGCAC
>OJDL01000039.1_pt1 | contig 59535 bp, 60 predicted proteins | sample 1592681 | NCBI WGS metagenome assembly OJDL01 (sample SAMN05416885, study PRJEB24817) | seawater metagenome | isolation source: Sea water | place: Canada:Atlantic | collected 2013-11 | reverse complement strand
GCTTTTAAAGTCTGATCTTATTAAGATCAAAGGATTTTTTAAAACTAAACTACAATTAGTACTTACCGATTGTCGTGATAATATCGTTTTTTCATCAGAAATAGGACAGTCTAAATTAAAAGATTTCAAGAAATCGTTTCAAGAAGCATTACGAAATACCTTTGTATCTGTTACTGAATTAAACTATGGATATAGTGGTAGTATTACCTCCCCTAAACCCCCGCTTCCGTCTGTTGTTGAGAAGGGAATTATAGAAGGCAAACCCCCTAATACCCCAGCTCTTTTAGCTCCAGAGCCGCAAATTGTTGCTCCGCCAAAACTTGCTACTGCACCCCAAGTCACTGATATTGATAATAAAGAAGCTCTGTTGGGGCTTATTATTAAACCAACTATTTCTGGATATGATTTTGTTGATAATATCACCAAAAAAGTCATGTATTCAGTACAGGCTACTATGTTTGAAAATGTCTACATAATTGAGGCGCAATCGGGGATAATGTACAAAAGAGGGAATTCTTGGTTTCGCGAATATTACGAACAAAACAAAACGATTATTGAAACGCTAAAAATACTGCCTTAATATCCGTACTTGTCTTTCCAGCGTTGCTTCAAAAAAGACTGTTGAGATTGTTCGCGTGTATTGTTTCCAGGTTTATAGATTGTTTTATTCTCCAATCCTTTTGGCATAAACTCTTGTGGTACAAAATTTAAATCGTAGTTGTGGGCATATTTATAGTCCTCTCCATAGCCGAGATCCTTCATTAGTTTTGTTGGTGCATTTCTGATATCCAGTGGCACTGATAGATTTCCGGTATTTCTTACGACTTCCATAGCGGTATTAATTGCTTGATAAGCAGCATTACTCTTTGGAGAACAGGCCAAGTAGGTTGCACATTGACTTAATACAATTCGCGCTTCTGGCATTCCAATAGCAGCAACCGATTGAAAGGTGCTTGACGCTAATACCAATGCTGTTGGATTGGCATTGCCAATATCTTCACTTGCAAGTATTAGTAACCGTCGCGCAATGAACTTCACGTCTTCTCCGCCTTCCAGCATACGCGCTAACCAATAAACCGTTCCGTTGGGATCGCTTCCTCTTATAGATTTTATAAATGCCGATATTATATCGTAATGCTGGTCACCTGTTTTGTCATATAAGACAGTATTATTTTGAATTTTGCTCAGAACCAACTCATTAGTAACAGTAATACTTTCTTCGGATTCAGAGTTTATAATCAGTTCGAAAATATTAAGTAATTTTCGTGCATCCCCTCCAGACAAACGTAACAGAGCTTCCGTTTCTTTGAGTATTATTTTCTTTTTAGAAAGTAGTTCATCAGATTTGATGGCGCGTGTCAAAAGAGATTCTAGATCTTCAGTATTGAATGGGTTTAAAGTATATACCTGGCAACGAGAGAGTAGGGCAGAGATCACTTCAAAACTTGGGTTTTCGGTAGTGGCTCCTATAAGCGTTACCCAGCCTTTTTCAACAGCTTGTAGTAATGAATCTTGCTGAGATTTGCTAAAACGATGAATTTCATCAATAAATAAAATAGGATTTTTAGTGGTAAATAATCCGCCCCCTTGTTTGGCTTTTTCAATAACCTCCCTTACATCTTTTACTCCTGAACTAATAGCACTTAATGTATAAAATGGACGTTCTGATTCTTGTGCTATTATAGTTGCAAGCGTAGTCTTACCAATTCCTGGAGGTCCCCAGAATATCATTGACGGAATCAGTCCCTGTTTTAAAGCTTGAGTCAATGCCCCTTGCGGTCCAATCAAATGGGATTGACTTATATAGTCAGTTAATTTTTTTGGTCGTAATCGTTCTGCTAAAGGTGCATTCATTCTGTAAAATTAAAGTATTTTTTTATATTAAGTTGACATTCTAACATAATGCCTTTTTTAGCGGGTTATTTGCTAATGTTTATTAAATTTATACATATGAATTCTAGCGATCCATTCAAGTTTTCAACACGTGTTATTGTATTTCCATTAAGTTTTGTATTACTTATTTGGATGGTCTATTGGTTTGAATTACGATTTGGTTTTCGTTTCAACGACATGGGCATTTTCCCAAGAACCTTATCCGGACTAAGGGGGGTTTTTTTTAGCCCCTTTATTCACGGCAGTTTGGAACACCTTTATCATAACTCTATGCCATTATTTATTTTATCTGCAGCTCTTTTTTATTTCTACAGAGAGATGGCTTGGAATGTTTTGGGGTTAGGCTTGTTTTTTTCTGGGATTTTAACATGGCTAATAGGGAGCCCTGCGTTTCATATTGGAGCGAGTGGTCTTATATATGTATTGATGAGTTTCATGCTTTTTAAAGGACTAATCTCCAAGAATCATCATTTAACAGCGCTCTCTTTACTTGTGGTATTTTTATATGGCAGTATGTTGTGGTATGTATTTCCTGTCAAAGAAAACATGTCTTGGGAAGGACACTTATCGGGGCTTTTAGTAGGTTTTGTTTTCGCGTTTGCTTTTAAAACGTCTATAGCTAAGCCTGTTCGTTATGATTGGGAAAATGATCATTATGATGACTTGCAAGACCCTTTTCTTCAACAATTTGATGATGAAGGTAATTTTATCGAAACTCCCAAAGAAGAGCTCCACACTACAGATTCATCTCTAGAAGTACATTATAGCTTTAAAAATAAGGCACCTTAGAAGCGTTGTCTGACTACTTCATAAAGAAAAGCTCCACATGCAACAGAAACATTTAAAGATGCGATACTACCGTACATAGGGAGTTTTGCTTTGTCGTCCACCAATTTTAAGATAGAAGGGTTAATTCCTCGATCTTCAGATCCCATAATAACAGCACATCCTTGTTTGAAATCGACATCGTAAATGGTGTTTTCTGTTTTTTCTGTTGCTGCAACTACTTTTATGTCTGAGGCTTGTAAATAAAACATGGCGTCTTTGATATGATCAACTTTACATATAGGTATGTTAAATACCGCGCCTGCACTAGTCTTAACTGTATCCCCGTTTATGGGAGCTCCACCACTTTTTTGAACGATGATTCCATCTACGCCAGTACATTCGGCAGTTCTGATAATGGCGCCAAAATTACGGACATCACTTATTTGATCGAGTAATAGAAATAATGGATTTTCTTTAGTTTCCTTAACGGCAGATATTAACTCTTCCAAATCATAAAATGCAATTGGAGACATATTGGCAACTGCACCTTGGTGGTTGTGCTGTGTTAAGCGGTTTAGCTTTTCAACAGGAACATATGAGAAGTTTATATTTTGCTTACGCAATAGCTTTTCTAGCTCTGTAAACAATTCTCCGCTGAGTCCTTTCTGTAAAAACACTTTATCAATTGTATTTTCCGCTTCAATGGCTTCAATAATTGCTCTAAGGCCATATATTTTGGTTTCTTTCTCCATGCCGCAAAAATACACATTACCCATGAATTCTAAAGTAATAAAACAAAAAAGCGGGTTTATTAAATAAACCCGCTTTTAATCCAAATTATTAAAAAGTATGCTTTACTGTAGCATTACTTTTTTATATGTTTTTTGATTGCCTTGATTTAAACTTAGGAAATAAACTCCTTTTGAATAACTGGAGGTGTTTATCGCTCCTTGAACACTTGCAGAACCTCCCAAAACATTTTGAGAATAAACAACTCTCCCTTGCAAGTCAATAAGCTTAACTAAACAGGTTTGATTGGATTGAGATGCAAATTGATAATTAATCATTTCCTTGGCAGGATTTGGCCATACTAAAAAGTCTGACAATTCATTTTCTCCATTTGAAAGTGTAGTAGTCAAGTCTGATCCTGTAACTATCAGTGAATATTCTTGAATTCCTACCGATCCAGGCGTAGTTCCTGGTATTAAGCCTTTATGAGAGATTGTGATAGTATATTGCCCTGTTGTTGGAAGGTCTACTTCAACGCGTTCAATATTATCTACGATATTATCCCCCTTTATTGCGTATGGTAGGTTAGATAGGTCTAACTTCCAAGGAAGATATTCGTTATTATCACTGTCAGTTATTCGAATATCTAAGTCATTTACAAGAGCAGGGGTGGTACTATTTAGTACTCCGTTTTGTAATTGCCCTGCTAAATCAGTCCAACAAATGGTAGCCATTAATTTCTCAGAACTTGATACGTTTACTGTAAATGAATAGGTTTCTCCATTATTGAGTATTTTTTCTTCAACAATTGCCGCATTTGTTTGAGCATCTATTATTGTTTGTGCTGCAAATTTTGCATTCAAAAGACCCCATCCCCAAAAAGGATCAGGGCCAGGGTATGGTATTGCTGACACATTAGGGTTTTCTGCATCGTCTGTAGCTGTATGACAGACTAGGCCTTTAAGAGTTGAAGATCTCATAAAAGAACTATTCAAATTATTGTAGTTCTCTTGTAACAATAATAGACTTCCTGCCACTCCTGGAGAAGACATAGAAGTTCCAGTTGATTGTGAGTACGAGGTTTCTGAGTTATCTGAACATGAATAAACATTAGTCCCTCTTCCTGCTATGTCTGGTTTTATTCTTCCATCATCAGTTGGACCTTGACTACTCGATGGAGCTATTGCAGCACCTGTAATAGCAGGGTCACCAAAAGGAGGTATGTTTACTATAATATTAGCATTAGCAACAACTATATTGTTTTTACTAACTGCTGACCCAGTAAGTTTGTCAAGTCCAGGACCTAATCCACCTGTATATGAGAAAGTTCCATCGTTTCCAGCTGACTCAACTTTAGTGTAATATGGAGTATTATAAAGAATTTGATCCCATGCTCTTGCACCATCATTTGTTCCAATATTTTGAATATTAAAACTTGCATAGCTTCCCATATTCCAGGGTGCAGTATCACTATCTATAACAATTCCATAAGAATGATTAGATACTAGCATTCCTGAACTTAAGTGTTCACTTGGTGTTTCTGATTTGTGATTATTTGCATTGTATGCTACTATATTTGACTTAGGAGCCATTCCTTTAGCTGAACCGCTAATTCCAGTTGCACCAACTGTACCACTTACATGCGTAGCATGATAATCATATTCTGGATCTGTCTCTGTCGTGTCAGGAATTGATATTCTTGAGGTTCCATCACTATTCATAAACTCTTGATGTGTAGTAAATGGATAGTCTATTTCCCACACTCCAATAGTAAGACCTTCACCTTCTAGATCTAGTCCTAAATCACCCCCTGGGCTTAGAGCAATTGTTTGTGTAGCAATAGCAGATTTAAGATTATTAGTAGAAATATAAACAGGTTTGTTTTCCTGGATACTATACAGGATGTAATGCTTACCATCTTCATAGTATTCTCTTCTCACTTCTGGATTCAATGCTACATACTCATCAAGCATTTGTTCCAATTCAGCTTCTCCTACCTCTAATTCATCTATATAACTATTGACTTTTTCAAGATCATACGTCTTTAACATCTTATCGCGTTCTTCAGCTGTTTGGGCATTCAATACAAATGTAGATAGCAAGGTTAATAATAGTAATTTTATCTTCATTAACTTTATTTTAATTTTATTATGAAAGTGATTTTAAACAAAAAAAACCGGTATTTAGTAAATACCGGTTTTTTTAAATTTCAATTTTCTAATTACAACGTGAATGCTGCGGAATCGAATCCTCCGTAACCTCCGCCACTTGAGTAGATTACACCACCACCACTTGATACTGTAATTGGTCCTCCACCATCTCCGTAATCATCGTAGATGTTGAAAATATAATCACCAGCAGGAAGACAAAGCTCCTGTAAAATATCACCTGACATTCCAGCATAAGGGTTTGCGTATTGTGCATATGGTCCTGGATCAGCAACAACATCACCAGCTGGATTAGTTATCCACCAGTAAAGTTCTTCTGGCCAGCTATCTAAAGTTATTTCGATCATCATCTGCTCATCCTCACAAAGAGTTTTAGCATTAATGGTTAACATATCTTCAGTAACCATAAGATCACCATTTGCAGTAGTTCCTGTGAACGCAGTTGGCTGGTCTAAACCAGATGCAACAGTCATTCCAACAACAATTGTCTTACCACCAAATCCTAGAGCAGGACTGTTATTGATAGTAACATCAAAACTTCCCATCATAGCTCCAGCAGGTATAGTTACAGATGATGCTACACTATAATTTGCAGCTGCTGCTGTTGTAGCAGTTTCATCAATATATAGGCTAACTGTTCTATCGCTAGAGGCTTTAGCTGTAGCATATACAGATACTGCCATTGTTTGTGATTCACCTTCTACTAATGCAACAGTTTCATCAAAACTAAATGATACAAAGCTGTCATTGGTGAAATTATCATCATTTATATCACCTTCACATCCAATTAAGAAAACGCTTAATGTAAGAAGTAAAAATGCTGAAAATGGTTTAAATATTTTAGTATATTTCATTTTTTCTAATTTTTAAGATTAATTATTTTGTTCACTTATGCTAGGGTTGTTATTAATCTCGCTTTCTGGTATTTGAAATGACATTTCATCTGAATCCCATACAAATGTTTCTCCAGCACGGTAAACGTGATTTGTCCCTCTAGTCACAGTAGCTTGATTACGCTTCATAGCAAAATAAGTTTTACCTTCTCCCCAAAGCTCTACTCTAGTTTGTAAGTAAATAAATTCTTGTAATGCAGTCCCAGAAAGAGCATTTACTGTACTAGCAGCATTTGGCATTCTGTTATCTAACATTTCAATCATAGTCGCTTTAGCAGCTGCTTCATTTCCTGTTCTTGCAGCACTTTCAGCACTCAATAAGTAAAACTCTTCAACTCTCATAAAAATTAAATCAGTAGTTATAATATATTGTCCACCAATTGTTCTGTTTGGATCAAAAAACTTGTTTATTGCTTGTAATGGCGCTGTTCCAGTTCCAAATTGAGTTTTTCTAACATCAGAAGCATCTATTTGTGCATAAAGAGCATCATCGATCGACTTGTGATCTCCAGCCCATGCATAACTATATGTGAATGGATCCATTTGTCCCCACCAGTCAATTAACTGGTGTCCTAATTCTTCTGTTAAGTCAAAAGCCCATATCCAAGAAGGTGAATTAACATCGTTAAATCCTGAACCAGCTCCTGGATAAGCTAAAGCACCAGCTGTAGTTAATGGATATCCACTAGCTATTACAGCATCTGCCATAACTTTAGCATCAGCAAAGTTACCCATACCAGCATGAACATATGCTAACAAACCTTGAGCAATTGTTTTATCAATTTTACTCTTATCAGTACGAGCATAACCATCTAATAATTCGATAGCGTCAGTTAAATCACTAATTACCAAATTATATATTTGAGATGCAGGAACTTTAGCTGTTTCAGTAAGTTCTCCATCATAATAAGGTAATATTAATTGTGCAGGATCATAACTGTTTTGGAAAAGTTGCGCAAGGTAATAGTAAGCATAAGCTCTTGAAGCTTTTGCCTGACCCATTATCTTTTTAGCCGCAGCAGTTTCAGGTACACCAGCGTTACCACCAGTAGTCTGAATAACAGTGTTAGCTAAGTTCACTATTTTGTAGAAATACTGCCATATAATGGAGTTTTCTTCTTGAGTGAAATCAACAGTACAAATTAAGTTAGCAGCATCATTATACCACCCGTATGCACTTCCAGATAATGCCATATCTCCAGATACCATATCTGTCCATATGTCAACACCTTTTTGACCGAAGTCATAGTGTCTACTTCCAGTAACTCCGAAATCTTGAATCATGAAACTAGCAATACCTTCTAGCGTTCCTTCAACTAGTGCAGGGTTAATGTCTGAGAATTCAGAAAGATCGTCAGAAGTAAGAACACTTGTGTTTCTCTGTGGATCCAAAAATTCTTCACTACAGCCTACAAAAGCTAGGGATGTCAGTAAAATTGAATAAATTAAATTTCTTTTCATTTTGTTTTTTTTTAAAATTGAATTTTGGTTCCAATGCTAAAAGTAGTCATTGGCATATATATACCTGAGTTTGAAGAGCTAATTAAAGTTTGTGGATTTAAACCTTTTCTAGCACTTAACATCATTAAGTTATCTCCAGAAACGTAAAAGCTTACATTTTCTAGTTTTGCTTTACTCACAGCATCGCTTGGTAAAGTGTATCCTAATCTCACATTATTTAACGACAAGTAATCAGCTTTAGTTAGGAAACGAGTAGAAGTTGAGTTATGTTGAACGTCTGTGTTATAACCTGCGGATAACCTTGGGACATTTGTAATGTCACCGGGTTGTTTCCATGCATTTCTAACATCAGTGTGAAAGTTATCACTTCCAGCAAGACTTCTGTTGTTCATAACAGTTCTGTAACCATTGTCATACACATAACCACCAATACTGTATGTAAATTGTGCACTAATATCGAAGTTTTTATAAGCTGCGTTTAGTCTAAATCCACCTGCAAAATCAGGTTGATTGTTTTTACCTACATATTTTTGAGTAGCATCTGAATAAGTTTCAGTTGTTGTTTTCTGTACATTAGCACCAGGAAATTCATCCATGTATAGAGTCATACTATTAATAGCAGAATCACCAGAGTTAAATATCCCATCATTATTCATATCATCATAATATAAATTGTACATAGCTTGACCAGTCGCTGGATTTACTCCCGCCCATTCTCTCATGTAAAAATCATATAATGATTTTCCTGCAGAACGACTCCCGTCAAGTATTTTATCCTCACCAGTGAAGTAATCAGTTGGCATTTCTACCAGTTCGTTATAAAGCTTTGAACCATTAACATTTAATGACATACTAAAGTCTTCAGTTTGAACTAAGCTAATGTTAGTATTAATCTCAATACCACTATTTAATAATATACCATCATTATATTGGATGATTGTAGAACCACTAGATCCAGGTAATGATTGATTGAAAAATAGATTTTTAGTATTATCACTAAAATAATCTACGTCAAGAGTAACTTTACCATCAAACAAGATTGATTCAAAACCAATTTGAGACTTAACTTTCTTTTCCCATGTTAAATCCGGGTTAGCTAAAGTTGAGCTTTGTGTAAATGAATACGATCCGTCTGGCGTTTGGTTGATGAAAAATATTTGCCATCCGTATTGTAGGTTAGTACCTTGATCTCCAGCAATTCCATAACTACCCTTTATTTTTAAGTAATCAACGAAAGAATCTTGTGGAAAGAAACTTTCTTTAGACATAACCCATCCTAATCCAACAGCACCAAATGAATCCCATTTGTTTTTGATGAAACGAGATGAACCATCACGTCTTCCAGATAAATTCATGTAATATTTACCCTTATAATTAACATCAACCGATGCTAAATAACTTTCAAGCGTTGAAGCTGTAGAATATGATCCAGCTCTTCCAAAAGGAATAGTATACTGATCCAAATCCAAGTTATTAGGGAGGATCGCGTTCTGAGCAGCAGCATTCATGTTTTTGAATCTATTTTCATTTGATTCGTGACCTATAAGTGCACTAACATTAAGTTCTCCATAACTTTTATTGAATCTCAATATCTGATTCATGTTTTGGTTCATGTTTTGACTAAGTGACTTAGATAAGAAACCACTTCCAGCATTACCTCCGTAGTAAGGGTTTCCTCTTGAAGCACTATCAGTGTCGCCTAATTGTCCACTGTAACGGATATCAAGCGATAACCAATCTGTAAAATCAATTCCTATGTTAAAGTTACCTAACACTGTTATTGAATTTTGTCTTGACACGTCATATCTAGAATCTGCAATACCATTAGTAGCATTCCAAGCTCTTCGTCCAAATTCATTACCGTAATCATATTGATTACCACCAAAAATTGGGTCTGCAACTAGGGTACCTTCTGCGTCTCTTAAAAAAACATCATAAATTGAAGGAGTAGTTGTAGTCAATGCAAAGATGTTTCCTGATGATCCAGCTGATCCTTCTGAACCAGAAGAATTATTATACTGTGCACCAGTAAATGCTATGTTTGCTCCAACTCTTAACCATTCTTTTGGTTTATGTTGTAAATTAATTCGTGTAGAATATCTTGTATACCCAGAGTTAGTTGTATAACCTTCGTCATCTAAGTAACCAAAAGAGGCTGCATATTGAGTCTTGTCGTTTCCTCCACTAAATTGGATATTAGCTTCTTGTCTTACTCCAGTTCCAAAAGCTGCATCTGACCAAAGAGTTGGTGTCCATCTGCGGCCAATGCCAGAGTTAAATTTACCAGTTGATTGATTTATCAATTGATTTCCTGGAACATCCCATATATTGTATGCGTTGTTTATCCCTTCAGTTGTACCGTATAAGTTATCACTAGCCCATCCATTTGGATTTGCTTCACCTAATAATCTTCCTTTGTTTACTAACGAAGAGTAAGTAGTTTCGATATATTCTTCTGGTGAGGTTATAACTGAATACTGAGGTAACATAAGACTGTTAATACTAGTTCTTACATCAACTGAAATATTAGAAATTCCTGATTTACCTGTCTTTGTTGTCACAAGAATTACACCATTTGAACCTCTAGATCCATAAATAGATGTTGCTGCGGCATCTTTAAGTATAGTAATACTTTCAATATCAGCGGGGTTGATGGCTGAAATGTCACTAGCGTAAGGAGCTCCATCCACTACATATAGTGGTGCTCTATTACCATTAACTGAACCTGTTCCACGAATACGAATCGTTGCATCTGATCCAGGAGCACCTGAACCTGTTACAACTTGTACACCTGCAACTTCACCTCTAAGAGCTTGAGAAAAATTCCCATTTGCCTTAGCAGTTATGTTTTCTGTTTCAATTGTTGTTGCAGTTCCTACAAACGCTTCTTTAGTAGTTGTTCCGTAACCTATCACAATAACTTCTTCTAGAGAAGTATCAGCTAGCATTGTTACGTTAATTACGTTTGAACTTCCAACAGTTTGGTCCTGATCTGCGTAACCTACATAATTGAATGTTAGAACATCTCCAACATTTGCATTAATTGAGTAGTTTCCGTCAAAATCTGTAGAAACTCCAGATGAAGTTCCTTTGATTATGATTGTTGACCCCGGTAGAGGTAAACCATTATCGTCAGAGACTGTACCTGAAACTTTTTTTTCCTGTGCAAAAGAAATTTGCACCACAAACGCTAATAAAAGCGTAAGTATAACACTAAACTTTGTTTTCATTTTTGTTATTTATTTGAATTAGTCTTCGCAAAAGTGCTAATAAAAACTCTAATAACCAACAAATTGTTTTAAAAATATATAATTTTATTAAACTATTTTTTAGTCAATTAACTCGTTTTGTTGCGAATTCTTACGATTTGCATCTGTATTGACATCGTTTATTGCGAATATGTCATTATATGTATTGTTTGAGTTTAATTCATTAATTTTTGTACGATGTGCTGTTATTTTATAAAAAAAAACAGTTAAATTAATAACTGTTTTTTATTGTCACTGTTGATTTCTTCTCTGTTCTGTTGTGTTAGTTTACATCCCAAAAGACTTTTGTAGTTTTAGAATCTCCTCCTATAGCAGAAGCAGCTGTGTCGTATTGAGAACCATTTAAAGTTGCTTCAGATACAGGGTAAAGAAACCTTGTTGGAATAGCTAACGTTATTCCGTCTACTAACGGGCCGTTTAGCCCCAAGTCGAATAATCTCCATGCTGTCCAACCTTCAAAGCCGTTATTGTACATTGCAACCCATTTCTGAGAACCAATTTTTTGCATCCAATCTCCTGCAGCAGTCCCATAAGCAACTTCTTCAAGAGCTAGATATGTAGCAGTATCTGCTGCTGACACTCCCCACTCGTCCATTGAAACCTCAATGGCAGAATTATAGTATGCTTCTGCAGACCCACCAACAGAGTATCCTCTAGCTGCAGCTTCTGATAATAAAAAGTGTACTTCAGCAGCTGTGATTAAATCTCCTTTTAAATCAGGTGTTTTAATTAGCTCAGATAAATCCGAATTACTAGAAGCCCCATTTGCACTTCCGTAAGTTCCACCAACGAAATTTCCTTCATAAGTCTGAAAGAAAGATGGTAGTCTTGGGTCACTATTAGGATTCATAGCATCTACCAATGTGTTAGCTGCAACGAAATCTTTACGACCACTTTGAACTAAAGAAACCCATAATGGATTTGTATTTGGTGCCGCTGATAAATAATTGATCCCAAAATTATCAGTATTTCCAGTTATAGGTCCTGCGTTGAATGCAGACTCCGCCATTGTCTGTGATACTGATGGGTTTGAATCAGCTAATCGCATCGCCATTCTTAGTTTTAACGAAATGGCAGCTTTTCTCCATTGATTAATATTCCCTGCATAGGCGATGTCTTGACTTCCGTCAAATCCATTGCCACTACTCAAGTCTCCTATTGCTTCCTCTAAGTGTGAAGCTAAAGCAGTATAAATTCCTGCAGCATCATCATACATAGGGGATGGGTTTTCAGGATTTAAGGCTTCTGTAAAAGGAACATTACCAAAAGTGTCTACTAGTACAGAATAAGCATAGACTTCCATGAATTTAATGATTCCAAGCTGAGCTTGACTTCCACCCTCTGCCGTAATAAGCTCCTTAGCTCCTTTTAAATCCTGAAGTACATCTCTATACATGGTATTCCACATATTTCCGCCAATATTTCTTGTTACTTGGTTATATTGACTTTCATCTGGGTACGTTGTTTGTGCCCAGTATTGCGCATATAGTCTAAAGACGTTTTCGTTAACACTACAGGAATTCATTTGATTTCCTAGGTTTTTCAAAGCATTTGTGAATAAACCGCTAGCAGGAACCTCACTTGGGTTCTTTTGATCAATGTTTAAACTTTCGTCTACCTCACATGAAGTAAAAACAAAAGCAACACACAATAAGCTTAATAAGTAATTTCTCATTTTTCTCATTTTTATATTGTTAAAATTCTAAATTTAAATTAAGTCCTACTGTTCTTAGAGTAGGGAAAGATCCTGAAAGGTATCCTTGAGCATTTCCTGCTCCTAAACCTGATTCAGGATCTGCAAAAGGAACGTTTTTATCAATAATCCAAAGATTTCTTCCGATTAAAGTTAAACTACCTTTAGTAATTGATCCGTTAGACCATTTGCTAACTGGAAGATTATAACTTAGTGTTAATTCTCTCAGTTTGATGTAAGATGCGTCATATACAGTTAAAGCTGCTGGGTTTCTTGATGAGTTACCCCAATACCATATTCCACCATAATAATCAGTTCTTGCTCTAGTTGTATTTGGAGCACCATCAGCAGTTACACCAGGAAGAATAACACCTCCACCATTTGCAAGTGTATTTCTAACTGGGTTTCCAAGATCATTAAGCCCTGTAGTAAAGTCTGGTAATCCAGTACCTTGCCCGTAATGCATATCTAAAGAATATACATCACCACCTTTTTGAATGTCAATTAAGAAAGATAATTTAAAATCTTTGTATTTGAAGGTGTTAGTAATACCACCATTCCAATCAGGATTTACATCCCCAATGATTTGATCTGAAACCGCTTCATAATATCCACTTGAGTTAATAATTCTTTCGCCATTTTCATGCATATTAAATCCGGTTCCTCTTATTGTACCATAAGGTTGACCAACAGTAGCATTAATTGAAATCCCTCCTTGATAGCTGTTTAGTTGTAAGTTTTTTTGATCTCCATAAAGATCAACTACTAAACTTTCATTTTTAGCCCAGTTTAGATTTACATCCCAGCTTAAGTTGTCTGTTTTTAAAGGAGTTGCATAAAGACCTAATTCAACTCCTTTATTTTGGATTTCACCAGCGTTTACCCACCTATTTGAAAACCCAGTAGCTGTAGTCACAGACACGGGCATTAATTGGTCTTCCGTATTTTTCTTATACCAAGATAAGTCAAACCCCACAACATTATTAAACATTTTTGCTTCTAACCCTACCTCAAATTCCTTTGTTCTTTCAGGTTTTAACGTAGAATTGTTTTTTGTTGATCCATATGAAAACACACTCGCATCTCCAAAATTATTTAGTGTTGAATAAGTGTCATTTACATTTCCAGCAGGTAAATCATTCCCTACTTCTGCATAGCCAGCTCTAAATTTACCAAAGTCTAACCACTCAAGGTCTACTAGCTTAGAGAATATTAAACTTGAACTTGCAGCGTAATAGTTATAGCTATTACTTTCAGATGGAAGAGCCGAAGACACATCGTAACGATCAGTTAAGTCTAAGTATAAAGTATTTTTGTATCCAAAAGATGCTTGAGCATAATATCCATTTACTTGTTTTTCACTTAAAACTTCTATTGGTTTTGGGTTAGAACTTGACGAATTAGATAGAGCATATAGATTAGGAATTACCAATCCACCAGCGGTAGAGTTTCTTAAGTAGCTATAGCTTTCTTTTCTAACATTAATCCCAAACACACCATCTAAGCTTAGATCATCGCTTAGTTGCTTATTAACGTTAAACATTAAATCGTAGTTGTACTCAGAAAAAAGTATGTCTACTCTGTCGTAGCCTGATCCTTCATCGTCTCCTAGGATTCCAAATTGAGTTGCAACTGAGCCAACTGCTCTACGTTCTTCTCTAAGTTCGTTGTAAGTGTCAACAGCGCCTTTTGCAGTGACGTTTAGCCAGTCGTTAATTTCATAGGTTCCAAAAACATTTCCAAAAAAGCGATTTCTTTCATCTGATTGGTAATTTTTGTAACGTGTCCAGTATGGATTATCCCAGTAGTGACCAATAAGTTCACCACCCGAACCAGGACCTGATAGGGATCCTTCATGATTCCATGAGTAGTTTTTTCCAGTTTGGTTGAAGATGTCCTCTTGGTCTTTAATGTCAACATTTACTTGCCACCATTGTCTGAACTGAGCCATTAAGTTATCTCCATAACCAGTTGAGTTTCTACCAGTAGTTTTTTGAACCAAATAGTTAGCAGATGATCCAACGGTTAATTTGTCATTGACATTCAACGTACCACTAAAATTCAAACTATTTTTATTCAATTTTGAATTTGGCATATATCCAGATATTTCAGAATTGGTATACCCCAATCTGTAGCTAGTTTTGTCGTCTCCACCAGTTATACTGACAGAATTGTTTAACTGTGTAGCAGTTTCGAAAAAGTCAACTGGAGTAGTTTGTCCAGCAACATAAGGAGTTGCTTTTCCAAAATTTGGATGCTCTGGAACAAAAGCATCCCATTGGTAAACCATCTGCCCATTTAAAGGCGCTCCAAAAGAAGCATCATCATACGTTGGCACTACTAAGTTGTCTTCGCCGTCACCATTCATGTCCCAATCCTCAAAATAACCTGTTGATCCATAATATGTTCCGTATCCTGCTCCATATTCATCTTGATAATTGATAAAAGTACTTTTATCGATACTCCCAATTTGTGCACTTGAAGTTACAGTAACCTTAGCGTTACCCTTACCCCCTTTTTTAGTTGTAATAATAACAACTCCGTTTGCTCCACGTGATCCGTAAATGGCAGATGCTGCTGCCCCTTTAAGAATGTTAATTGAGTCTACATCATCGGGATTAATGTCCATTGCAGCATTTCCGTAATCATACCCTTTTCTTCCACCTCTTTGTTGAGCTGAATTATTTAAATTGTTTGAAATTGGAATACCATCTACAACAAATAATGGTTGGTTATTTCCAGTTAAAGAACTAACCCCCCTGATTAAAAAGTTTGCGGAACCTCCAAAGTTATTGTTTGTTTTGATTTGAACACCACTTACTTTTCCGGAAAGTGAACTAGCAATGTTATCCACCTTAACAGTAGAGACTGCATCACCTCCAACTTGTTGTGAAGCGTAGCCAATAGATTTCTTGTCTCTAGAAATTCCAAGAGCTGTTATTACCACTTCATCAAGCTGAGAGTCGTTAGCTTGCATGACCACAATTATGTTGTTTGTGTCACTAACTGTGGCAAATTGATCTGCATACCCTAGGTAGCTGATTTTTAAGACATCCCCAACTGAAGATTTGATGCTAAAATTACCATCAAAATCAGTCGTTGTGCCGTTGCTTGTACCAGAAATAATTACAGTTGCCCCTACTAACGACATCCCATCAGTATCGGAAACTGTTCCTGTTACGTTCTTTTGCTGTGCAAAAGAAATTTGAATAACAAACGCCAATAGTAGCGTAAGTATTACATTAAACTTTGTTTTCATTTTGTTTTGTATTAAAATTAGTCAAAACAAACTTGATGATTAAAAAGGACAAATCCTAAGTAAACTTTATAAACTATTTAATAAATAACTGTTTTTTTTGAGGATAATTTAATTTTAATCAAGTTTTATTGATTTTTTTTCAAAAAACAAATTATTTAACTAAGGCTGCTAATGTCTATTTTTTGGCTAGAATGTAGCTGTTAAGCTAAGGTGGACTTTAGAATCTGAGAATCTGAAGTTTTGATTCTCAACTTGTCCATTTGCAATATTGAACCTTAACAATCCTGCTTCAGTGGCTACTCCAAACCCAAACCCAATTCCTACTAGTTTTTGGTCTATTTTTGTGGGAGTGTTGAAATAGGCTGCATCTATTATTGAGTGAACATATAATGAAGGGCTTAGACGTAAGCGGTATTCGCTAGCAACCACTATAAATGCACTTGCATTAATGCTGTTTTCTTCAAATCCCCGAATGGTTCTAATCCCTCCAAAACGTAATAGTTCATTGAATAGGTAGTTTTTCGAGTCTATTCCTTGCGCGTCAAGAGCTATATAAATACTGTTAGATGTATTAAGGTTAAATTGGTGAGATGCTTTCACTAAGTATATACTTTGATTTGTAGTTGCTGTTGAGGTTTTTCGGGTAGCTCTAGAGAAGCGCACTTCCATTTGGCTTTTCAATGGAAACAAGATGTCTTTAGGGGTGCGATTTTGATACGTATATCTTAGCTCATATGCGTTTATTTTGTAGTCAACGATATTGCTAGATTCGATTGGATCCAAGGCATTTGATTGTGCTGTCTGAATACCTAAAAACAGTCTTTGTTTTGGGTTGAGCTGATAAAATAGGTTTACAGATTGTTCGGCTGTTGTAAACATGCTATCTTTTTTAAAGATGTTTAGTTTAAGTTCACTCCCAATGGGGGACTTGAATAAATAGGGGAGTGTTAGTTTGGTTTCAAATGTTTTTAGATCATTTTCATCACTGCGGTAGTTTAGTATAAATGTCTCTCCATAATTTAAATTGTTAACTAGATTGAGATACAAGTATCCATTCAGTTCTAAATCCCCAGTAGACTCTTCAGAACCAAATCCTATAAAACCATCAAATCGATTGCTTTTATTTTTTTGTAAGTACAAATAGACGCTAGTTGTATCCTGGGTGAACAAAACTTCTGCAGGTCTGAGTTGTTTGGTAAAGTTAAGTTGATCGAGTGTTTCAGTTTTTGTTTGTATGGCTTTAAGATCAAAAGGAGTATTGGTTTTAATCCCTAAAAAATGTTTTATAAACGATCGCGGGAATTTGTCATAACCCTTAACCTCTACCGTATTAAGCTGTCTTGCTTTTTTAGTTACCACTATCAGATCAGCTTTTAGTATTCTCTTACTTATGGGTTTGATGTTTTTTAATGTAACGGATGCAAAAGGGTAACTCTTACTTGCTAATGAATTTGTAAGTTGATTCATTAGCACTTCTAATCCGGATACTTTGGCTTGATAATACGTTAAGGAATCCGTGGTTTCTATTGGCTTGATGTCTAAAAGTTCAAAAAGCACTTTGTCTGCATATAATTGAACAGATTCGTACTTTGGTCCAAGTTTAAGCTGAATGGATGTTTCTAAGTTATTTTTTGTTGTAGACTGAACGGTAGCTTCTATATATCCTAGCCTGTAAGCTACATTTTTAAAGCGCTCTATTTCCAGTAATAATGTTTTGTAGTTATCAAATAATTTTGAGTATCCTATTGTATTGATTGCTTTCGTTTCTTGAGTATTACTACTTGCAATAATTAACTGAAGGTCCTGTGCATTAGCGCTATTAAAAGTAGCCAACATACATATACTTAAGAAAAACAATTTTAATTGAGATGACACAAATCTAATTTTCATGTAAATTTAACGTAAAAAGGTTTCTAATTATTTAATCCCCAAAAAAAAAGCAATAATATTTTAAAAATATAGGATTATGATTTGAATAATTCATTTTAATGTTTACATTTGCAGCCCTCTAAGAAGAGGTATTTAAAAAAACAGTATATACAATATGCCAACAATTTCACAATTAGTAAGAAAAGGAAGAGCCAAAATAACTAAGAAGAGTAAATCGGCTGCTTTAGATTCTTGTCCCCAGCGACGTGGTGTGTGTACGCGTGTTTACACGACGACTCCAAAAAAACCAAATTCAGCAATGCGTAAAGTTGCAAGAGTTAGGTTGACAAATGGAAACGAAGTCAACGCATACATCGGAGGTGAAGGACATAATCTACAAGAGCACTCGATAGTATTAGTTAGAGGCGGAAGGGTAAAAGATTTACCAGGAGTTAGATACCACATTGTACGTGGGGCTTTAGACACCGCAGGTGTTTCAGGTCGTACACAACGTAGATCTAAGTATGGTGCAAAACGCCCTAAGAAATAATTATTTTTTAATTAAGAAGACATGAGAAAAAAGCAAGCAAAAAAAAGACCGCTGTTACCAGATCCAAAGTTTAATGATCAATTAGTAACACGTTTCGTTAATATGATGATGTGGGATGGTAAAAAGTCAACTGCATTCAAGATTTTCTATGATGCGATTGCGATCGTTGAGGAAAAGAAAACTGACGAAGAAAAAACAGCTTTAGAAATCTGGAAAGATGCCTTATCAAATGTGATGCCCCACGTAGAAGTACGTAGTCGTCGTGTTGGAGGTGCAACCTTCCAAATTCCTATGCAAATACGACCAGATCGTAAAATATCTACCGCAATGAAGTGGTTGATTAGCTTTGCAAGAAAACGTAATGAAAAATCTATGGCTTTAAAGTTAGCTTCTGAAGTTTTAGCCGCGGCTAAGGAAGAAGGTGCTGCTGTTAAAAAACGTACAGACACTCACAAGATGGCTGAAGCGAATAAAGCATTCTCACACTTTAGATTCTAATTAGAAATGGCAAGAGATTTAAGATTCACAAGAAATATTGGGATTGCTGCGCACATTGATGCAGGAAAAACCACGACAACCGAACGTATTCTTTACTATACAGGTGTGTCTCATAAAATCGGTGAAGTACATGATGGTGCTGCTACGATGGACTGGATGGAACAAGAGCAAGAAAGAGGTATTACAATTACATCTGCTGCTACCACCTGTGAATGGCAATTTCCAACTGAAAATGGAGAGCCAACTGAAGATGCTAAGGATTATCACTTTAATATAATAGACACACCAGGTCACGTTGATTTTACGGTTGAAGTAAATCGTTCTTTACGTGTGCTCGATGGTTTAGTTTTCTTATTTAGCGCAGTCGATGGTGTTGAACCTCAATCTGAAACTAACTGGAGACTAGCGGATAACTACAAAGTGCCCCGTATCGGGTTTGTTAATAAAATGGACCGTCAAGGATCTGATTTTATGATGGTTTGTAGTCAAGTAAAAGAAATGTTAGGTTCCAACGCGGTGCCGATCGTTTTAAATATTGGCGATGAAGAAAACTTCAAAGGAATTGTTGATTTAGTTAAAAACCGTGCTATTGTTTGGCATGAAGAAGGAATGGGATCAACTTTTGATATTGTTGATATTCCGGAAGAACTTAAAGAAGAAGCAAGAATTCTACGTGCTAAGCTAATAGAAGAAGTTGCAAGTTACGATGAGGACCTTTTAGAAAAATTCATGGAAGATGAAGATTCTATAACTGAAGAAGAAGTGCACAATGCATTGAGAGCCGCGGTTATGGATATGGCTATTATACCAATGATCTGCGGTTCTGCATTTAAAAATAAAGGAGTTCAGTTCTTATTAGATGCTGTTTGTCGTTATTTACCCGCCCCAACTGATAAAGAAGGTATTATTGGAATGAATCCAGATACTGAATTAGAAGAAATACGTAAGCCAGATGTGAAGGAGCCGTTCGCTGCTTTGGCCTTTAAAATTGCAACCGATCCTTTTGTAGGACGTTTAGCATTTTTTAGAGCTTATTCTGGTCGTTTAGATGCAGGTTCATATGTTTTGAATAACCGTTCTGGAAAAAAAGAACGTATTTCACGTATTTACCAAATGCATGCGAACAAACAAAATGCAATTGATTTTATTGAAGCTGGTGACATTGGTGCTGCTGTTGGATTTAAATCCATCAAAACAGGCGATACTTTATCAGCCGAAAAATTTCCTATCGTTTTAGAATCGATGGACTTCCCCGATCCTGTAATCGGTATTGCGGTCGAGCCTAAGACCAAAGCAGATGTTGATAAACTTGGAATGGGCTTAGCTAAACTAGCTGAAGAAGATCCAACCTTTACAGTAAGATCTGATGAAGCTTCAGGACAGACTATTATTTCTGGAATGGGTGAGCTTCACTTAGACGTTATTGTAGATCGTTTACGTAGAGAATTTAAAGTTGAGGTTAACCAAGGTCAGCCACAAGTTGAATATAAAGAAGCAATTACACAAGCTGCTAACCATAGAGAAGTTTACAAAAAACAATCTGGTGGACGTGGTAAATTTGCCGATATTGTTTTCACAATTGAACCTGCAGACGAAGGTGTTGTAGGACTTCAGTTTGAATCTGCAATTAAAGGTGGTAATGTTCCTAAAGAATTTATCCCTTCGATTGAAAAAGGATTCAAAATGGCAATGGTCAATGGCCCGTTAGCGGGATATGAAGTAGACTCTGTTAAAGTCACATTGAAAGATGGATCTTATCACGATGTCGATTCTGATCAGCTTTCATTTGAGTTAGCAGCTAAGCTTGGATTTAAAAATTCAGCAAAAGCAGCTAAAGCAGTGATCATGGAGCCTATCATGAAATTAGAAGTAATTACACCCGAAGAAAACATGGGTGATATTGTAGGAGACCTTAACCGTCGTCGTGGTCAAGTTAGTGACATGGGCGATAGAGCAGGAGCCAAAACTGTAAAAGCTACAGTACCTCTTTCAGAAATGTTTGGTTATGTAACAACCTTAAGAACGTTGTCATCTGGACGTGCAACTTCCACAATGGAATTTTCACACTATGCTGAGACGCCTTCAAACATCTCAGAAGAAGTTATTAAAGAAGCTAAAGGAATCCAATCTTAAAAGTTAAGAATATGAGTCAAAAAATCAGAATAAAATTAAAGTCTTACGATTACAACTTAGTAGATAAGTCTGCTGATAAGATTGTAAAAACAGTTAAAAGCACAGGTGCTGTAGTAACGGGTCCAATTCCATTACCAACACACAAAAAACTATTCACTGTATTACGCTCTCCTCACGTTAACAAAAAGTCGAGAGAACAATTTCAATTAAGCTCTTACAAGAGATTACTGGATATTTATAGTTCATCATCAAAAACAATTGATGCTTTGATGAAGCTTGAATTACCTAGTGGCGTTGAAGTAGAGATTAAAGTATAATTATTTTTGTAGATCTGTAACTACCACAGACTAACATTAAATATAAAAAAAACAGCATCCTGATGGATGCTGTTTTTTTATGGATTAACCCTTATTTCAAATAGTGTTTGTACTTCTTTTCAAAAACACTGTAATAGAAAGCAATTATTCTTCACTGTATTTTTGTTATCTGTGCTTGTTTGAAGATATATAATCCATGGTTTTATATTATGTTTCAAATTGATTTTTCGTGGCCCATCAATTTTTACGCTAAAAAAGCACCACTAAAGAAGATAGATTTAAAATAATTCACTAATAATTTAGGTGGATAGATTAAATTTAATTAAATTTGCAGCTCGAAAAACATAGGATACTCCCGTGTTTTTAGAATTAATCACTGTGAATCAGTGATTTACATGTCCCAAGCTTAGTGCGAGGGAAAAGCGGAATAAATACAATTCAGGGTTGAAAGGTATTTTGACCCTTTGTTTTGGAATAAAGAAAAAGTTAAATATTAAATAAATAATTATGTCTGGGTTAATAGGAAAAAAAATCGGAATGACCAGCATCTTCGACGCTAATGGCAAAAATATGCCATGTACCGTATTAGAAGTTGGACCATGCGTTGTTACCCAAGTCAGAACCGAAGAAGTTGACGGCTATTCAGCCTTACAGCTTGGTTTCGATGACAAGACAGAAAAGAGTGCTACAAAAGCTGATTTAGGTCATGCAAAAAAAGCAGGTACTTCTGTTAAGAGAAAAGTCGCGGAATTTAGAGGATTTGATGAGGAGTACAAATTAGGAGATACGATAACTGTTGAACATTTTGCCGAAGGGGAATTTGTAGATGTTACAGGTACTTCAAAAGGTAAAGGGTTTCAAGGGGTTGTAAAACGTCACGGATTCGCCGGTGTGGGTCAAGCGACTCACGGACAGCACAACCGTTTACGTGCGCCAGGATCTATTGGTGCGGCTTCGTATCCTGCAAGAGTTTTCAAAGGAATGAAAATGGCAGGTCGTATGGGAACCGACACAGTTAAAGTTCAAAATTTAAGAGTTTTAAAAGTAGTTACTGAAAAAAATCTACTGGTAGTTAAAGGATGTATTCCTGGAGCTAAAAACGCTTATGTAACGATTCAGAAATAATGAAAGTAGCAGTTTTAGATTTAAACGGAAAAGATACAGGTAGAAAGGCAGACCTTTCTAACGATGTATTCGCTATAGAGCCTAATAACCATGCAGTTTACTTAGATGTTAAGCAATATCTTGCTAACCAACGTCAAGGAACGCACAAGGCTAAAGAAAGAGCTGAGATTACGGGAAGTACTCGTAAGATAAAAAAGCAAAAAGGAACTGGTACAGCCCGTGCGGGTAGTATTAAGTCTGGTTTATTTAAAGGTGGTGGTCGTATGTTCGGCCCAAGACCAAGAGACTACGGTTTCAAATTAAATAAAAATGTAAAACGTTTAGCACGTAAATCAGCATTGACCATTAAAGCTTCTGAAAAGTCTATTACAGTCTTAGAAGACTTTAATTTTGATTCTCCAAAAACAAAGAATTTTACAGCTGTTTTAAAGGCGTTAAACCTAGAGAGCAAAAAATCTTTATTTGTCTTGGGTGGCTCAAATAATAATGTATATTTGTCATCGCGTAATTTAAAGGGCTCTGAAGTCTTAATAGACTCAGAAATAAGCACTTATAAAATACTAAACGCGAATCAAGTAGTGCTTTTTGAAAGTGCTTTGAAAAATATTGAAACGAATTTAAGTAAATAAGAAAACCATGAGTATCTTAATTAAACCAATAATCACCGAGAAAGCAACACTAGCCAGTGAGTCCAAAAACTGCTACAGCTTTCAGGTGAATACGAAGTCGAACAAGGTAGAAATAAAAAAAGCAGTGGAAGCTGCTTATGGAGTTTCTGTTAAAAAAGTTCGTACTATAAATGTCCGTCCAGATCGAAAAACTAAGTTTACAAAAACTGGTATTCAACATGGTAAAACAAATGCTGTAAAAAAAGCACTTGTACAACTGGCGGAAGGTGAAACGATTGATTTATACGCTAATATCTAATTAGACAAACATGTCAGTAAGAAAATTAAAACCAATCACCCCAGGACAGCGATTTAGAGTAGTAAACGGCTATGATGCCATTACTACTGATAAGCCGGAGAAGAGTTTATTAACTCCGAAGAAACGTTCAGGTGGTAGAAACAGTCAAGGAAAAATGACCATGCGCTATATCGGTGGAGGTCACAAGAAAAGGTACCGTATCATAGATTTTAAAAGAAACAAAACTGGTATTCCAGCGGAGGTTAAGTCTATTGAATACGATCCAAACAGAACGGCATTTATTGCACTTCTAAACTATCAAGACGGTGAAAAACGCTACATCATTGCACAAAACGGACTTCAAGTAGGTCAAAAGTTAGTCTCTGGAGATGCTGTTGAACCTGAAGTTGGAAACGCAATGCCCCTGAGTCAAATTCCATTAGGAACAATCATTTCATGTATCGAACTTCGCCCCGGACAAGGAGCTGTCATGGCACGTAGTGCTGGTGCATTTGCACAATTAATGGCAAGAGATGGTAAGTTTGCTACGGTTAAATTGCCTTCAGGTGAAACACGCTTATTATTGTTAGGATGCTTCGCTACTATAGGTGTTGTATCCAACTCAGATCACCAGTTACTTGTTTCTGGTAAAGCGGGTAGAAGTCGTTGGTTAGGAAGACGTCCAAGAACTAGACCAGTTGTTATGAACCCAGTCGATCACCCAATGGGTGGTGGTGAAGGAAAATCATCAGGTGGACATCCTCGTTCTAGAAATGGTATTCCTGCAAAAGGATTTAGAACTCGTTCTAAGACTAAAGCAAGTAGTAAATATATTATAGAACGTAGAAAGAAATAATAAGACATGGCAAGATCATTAAAAAAAGGACCTTTCGTTCATTATAAGTTAGAAAAAAAAGTGGCTACTAATGTAGAAGCTAACAAGAAGACTGTTATCAAAACCTGGTCTAGAGCTAGTATGATTACACCTGATTTTGTTGGGCAAACAATCGCAGTTCACAACGGCCGTCAATTTGTTCCAGTATACGTTACTGAAAACATGGTAGGTCACAAATTGGGAGAATTTTCGCCAACACGTTCATTTCGTGGACATGCAGGTGCTAAAAATAAAGGTAAAAAATAAGAGCTATGGGAAGTCGTAAAAAAGAAATGGCAGACGCTATTAAAGCTGGAAAAAAGCAAATCGCTTTTGCAAAGCTTAATAACTGTCCTACGTCACCAAGAAAAATGCGCTTAGTAGCTGATTTAGTAAGAGGCGAAAAGGTAGAAAAGGCACTTAACGTTTTAAGATTTAGTTCTAAAGAAGCGTCACGTCGTTTAGAAAAATTAGTTCTATCGGCTGTTGCAAACTGGCAATCTAAAAACGAAGAGGCAAGTGTTGAAGACGCTGATCTTTTTGTGAAAGAAATCAGAGTTGATGGAGGATCTATGTTAAAGAGACTTCGTCCTGCACCTCAGGGGCGTGCACACAGAATTAGAAAAAGATCCAACCATGTTACAGTGGTTTTAGGAGCTAAAAATAACACACAAAGCAATTAATAAATGGGACAGAAGACAAATCCAATAGGAAATCGCCTTGGAATCATCAGAGGATGGGAATCAAACTGGTACGGAGGAAATGATTACGGAGACAAGCTTGCTGAGGATGATAAAATCAGAAAGTACATCTTTGTTCGTTTAGCAAAAGCTAGTGTATCTAGAGTTATTATCGAAAGAACTCTTAAACTTGTAACCGTTACTATCACAACAGCTCGTCCTGGTATCATTATTGGTAAAGGCGGCCAAGAGGTAGATAAGTTAAAGGAAGAATTAAGAAAACTCACAGATAAAGAAGTTCAATTAAACATCTTTGAGATTAAACGTCCAGAATTAGATGCCTATTTAGTTGCGTCGAGTGTAGCTCGCCAAATTGAAAACCGTATTTCTTACAAACGTGCAATCAAAATGGCTATTCAAGCCACGATGCGAATGAACTCTGAAGGAATTAAGATCCAAATCAGTGGTCGTTTGAATGGTGCCGAAATGGCACGTAGTGAACACTATAAAGATGGAAGAATCCCTTTATCAACATTTAGAGCTGACATAGATTATGCTTTGGTAGAAGCTCATACTACTTATGGTAGATTAGGCATCAAAGTGTGGATTATGAAAGGTGAAGTATATGGAAAACGTGAATTATCTCCTTTAGTTGGTCTTTCAAAAGGTCAGGACAAAGGAAGTCGCTCATCGAATCCAAAACCTCGCCGTAGAAAGTAATTTTTTATAAATTAAAAGAAAATGTTACAACCAAAAAGAACAAAATTTCGTAAAGTCCAGAAAGGACGTATGAAAGGAAACTCCGAGAGAGGACATCAACTTTCTAATGGAATGTTTGGTATAAAATCACTCGATTCAAATTTTTTAACTTCACGTCAAATTGAGGCTGCTCGTATCGCTGCAACACGCCATATGAAAAGAGAAGGCCAGTTATGGATAAAGATATTTCCAGACAAGCCGATCACTAAAAAGCCACTTGAAGTACGTATGGGTAAAGGAAAAGGTGCCGTTGAATATTGGGCAGCTGTTGTGAAACCAGGAAGAATTTTATTTGAGGTCGGTGGTGTGCCACTTGACGTTGCTAAAGAAGCTTTACGCTTAGCGGCTCAAAAATTACCAGTTAAAACAAAATTTGTAATCGCTAGAGACTACGAAGCTTAATTTTATTGATATTATGAAACAATCTGAAATTAAAGAACTATCGACAGCTGAGTTACAGGAAAAACTTAGTGATACCAAAAAGACTTACGTGGATCTGAAAATGACACACGCAATATCACCACTCGAAAATCCAATCCAATTACGATCAGTTAGACGATCTGTAGCACGATTGGCAACGGAGTTAACTAATAGAGAAGTGCAATAACTGTATTCTGCTGAAAGATGGAAAAAAGAAATTTAAGAAAAGAACGTATAGGCGTTGTTACAAGTAACAAAATGATGAAATCAATCGTGGTTTCTGAAGTGAAAAAAGTAAAACATCCTATGTATGGAAAGTTCGTGCTAAAGACTAAAAAGTATGTAGCACACGACGAGACAAACGACTGTAACGAAGGAGACACTGTCAAGATCATGGAAACACGACCTTTAAGTAAATCTAAATGTTGGAGATTAGTAGAAATCATTGAAAGAGCTAAATAATTATGTTACAACAAGAATCAAGATTAAAAGTAGCTGATAATACTGGGGCAAAAGAGGTGTTAACCATCCGTGTTCTCGGTGGTACTAAACGTAGGTATGCTTCATTAGGTGACAAAATTGTTGTTACAGTAAAAGACGCTACGCCAAACGGAACCATTAAAAAAGGAGCTGTTTCAACTGCTGTTGTAGTGAGAACGGTAAAAGAAGTAAGGCGTCCAGACGGATCTTATATAAGATTTGACGACAATGCTTGTGTTCTTTTGAATCCAACTGGTGAAATGAGAGGAACTCGTGTTTTTGGACCTGTAGCAAGAGAGCTTCGTGATAAGCAGTTCATGAAGATTGTATCATTAGCACCAGAAGTGCTTTAATTTAAGAAACATGGGAAAGCTAAAAATAAAAACAGGAGATACTGTTAGAGTTATTGCCGGAGATCATAAAGGATCAGAAGGTAAGATTGTAAAAGTATTACTAGAAAAAAATAAAGTGATCGTTGAAGGGGTAAACATGGTTAAAAAACACATGAAGCCTAGTGCTCAAAGCCCTCAAGGTGGTATCGTTGAAAAAGAAGCGTCTATCCAAATTTCAAATCTATCTTTGTTGACCTCTAAAGGGGAAACAACAAGAATCGGATACAAAATGGAAGAAGGTAAGAAAGTAAGATTTTCAAAAAAATCTAACGAAGTAATTTAAGAATTATGGGGTACATTCCAAGATTAAAACAAGAGTACAAAGACAGAGTTGTGTCAGCTCTTACAGAAGAATTCGGATATAAAAATGTAATGCAAGTTCCAAAACTGCAAAAGATAGTAATATCTAAAGGAGTTGGTGCAGCTGTTGCAGACAAGAAACTAATCGATTACGCAATCGAAGAAGTAACTAAGATATCTGGTCAAAAAGCAATTGCTACAATTTCCAAAAAGGATGTAGCATCTTTTAAATTACGTAAAGGAATGCCAATTGGTGTTAAAGTAACTTTACGTGGTGAAAACATGTATGAGTTTTTAGATCGTTTAGTGACCTCTGCACTTCCACGTGTAAGAGACTTTAACGGGATCAAAGCAAATGGATTTGACGGAAGAGGTAACTATAATTTAGGAGTTACTGAGCAAATTATCTTCCCAGAAATCAATATTGATAAAGTCAATAAAATTTCTGGAATGGATATCACATTTGTAACAGATGCTGATACGGATAAAGAAGCAAAATCATTATTAACAGAACTAGGGGTTCCTTTTAAAAAGAATTAAGCTATGGCTAAAGAATCAATGAAAGCCCGCGAGGTGAAAAGAGAAAAAGTAGTTGCTAAGTATGCCGACAAACGTAAAGCGTTGAAAGATGCTGGTGATTATGTAGGTTTGCAAAAACTTCCTGTAAATGCCTCCCCAGTGCGTATGCACAACAGATGTAAATTAACTGGCCGTCCAAAAGGCTATATGAGACAGTTTGGACTTTCAAGAGTTATGTTTAGAGAAATGGCTAACAAAGGTTTAATTCCAGGCGTTAGAAAAGCAAGTTGGTAAAATTATAAATTGGTTTAAGGTTCTAATAATAGAAAACCAAAACCGCAAATTAATACACTATGTATACAGATCCAGTAGCGGATTATTTAACAAGAATTAGAAATGCTGTTCGTGCGAACCACAGAGTCGTAGAGATTCCTGCTTCTAATTTAAAGAAAGAAATTACTAAAATATTATTCGAACAAGGATATGTTTTAAGTTACAAGTTTGATGACTCAACAGTACAAGGTACTATCAAAATAGCGCTTAAGTACAACAAAGAGACTAAAGACCCGGTAATTAAAAAGATCCAAAGAATAAGTAAACCAGGTTTACGTAAATACTCTGGTTCTGGAGATTTACCTCGTATTCTTAATGGTCTTGGTATTGCAATCGTTTCTACTTCACGTGGAGTTATGACAGGCAAACAAGCTCAAAGAGAAAACGTTGGAGGTGAAGTTTTGTGTTACGTCTACTAATTTAAAGATTTTAAGAAATGTCAAGAATAGGAAAAAATCCAGTAGCAATTCCCGAAGGTGTTAGTTTAGATATTACAGATAACCTTATTACGGTTAAAGGTAAATTAGGAGAACTAACTCAAGAATACTCTGCTGTAAGTATAAAAATTGAAGACAGTATCGTTTATTTAGAACGACCATCTGAAAATAAGGAACACAAAGCAAAACACGGTCTTTACCGTGCTTTAATAGCCAACATGATAGAAGGTGTTACAGCCGGATGGACTAAAGAATTAGAATTAGTCGGAGTAGGGTATAGAGCTTCTAATCAAGGTCAAAAACTTGACTTAGCATTAGGTTTTTCTCACAACATTGTTTTAAATATTGCTCCAGAAGTTAAGGTTGAAACAGTATCAGATAAGGGAAAAAATCCAATCATTAAATTAACATCTCACGACAAACAACTTGTAGGCCAAGTTGCAGCCAAGATCCGTGGATTCAGATCGCCTGAGCCATATAAAGGAAAAGGAATTAGATTTGTAGGTGAAGTAATAAGAAGAAAAGCAGGTAAATCAGCTTAATAAGTAAGTTATGGCATTATCAAAAAACGATAGAAGACAAAGAATAAAAAACAGAATCAGAAAGATTGTAACTGGGACCGCGTCTCAGCCTCGATTAGCTGTTTTTAGAAGTAATAAAGAAATTTATGCTCAATTAGTAGATGACGTTAGTGGTGCAACCATCAGTGCGGCTTCTTCAAGAGATAAAGAAATCAGTTCAACTAAAGGTTCTAAAGTTGATATCGCAGCGTTAGTTGGGAAATCAGTGGCAGAGAAAGCACTAAAAGCTGGAGTTGAATCCATTACTTTTGATAGAGGTGGTTACTTATACCATGGTAGAGTAAAATCGTTAGCGGAAGGCGCTAGAGGAGCAGGACTTAAATTTTAAAAAATTATGTATCAAAAATACAAAAGTGCAGAACTAGTAAAACCAAGTGGATTAGATTTAAAAGATCGTTTGGTAGGTGTTCAAAGAGTTACTAAAGTAACAAAAGGTGGTAGAGCATTTGGCTTTTCAGCAATTGTTGTTGTAGGAGATGAAGCTGGTGTCGTAGGACAAGGCTTAGGTAAATCTAAAGATGTTGCTAGTGCAATTGCAAAAGCAGTGGAAGATGCTAAGAAAAACTTAGTTAGAATTCCTTTAATCAAAGGAACTTTGCCTCACGAGCAAAAAGGCAAGTATGGTGGAGCAAGAGTAAATATTATTCCTGCGGCGCCTGGTACAGGAGTGATTGCTGGTGGAGCTGTGAGAACAGTTTTGGAAGCCGTAGGGGTTCATGATGTATTATCTAAATCTCAAGGATCTTCTAACCCACATAATGTTGTAAAAGCAACTTTCGATGCTTTATTACAATTAAGAGATGCGAAGGCAATAGCACGTGAGAGAGGTATCTCTCTTACGAAAGTTTTTAACGGATAATTTAGAACACGATGGCTAAGATAAAAGTAACAAAAGAAAAAAGTGCGATCAAACGTACACAGAGACAGAAAAGAACGTTAGAAGCGCTTGGTCTTAAAAAGATTGGTCAAACTGTAGAACACGATGCGACCTCTAATATTTTAGGAATGGTCAATAAAGTAAAACATTTAGTTTCTGTAGAAGAAGCTTAAAACAATACTGAAAAATGAATTTAAGTAATTTAAAACCTGCAGAAGGTTCAGTTAAGAGTCAAGGGAAAAGAGTTGGTAGAGGACAAGGTTCTGGTAAAGGTGGCACTGCTACACGTGGTCACAAAGGAGCTAAGTCACGTTCAGGTTATTCCAGAAAGGTAGGATTTGAAGGTGGTCAAATGCCATTACAAAGACGTGTGCCCAAGTTTGGTTTTACCAATATTAACCGTAAAGACTATCAAGGAATCAACCTTGATACGCTTCAACAGTTAGTAGACGAAAAGAAAATTAAATCAGAATTAGATTTTGAAACAATCGTCGAATTACGTTTAGGTCGTAAGCACGAATTGATCAAGATTCTAGGAAGAGGTGAGTTGAAAGCGAAGTTAAAAGTATCAGCTCATAAATTCACAGCAACAGCAAAAGCGGCTATTGAAGCAGCTGGTGGTGAAGTTGTAACCCTATAATACCCAGAAAATGAAATTTATAGAGACATTAAAAAACGTTTGGAAAATCACAGAACTTAAAGATAGAATTCTTCTAACTTTAGGATTGTTATTAGTCTATCGTTTTGGAGCACAAGTAGTGCTTCCAGGAATTGACGCTTCTCAGTTAGGATCATTAGCATCCAAAACAGACTCGGGTTTACTTGGACTCTTAAATGCCTTTACTGGTGGTGCATTTGCAAAAGCATCTATTTTTGCTTTAGGTATTATGCCTTACATATCAGCTTCTATTGTTGTTCAGTTAATGGGCATAGCTATACCTTATTTACAGAAACTTCAAAAAGAAGGTGCTAGTGGTCAGAAGAAAATAACGCAAATCACACGTTGGCTAACGATCGGTATCTGTTTAGTTCAGGCACCAGCATATTTAGCCAGTCTACCCGCATTAATGGGAGGAACTGCGGCGTTTACTTTAGGTCAAGGTGGTGTATTCTACTTCTCCTCAATAGTAATTTTAGTAACTGGTTGTGTTTTTGCAATGTGGCTCGGTGAAAAAATTACTGATAAAGGAATCGGAAATGGTATTTCCCTTTTAATCATGGTTGGAATCATTGCAACGATGCCTCTTTCCTTCGCTCAAGAATTTGATTCTGCTGTTAATCAATCACAAGGTGGTCTAATAAAAATATTAATTGAACTCGTTATATGGTTCGTTATCATACTTGCCTCTATTATGTTGGTTATGGCTGTTAGAAAAATAGCCGTCCAGTATGCTAGAAGAACTGCTTCTGGTGGCTATGAGAAAAACATCATGGGTTCAAGACAGTATATTCCTCTAAAACTTAATGCATCAGGAGTTATGCCAATTATCTTTGCACAAGCAATTATGTTTGTTCCAGGATTAGTAGGAGGCCTTGACATGATGAAAGATTCCTTAGTAGGCCAATGGTTAGTAGCAAACTTTGGTGGTAATAGTATGTTTGGGTTATGGTACAATATAGTGTTTGCTTTATTAATCATAGTTTTTACTTATTTTTACACAGCGATCACAGTACCGACAAATAAGATGGCTGATGATTTGAAAAGAAGTGGAGGTTTTATTCCTGGTATTCGACCTGGTTCGGAGACCTCAGAATATCTTGATAAAATAATGTCTCAAATAACCCTGCCAGGGTCTATGTTCCTTGCGCTTATTGCTGTGTTTCCAGCAATTATAGTACGTCTCATGGATATCCAACCAGGGTGGGCCTTATTTTTTGGAGGAACCTCATTGTTAATAATGGTGGGAGTAGCGATCGATACAATGCAACAAGTAAATTCTTATTTGTTAAATAAACATTATGACGGCTTGATGAAAACAGGTAAAAATAGAAAAGCAGTTCAATAGCTCAATATAAATACATGGCAAAACAAGCAGCAATAGAACAAGACGGAAGTATCATTGAAGCATTATCAAATGCAATGTTCCGTGTAGAGTTAGAAAATGGTCACGTTGTGACCGCCCATATCTCTGGTAAGATGCGTATGCATTATATTAAACTATTACCTGGAGATAAAGTAAAACTGGAAATGAGTCCTTATGATTTATCTAAGGCAAGAATAACTTATAGATACTAATTAGAAGTAAAAGATGAAAGTAAGAGCATCAATTAAAAAGAGAAGTGTAGATTGTAAAATCGTACGCCGAAAAGGAAGACTTTACGTTATAAACAAAAAGAATCCTAGGTTCAAACAAAGACAAGGTTAATTATGGCTAGAATTGCAGGGGTAGACATCCCAAAACAAAAAAGAGGAGTAATCTCCTTAACTTATATCTATGGAATAGGTAGAAGTAGAGCTAAAGAAATATTAGCAGAAGCAAAGGTTGATGAAAGTACTAAAGTGTCCGACTGGTCCGATGAAGAAATCGGTAATATTCGTGATGCAGTAGGAACTTTTAAAATTGAAGGTGAACTTCGTTCAGAAGTCCAATTAAACATTAAACGTTTAATGGATATTGGTTGCTATAGAGGTATTCGCCACAGAGCGGGTCTTCCATTGCGTGGTCAACGTACGAAGAACAACTCAAGAACTAGAAAAGGTAGAAGAAAAACAGTTGCTAACAAGAAAAAAGTAACTAAATAATAATTAGTAATATGGCAAAGTCAAGTACTAAAAAACGTAAAGTTATCGTAGAATCTACGGGAGAAGCACACGTAACTGCTTCCTTTAATAACATTATCATCTCTTTAACCAATAAAAAAGGCGACGTGATCTCATGGTCATCAGCTGGAAAAATGGGTTTTAGAGGTTCTAAAAAGAACACACCCTATGCAGCTCAATTAGCTGCAGAAGATGCTTCTGGTCCTGCTAAAGAAGCAGGTCTTAAAAAAGTAAAAGTATACGTAAAGGGACCTGGTAATGGTAGAGAATCAGCAATACGTTCTTTACACAATAGTGGAATTGAAGTCACTGAAATTATTGATGTAACTCCTACGCCTCACAACGGATGTAGACCACCAAAAAGAAGAAGAGTTTAATTTTAATAGTATAAACGAGAGAACAACGACTGTCGAAGGATAAGCTTAAGACCTTAATTCACAATCACTCTTAAAAACAAAAAGAAATGGCAAGATATACTGGTCCTAAAACTAAAATCGCCCGAAAGTTTGGCGTAGCAATCTTTGGAGAAGATAAATCTTTTGAAAAAAGAAACTATCCTCCAGGACAGCACGGAAATAATAGACGCCGTGGTAAAAAGTCTGAATATGCGATCCAGTTAATGGAAAAGCAAAAAGCTAAGTACACCTATGGTGTTCTAGAAAAGCAGTTTAGAAACATGTTTAAAAAAGCAACAGCTTCGCAAGGTATTACCGGCGAGGTGCTTTTACAATTATGTGAATCTAGATTGGATAATGTTGTTTTTAGAATGGGCTTATCTCGTTCTAGAAGTGGGGCTAGACAATTAGTGTCTCACAGACATATTACGGTAAATGGAGGTATTGTTAATATCCCTTCGTATTCTTTAAAAGCTGGTGACGTTGTTGCCGTTAGAGAGAAATCTAAATCATTAGAAACAATTGAATCTGCTTTGTCAAATTCATCTGTAGTTTATGAGTGGATTACTTGGAACAATGATATTAAATCTGGTACATATGTTTCTATTCCAGCTAGAATTCAAATTCCAGAGAACATTAACGAACAATTCATCGTCGAATTATATTCTAAATAATAACTGATACACTAAGCAATATGGCAATTTTAAATTTTCAGAAGCCCGATAAAGTAATCTTGATTGATTCTACTGATTTTGAAGGTAAGTTTGAGTTCAGACCTTTAGAGCCCGGTTACGGACTAACGGTAGGTAATGCTTTAAGACGCGTCTTACTTTCTTCATTAGAAGGATTTGCAATTACTTCAGTTAAAATGGAAGGAGTTGAGCATGAATTTTCTACAATTCCTGGAGTTGTTGAAGATGTTACCGAGATAATTCTTAACCTTAAGCAAGTTCGCTTTAAGCGACAAATCGAAGAAGTAGATAATGAATCAGTTTCAATTTCTATCTCAGGACAAGACAAATTAACTGCTGGAGATTTTCAGAAGTTTATTTCTGGTTTTCAAGTTTTGAATTCAGATTTAGTTATTTGTAATCTTGATCCTAAAGTGACCATCAATATGGAATTAACTTTAGAAAAAGGTCGTGGATATGTGCCTGCAGAAGATAATAAAAAAGCATCAGTAGCGGTTGGCACAATATTTACAGATTCTATTTATACACCAATAAAAAATGTTAAGTACAGTGTTGAGAACTTTCGTGTAGAACAGAAGACAGATTACGAAAAACTAGTTTTCGAAATTCAAACTGACGGTTCTATTACTCCTCAAGATGCACTAACGCAAGCTGCCAAGATCTTAATTCACCACTTTATGTTATTCTCTGACGAGCGTATCACTTTAGAGGCAGATGAGATTGCACAAACTGAAACTTATGACGAAGAATCCCTTCACATGCGTCAGTTGCTTAAAACTAAATTAATTGACATGGACCTTTCCGTTCGTGCTCTTAATTGCTTAAAAGCTGCAGAAGTAGATACTTTAGGAGACCTAGTCTCATTTAACAAAAATGACTTAATGAAGTTTAGAAACTTTGGTAAGAAATCTTTAACTGAACTTGAAGAGTTAGTTAATATAAAGGGGCTTAGTTTCGGAATGGACTTAAGTAAGTACAAACTAGATAAAGATTAATTACTTTATAATTTGCTCCTCTTAATGAGTTGATGCAAGATAAAGTTTAAAAGAAAATGTCATGAGACACGGAAAAAAAATAAATCATTTAGGCAGAAAAACTGCGCACAGAAAGTCAATGTTAGCTAACATGGCTTGTTCTTTAATTGAACACAAGCGTATTAATACAACAGTAGCTAAAGCTAAAGCTTTAAAACAATTTGTTGAGCCTTTAATTACAAAAGCAAAAGACGATACAACTCATCACAGGCGTTTAGTTTTTGCTCGTTTAAGACAAAAAGAAGCTATCACTGAACTGTTTGGTGCTGTCGCAACTAAAATCGCTGATCGTCCAGGTGGTTACACCAGAATCATAAAGTTAGGTAATCGTCTTGGAGATAATGCTGATATGGCTATGATCGAATTAGTAGATTACAATGAAATCTATAATGCTGATAAGCAGCCTAAGAAAAAAACAACTCGTAGAAGCCGAAAAGGAGGCGCTGCAAAACCAGTTGCTACTGCGGTAGAAATAACACCAACTGAAGAAGAAGAATAAATGTTAATAAGCATTTGAAATTTTAAGGATAAACTTTTTTAGTTTATCCTTTTTTTTTTGCAATTTTGTAAAACTTTTACAAGCAGTCAATTATAATGAAATACAAAACAAGAAAGAAAGCCGTTTTAGTTCTAGCAGATGGTACTATTTTCCACGGTAAAGCAATTGGTAATGAGGGAACAGCCTTTGGAGAGGTTTGTTTCAATACCGGAATGACTGGTTATCAAGAGATTTTTACTGATCCTTCTTATTTTGGTCAGCTTATGGTGACCACAAATCCGCACATAGGAAACTATGGAATTAATGCGGATGAAATGGAGTCGGACTCTGTCAAAATCTCAGGCCTTATTTGCAAAAATTTTAGTTACAACTATTCGCGTGTCGATGCTGAGGGATCGCTAGAGGATTTCTTTAACACCCATAACTTATTCGCAATTTCAGATGTAGACACGAGAGCTTTGGTGAGTTATATCCGTGATAATGGTGCGATGAATGCCGTTATCTCTACTGATGTAGATGATTTAGAAGGACTCAAAAAACAGCTTTTACAAATTCCTCAAATGGAAGGTCTTGAACTGGCATCTAAAGTATCAACTAAAGAGCCTTATTTTTATGGAGATGAAAATGCACGTTACAAAATTGCAGCTCTAGATATTGGGGTCAAAGAAAATATTCTTAGAAATTTTGCAAAAAGAGACGCTTACATAAAGGTGTTTCCATACAATTCAACTTTTGAAGAGTTAAGTGCATGGAAACCTGACGGCTATTTCTTATCTAATGGACCGGGAGATCCGGAACCATTGGTAGAAGCCCAAATACTAGCTAAAACAATTATAGATAAAAACCTTCCCCTTTTTGGAATCTGTTTAGGCCACCAAGTAATTGCATTAGCTAATGGTGTGTCTACATATAAGATGCATAATGGTCATAGAGGGATCAATCATCCTGTAAAAAACCTTGTTACTGGTAAAGGTGAAATCACTTCTCAAAACCATGGATTTGCTGTCAATAGACAAGAAGCGGAAGCACACGCAGATTTAGAGATTACGCACTTGCATTTAAACGATGATACAGTGGCAGGGATTGCGATGAAGTCAAAAAATTGCTTCTCCGTTCAATACCATCCTGAAGCAAGTCCTGGTCCTCACGACTCATCTTACTTGTTTGATCAGTTTATCCAAAGTTTAAAATAACCAGTTCATAAAAGGTGATATTTAATTAAAAAAACATTGCCTTTTTATTTTTACTACTACAACGTTTTAGCTAATAATTACTAGAATTCTACTTTAGAATAATTCTAAAAAAATACTATTTCGTAAGTTTACAATCTATAAACAATTTAAATACAAGACTATGAGTATTATAATTAACATTCACGCACGTCAAATATTTGACTCAAGGGGTAATCCTACAGTTGAAGTTGATGTAACAACTGAAAATGGCTTTATTGGAAGAGCAGCAGTACCATCAGGAGCCTCTACAGGGGAGCACGAAGCAGTTGAACTGCGCGATGGTGGAACTGCCTACATGGGGAAAGGCGTTTTAAAAGCAGTTGAAAATGTGAATGCACTTATTGCTCAAGAGCTTCTTGGTGTTTCTGTCTTTGAGCAAAACTTGATTGATCAAATTATGATTGATTTAGACGGAACGTCTAATAAATCAAAACTAGGTGCGAATGCCATTCTTGGTGTTTCTTTAGCTGCTGCAAAAGCCGCAGCCGCAGAGCTAGGAATGCCATTATATCGTTATGTTGGAGGGGTAAGCGCTAATACGCTTCCTGTACCGATGATGAATATCATCAACGGAGGTTCACATAGTGATGCTCCTATTGCATTTCAGGAGTTTATGGTAATGCCAGTAAAGGCTAAAAACTTTACTCATGCGATGCAAATGGGAACGGAAATTTTTCATCACCTTAAAAAAGTATTACATGACAGAGGCCTGAGTACTGCTGTAGGAGATGAAGGTGGGTTTGCTCCAAATCTTGAAGGAGGAACAGAAGATGCTTTAGAAACGATTGCAATAGCAGTTAAGAATGCAGGCTACAATTTAGGAGATGACGTCATGATTGCTTTAGATTGTGCTGCAGCTGAATTTTACACAGATGGTCATTATGACTATACAAAATTTGAAGGAGCTAAAGGTCAAACACGTACAAGCCATCAACAAGCAGATTACTTAGCAGAACTAGCAGCTAAGTATCCAATCATTTCAATTGAAGATGGAATGGATGAAAATGACTGGGAAGGATGGAAATACCTTACTGACAAGATAGGAGATAAGGTTCAATTAGTTGGTGACGATTTATTTGTAACCAATGTAGAACGTCTTTCAAGAGGGATTGATAACAATATTGCTAATTCAATTCTTATTAAAGTCAATCAAATCGGAACACTTACTGAAACAATAGCTGCCGTGAACATGGCGCATAATGCAGGTTACACTTCTGTAATGTCGCATCGTTCTGGTGAAACAGAGGATAATACTATTGCAGATCTTGCAGTTGCGTTAAACACTGGTCAAATCAAAACAGGTTCTGCATCACGAAGTGACAGAATGGCCAAGTACAACCAATTACTCCGAATTGAGGAAGAGTTAGGTGAGATGGCCTACTTTCCACAAGAGAAGGCATTTAAAATCAACTAACATACTTAATTTATTCAGAAAAAGACACCTTATTTAAGGTGTCTTTTTTTGAATAAGATTTCGAGACTGCGCTTCTCAATTAATAATATTCCAGTTTTTTTTTAAAAAACAGTTGCCTAGAGATTCTCTGTAAGCCTTTCGAATAAAACATTTTTTTTTTGTAAATTTGCTACATATTATAACACTTCCCAAAATGTCAGATAAAGCAATTTTAGAAATAAACGGTCAAAAATATGAATTCCCAACTTTTATAGGTTCTGAAAATGAAGTTGCTATAGATATTAGTACTCTGAGGTCGGTTACAGGAGGAGTAACAACAATAGATCCTGGTTTTAAAAATACAGGTTCTTGTAAAAGTGAAATCACATTCTTAGACGGCGAAAAAGGTATCTTAAGATACAGAGGGTATTCCATTGAAGAATTAGCTGACAAAGCTGATTTCTTAGAAGTCACATATTTATTAATTTTTGGAGAATTACCATCTAGAGAACAATTAGATAAATTTCATTCAGATATAAAATCCGAGACTATCGTAGATGATGATATTCGTAAAATATTAGATGCTTTTCCAAAGTCTGCACATCCTATGGGTGTTTTATCCTCACTTACAAGTGCGCTTACAGCTTTTAACCCTACAAACGACCAAGTCAGTAATATTGATTACGAAAGGACTAGAGAGGCCTTGTATAACAATATAGTTAAAGTTTTAGGAAAGATTCCAGTATTAGTAGCATGGACTTTAAGAAAGAAGAATGGGCTCCCTCTAGATTATGGAGATAGTTCTTTGGGTTATGTAGATAACATCCTTAAAATGATGTTTAATAAGCCTAATGAGGTTTATGTTCAAAACCAAGTTATTGTTAATGCTTTAAATAAGTTACTCATCTTACATGCTGACCATGAGCAAAACTGCTCTACATCTACAGTTCGAATAGTTGGTTCTTCTCATGCTGGTTTATTTGCTTCTATATCTGCGGGTATTTCTGCCTTATGGGGCCCCCTTCACGGAGGAGCTAACCAAGCAGTTTTAGAAATGTTGGAGGCCATCAAAGAAGATGGTGGCGACACGAAAAAATATATGGCAAAAGCTAAAGATAAAAGTGATCCTTTTCGTTTAATGGGATTTGGACATAGAGTTTATAAAAACTTTGATCCACGCGCTAAGATCATCAAAGTAGCAGCTGATGAAGTTCTCAAAGATTTAGGAGTTGAAGATCCTATTTTAGATATCGCCAAAGGTCTTGAAAATGAAGCCTTAACAGATCCTTACTTTGTGGATAGAAAACTTTATCCTAACGTCGACTTTTACTCTGGGATTATTTATCGTGCTATGGGAATTCCTGTAGAAATGTTTACAGCTATGTTTGCTCTAGGTCGTCTTCCAGGTTGGATAGGTCAATGGAAAGAAATGCGTTTTCGTAACGAACCTATAGGTCGACCACGACAAATATACACTGGAAGTACTTATCGCCCATTCAAGTCTGTGTCTAAATAAAATCCTTGTTAAGGAAATAACATATGCTATCTCTTCTCATAAATAATGAGTTTTCCCGATTGAGGTCTGTCCTCCTTGGTATTGCTCACAGTAACGGTCCTGTTCCTTCAATTGAAGACTGCTATGATCCAAGTAGTTTACAGCATGTGCGTTCGGGTACTTACCCAGTCGAGGCTGATATGAGCTTTGAGATGGCAGCTGTATTGGCAGTCTTTAAAAAATATGAAGTTCAAGTATTCCGCCCAAGTATTATTGAGAATTGTAATCAAATATTTGCAAGGGATATTGCCTTTGTTATTGAAGATAAATTTATTAAATCAAATATTCTTCCAGAAAGAGATCAAGAAATTAATGCCCTAGAATCTCTTTTTAAATTAATCGCTCCAGAAAACATTATTGTGTTTCCTGAAGAATGTCATGTCGAAGGAGGAGATGTAATTGTGTGTGGTAAATACATTTTTATAGGGGTCTATTCAGCCCCAGATTATTCAGATTATATAACGGCTAGAACAAATCTTAGTGCCGCAAAAGCGATTCAGCAATTATTTCCTGAAAAGATCATTAAAACTTTTGAGCTTCGAAAATCCAACTCAGATTCACTTGAAAATGCGTTGCATTTAGATTGTTGTTTTCAGCCCATAGGGCAAGGGAAGGCCTTAATTCATTCTAATGGATTCTTAAACCGAAGCGATTATGATTGGCTGATTGATTTTTTTGGCAAAGACAATGTGTTTGAAGTAAATAAAGAAGAAATGACTCAAATGATTTGCAATGTTTTTTCTATATCAGATACCGTTGTGATATCTGAACAAAACTTTACAAGATTAAACTACTGGCTCGTTGCACAAGGATTTACAGTTGAAAAAGTACCTTATTCTGAAATATCTAAACAAGGGGGATTACTCCGTTGTTCAACCCTCCCACTAATACGCGATTAAAATGTCACAAATTACCAATACAGTTTTAATGGTTCGTCCAGTTCAATTCAGAATGAACGAGCAAACATCTGTTAATAACTATTACCAAAAAGTCCCTGAAAACATTCTTTCCGAAGCAGTGAATAAAATGGCTGTCAAGGAATTTGACGGAATGGTAAGAAAACTTAAAAAAGTAGGGATCCAGGTTATTGTTGTTAAGGACACCAAAGAGTTTGATACGCCAGACTCCATATTTCCTAATAATTGGATTTCATTTCATTCCAATGGAACAATTGGTCTATATCCAATGTTTGCGGAAAATAGGCGTCTAGAGCGGAAGGAATCTGTTTTAGAAGCGGTGGAGACTCAGGGATTCGTTGTGAAAAATGTAGTTGATTACTCGGGTGCAGAAGTAGATAATCTATTCTTAGAAGGTACTGGCAGCATTTTATTAGATCGTGTAAACAACAAGGCTTATTGTGCAATATCTGATCGCGCCGATGAAGGGCTCTTTATTGAGTTCTGTGAAGATTTTGAATACACTCCAGTGGTATTTTCAGCCTTTCAAACAGTCAATGATAAGCGCGAAAAAATATATCACACCAATGTCATGATGTGCATTGGAGATACGTTTGCAGTAGTATGCCTGGCTAGTATTGACGACAAAAACCAACGTAAAAGCCTTATTAAACAACTTCAAGACGACGGAAAAAAAGTAATTGAAATATCCGAGGATCAAGTAAATCACTTTGCAGGAAATATGCTTCAGCTTAAAGGGGCAGAAGCGGCTAGTTATTTGGTAATGAGCCAGTCTGCACTAAAGTCATTACGTCCTGCACAGGTTAAGCTTATAGAGTCCCACACAACGATTCTTTCATGTCCTTTAGACACCATTGAGTCTTGTGGAGGTGGAAGTGCCCGTTGCATGATGGCTGAAGTGTTTTTGCCTACGACCGTATCAAAATAGGATTAAAAAAAATGTATCTTTGAAACTGAAATTGAATATATAATGACTCTTCAGGAATCGCTAACGCAACACATAAAACAAGCCTTTTTATCACTTTACCAAACACCCTTAACTTCTGTTGAGTTTCAATCAACTCGTAAAGATTTTGAAGGAGACCTTACGGTAGTGACGTTTTCTATGTTACGAACCATAAAAATAAATCCTGCTCAATTAGGGGAGGATTTAGGGGCCTATTTATTTGAAAACTCATCGGAAGTCATTGGATATAATGTTGTCAAAGGTTTTTTAAACTTGGTGATTTCTGATGCCTATTTTATGAACTTTTTTCAGACGCTAACTAGTAGCTCTAAATTTGGGTTTTTAGAACAGTCAGGGGATCAAGCAGTGATGGTAGAGTATTCCTCTCCTAACACAAATAAGCCTTTGCATTTAGGGCATGTCAGAAATGTTCTTTTAGGCTATAGTGTTGCTGAAATATTAAAGGCATCTGGGAGGAAAGTTTATAAAACTCAAATCATTAATGATCGAGGCATCCATATATGTAAAAGTATGTTGGCCTGGCAGCGTTTTGGAAACAATGAAACTCCAGAATCTACAGGCCTGAAGGGCGATAAGCTAGTTGGAAATTATTATGTAAAATTTGATCAAGTATACAAACAAGAAATAAGTGCTTTAGAAGCAAAAGGCCTTTCATCAGATGATGCTAAGTTACAAGCACCGATTCTGTTAGAGGCTAAGGAAATGCTTTTAAAATGGGAAGCTGGAGACGCAACAGTAGTCGCACTTTGGGAACAAATGAATCAGTGGGTTTATGCTGGATTTGATGTAACCTATAAAGCAATCGGAGTTGATTTTGATAGTTACTATTACGAAAGCCAAACCTATTTGTTAGGGAAGTCTTTTATTACTGAAGGACTTCATAAAGGTATTTTTATAAAAAAAGAAGATGGTTCTGTTTGGTGTGACCTAACAGCCGATGGATTGGATGAGAAAATTGTGCTAAGAGCTGACGGAACTGCCGTATATATTACTCAAGATATTGGAACGGCCATTCAACGTTTAGAAGATTTTCCCGATGTTGGAGGTATGGTGTACACGGTTGGAAATGAGCAAGATTATCATTTTAAAGTGTTGTTTTTGATCTTAAAGAAACTTGGCTTTGAGTGGGCTAAGAATCTCTCTCATCTTAGCTATGGAATGGTAGATTTGCCGAGTGGTAAGATGAAAAGCCGTGAAGGTGCCGTTGTTGATGCTGATGATTTAATTGCCGAAATGGGTGCTACTGCAAAGCAGATTTCACAAGAATTAGGGAAATTGGAAGGATATTCAGAGACCGATAAAGAAGCGATTCATTCGACGATTGGTTTAGGGGCACTTAAGTATTTTGTTCTTAAAGTTGATCCAAAAAAACGAATTCTATTTGATCCGCAAGCATCTGTAGATTTTCAAGGAAATACAGGTCCGTTCATTCAATATACCTACGCGCGAATTCAAGCCATTCTACGAAAATCAGCACAAGATTCACATCCAGAAGTTACTAATTCATATGAGTTGCACGATAAAGAAAAATCATTATTAAAACAGCTGCAGTTATTTCCAGAGGTTATTCAGCAAGCAGCAGTCAATTATAGCCCTGCACTAGTGGCTAATTTCGCCTATGATTTGGTAAAAGAATTCAATTCTTTTTATCAAAATGTATCTATACTAGGAGCAGACTCTGAAATTGAAATCTCATTTAGAGTTCAGCTTTCTAAAGCAGTTGCAGATACGGTCAAAAACGCATTTAGTTTATTAGGAATTAAAGTTCCTGAGCGTATGTAATTTTAAGTTCTATGCTTGACTCTCTACAAGATTTTATTCCAGAAGCCTCTTACGATCAAGTAACCGCTCTTTTGTCGCATGATAATTTAGAGGTTAAGGTCAAACAAGAGCGCCAAACTCGTCACGGCGATTACCGTCGTTTACCAACAGGTAAACACCAAATCACAATCAATTCAAATTTAAATCCCTATCGTTTTTTAATTACTTTGATTCATGAAGTCGCCCACTTTGAAACTTATAAGTCCTATGGCAGACAAATAAAGCCGCATGGTCCCGAATGGAAGTCCGTATTTCAACACCTCATGTTAGGTTTTTTACGACCAGAAGTATTTCCTAGTGATGTCTTGCCACTTCTAGCATCTCACTTTAAAAACCCAAAAGCAAGCAGTGATTCGGATGCAGTATTAGCCTTGAAGCTAAAGCAGTACGACCTCCCTAACGGAAAAATATTTATATTTGAAGTGCCTATTGGGTCTACGTTTCGATTGCGTAACGGTAAATTATTTCGAAAAGGACCAAAAAGGCGAACGCGATTTGAAGGGACTGAATTGGCTACGGGCCGTTTGTACGTTTTTAATCCAAATGCAGAAGTAGTTCTCGTAAAGGGATAAAAAAATATAACCATTTTGATTAATATTGTTAGTTATGAATGAGAATTTAAATACAGAATTAGAGAACACAAAAACAGAGCAATCTAAAGCGGCCGTTAAAAAAGATGCCTTAGGACTTTGGTCCTCATTAAAAATATTTTTAATAGAATTGCTAGATTTTCGTCACGATACGGACCGAGAAGCTACTGTAGCTGCCATTAAGGCGGATATTCCATTTAAAGGCGCCACAGTATGGATTTTAATTTGCTCGATCTTTGTCGCCTCTATAGGCTTAAATGCCAACTCTACAGCCGTTGTAATTGGTGCCATGTTAATTTCACCATTAATGGGGCCTATCCTAGGAATCGGGCTATCGATTGCCATCAATGATATAGACACGCTTAGAAAGTCTTTAATCAACCTAGCGACAATGCTTGTGTTGAGTTTGTTTACTGCATTTTTATTTTTTTACATCTTTCCTTTAAATCAAGATAATTCTGAATTACTGGGTCGTGTTAAGCCCGATATCCGTGATGTTCTTATTGCATTTTTTGGAGGTTTAGCGTTAATTATTGCTCGAACTAAAAAGGGAACGATTGCTTCTGTGGTATTTGGTGTCGCCATAGCCACTGCTTTAATGCCACCGCTTTGTACGGCAGGTTATGGGTTGTCTCAAGGGAATTGGAGCTACTTCCGTGGCGCCATGCATCTTTTTGCAATTAATACTATTTTTATTGCCTTTGCCACCTTTTTAGTGTTGAAGATTCTGCGTTTTCCAATGGTCACATATGCCAACTCTAAGCGTCGAAAAAACATTTCTCGTTTTGCCACAATCATAGCTCTAGCGGCGATGCTTCCGGCAAGCTGGTCTTTTTACAGTGTATTAAATGAAACAAGGATTGAATCCGATTATAAAACCTATTTAAAGTTAGAAATTGATGATAACAATAGTCTTTGGTTACGTGGGGAGAAAATGGATCCTGCGAATAAATCAATTATACTTAACTTCAATGGGGAAATTAGTGAGGCTACTAAATCTGATTTAATAAATGAGCTAAACGGTTATGAGTATCTTCAAGATTTTAGTCTTATTATTAACGGAAATAAAAATAGAAGTTCAGACAAGATTTTAGAATTGTATGACTTAGCTATTGATAAAATTGAGGAACGCGAAACGACGATTTCGACTTTAGTAATGGAGATAGATAGTTTAAAGTTAGATGCGAGATCTAATAAAACTATGATGGATTTGAATGTGTTTTCTACGCTTTCCAAAGACGCTAAAATCCAATTCACAGAATTAAAATACTTCGGCTATTCAAAAATGTTAATCTCCTCAGATTTTCGAACCACAGATACATTAACTGTCGTTAGAACTCAATGGGATTCCTCACTGGCAGACAGTTTGGTAGGTATCCGTGTTGATAGCCTAAAGTTATGGTTAAAATCAGAGTTGGATGTTGAGAATTTAGAAATGATTGGTAAATAACATCTAATGGTCGTCTAAGTACATCTTACGCACTTTTTTAAATAAGTTGGAGGAATACACAAAGTCGGTAACCACTTCATTGTCCGTTTTGAAAATGGTATCCTTACTGCCTTCCCAGGCTTTGAGTCCGTCTTTTAGAAAGACAATTTTCTCTCCAATTTCCATGACTGAATTCATGTCATGAGAGTTTATCACTGTGACAATATCGTATTCTTTTGTAATTTCTTGAATTAAATTATCAATGACAATAGCCGTTTTTGGGTCCAAGCCAGAATTTGGCTCATCACAAAACAAATATTTAGGATTATTGACAATAGCCCTAGCAATAGCGACCCGTTTTTGCATCCCTCCAGAAGCCTCACTAGGCATCTTATGGTGCGCATTTTCAAGATTGACCCGTTTTAAGGCAGAGTTCACACGCTCTTCCATTTCATTCTGTGATTGCTTGGTGAACATTCTTAGTGGAAACATAACGTTTTCAGCTATGGTTAAAGAGTCAAACAATGCGCCACCTTGAAATACCATTCCAATTTGAGAGCGTAACGTTCGTTTTTCATTAGCTGATAAACTCAAAAACAATTTATCATCATAGCCTATACTGCCTTTTTGATAGTCAAAAAGTCCAAGTAAGCACTTCAACAAAACTGTTTTTCCAGAGCCACTTTGACCAATGATAAGATTGGTTTTTCCTTTTTCAAATAAGGTTGAAATCCCTTTCAATACTTGAGAGTCTCCAAATGATTTATGTAAATTTTTAACTTCGATCATTAGCTTAGAAGCATTTGAGTTAAAATATAATTCAGTAAAATAATCGCAACACTAGTCCATACGAAAGCAGTGGTGCTTGCTTTGCCAACTTCAAGTGCCCCGCCCTTCATGTAATAGCCATGAAATGATGGAATGGTAGCGAGTAAAAACGCAAACACTAATGTTTTGATAAACGCATACACCATATGAAATGGAATGAAGTCCATCTGAACTCCAGTCACATAGTCTTCAAAAGTTGAATAGCCTCCAAATACACAGGCCGCCATTCCCCCTATGATTCCTAAAAACATAGCGATAGAAATTACAAAAGGATAAAGTGAAAGGGCAACGGTTTTTGGAAACACCAAGTAATTCACGGAGTTAATCCCCATGACCTCTAAAGCATCAATTTGTTCGGTAACACGCATTGTTCCAATGCTGGAGGTGATGAAGGACCCTACTTTACCAGCCATAATAACTGAAATAAATGTAGGGGCAAACTCTAAAATAATGGATTGTCTGGTTGCAAAGCCAACTAAGTATCTTGGGATTAATGGGTTGTCAATATTCAAGGCTGTTTGAATTGTAATTACGCCGCCCACAAAAAAAGAGATAAAGGCGACAATTCCTAAAGATCCAATGATTAGATCTTCAATATCTTTTAGAATCAGCTGTTTCATTACAGACCATTTGGTAGGTTTGCGGAACATTTCGGCAATCATTAAAAAATAGGACCCAATATTGTGAAGGTAGTTCATGGAATTATAATTGATGCTAATGTAAAAAATTCTAGCCATTAATTTACTTTTAATAAAATTGAATCATAAAAATTAGTGTATTTTTGAAATTAATTAAGCTAAAAATTCATGTATTCCAAAGTCACGTATCTGTTTTTGCTATTAAGCATTTTTTCATGTAACACTTCGTTTGAGGTATCATCTTATAAAGTTTCAATTAATAAGCCTAAACTTGTAGTGGGCGTTGTGGTAGATCAAATGCGTTTTGAATACCTGAACCGTTTTAAAAATAAATACAGTTCACAAGGGTTTTTAAGATTAATGAATGAAGGTTATAGTTGCAACAATCATCACTTTAATTATATTCCAACGGTGACTGGCCCTGGCCATGCTTCAATATTTTCTGGGGCGACTCCCAGTGTTCATGGGATTGTTGGTAATGATTGGTATGATAAAACAAAGGAAAGCACGGTCTATTGTACTTCAGATAGTAGGTATATCCCAGTCGGGGCTGCCGCTAAATATGGGAAAGTAGCTCCAACGAACTTAAAAGTTACGACTGTTGCTGATCAAAACCGAATATTTACTCAAATGAAAGGTAAAACGATAGGGGTCTCCATCAAAGACCGAGGCGCTATTTTTCCTTCTGGACATACAGCAAACGGAGCCTATTGGTTTGAAGGTTTAGATGAAGGAAAGTGGATGACAAGCTCTTATTACATGGATGAACTTCCTGAATGGGTTAGGAAGTTTAATACTCGCTCAAATATATCCAACTATGTTAAGACTTGGAATACGCTTTATGATATTAGTGTGTACCAAGAAAGCGGACCAGACAACTCAAATTACGAAAAAGGATTTAATGGAAAAGCTAGCCCAGTCTTTCCTTATGACCTAAAAGACCTAATGGCGTCAAATGAAGGGTTTGACATTATTAAAACGAGTCCTTTTGGGAATACAATGATCACAGATTTTGCGTTATCTGCTATTGAGGCGGAAGGTCTAGGCGATGATGCGTTTACGGACTTTCTTACCATAAGTTATTCATCTACTGATTATGTAGGGCATAATTTTGGTTTAAGCTCTGTAGAGTTGCAGGATACTTATCTGCGTCTTGATTTAGAGATTGAGCGCTTGCTAAATTATTTAGATAAAAATGTAGGCGAAGGTAATTATACTTTATTTCTGACTGCTGATCACGGAGCAGCTGAGGTTCCTGCTTATTTGAGTGATATTAATGTACCAGGTTCAAACATAGCAAAAGACGATTTTTCAACTTTATTTGAGGCTTTGAAAACAAAATATGGAGCTTCTGATTTAGTTAAAAACATAAGTAATGATCAAGTTTTCTTAAACCAACAACGAATTCTTTCTTTGCAACTAAACTTAGAAGAGGTACAGCGGTTTGTGGTGAATGAAATTATCAAGTATCCTTTCTTGAGTAATGCCTATACAGCTACGACAATGCAGTCTACTTATTTTGAGAGTGGCTTGCCAATGTTGCTCCAAAATGGTTACAATCAAAAAATATCTGGAGACGTCCTATTTACGCTTCAACCGGGTGTGATTGTATATGGTTCTAAAGGAACAACTCATGGATCAGGATATACCTATGACACGCATGTACCCTTGTTGTTTTACGGAAACGGTGTTCAGAAGGGAACGTCTTATGAACCTACAAACGTAACGGATGTAGCGCCTACGATTTCGGCACTACTTGGTATCTCATTTCCTAGTGGAGCTACAGGAACTGTTATTGAAAAGGTGATTTATTAGTTTCGTTTGAGATCTCATTATTAACGCCATCTATGTAGTTTAATAATTCTTCTTTTCCATAATAATTTGTAGAAGATGTAACAAAGTAGTTGGGCATTTCTTCCCAAAATTCAAGCAGCTTATTTTTGTAGCTATCAATGTGTATTTCAATAGCTTTTGGGCGTAATTTATCTGCTTTCGTGAAAATAATTGAAAACGGTATACCGTTTTCTCCAAGCCATTGCATAAATGCTAAATCAACAGATTGTGGCTCATGTCGAATGTCAACCAAAACAAAGGCTGAAACTAATTGCTTTCGTTCGTTAAAGTAAGAAGTGATGAATTTCTGAAATGTTTTCTTCGCAGATTTTGACACGCGAGCATATCCATAACCAGGTAAGTCAACTAAAAACCACTCTTTATTAATCAGAAAATGATTAATAAGCTGAGTTTTCCCAGGCCTTCCAGATGTTTTGGCTAAATTCTTTTGATTGGTTAACATGTTAATCAATGAAGATTTTCCAACGTTACTACGGCCAATAAAAGCATACTCAGAGAATTGACTTGTAGGGCATTTAGAAACCTCTTGGTTGCTTACTAAAAATTCAGCAGTTTTAATTTGCATAATGACTTGATTTTTAGAACTCTCTTTTAGTGAGCCAATCAAATACAATCTTATTAAATGTGTCTGGATGTTCCATCATTGCTGCATGCCCACATTTGTCGATCCAGAATAATTCTGAATCGGGGACAAGATTATTAAATTCTAAGCCTACGTCAGGTGGAGTGACGATGTCGTTTTTGCCCCAAATAATACAAGTTGGAGTTGTTATGTTTGGTAGGTCTTTCGCCATATTGTGTCTAATAGCACTTTTGGCAATTGCAAGCGTTTTTATAAGTTTACTGCGATCATTTACTGAAGCAAATACTTCATCGACCATTTCTTTAGAAGCGACTTCAGGGTCGTAAAAGACTTCCTGTACTTTTGATTTCATGACTTCGTAATCGCTGCGTTTTGTATATCCACTGCCCATAGCGCTTTCATAAAGTCCTGAGCTTCCTGTTATAACGAGGGCCTTTACTTTAGCTGGATATAGTTTTGTGTATAATAACCCAATGTGACCTCCAAGAGAATTCCCAAGTAAAATAACATCATCGAAACCTAGTAAATCAATAAAGTCCTTTAGATACTCTGCAAAGCTTTTGACATTTGTGCTCAATAATGGTAATGAGTATAGAGGTAGTTCGGGCAATATAACCTTGTATCCATTTTGACTAAAAAATTCAGTAACTCCGTTGAAATTGCTTAGTCCACCCATTAATCCGTGAAGGATTATTATTGGTCGTCCTTCGCCGATTTCACCATATTTGAACTTACCTTCTTCTTTAAAACTATAATTCATTTGTAATAGAGAATTGTTTTCACAAATCTACACAATTTAAATTAAAAAATATTGAATTTTATTCTTAACTGTATACAGTTATTGATGCTTTTTTTTTTTTTTAAAGACCCTATATTGGACCAATTAAAGTAGTTAACACCCTATTGTTAATAGCGCTTCCCACTCTTTAAGTGTTTGACATGAAACTAAATAGCTTCATAGTCATTGCATTTAATCGGAGTATTTTACCGTTAATAGAATTTTATTAACAATGTGGTAAAATGTGGTAAAATGTGGTAAATATTTTTTAGCTTTGAATTTAATAATCTATTAAATCATAATATCACAAATTGAATACTTTAATTGGAACATATGAGTGCAAGGTCGATGCCAAAGGCCGTTTGATGCTGCCAGTTGCTTTCAAAAAACAGCTGATCTCTGTAATGGGTGATGGCTTTGTTTTGAAGCGTGCAGTATTTCAGCCATGCCTTGAGTTATATCCAATGGGAGAGTGGAAGTTATTGATGCTTAACATCAATAAACTTAATCGTTTTAAGAAAAAAAACAATGATTTTATTAGACGTTTTACCTCGGGAGTAAAACCTGTTGATTTAGATGTTTCAGGCCGTTTACTGATCCCAAAGGATCTTGTGGGATTTGCTGGTATATTTAAGGAAATCGTTGTGACTTCTGCAGTTAATATTATTGAAATCTGGGACAAGGATAAATATGAAAAAGCCATTAATGATGCTGCGGGTGATTTTGCCGGTCTTGCTGAAGATGTAATGGGGCAAGATGACATGGATGGAGTATCATAACCCAGTATTGCTCAAAGAAACCGTGGGAGGTTTAAATATAAAACAAGACGGTGTATACGTTGATGTAACCTTTGGAGGTGGTGGGCATAGTAAGGAAATCCTTGAGTCCTTAGGGTCTAACGGGCGACTTATCGCTTTTGATCAAGATAAAGACGCTCTTTTAAATGTAATTGATGATCCTCGTTTTTTATTAATTAGTGAGAATTTTAGATTCATGCAGCGTTTTTTGAGGTTTCATGGGGTTAAGGCTGTAGATGGAATTTTAGCTGATTTCGGCGTTTCATCACATCAGTTTGATGAGCCAGAAAGGGGTTTTTCGATTCGTTTTGATGCGATGTTGGATATGAGGATGAATCAACAAGATGTGTTGTCAGCACACTCATTAGTTAATAACTATGAAGAAGAGGCTTTGCGACAAGTTTTTTGGCAGTATGGGGAGTTGAGGGCCGCTCCAGTATTGGCAAAAACAATTGTTCAAGCCCGTCAAATAGCGTCTATTGATACGACGTTTGATTTGAAAACTGTTTTGAAAAAACATTTACCTCAAGGTAGAGAAAATAAAATTCTAGCGCAAATTTATCAAGCGATTAGAATAGAAGTGAATCAAGAGATTGAAGTACTAAAGGCTTTTTTATTACAGACGCCTTCTTTGTTAAAAACAGATGGACGTCTAAGTGTTATTTCGTATCACTCTTTAGAAGACCGCTTAGTTAAGCGGTTTATAAGAAATGGTTTATTTGAAGGTGAACCTGAAAAAGATGTTTTTGGAAACTTTGAAGTTCCTCTCAAAAAAGTTGGAAGCTTAATTATTCCAACGTCAGCTGAGATAAAATCAAACAACAGGGCTCGAAGTGCTAAGTTAAGAATTGCTAAAAAAGTAAATTAAGAGGGTTAAATGAAAAACACAATATATAATATTTTAAAAGGAACTTTTCTCGTTAGCGACGGAGCTTTTAAAAATTGGCGTCTTATTTTCTTTTTTTTAGCATTAGCCATTTTAATGATTGCTAGCTCTCATACGACGGATCGTAAGGTGCATAACATTGCTCGATTAAATGAACAAGTTAAGGAGCTTCGTTCCTCTTATGTTGAAACACGAGCCTTGTTGATGGAGTTTAAAATGGAGTCAGTAATTAAAAAACGACTTGCATCCAAGGGGATTAAGTCTTCTGTTAATCCGCCTTTTAAAATTATTATTAAATCTAAATCAAATTAAATCAATGCCCTCAACTGAAAAGTCTATTATGAACAAATTGTACTTCGCATCTGCAGTCATGTTCATTTTTGCCCTTTTAGTGGTGTATAAATTAATCACAATCCAGTTTGTTCACGGGGCTGAATATCGTGGACTTGCAGAGCAGCGAACGATTAAAGATGTTAAGATCCCTGCCAATCGCGGTAATGTGTATTCTGTGGGTGGTAGCTTGTTGGCAACATCCGTTCCAAAATACAATATTCGAATTGATCTAGTGACGCCCTCAGCGAAAAACTATAAAAACCATATTAGCGCATTAAGCGATTCGTTAGCTAGCTTTCATGGCGCTTCATCTAGCGAATTTATTCAAAAGTTAAATTTAGCACGCCAAAATAAAAACCGCTATTTTCTTTTAGCGAGTAATCTAGGGTATTCACAATATTTACAATTTAGAAATTTCCCTCTTCTGAGATTAGGTGCTTTCAAAGGTGGGTTGATTGTAGAGCAGTCCACTAAACGAGACTATCCTATGGGTGCAATAGCTCAGAGATTAATTGGTTATGAGCGCTTTGATGACCTAGGAAACGTTACGCGTGTTGGGATTGACGGAGCGTTTGGTGAAAAATACTTACGAGGAGTAGACGGGCAGAGGCGTAAGCAAAAAATCGGCAAAGGTCAATGGAAGCCAATAGACGATTTTAATCAACTTGAGCCTCAAGATGGTTATGACGTTTACACTACGATTGATGTTAATATTCAAGATATAGCTCACCATGCTCTTTTAGAACAGTTAGAGGTATACAGGGCTGATCACGGAACGGTCGTTGTAATGGAAACAAAAACAGGTGAAATTAGAGCCATATCTAATTTAGGAAGAAATAGTCAAGGCATGTATTATGAGCGGCTCAATTATGCTGTAGGAGAATCTCATGAACCTGGGTCTACTTTTAAGCTAATGGCATTAGCGGTTGCCTTAGAAGATAAAGTCATCGATACCACATCGATGGTTGATACTGAAAAAGGTGTTTTGTCCTATTACGGTAAAAAGGTAAGGGACTCAAAAAGAGGTGGGTATGGAAATATATCGATTGCCAGAGCTTTTGAAGTTTCCTCAAATACAGGAATTGTAAAAGCCATTCATGGCGCCTATAAGGATCAGCCTGAAAAATTTATTGATGGTTTGTATCGTATGAATCTTCAAGATTCTCTTGGGTTGCCTCTTATCGGAGAAGGGCGATCTATTATTCCAGATCCAAGAATTAAAAATGGTCGTTGGAGCGGGATTGCTTTAGAGTGGATGGCCTATGGTTACGGGGTGTCTTTTACGCCACTTCAAACCTTAACTTTTTATAATGCTATTGCAAACGACGGCATTATGGTAAGGCCGAAGTTTTTAAGAGAAATAAAAGAAATTGATAACTCAATTGAAACTTTTCAAACAGAAGTAATTAATCCTCAAATTTGTTCGAAAGAAACCGTTTTAAAATTACAGCAACTGCTTAAGAACGTCGTTGAAAAAGACCATGGGACTGGTCATAAATTATACTCTGAAAAATTCTCAATGGCAGGAAAAACAGGGACTTGTCAGAAAGACTATTCAAACAAAGATCAATTGAATTACATATCCTCTTTTTCTGGATATTTTCCAGCAGATAACCCTAAATATTCTTGTATAGTGGTCATTCATGAGCCAGACAAGAGTGTTGGTTATTTTGGAGCGGATGTCTCAGGTCCTGTGTTTAAGAAAATAGCACAAAAAATATATACGAATTCTCCGTTGGTTGATGAGGTTGACGATGTGAATAAAAAATCAGAATCTGTTGAGACGGATTACAGTAAGTATTATGTTGTGGCTCAAGACTATAAAACGGTCATGCCTAATTTAAAGGGGATGTCGGCTATGGATGCGATTTCTATATTAGAAAACATGGGCCTTAAGGTTCAGACATCTGGAAGTGGTCGTGTTTCAAAACAATCAGTAAAAACGGGTCAAAAAATCATATCTCAATCTTTAATAACTCTCGAACTATCTTGAAGGTTTTAAAAAATATATTATACAAAGTATCTATTGAGTCTGTCATAGGAAACACTGATCGCCCTGTAGCGGCTTTACAATATGACTCTCGAAATGCGGGGAAGGACGATGTTTTTATTGCTATTAAAGGAAGTGCTTTTGATGGTCATGAATTTATATCCAAAGCAATCAGTCAGGGAGTGACTGTTGTTGTGTGTCAGGAGCTTCCGGTAGATTTGGTTGAATCCGTTACTTATGTGGTGGTTTTGAACTCGGCCAAAGCCTTGGCTATAATGGCTTCTAATTATTATGGAAACCCTTCAGAAAATTTAAAGCTCATTGGGATTACTGGAACAAATGGAAAAACAACTATTGCTACGCTTTTGTATGAGTTATTTAAAAATGCTGGGTATAAAGTGGGGCTTATTTCTACTGTAAAAATTATGGTGGATTATAAAAAATATCCGACCACTCATACGACTCCTGATTCACTAGTTATTAATTCGTATTTGAATCAAATGAGTTTTGAAGGAGTTGATTTTTGCTTTATGGAAGTGAGTTCTCATGGGATTCATCAGCACAGAACAGAAGGACTAAACTTTGCAGGAGGCGTTTTCACTAATCTTTCTCATGATCATTTGGATTATCATGAAACTTTTTCAGAATATAGAGATGTTAAAAAATCTTTTTTTGATCGGCTTCCATCAACGGCATTTGCTTTAGTTAATGGTGATGACAAAAACGGCTCTGTGATGCTTCAAAATTCCAAAGCAAAACAGTACACCTATGCACTAAAAAGCTATGCAGATTTTCGAGTTCAAATTTTAGAAAATCAGTTTAGAGGCCTTTTGTTGCTAGTAAACGACAACGAGGTTTGGGTCAAGCTAATAGGTGGTTTTAATGCCTATAACTTAACGGCTATTTATGGCGTTGCTGAAATCTTAGGACTGAAATCCTCTGAAACCTTACGTCTTATGAGTGCGTTGGACAATGTAAATGGCCGGTTTGAGTATTTTATTTCAGACACCAATATTACCACAATTATAGATTACGCTCACACACCGGATGCTCTAAAAAATGTTTTGGAAACCATCAATTCAATTCGTACCAAAAATGAAACCTTAATTACCGTGGTAGGGTGTGGGGGTGATCGCGATACGACCAAGCGGCCAAAGATGGCGCACATTGCTTCTGCATTGAGTACCAAAGTGATTTTCACGAGTGATAACCCAAGGTCGGAAAAACCAGATCAAATTATTATTGAAATGGAAGTTGGTGTTGAGGCCCAAAACTTCAAAAAAACCATGTCAATTACCAATCGCAAGCAAGCGATTAAAACGGCCTGTCAGTTAGCGGAGCCTAATGACATCATTCTTGTAGCTGGAAAAGGGCACGAAACCTATCAAGATATTAATGGGGTTAAAAGTGAGTTTAACGATTATAAAATAACAGAAAATTTTTTAAAACAATTAAACAAATAAGATGCTGTACTATTTATTTAAATATCTTGAAGAAATGTACCAATTCACAGGAGCCTCGCTTTTTGGATTTCTTACTTTTAGGGCGGCAGTTGCTATTATTTTATCACTATTCATCTCTACTGTTTTTGGGAAGTATATTATTAGTTTTCTTCAAAAAAAACAGTTAGGTGAGACAATAAGAGATTTAGGTTTAGAAGGACAAAAAGAAAAAGCTGGAACTCCAACTATGGGTGGCGTAATTATTATTTTGGCTACAATAATCCCTGTTTTATTGGTCGCTAAGCTGGATAATATTTACATTATTTTATTACTTATTACCACACTGTGGATGGGTGTTATAGGTTTTGTTGATGACTATATCAAGAAATTTAAAAATGATAAAGAAGGATTGAAGGGTCGCTTTAAGATCTTGGGTCAAGTGGGGTTAGGTATTATTGTTGGCACGACTTTATTTTTTCACGCCGAAGTGACTATCAAGGAAAAAATTCCAACACATTTGCAGATTGAATCTGTATCAAACGAGGCACTATCTGTCCAGTTTTATCCAGAAACCAAATCCACCAAGACAACGATTCCGTTTGTTAAATCAAACGAGTTTGACTACGCGGATCTCATCACTTGGATTCACCCGGGCTTGGAAAAGTATGTGTGGATTGTATTTGTATTGGCAGTTGTATTTATCATCACTGCGGTGTCCAATGGTGCTAATTTAACAGATGGCATCGACGGACTTGCTGCGGGTACTTCTGCAATTATCGCTTTAACCCTGGGGATCTTTGCTTGGGTTTCTGGAAACATCATTTTTTCTGACTATTTAAATATAATGTATATCCCAAGGGTAGAGGAAATTACAATTTATATAGCGGCATTTGTAGGAGCTTTAATAGGTTTTCTGTGGTACAACTCCTATCCAGCTCAGGTTTTCATGGGAGACACGGGCAGTTTGACTATCGGAGGCATAATAGCGGTTATTGCTATTGCGGTTCGTAAGGAATGGTTGATTCCAGTTCTATGTGGAATTTTCTTAGCGGAAAATTTATCAGTTGTTATGCAAGTTGGGTACTTTAAGTACACGAAAAAAAAGTATGGTGCTGGTCGTCGCATTTTTAAGATGTCACCTCTGCATCATCATTACCAAAAATCAGGCTACCACGAAAGTAAAATTGTAACTCGATTCTGGATTGTGGGAATCCTTTTGGCAATACTCACGATAGTCACTTTGAAAATTCGCTAGATGAAACGATTAGTAATTCTTGGCGGTGGAGAAAGTGGTGTTGGTGCTGCCTTGTTAGGGAAAGTAAAAAAGTACAACGTATTTCTTTCTGATTCTGGTAAGATTGCGAATAAATATAAAGACGTTCTTATACATAATGAGATTGAATGGGAAGATGGGGGACATACAGAATCTGAGATTTTAACTGCAGATTTAGTAGTAAAAAGTCCTGGTATTCCGGATCATGTATCCATTGTTCAGAAGTTACAGAGTTCGACGATTCCTGTAGTGTCAGAAATTGAATTTGCAGCATTATTCACTACTGCTAATATCATTGGGATTACGGGAAGCAATGGAAAGACTACAACGACTATGATGGTTTATCATATTCTAAGACAGTCTGGCTTTGATGTGGCAATGGGTGGAAATATTGGAGAAAGTTTTGCAGAACAAGTCCTTACTAACACGGCCCATTATATTCTGGAATTAAGTAGTTTTCAATTAGATGGCATACAAGATTTTAGGCCTCACATAGCTGTTATAACCAATATAACCCCTGATCATTTGGATCGTTACGATTATAAGTTTGAAAGCTATATAGCTTCCAAATTTAGGATTGTCATGAACCAGACTTCAGATGATTATTTAATATACAATTCAGATGACGAGGTAATTACATCCTATATAAATAGCCATCCTATTCAATCAACATTAGTGCCTTTTTCGTTATCTAAAATAGTAGCAAACGGTACGTATTTAGAACATAATAATATAATAATAGAATTTAACAATAGAGAAATAATTATGCCAACAACAAACTTAGCTTTAGAAGGAAAGCACAACATAAAAAACGCTATGGCTGCAGCCACGGTTGCACATCTATTGAAAATTAGAAAAGCTACTATTAGAGAAAGTCTTGAAGGATTCCAAGGAGCTGAGCACCGTTTGGAGCAGGTTTTAACAATTAACAAGGTCAAATATGTAAATGATTCTAAGGCAACTAATGTAAACGCTACATATTATGCTTTGGAAAGTATGAATGTTCCTACTGTTTGGATTGTTGGAGGAGTTGATAAAGGAAATGATTATAGCTCATTATTTCCCTTTGTAAATGAAAAAGTAAAAGCAATTATATGTTTGGGTAAAGATAACGAGGCTTTGTTTGATGCTTTTGGAAATATGATTGATGTCATAATAGAAACACAGTACATGAGTGAAGCAGTTAAAATTGCTTACAACGTGGCTGTTGCTGGTGAGGCTGTATTACTGTCTCCTGCGTGTGCTAGTTTTGACTTGTTTGATAGTTATGAAGATAGAGGTAAGCAATTTAAATCAGCGGTAAGAAAGTTATAATGAAAACAGTATTTGATAACATAAAAGGGGATCGAATTATTTGGGCTATTGCGGCGTTATTGGCAATATTCTCATTCTTACCTGTGTATAGTGCTGCTAGTAATCTGGCCTATATTGGGAGTGGCAGTAATACCTTTAGTTATTTTATCAAGCATTTTGTACATCTGTTTCTAGGGTTCTCTATTATCTATGGTGTTCATAAGATTCCTTACAGGTATTTTAAAGGGCTTTCAATGGTTATGATACCTTTTATATTAATCCTACTAATAATTACAATGCTTCAAGGGTCAACCATTGGAGGTGCCAATGCGAGTCGTTGGATTCGAGTGCCTATTGTTGGGTTTACATTTCAGCCGTCCACCTTGGCTGCTCTGGTTTTAATGGTGTATGTAGCTCGTTATCTATCTAAAATTAAAGATGAGACTATCTCATTTAGAGAGTCTGTTTTGCCATTGTGGCTGCCTGTTTTTATTGTTTTAGCTTTGATTCTTCCAGCTAATTTCTCAACTGCAGCTCTGATTTTTTCAATGGTAATTTTACTAACGTTTGTGGGGGGGTACCCATTAAAGTATTTATCAATTATTATAGGATCAGGGGTTGTAGTACTTGCTTTGTTTGTTTTAACAGCAAAGGCTTTCCCAGATTTAATGCCGAACCGTGTGGATACTTGGACCAGTCGAATTTCAAGTTTCGTAGATTCTGAAGTTACTCAGGAGGATTATCAGATTGAAAAAGCAAAAATAGCAATTGCTAGCGGCGGAGTACAGGGTTTAGGGCCTGGAAAAAGTATTCAGAAAAACTTTTTACCACAATCATCTTCGGATTTTATTTTTGCAATTATTATTGAGGAGTATGGGCTTATTGGAGGTATATTATTGCTGATTCTTTATCTATGGTTATTGTTTAGGATTGTAATCGTTGCCCAAAAGTCAGACTCTGTTTTCGGAAAGCTATTGGCGATAGGGGTAGGGATCCCAGTTATATTTCAAGCCTTAGTTAATATGGGTGTGGCTGTACAGTTATTTCCAGTCACGGGACAAACATTGCCGCTTATAAGCAGTGGTGGGACTTCCATATGGGTCACCTGTTTAGCATTGGGTGTCGTGTTAAGTGTGAGTGCAAAAAGAGATGAAGATAAAAATAATGAAGTGGATGATCAGCATCCTTTAGAAATACTTAGCGAAGCATTATAATGAAATCGTATAAAGTCATATTATCAGGTGGAGGAACAGGAGGGCATATTTACCCTGCGATAGCCATTGCGAATGAATTGAAATTTCGATTTCCAATGACCGAATTTTTATTCTGTCTCTTATACACATCTGACGCTGCCGACGATATGCAGTGTGTA
>OJDL01000034.1_pt1 | contig 64983 bp, 51 predicted proteins | sample 1592681 | NCBI WGS metagenome assembly OJDL01 (sample SAMN05416885, study PRJEB24817) | seawater metagenome | isolation source: Sea water | place: Canada:Atlantic | collected 2013-11 | reverse complement strand
CCCCGGTAACTAATGGTCTTCTAATAGGTGCTTCGTAATGAGACGCCATAATACTTTTATATTATTTCTTAATTATTTTATGCTTCGTTTGTGTTTCTTACTTTCACTTGGTATACCACGTTTGGTTTTGTTCCTACGTGATCTAATAAATGATAAGCGCGCTCATCATCCTTAAGTTCTGTAATCGCACTTTTCTTATTGTTGATATCTCCAAACGCAATAGCGCCAGAGTCACACGCAGATGAACACGCTGTTTTGAACTCATCTGGATTTACTTCTCTTCCGTCACGTTTTGCGTCAAGGATTGTTTTCTGTGTCATTTGAATACACATAGAACATTTTTCCATAACCCCTCTAGAACGAACCGTCACATCTGGATTAATTACCATACGTCCTAAGTCATTATTCATGTGGTAGTCGAACTCATCGTTCTCATTATATAAGAACCAGTTAAATCTACGTACTTTATAAGGACAGTTGTTTGCGCAATAACGGGTTCCTACACAACGGTTATAAGCCATGTGATTTTGCCCTTGTCGACCATGAGAAGAAGCTGCCACTGGACAAACAGTTTCACAAGGTGCATGGTTACAATGCTGACACATTATTGGCTGAAAAGCAACCTGTGGATTCTCAGATGGAATTTCCATCTCTCCAAAAGTACTTAACGAACTTCCAAGACCTTCAATATTATCTTTAGTTGTATTATCACCTTCAAAAGTTTCATCAGAAGAGTAATATCTGTCGATTCGAAGCCAATGCATATCACGACTTCTACGGATTTCTTGTTTGCCTACAACTGGAACATTATTTTCTGCGTGACATGCGATGACACAAGCCCCACATCCAGTACATGAATTCAGGTCGATTGAAAGATTAAAATGGTGCCCAATAGAGCGATCAAATTCATCCCATAAATCAACATCTGGTGAATCAACTGGAGTTTCTTCATGGTTCAATGACACCATGGTCATTGGGTTCCAATCGGCAGCAGACTCAGTATTAAAGATCTCCAAAGTAGTTTCTTTAATAATATCTCCCCTACCCATTAATGTATTGTGTAGCTGGACGCAAGCAAATTCATGCTTTCCGTCTGTTAGCTCAACTGTTGCGTTTTGAACTGTATTAAAGTTCGTATAAAAAGGATACGCGTTCACACCTGTTTGCATTTCAGCTTTAAGGCCTTCGCTACGTCCATATCCAAATGACATTCCCATCGTGCCTCGTGCTTGTCCAGGTTGAATAATCACTGGAACTTTAACAGTCACACCGTTTACGGTAACATTGGCGTATTTTCCATTCAAACCACCATTTGCATCGTGGCTGTTTTGACTGAAAAAAGTACTTGTTTCAAGGTAAAACCCTAATTCTTTAGCATCAAACTCAGACACGGTTAGGTAATTATCCCAAGTCGTTCTTGTTAGTGGGTCTGGAAATTCTTGTAACCATGGGTTATTCGCCTGTTGACCATCACCCATCCCTGTTTTAGGGTAAAGCGTTAACTCTATACCGCGAGTAGTCGCAGCGGCTAGTGCATTAGCTGCGTCTGATAGGCTTGAAATTTCACTCCCATCAAAAGCGTCAGCAGTCTCTACAGTTGCAGAGGTTGTTGATGTATAAATACCATCGTGAAGCGCATCGTTCCACGAGGCACCTTTTAAGATATTACTTTTCCAGTAAGACTTTACAAAATCGTGGTAGGACCCTGAAGTCCCAATAATTTCTAATAAAACATCTTGAAATTGTTTTGTATCAAACAACGGACGAATTGTTGGTTGCATAAGTCCGTAGTATCCTTTTTTAGTTTCTATATCACCCCAAGATTCTAAGTAATGAGGCGCGGCAGCAACATACTGTGATACCGAAGCAGTCTCATCATTTTTCATTGAGAAGGCAACTGATAGTTCTGTTTGTTTTAACCCTTCTATAAATGCAGTTGCATTTGGAAGTGTATAGGCAGGATTAACACCAGCCATTATAACAGCTCCAACGGAACCCGCATTCATGTCTGATACTAAATTGGCAACCGCTTTGTCATTCCCTAAACGGGTTTGAGTTGGATGAGCCGTATCAAACGCTTTACTGTCTAGCTTTTCATTGATCGCTAATACAATATTTTGTGCATTAACGTCTTGAATTCCTGTAAGAACAACTGCGTTAGAACCCGCTTTCAATAATTCTGAAGCGGCTCTGTCAACGGCTGTTTGTAAATTTGCAGGTAAAACTCCACCCACACTAGTGCCAAACAATTTTCCGTAAAGCTTTGCAAGAACAACTTTTTGTTGTGAAGGCTTAAGCGCTACACGATTATCTGCGTTGGCCCCTGAAAGAGACATGTTTGCTTCAAACTGAGTGTGACGTGACATTTTTCCGTTTTTCGGAACACGTCCTTTGGCATAAGCAGCATCAAATCCACCGCCTTGCCAGTCTCCTAAGAAATCAGCTCCGATAGATACGATCGTTTGTGCTTTAGAGAAATCGTAATTTACTAACCCTCTTTTGCCATATTTATTTTGGAATGCATCTGCTGCTGCTGATTCAGATATCGCATCATAAACCACGTGGCTTACGTTTGTATATTTTTGTTTAAATTCAGAAATTAATTTAGAAGTAGATGGACTTGCAAAGGTTTGTGTTAACAACACAATCGATTTGTCTGTACCTTTTAAAGCCTCTAGTTTTTGTGAAACTTCTGCAGTAAGTTCGCCCCAGCTAATTGCTTGACCGTCTTTTTGTGGACCTACAACTCTTTGGTTATCATATAAATCTAATACAGACGCTTGAACTCTTGCATTGATTCCGCCACACGTTTTAGCTAAACTATTAGACTCCACTTTAATTGGACGCCCTTCTCTTGTCTTAATTAAAACACTTGCAAAGTCGTATCCATTGGCAATAGCAGTCGCATAATGATTGGCGACACCAGGAATAATTTGTTCTGGCTGCACCACGTAAGGAATAGATTTAATAACAGGACCCTCACAGGCTGCTAAAGAGGCAGCAGCTGTACTAAATCCAACGTATTTTAAGAAATCACGACGCGTTGTACTTGAATCTTCTAGGGTTTCTTTGTCGCCTAGAAAATCATCTACAGGAATCTCTTGTGTAAATTCCTTTTGTTTAAGTGTCTCAACAGTAGAACTATGGTTCGGATTTAACTCCTCAACACTTTTCCAATATTTCTTGTTTAATGACATATATATAATGTTACTTGTTGATCGTTTTAATTAAATTCTAGTAATGACATTTTCCACATTCTAACCCGCCCATTTGTGCGGCAGTTAGTTGCTCAACTCCGTATTTCTTGGAGAGTGCTTCGTGAATCTTTTCATAATAACCGTTATCTTGAACTTTTACATTTGTTTCCCTATGACAGTTAATACACCAACCCATTGTGAGAGGCGAGAACTGATACATCACTTCCATTTCCTCAACAGGTCCGTGACAAGTTTGACATTCGAGTCCAGCTACTGTAACGTGTTGTGAGTGGTTGAAATATGCAAAATCAGGAAGATTGTGGATTCGCACCCATTTTACTGGTTTTGTTTTTCCTGTGTATTTTTGATCCACATCATCCCAGCCTACAGCATCATATAGTTTTTGGATTTCTCCGTCGTAAAACTCTTTGCTATACTCATCATTTCCAGTGCTCTCAGAAACCTCATAAATAGATTTGTGACAGTTCATACATACGTTAAGCGCAGGGATTCCTGAGTGCTTACTGACACGTGCAGAGGAATGACAATATTTACAGTCGATTCCATTATCTCCCGCATGTATTTTGTGAGAATAATGGATTGGCTGAATTGGTTGGTAGCCTTGATCTACTCCAACTTGAGAAAGATAGCCGTATACAAAATAAGCACTTGAAAGTAAAAAGAAGATTGCTGTGACCAACATTAAAAATTGGTTTTGAACAAACGCTTTCCAAAGTGACTTTCTTTTGACTGCTTCTGCAATCTCTACATTGTTTGCAGATGCAAAACGACGTAGGGTTTTATTTACTAAAAATAAGCCTAAGGCTAGCAACATAAAAAGAATCGCTAAAGCACCTAAGACAATATCCTGAGACACACCGCCTGAACTTTCCATAGTTGCTTGACTAGTGCCGGCAACCGCAACTGCAGGGGCTGCTTTTTCTTTTGCTGTATAGGCTAAGATATTATCAATGTCTTCATCAGAAAACTGTGGGAAAGCAGTCATTGCTGAGCCGTTGTATTCCGCATATATCTTATTGGCATAGACGTCCCCTGATTTGATCAGCGCAGAACTATTTCTAATCCACGAGTTAAGCCATACTCGGTCTAAACCTTCTGACTCACTCAACCGAGTCTCGACATTGCGAAGAGCTGGACCAGTCATTTTCTTGTCTAGCTGATGGCATGCCGCACAGTTTGCATTAAATAAAGATTTTCCTTTAACAGGATCTCCTTCTTGAGCAAAAACTGAAGTGAATATAATCGTTAAAAACAAAAGCCCTGTTGATAGTAATTTCGAGGGCGCGTAAAAGTTAAATCCTTGTTTCATAGTGTTGATAGGGGTAATTTCTAAACTTTGATACGGTTTCATCTCGCAAACAGATAGCGTTTGGGTGTGAAAATATTGCACAAAAGTAAGATATAATGTCCGTTTTTAAAATGTTAGATATGCGTAAATTTCTAATTTATAAACGTTCTAAATAAGTATAAGCTATAGTCTTTAAATTTATTCGATTACATTTGTAAAAGCAATCATATACTATGAATAAAAATTGTTATAAATATTTCATTATAAGTGCCTTATTTACAGCACCTGTTTTAGCACAAGAGAGTATTGTTGTGATAAATAAAAGCGCAGAAATTGATCGTGTCTTAGCGCTCAAAAAAGAAATTAATGAGGCTAAGTCTTTTATTAAAATTCAAATATATAGCGGAAATAGATTAGGGGCTAATAAGGCTTTATATAAATACAAAGTTGATTTTCCGGGGCAATTTATAGAGATGAAATATGAAACACCAAACTATAAGGTTTGGGTGGGTAGGTTTAGGGCTCGAATGGAAGCTGACCGAAAACTGGTTAAAGTAAAAAAACTTTTTCCCAATGCTTTTTTATTCACCCCTAGTTTGACTAAACTATAAAAAAAATGCGATTATTTCTAACCGCATTTTTTAATTATAAACTTAAATTTATTTTAGTTTCTTTTTAACTTCCACTTCTTGGAACGCTTCAAGAACGTCTCCAACATGAATGTCGTTGTAGTTCTTTACTTGCATACCACAGTCGTAGCCTTTAGATACTTCTTTGGCATCATCTTTAAATCGTTTTAAAGAGCTTAATTCACCCGTATACACAACGACTCCTTCTCTGATTAAACGAATTCCAGAGTTTCTGTAAATTTTACCATTGGTAACCATACACCCAGCAATCGTTCCGATTTTAGAGATTTTAAACGTTTCTCTAATTTCAGCAGACCCTGTAATTTCTTCTTTAAAAACGGGAGACAACATTCCTTCCATTGCGTCTTTAAGATCATTAATCGCATCATAGATAATAGAGTACATTCGGATATCAATTTCTTCCTTATCAGCAATTTGTCTAGCACTCCCCATTGGACGGACATTAAATCCAATAATAATAGCATCCGATGCTGTTGCAAGCAATACATCACTTTCTGTAATAGCACCAACTCCTTTATGAATAATATTCACCTGAATTTCTTCTGTCGATAGCTTCTGGAATGAATCGGTCAAGGCTTCCACAGAACCATCCACATCCCCTTTAAGGATGATGTTAAGCTCTTTAAAGTCGCCTAATGCAATACGTCGACCAATTTCGTCAAGTGTAATATGACGTTGTGTTCTAACAGATTGCTCACGTTGTAATTGCGTTCGTTTAGCTGCAATTTGCTTCGCCTCACGCTCATCTTTAAAGACGTTAAATTTATCCCCTGCTTGTGGCGCACCGTCCAATCCTAAAATAGATATTGGAGTTGAAGGCAAAGCTTCAAACACGTCATTTCCACGTTCATCATGCATGGCTCTTACCTTACCGCTATTTTTTCCTGCGAGAACATAATCACCAACTTTTAGGGTTCCTGCTTGAACTAATATTGTAGATACATAACCACGTCCTTTATCTAAAAAGGCTTCAACGACCGTTCCTAAGGCTGGTTTGTTAGGGTTTGCTTTCAGCTCTAATAACTCAGCTTCTAGCAATACTTTTTCCAGTAATTCTTTTACACCATCCCCTTTGAGTGCAGAAACGTCATGGGATTGAATTTTTCCTCCCCAGTCTTCAACTAATAAATTCATATTAGCCAACGCTTCTTTAATTTTTTCAGGGTTTGCTGCTTGTCTATCTATTTTATTGATTGCAAAAACAATCGGGACCCCAGCTGCTTGTGCATGGGCTATTGCTTCTTTTGTTTGAGGCATTATATCATCATCCGCTGCAATAACAATAATAGCGATATCTGTAACTTGAGCACCACGTGCACGCATCGCCGTAAAGGCTTCGTGACCAGGAGTATCTAAAAATGCTATTTTTTGACCTGTAGATAGAGTAACGCCGTAAGCCCCAATGTGTTGGGTAATGCCCCCAGATTCTCCTGCAATTACATTTTCTTCTCGAATGTAATCAAGTAAAGATGTTTTACCGTGATCAACATGTCCCATAACGGTTACAATTGGAGCACGTGTTTCTAATTGCTCTTCTGTATCAACAACTATTTCAATAGACTCATCAATATCAGCAGTTACAAATTCAACCGTGTATCCAAACTCTTCAGCTACAATGGTCAATGTTTCTGCATCTAGACGCTGATTCATTGTTACCATCATTCCCAGCGACATACATGCAGAAATAATTTGAGTTACCGAAACATCCATCATCGTGGCTACTTCACTTGAAGTAACGAACTCAGTAACTTTAAGCACCTTACTTTCAATTGCTTGTTGTTCTTGATCTTTTTCTGTTTGTTCACGGTGTTGATCTCTTTTCTCTTTTCGATATTTCGCACCTTTTTTACCTTTATTGGATTTTCCTTGTAATTTTTCAAGGGTCTCTCTTACTTGTTTTTGAACTTCCTCAGCAGTAGGCTCCACTTTTGGAGTTTGTGTTCTAGTTTGATTTGGACGGCTTCTAAAGTTACTTTTATTTGGCGAAGTATTATTTCCTACTTTACTAATTCGACGACGCTTTTTCTTAGCATCTGTTGAATTTACTCCTGCTGCAGGTGTTACTGGTTTTGCTTTTTTAGGCTTATTAAATTGGGTTAAATCAATTGTTTGGCCTGTAGACCTAGGTCCGGAAAGTTTTTGGTAATTAGTTGTTTCAACTTTTTGGTCGCCAACTATTGGAGCTTCATCCAGACTTTCCTCTGGCTTAATTGTTGTTGTTTTGGCTGTTGGAACCGCAGCGGATACTGCCTGTTTTTGTGCTTCTTCCAATTTGGTGGCTGGAGTCGGCTTTGTAACAGGAGACGGAACTGCCTTAACTACTGGCTTTACAACCGGATCTTGTTTTGTTTCTGGCGCCTCAACTGGAACCTCGGCTTGGATAGGGGCTTCAACCTTATCTTCTTTGACAGGACTAATTTCAGCCGTTTTAGGGGTTACCTTTTTAGGAGCATCTAAATCAATCTTTCCAACTTTTTTAGGACCTTCAAGCTTTATTTTTGCTTTTAAGACTTTTTTAGCTGCTTCTGCTTTTTGAAACTTCTCTTCAATTTCCTGTTCACGTTGGACACGTAGGGCTTCTTTTTCTTTCAGCTTTGCTTCGCCTACTTCTTTAGATGCTACTTTCTTATTTGCATCCGTTTGAAACTCTCCTGCAAGAAGATTGTAGACTTCTGAGGTGATTTTAGTTGTAGGGCGTTTTTCTATTTCAACGTTTTTTGTTTCCAAAAAATCGACTGCTCTATCGAGCGAAATATTCAATTCCCTTAACACTTTGTTTAATCTGATAATCTCAGCCATAAATTGCCTTTATTGTTTTTTTACAGAATTTCTGTATTTCCTTACGCGTACTTAAGGTGTCCAATGCCTATTTGGGCACCAATATAATAAAATTTATTCTTCAAACTCCTCTTTAAGGATACGAACAACATCTTCGATTGTTTCTAGTTCTAAATCTGTACGCTTTACCAAGTCTGCAACTTCTTGTTCAAGAATACTTTTTGCGGTATCCAAACCTGCTTTTGCAAACTCATCAATGATCCATGCTTCAATTTCATCGGAGAATTCAGAAAGCTCAACATCTTCTTCAACACCTTCCCTGAATACATCAATTTCATAGCCAGTCAAACGACCCGCTAAACGGATGTTGTGACCCCCTCTACCGATTGCTTTACTAACCTCTTCTGGCTTTAAAATCACCTCTGCTCTTTTTGTCTCTTCGTTAATTTTTATCGAAGTTACTTTTGCAGGACTTAAAGCTCTAGTTATATAAAGTTGTAAATTTGTAGTGTAATTAATGACATCAATGTTCTCATTCCCAAGTTCACGAACAATTCCGTGAATCCTTGAACCTTTCATCCCAACACAAGCACCTACTGGGTCTATTCGGTCATCGTATGAATCTACTGCAACTTTTGCTTTTTCACCTGGGATTCTTACCACATTCTTAACAGATATAAGTCCGTCAAAAACTTCTGGAATTTCTTGTTCAAATAATTTTTCTAAAAATACAGGGGCTGTTCTCGATAAAACAATGGATGGCTTGTTTCCTTTAAGGTCTACACTTTCAATAATCCCTCTTACATTATCTCCTTTTCTGAAAAAATCAGATGGGATTTGCTTATCTTTTGGAAGAACCAATTCATTCCCTTCATCATCTAGCAAAATAACTGCACGGTGACGAATGTGGTGTACCTCAGCGGTATATATTTCACCTACTAGTTCTTTAAATTGCTTGTATATGTTAGTATTGTCATGTTCCTGGATTTTTGAAATTAAATTTTGACGCAGAGCCAATATAGAACGGCGCCCTAAATCAATCAACTTAACTTCCTCAGACACATCCTCACCAACCTCGAAATCTGGTTCGATTTTGTGAGCATCTGTCAAAGAGATTTCTTGGTTGTCATCCTCTACTGCATCATCAGCAACAACAATTCTGTTTCTCCAAATTTCTAAATCCCCTTTGTCAGGATTAATAATGATGTCAAAGTTGTCATCATCACCAAATTTTTTCTTTAATGTATTTCTAAATACATCTTCTAAGATTGACATTAAGGTTACACGATCGATTAATTTTTCATCCTTAAACTCTGAAAACGAATCAATTAACGCTAAATTTTCCATAATTTATAGTCTTATTATTAAAATAATATTTTCACTTTTGCTTCATTTATTTCACCGTACAAAAGGGTTGCTTTTTTTTGAACCGTTACTTTACCCTTACCTATAGGTTTTGGTTCTCTTGCTTTCCATTCTAGTAAAATGTCACTATCACTAGCAGCTGTTAGTACGGCTTCAAATTTTTGATTTTCTAAAGCTCTTACTTCTAGGGTTCTGCCAATGTGTTTTTGGTATTGTCTTGGGTGCGTTAGCGGAGTGGTTGCTCCCGACGAGGACACTTCCAAAGAAAAATCATGCTCTTCTCTATCTAGGTTGTGTTCTATGCCACGACTTACAAACATGCAGTCTTCAACTAAAACCCCCTTATCACCGTCTATTACAATCCTAATTTTATTTCCATCTAAGATTTCAAAATCTATTAAAAATAAATCAGGTCTTTGTTCAAGACAATCATCTAATAATTCTTTTACTTTATCTCTAAACATTTGGTATAAAAAGAGGGGACTTTATGTCCCCTCGCATTTTCATTTATCATTCTATGGCGCAAATATACGACATAAAAATTGAATTTAACAAGTGTTTTTACTTGTTTAGTTGGCCCACTAGGGCTCGAACCTAGACTCTTCGGTACCAAAAACCAACGTGTTGCCAATTACACCATGGGCCAATCTCGTAATGAGGCTGCAAATTTATAATAAAGTTTTGTTTAGGCAAACATTTTTAAAATTATTTGTTGTTCATTTTTTGGTTTATAATATAAACTAGTTTATGTTTGCGTTTCTAAAATAGAAAAAACATGGAAACTCAAGATCAAATTCAACTCATCAATGACACAATCAATAAAGCAAAAGAAAATTTAAAAGAGAGTTCTTTCTCTTTTATTTTTTGGGGATCACTAATCGCTATACTAAGCTTTTTTCATTACTCATTTCCTGAAATTGTTCAACAAACATACTACTCATCCCTACTGTATTGGGTCTTAATTCCTGTGATAGGGATGATTGTTACTGTAGTCTATAATATTAAAAAACGCGTAAAAGCAGGCTATGAAACATATGCGGGGCGGACTTTAAAAATAATCTGGGGCGTGTTTAATATCTCTTGGATTCTTTTAATTTTTATCTCTTTTGAAAAAAAAATTAATCCAACGGAGTCTATATTATTTTTATTAGGAGTGATGATTCTTATAACGGGACTATTAATTCGCTTCAAACCCTTTTCTTTTGGAGGCATCTCTGTTATTGTATGCAGCATCCTTTGCGTTTACACTCCAAATAATTCTTGGCTGTTGCTAAACGGTATTGCCGCTGTTTTAGGGCTACTTGTTCCTGGAATTTATCTTTATTACAGGAAATCAAATGTTTAAGCCACTAAATAAAATACTGGTAAATCCAATACGACTGATGATTGTGTCCGTCCTAATGAAAGTGGAAAATTGTGATTTTAATTTTCTAAAACAACTCACCCAAACTACGCAAGGCAATCTAAGTATACAGTTAAAGAAGCTCAAAGAGTGTGGTTATATTTCTATTGACAAAAGTTTTGAAAAGAACTATCCAAAAACCAATTGTAAAATTACAAAAGCCGGGATTAAAGCCTTTAAAGATCATTTTGAAAACCTCAAAGAATACCAGAACCTCAATCTAAAACAAAAATCATGATAAAATTAACAGTATTATTAGTGTTAACATTTAGTTCCCTTTTTCTTTTTGCACAAGAACCAAATACCACTCATGCCTTGCAGATTACTGTAAATAATTTAGAAAATATAAAAGGCAAATTGCAGGTATGTCTAACAGATAAAAAGGAGGATTTTTTAAAACAGTGTGAATACTCGACAGCAGTTGCAGTAACAAATAATACTATTTCATTAGAAATAGCAAACATAAAAACAGGTATTTACTCAATTTCGCTGTTCCATGACGAAAATAATAACGGAGTTTTAGACACTAAAGGTTTTTTTGGAATACCCAGCGAACCTTATGGGTTTTCTAATAATCCAAGCACAACATTCGGTCCTCCTAGTTTCGAAAAATGTACATTCCTCATAAATAAGAATAAACAAATCTCCATTGAATTATAATAACAGAAACTAAAAAATAACTAATATGACTCCAACAGAAGTTTTCTCAATAGCTAATATGATTGCAATGCCAATGTGGGTCTTGATGCTCTTTTTATCAAAATGGAAAATAACTCGGTTTTTGATTGATTTTAAAGTAATTCCATTAACATTAGCGTTCATGTACGCTATTTATATAGTTCAAGCCGTTGGTGTAAGTGGAATGATGGACTTTGGAAGCCTTAAATCGGTTATGACATTATTTACAGAAGAAAATGCAGTGCTTGCAGGGTGGATTCATTATCTAGCTTTTGATCTTTTAATTGGCATGTGGATTCTAGATCAAAATAAAGAATTAAAAATTAACCAATTAGCAATAGCTCCATGTCTTTTTTTAACCTTCACGCTTGGTCCAATCGGTTTTCTGCTTTTCATGATTATTAAAACCATTAAACAAAAACAATCTTGATGTCTTTAAAGCATGTCTTTAGCACAGTAAAAAAACAGAGTCCAATATTGTATTGGATTGTAATAGTCCATTTTGTTTTTGCTATTGGATCTATAACAGGTAGTTTTATTGATGATAGAACTCTTATGGGGGTTAACGTTTGGATAAAACCATTGAAATTTTCAATTTCTACAGCTATTTATATTTTAACTGTAGGGTTTCTTATGACCTTATATCCTTTCTCTTTAAAAAAAAAGAATCTTATTAATAACATTGTTTCTTGGACAATGCTCATAGAAATAGGGCTTATTATGTATCAAGCATCACGTGGTGTGCAATCACATTATAATGCATCAAATCCATTTGATGGTTTAATATTTGGTGCAATGGGAATATTAGTAGCTATTAATGTTTTAATTATGGCATTATTTATATTTGAAACTATCCGATTGAAATTAAAAACACCTAAATTACTTCAATGGGCTATACTTCTAGGTTGGGTGATAGTGTTTTTTGGCAGTTTGGTTGGTGGTCAAATGATAAGTGAAATGTCTCATAATATTGGTGTTGAAGATGGAGGCCCTGGTCTTCCATTAGTTAATTGGAGCACAATTGCTGGGGATTTGAGGGTAGCACATTTTTTTGGTCTACATGGCCTACAAATAATTCCAATTTTCGCATTATTAATTTCAAATAAATCGAAGACTAGCGCAAGGAATCAGATTATAATTATCACTGTTTTTGGAATAGCATATGCATTGTGTATTGGGTATACATTCTACCAAGCTAAACAAGGAGTGCCATTTATATAATATTTAGAAAGTATAAAATTTATTAAGCTTTACTTAAAAGCTTTTTTCCGTTAAGTAATTATTATTAAATTCGCTTCGAACTTCAATTTTGTAACATGGCCGATTTTAACTTCAAAAAGTGGAACCTTATACTTGGATGGTTTGCTTTTTTAATTGCTTTTATTACTTACAGTCTCACGGTCGAACCAACCGTTAGTTTTTGGGATGCCGGCGAATACATATTAACCTCTTCCAAGTTGCAGGTTGGACATCCACCAGGAGCACCATTTTTTCAAATGATGGGGGCCTTCTTTTCTATTTTTGCTACAGATCCTACACAAATTGGACTCATGATTAACATGATGAGTGCCACCGCAAGTGCCTTCACTATTTTATTTATGTTTTGGTCTATTGTACTACTTATTAAACAAGTAGTTAAGAATAATAACGAATCTTCAAAAGGGCAAAATGCCGCTATATTAGGGGCTGCATTTGTTGGGAGTTTATCTTTTGCTTTCACGGACTCATTTTGGTTTAATGCCGTTGAAACAGAAGTCTATGCCATGGCCACATTAATCATGGCTGTTTTATTTTACTTAGGACTGCGCTGGGGAAATGACATGTTTACTCCTAGAGGCAACAAATGGTTGATTCTTATTTCATTTGTAGTAGGGCTTTCTTTTGGGGTTCACTTCATGGGGCTTTTAACCATTCCGGCAATTGGATTGATCTATTATTTTAAAAATTATAAAACAATTACTGTAAAAAACTTTGTTTTGGCAAACCTGGCCGGTATTGCTGTTTTACTATTTGTATTTAAACTTTTAGCACCTAACATTCTTAGGTACTTTAGCGCCTTAGAAATCTTTTTTGTAAACTCAGTAGGGCTGCCTTTTAATTCCGGGTCTATCATTGCATTTGTGCTGCTCGTTGGTTTTATCATTTTTGGCATCCGCTACACACGTAAAAAAAATTATGTAAATTTAAATACAGCTCTATTATGTATCACATTTGTCGTCGTTGGATTTTCATCTTGGCTAATGCTTCCTATTCGTGCAAATGCTAATGTGACGGTTAATGAAAATAATCCTTCAAGTGCTAGAGAGTTACTGGCCTATTATAACCTTGAGCAGTACCCAAAAACACACTTATTCTACGGTCCACAATTCACAGACCAGTACGCTGGCTTGGATGAGAATCAACCTTATGTTGATGACAAGCCAAAATATGAAAAAGACAAGACGATTGGTAAATATGTGGTTGTAAACGACTTTAAGAACGGCTCGCAAAACTACAATTCTAAGCATGCTTCTTTATTGCCAAGAATGTGGAGTTCAGAGCATGCTGAAAACTATATGATGTATTCTGGGTTTTTAGACTTTTCAATTAAGACCGACTATCAAATGCAAAACGATTTAAGGTCGGTTATTAACGACTTTAAGAATTCGGTTGCTAATGGCGAGGTTGATTATGAAGACTATCATAGTTTTCTGAAAAAGTATGGACGTTATATCGACATTGAAAAACCGTCTCTAATTAAAAACATCTACTACCTTTTTGATTATCAAATTGGCTACATGTATTGGCGTTATTTTATGTGGAATTTTACAGGGCGTCAAGATGATATACAAGGAAAAATGGATCTTCATGGAAATTGGATCAGTGGATTTGACAGCCTTGACGAATACTTCTTAGGAATATCACAAGACAATCTTCCAGGAGACGTGATAAACAACAAGGCGAGAAACACCTATTATTTCTTGCCCTTGTTACTAGGGTTGATTGGTTTGTTTTTTCTATTCAACAGAGATAAAAAACTATTTTGGACCATGTTGGTGTTTTTCCTATTTACAGGAATTGCCATACAAGTATATACAAATGTACGGCCGTTTGAGCCTCGCGAGCGCGACTATTCACTAGTTGGATCCTTTTATGTATTTGCACTCTGGATTGGATTCGGAGTCTTTGCTATTTATGAAAAATTAAGCAGTTTTTCAAAAACAAGTCTTTTAGCGCCTATCGTTAGTCTCGTCTGCTTAATAGCAGTTCCAGGAATTTTAATAAGTCAAAACTGGGATGATCATGACCGATCTAAAAGAGAAACGGCGCATGCCATGGCCATACAATATTTGGAGTCCTGTGGCCCTAATGCTATTATTTTTACCATTGGAGATAACGACACCTTTCCACTTTGGTATGCACAAGAGATTGAAGGCGTTCGTCGAGATGTTCGGGTGGTTTGTACCAGCTTGTTTAATGTTGATTGGTATATCGATCAAATGAAACGTAAAGCGTATGAAAGTGCGCCAATTCCATCTAGCCTGACACATGAACAATATAAATATGGCACCCGTGACTATATAATCAAAGAAGTGGTGACCCAAGACACGTTAAGTCTCAATCAGTTTCTAGGATTTATCACCAGTGATGATGCCCGCACAAAATACAAACATGTTCTCCAACAACAAGGATATGATACCAGCGGACAGAGAAACCAAGATTTGAATGCTAATTATTTGCCTACCGAAAATGTGAGAATTCCAGTAGACAAAGCAACGGTCTTAAGAAACGGCATTGTTAAAGCGAAGGATTCATCCTTAATTGTCCCTTATATTGATATTAAAATTAAAGGGGCCGCGCTTTACAAAAACCGTTTAATGATGCTGGACATTATAGCTAACAACAATTGGGAGCGTCCCATTTACTTTACAGGAGGTGCGTTTGGAGATGAAGATTATATTTGGATGAAAGACTACCTACAGTTAGATGGATTAGTGTATAAATTAGTTCCTATTAAAACCCCAGTAGAAAAAAATAATCCATTTGATATGGGTCGTATTGATACGGATAAAATGTATGATATGGTTACGAGCTGGGATTGGGGGAATAACGGCGATCCGAAAATGTATCACGATGTTGAAACACGGAAAAACAGTTTAACCTATCGCGGAAACTTAGCGCGACTTATTGAAGCCCTAATTCAAGAAGATAAGCTAGAAAAAGCAGAAGAAGTTGCGGACTTAGCTATGGCAAAAATGCCTGTAGACATGTTTGGGTTTTACACGCTTCTTGAGCCTTACATTGGTGCCTATTATGAGCTAGAGGCTACAGACAAAGCACGAGATTTATATATGGACGTAAGTCGCAAGTACCAGGAAAGTCTGAGTTATTATAGTGACTTATCAGAGCAAAATCAATCTAAGTACATACAAGCGATATATAGTGATATTGAACGCTATAGAAGCTTAGTAGATGTTACTACGTTTTATGAAAGTGATGACTTTATTAAAACAGAGATGGGGAAATTTAATAATTATCTCAGATTGTTTACAGGTGAGCCTGAGGATCAAAGCTCCGAAGAGGAGGACTTTTTAGAATCCACAGATTCAAGTAATGAAGGGTCTTAAAAAGGGATCCTAAACGAATTCTTGAATACGACCAATAATAGTATTGGCGTCAAGCTCGCCACTTTGGCGCCATTTCATGTCGCCAGACTTGTAAATTATTAAAGTTGGTAGTCCTTTAATTCGAAGTGCTTCTGCAAGATCTTGGTTTTTTTCAACATCAATTTTTATCACTCTAGCTTTGTCTCCCATCGCAGCTGCAACATCTCTAAGCACGTCATGCATCGCTTCAGATTCATCACTCCACTCTGTGAAAAACTCAAATAAGACAGGAATTTCAACGTCTATTAAATCTCCAAATTTTGACATCTCATGGCATTTTATTTATCATTTCTCAATGATAATTACAATTTTTACGACAGTATCTTTATAAAAATAAGTAATTTATTTGGGGTAAATATAAGACTTTCTTGCGTTTAAGTGTTATTAATCCTTTTTTTTAGCGTTATAACGGAAATTTCTGGCCATATCCCAACTCGACCCGGGAATGCTAAAAAGCCAAACCCACGGTTCACATTAATGTACTGACCCGCTTTTTCATAAATCCCTGCCCAGTACTTATAGCGCCACTTAATAGGGCTCCATTTCAGAACTCCAGGGATCTCAATCCCAAACTGCATCCCGTGAGTATGACCGCTTAGCGTGAGGTGATAGTGAAGAGGGTCTTTAACAACCTCGTACTGCCAATGCGAAGGATCATGGCTGAGTAATATTTTGAAATCAGTAGGATTGACACTAGAAGATGCCAGAGACAAATCGCCTTTTTGCTTGAAGCCTTTACCCCAGTTCTCAACGCCAATAATTGCTAAACGATCTCCTGATTTTTCAATAAATCGACTTTCATTCCTCAATAAATCAAAACCCATTTCTTTTTGGATATCTAATAACTCTTGGAAGTTCTCCGCCTTCTTTTCTTTTGTAGGCCATCGTGTATAATCGCCGTAATCGTGATTTCCTAAAATAGAGAAAACGCCATCAATGGCTTTTAATTTAGAGAATGTTGACTTCCAAGGATGCATTTCTTCAGACCTACTATTTACTAGATCTCCCGTAAACATGATCACATCAGATGCTTGCTTGTTTACTAAATCAACTGCATATTCAATTTTATCTTTATTATCAAAACTTCCGCTATGAATATCACTTATTTGAGTAATCTGATAGCCATCGAAAGCGTCTGGCAGGTCCTCAAAAAACAATGAGTACTTTAAAACTTTGAAGTTATATTTTCCTTTAGTAATTCCATACAATATGGATATAAAGGGGATGGCCGCTAATCCTAGTGCAAGTTGACCAATAAACTTACGTCGTGAACTAAAAAATGCAGATGGCTCGTCTGGTTTAGATATGAAATAATTATAGCCTGCTTCAAAAAGTCTGTAAACATCTTCCCCAAACATAAAAATCAATAATACTAGTTTAGGGACATAAACCAATACAAACAATGCAAATGCTAAATAAAAGCCTTGGTTGTTGCCTGAGCCTCTATCAAAGGTCATTCCATGATACACTATATTAAAAAATACTGCAAGAGAAATGATTATATATCCATAAGTAACAAAGGGTGTTCTTACAACACTTCGGAAACTTTGAAGGGCATAAAAATCCAATGCTAGGACTAATATTATAAAAATTATAAGTCGGATCATATTACAGCTATTTTAATGTGCAAAAATAAAACAAATGCAAATGATAATTGAGTTAATATTATTATTTAACGATACTTTTAGTTTTGGATTTTTTTAGTATATTTCTGAATATAAAAAAACCAACAAACAACTAGACTAATAATTCGTTTTTAAAGCGATTATTTTGCCAAAAACAAACATACTAACAACTAAAAAATGAGTACTAAAAACAACAACTCTGCGCTAACCACATTGGTAACCGTTTTCTTTTTCTGGGGATTTATTGCCGCTTCCAATGGAGTATTTATACCCTTTTGCAAAACCTATTTTAATATTGATCAGTTTCAATCTCAACTTGTAGATTTCGCCTTTTATGGCGCCTACTATTTTGGAGCACTATTCTTGTTTGTGGTGTCAAGTACCGTAAAAAAAGATATTCTTAACAGCTGGGGTTATAAAAACGGTATTGTTTATGGCTTATTGATATCAGCTCTTGGCGCCTTATTAATGTACCCTTTAATTGATGGCGCACAACAAGGAGACAGCTCTGTATTTTACTTGGTACTATTAGCCTTGTTTATTGTAGGTCTTGGATTTTCACTTCAACAAACAGCAGCTAATCCATTTGCGATTGCATTGGGCGAACCAGAAACAGGGTCCCAAAGATTGAACCTTGCTGGCGGAGTTAATTCATTTGGGGCGACCATCGGACCCACTGTTATTGCCTTAATTATTTTCGGATCTACTCCGCTTTCAGGAGATGATCTGAATCAAATGATTTTAAATAACGAAATAAAACTAACAACGATTCAATTCCTTTACATAGGGGTAGGCGCTTTGTTTTTAGCTGCTGCCGCTTTATTTCATTTTTCTAAAAAATTACCCAACACAAAAACAGAGGAAGTATTTGAACCGGCTAATAAGGCTAAAAATATATTAATTGCTTTAACTGTTGTTATCATTGTTTGTTTTGGATTGATTTTCAATACATATGCAGACGGAGCAGTAGCTACTGAAGCCATTGAAAATAAACGCCTTTATTTACTTTTAATCGCTTTGTTTGCGGTGATTTTAAGTGTATTTTTTGCCAATACCCGAGCAACAAAATCTCCTGAAGGATGGGGCGCTATGAAATACCCACAGCTCGTTTTAGGGATGCTAGCTATATTTACTTATGTCGGGGTAGAAGTTACTATACAAAGTAATCTTGGTGAACTATTAAAGTTTGTTGCAGACAAGGTTAACAACCTAAACCCGTTAGGGCTAAAGGTTATGAATGACGCAGAAATTGCGCCGTTTATCTCTCTTTACTGGGGAGGTATGATGATCGGGCGTTGGGTCGGAGCTATTACTGTATTTAACCCTAGTAAAGGGCTTAAAAAATGGCTGCTTATAATCGTGCCTTATGTGGCTTTTGGTGTAATTCTTTTGGTTAATTTTGGAAAATATTCTTCTACAGAAATCTTATTATTTGGTGTTTGTGTTGCCATACAAATTGGTGGGTTTTTCCTCGCAAAAGACAACCCTATTACAACATTAAAAATATTTAGTACTTTAGGGGTTATTGGAGTAGTCATTGGTATTTTTGCATCAGGTCAATTGGCTTTATATGCGTTGCTTTCTGGTGGTCTATTTTGCTCTATCATGTGGCCTTGTATTTTTACATTAAGTATTTCTGGACTAGGAAAATACACATCACAAGGGTCTGCATTTTTGATCATGATGATATTAGGAGGTGCTATTATTCCACCGCTTCAAGGAAAGTTAGCTGATATCTTTAGCATACAGTCGTCTTATTGGATTGCAGTTGCATGTTTTATATATCTATTGTTTTATGCTTACAAAACAAAGAGCGTCTTACAAAGACAAGGCATTACTTTTGACAAAAAAGATGAGGCATAAACTTTTTAAATTAGTAGTTTCCAATAGAAAATACCAATTAAATAGTTGAAATGAAAAAGATCAGATCTTTCTTTTTCATTTCAACTTTAGTTTTATTTAGCTAAGTCGCTGAACAAAAATTATGCAATAACTCATGATTTAATAAAGATATTTAACCCTTTCAATAATGGCTGAACAAAAACGCTTATTTCTGCTCGATGCTTATGCATTAATTTTTAGAGGCTACTATGCGTTTATAAAAAATCCTAGAATTAATTCTAAAGGGCTTGATACCTCGGCAATACTTGGGTTTACCAACTCATTGCTAGATGTCATAAAAAGAGAGAGACCCGACCACTTAGCTGTATGTTTTGACAAGGGTGGTAGTAAAGATCGTGTTGAAATATTTAAAGAATACAAAGCTAATAGGGATGCAACTCCAGAGGGTATAAAGCTTGCTGTGCCCTACATACATAAAATTCTAGAGGCAATGAATATTCCTGCAATTGTCAAGGAAGGCTTTGAGGCCGACGATATTATTGGAACTCTAGCAAAAAAAGCGGAAAAAGAAGGCTTCAAAACCTTTATGGTCACACCCGATAAAGATTTCGCACAATTGGTAAGTGAAAATATTTTCATGTACCGTCCCATGTTTGGCGGGGGGTATGAAACTTGGGGAGTGGAAGAAATAAAGGCAAAATTTGAAATTGAAGACCCTTTACAAGTGATTGATTTCCTGGGAATGAAAGGTGATGCTTCTGATAATATTCCAGGGCTTCCAGGTGTGGGTGATAAAACTGCAAAAAAATTACTTGCTCAGTATGGGAGTATGGAAAACCTTTTGGCAAATACGCATGAGCTCAAAGGTAAAATGAAAGAAAAAATAGAAGCCAATGCCGAGCTTGGACTTTTATCCAAAAAATTAGCCACCATATTACTGGACGTTCCTGTGGAATTTGATGCAAAAAATTGTGAACTAGGAGCTCCGGATTCTGAAAAAGTTGAGGCGATTTTTCAAGACTTAGAGTTCAGACGTTTAATTGATAATTTCAATAAAACATTTGCAGTCAAAAGTACAGAAGAAGTAACGCCCGAGTTTGATTCGCCTACTTCAACGTCTAAAAAGACTGTGGTCGCGGCAACCCCACAAGCAGGGGCTGGACAGTTTTCTTTATTTGGCGGCGACGAACCCGAAGCCCCTATGGCGCCTCAAAACTACGGAAGAGAAACGGCTGCTTCTACATCTCACTTTTATCAAAATGTGACTGGAGACTTGGGATTAAAACTATTTATAAAACAGCTAATGCGGCAACCGTCTGTTTGTTTTGATGCTGAAACAACAGGCCTAAATCCGCTTAATGCAGAACTCGTCGGTATTGCCTTTTCGTGGGAAGCACACAAAGGGTTTTATGTTCCTTTTCCAGAGCCTTTTGATGAGGCACAAGTATTAGTTGAATTATTTCGACCCTTTTTTGAGTCCTCTGCTATTGAAAAAATTGGACAGAATTTAAAATACGACCTGAAAGTATTACACAAATATAAAATAGAGGTTAAAGGTCCTTTATTTGACACTATGATTGCGCATTATCTAATCAATGCAGATATGCGTCATAACATGGAAGTATTGGCAGAAACTTACTTGAACTACTCCCCTATTTCTATCATCGAGTTAATTGGAAAAAAAGGGAAGAACCAGCTTTCAATGCGAGATGTTTCACTTGAAAAACTTACAGAATACGCTGTTGAAGATGCGGATATTACATTTCAACTGGCTAGTCATTTCAAAAAAGAATTGACAGATGCAGAAACATTAAAGTTATTTAATGATATTGAAATTCCGTTAGTGAAAGTACTGGCTTCTATGGAATTAGAAGGCATCAAATTAGATACTTCATTTTTAAAGTCACTGTCTACAGACCTTAATATTGATATTGCATATCTTGAAACTAAAATATATGAAGCTGCGGGGGAAACGTTTAATATTGCGTCGCCTAAGCAATTAGGAGTGATTTTATTTGAAAAATTAAAGCTAGTCGATAAACCTAAAAAAACCAAAACGGGCCAGTACAGTACGGCTGAAGATGTGTTGTCCTACTTAGCAAAAGAACACACAATAATTCAGCATATATTAGAATATAGAGGACTTGCCAAGCTTAAAAGCACCTATGTAGATGCGCTTCCAGAGCAGGTTTTAGAGAGCACAGGGCATATTCATACAGAGTATCTCCAAACTGTTGCCTCTACTGGTCGTTTGAGTAGCAATAACCCCAACTTACAAAACATTCCTATTCGAACTGAAAGAGGGCGTCAGGTACGAAAAGCCTTTGTGCCCAGAAATGAAGAGTACACGCTTTTAGCAGCTGATTATTCGCAAATAGAATTGCGTGTTATTGCCGCCATGAGCCAAGAAGAAACCATGATAGAGGCTTTTAAAAATGGGGAAGATATTCACGCCTCAACTGCTGCAAAGGTATTTAATGTGTCATTATCAGACGTTAGTCGGGAACAGCGTGGAAATGCTAAAACCGTAAATTTTGGAATTATTTATGGAGTTTCTGCTTTTGGGCTGAGCAATCAAACCGATTTAAGTCGGACGGAAGCAAAAGAGTTAATTGAAACATATTACGAAACCTACCCAAAACTTCGAAAATATATGAGCTCACAAGTGGACTTTGCTAGAGATCATGGCTATGTGACCACGCTATCGAACCGTCGCCGCTATTTAAAAGATATTAATTCTCGTAATGCAATAGTGAGAGGAGCCGCAGAAAGAAATGCTGTTAACGCGCCTATTCAAGGAAGTGCTGCTGATGTTATAAAAATAGCAATGATTAATATCTACAATAAACTACAGCAGGGGGGGTTTAAAACAAAAATGCTATTACAAGTTCATGATGAATTAGTCTTTGACGTTTACAAGCCTGAGCTAGAAACAATGAAAGTATTGATCAAAGAAGAAATGGAAAATGCTTACACACTAAGCGTTCCTTTAGACATTGAAATGGATGTAGGGTCTAATTGGCTAGAAGCTCATTAAACTACATTTCTAATGCCTTTTTCACATCATTATCCATCAAAAATTCTTCTGGGTTTTCAAGGGCTTCTTTAACTGCTACTAAAAACCCTACAGACTCTTTACCGTCAATTATCCTGTGATCATAGGATAATGCGACATACATAATGGGACGAATAACAACCTCGCCATTAATAGCAACTGGACGCTCAATTATGTTGTGCATTCCTAGAATTGCGCTTTGAGGAGGATTAATAATAGGTGTTGAAAGCATACTTCCAAATACACCTCCATTGGTAATTGTAAACGTACCTCCGGTCATTTCGTCCACTGTAATTTGACCATCACGCGCAAGAATTGCCAAGCGCTTTACTTCCGATTCTACGCCTCTAAATGATAAGTCTTCTGCATTTCTAATCACAGGAACCATTAAACCTTTTGGTCCTGATACAGCAATACTAATGTCACAGAAGTCATAACTAATCATTTCTTTTCCATCAATCATCGAGTTAACAGCTGGAAATAATTCTAAGGCACGAACAACGGCTAGCGTAAAGAAACTCATAAACCCAAGACCAACGCCGTGTTTTTCTTTGAACGTTTCTTTATATTGTTTTCTTAATGCGAATATTGGAGACATGTCAACTTCGTTGAATGTCGTTAACATGGCTGTTTCATTTTTGGCTGTTACCAAACGTTCAGCAACTTTTCGGCGTAACATAGAAAGTTTAGATCGTGACACACCACGACCTTCAATATTAATCTGCTGTCCCATTGCTGGCACCGCTTTTACAGCGTCTTCTTTAGTAATTCGACCATCTTTACCAGTGCCTGAAATGGTGGTCGCTTCAATCCCTTTTTCGGATAGTATTTTTTTAGCTGCAGGACTTGCGGATCCAGTGGCATATGTCGTGTTTGTTGGCGTCTCAACTTTTGGAGTTGCGGAAACTTCTGTTTTTGTTGCTGCTGCTTTAGCAGACTCCCCTTCTTGAGGTTTTGAAGCACTTGTATCAATAAGACAAACAACTGCTCCAACTTCTACAGCATCTCCAACTTCTGCTTTAAAAGTCACGGTTCCACTGGCCTCAGCTGGCAACTCTAACGTTGCTTTATCACTATCTACTTCTGCAATAGCTTGGTCTTTTTCTACATAGTCTCCATCTTGAACTAACCATTCTGCAATCTCGACTTCTGTAATAGACTCTCCTGGTGAAGGCACTTTCATTTCTAAAATCATTGTGTGTTTATTTTAGTTTTTTTCTTTGATTGTCTTTTGTTTTATCAAAAACAAAGTTTATAACTTCTTGGTGTCTCTTTTTAAAACGCGTAGCACTTCCAGCGGCAGGTGCGCTATAACTTCTTCTTGAAGCGACTCTCCAATTTCTCACAGCATCTAAATGCATTAACATGTGAGCATAAGCACCCATGTTTCTAGGCTCTTCCTGTGCCCAAACAATATCTTCTGCATTTTTATATTTGGTTATGACTGCCTCAATCTCACTTTCAGGTAATGGAAATAGTTGTTCTACACGAACAAGAGCAATATCCTTTCTTTCTAATTTATCTTTTGCTTCTAATAAATCATAATAAAATTTACCTGTAACAAATACTAATGTTTTAACTGCACTTACTTTGGCCGCTTCATCATCAATTAGCATTTGAAAGCTTCCATTTGCAAATTCGTCAACTGATGATACTACTTTTGGATGGCGCAATAAACTTTTAGGGGTAAATACAATTAATGGTTTTCTATAACCTGCTTTTAATTGACGTCGCAATAAATGAAACATATTAGCTGGTGTGGTACAATCTGCTATAAACATATTGTCTTTTCCACAAAGTTGCAGATACCTTTCCATTCGACCTGAAGAATGCTCTGCTCCTTGCCCTTCATATCCGTGAGGCAACAACATGACAATTCCATTTGGTGTTTTCCACTTATCCTCACCACATGAGATATACTGATCAATCATGATTTGGGCTCCATTACTGAAATCCCCAAACTGAGCTTCCCATATCGTTAGTGTATTAGGACTAGCCATAGCATAGCCATAATCAAATCCTACAACGCCGTATTCAGACAACAACGAGTTATAAATGTTAAATTCGCCTTGGTCTGAACTTATATTATTAAGGAGAATTACTTCTTCTTCACTGTCTTCAACTTTAACAACTGCGTGACGGTGAGAAAACGTACCTCGCTCGACATCTTGTCCAGAGATACGAACATTGAACCCTTCTTCTAAAAGAGAGCCAAATGCTAAATGTTCTGCCATCGACCAATCAAGTTTATCTGTTTCAAACATTTGCCTACGAGCCTGTATCAAACGAGAAATCTTGCGGATAAATTTTTTATCTTCAGGAAGCGTAGATATGATTCTGCTAATATTCGCTAATTTTTCTTTAGAATAACGTGTGTCAACTGTCAACCTCATCTTGTTTACCTTGGCTCTTGGATAGCCTTCCCAAGCCTTTTGCATAAACGGCGTAATAACTGTTTTGTCATCTTTTCTAGATGTAACTAGTTCTGTTTCTAAGGACGCTTTATAGTCCTTCTCAAGTTTAGAAACGTAATTAGAATCTATTACTCCTTCATCTATTAATTTTTGGGCGTAAATATCACGAGGATTACTATGGCTTGCTATAGCTTTGTATAGCTTTGGCTGTGTAAATCGTGGCTCATCACCCTCATTATGGCCGTACTTTCTGTAGCCTAATAAATCTATAAATACATCTCGCTTAAACTGCATTCTAAAATCCAATGCAAATATAATAGCATGAACAACAGACTCGGCGTCATCGGAATTTACGTGGAGCACGGGTGAAAGCGTCACTTTAGCTACGTCTGTACAATAGGTTGAAGAACGCGCATCTAAATAATTTGTAGTAAATCCAATTTGATTATTTACGACAATATGAATAGTTCCGTTGGTCTTATAACCATCCAATTGAGCCATTTGAACTACTTCATAAACAAGTCCTTGCCCAGCAATTGCGGCGTCACCATGAACAACTATTGGTAAAACTTTACTTGCATTTTCTGGTTCGATAGCATCTTGCTTGGCACGTGTAATTCCCTCTACTACAGCCCCTACAGTCTCTAAATGTGATGGGTTTGGAGCAATACTTAAATTAATTCGATTTCCGTTATCTGTCAATCGGTCACTCGTCCAGCCAAGGTGGTATTTTACATCGCCATCGAAGACTTCTTCCTCGTAGTCCTTTCCGTCAAATTCACTAAAAATATCACTTGCAGATTTACCAAATATATTGGTTAATGTACTCAGGCGCCCTCGGTGAGCCATTCCCATTACAAACTCTTTTACTCCATAAGATGCTGCTTTTTCAATAAGCGCATCAACCGCTGGAATTAAGGATTCATTCCCTTCTAAAGAAAAGCGTTTTTGACCAACATATTTAGTGTGTAAAAAAGTTTCAAATGACACGGCGTCGTTAAGCTTTTTAAGAATATGTTTCTTTTCGTCTGAGCTAAAGCTCCCGTGATTATCATTTTTATTAAGCTTGTCTTGTATCCATTGACGCTCAAGGGGTTTTCGGATATACATGTATTCAACTCCAATAGCATCACAATAAATAGCCTCTAGATGCTCAATAATAACTCGTAGACTTTGAGGTCCTATTCCAATAACTTCTCCAGCATTAAAAATAGTGTCTAAATCAACTGACGACAATCCGAAATTCTCAAGCTCAAGTGAGGGCTGGTATTTTCTGCGATCCCTTACAGGATTCGTTTTAGTAAACAAGTGCCCACGTGTTCGATACCCATCAATTAATTTTATAACTTGAAATTCTTTCTGTACTTGCTCGGGGATTTGAGTACTTACGCCTTCGACTATTTCTCCTGTAGAGCCATAGCTTTCACTTCCAAAGTCATAGCCTTGAAAAAAAGCTTTCCAGCTTGGTTCTATACTATCAGGGTCTTGCTGATATTGTTCGTACATGTCTGCAAAGTGAGCAGTGTGAGCAGCGTTTAGAAAAGAATACTTATCCATGGATTAATAATTCTATTTTTTTTAGTAAAAAAATATATACAAAAATACGATTTTTCGCAAAACAGCTAAGTGAAAATAAGATAAATATGAATAATTTTTGGTGTAATTATATATTCTTAGAAATTATACGTCCCTCGTCATGAGTTCGGTCCCAAAGTCTTTGAGGATTTGCTTGTTAGGGCCTGAGATATTAATAGTTTCTAAAACATCAAATGCCGCTTTGGTATAAAAAGAAATAGCAGCTTTGGTTGCAATATTTGCTTCAGAGCGCACAAATAGCTCTAATGTTTTAGAAACTTTATTTTCTGGTTTTAAAGCATTATTTTGAAATAACTGAGTTAATTCAGTTCTTACTTCAGGGGATCCGTTTTCAATCGCTTTTAAAAATAAATAAGTTTTTTTGTTTTCTAATATGTCCCCCCCTACTTGTTTACCAAAAATTTCAGGATTTCCAAAAGCATCTAAATAATCATCTTGCAGCTGAAATGCTATTCCAAGGTTTTTTCCAAAATCATAGCAACGAACCTGGTCTTCAATAGGAGCATTAGCAACAATTGCACCCATTTGCATCGCTGCACCAACCAATACAGCTGTTTTGCATTCAATCATTTTTAAATACTCAGGTATAGAAACTTGCAGGCGCGTTTCAAAATCAATATCGTATTGCTGGCCCTCACATACCTCTAAGGCTGTTTTGCTAAATAACTTCGCTAACTCTCTAAATGTTTCTGGTGGATAATTTTCAAAAAGCTGATACGCCCTAATAAGCATAGCGTCTCCTGATAAAATACCTGTGTTTAAATCCCATTTTTCATGCACAGTTTCTTGGCCTCGACGTAAAGGTGCAGCATCCATAATATCATCGTGAATTAAAGAAAAATTATGAAAAACCTCAACAGCTAAAGCAGCGTCCATTGCACGGTCAACATCTCCGTCAAAACACGCTGTGGTCATAAGTGTCAAAACAGGTCGTAAGCGCTTACCTCCAAGATTGAGAATATACTTAATAGGCTGATAGAGATTCTTAGGCTCTCTTTCAACGTTGTATGTATTAAGAAATTCTGAAAATTGATTTTGGTACTCTACGATCGCTTGCATGGAAACAAAAATAAGAGAATTCTAACAACTATTTTACAAAAGCGAAAACATTAAATGTTAAAAAACTACAAAACTTACGAAACTTTAACTGTTTTTAAAGTTTCCTGCCGTATGTTTGCACACTGTTATGAAAGAGAAAATTATAAAAAAAGCAGAAGAATTATTTTTAACCCTTGGGTTTAAGAGCATTACAATGGATGACATTGCCAATGCGATGGGAATTTCTAAAAAAACGATTTATGCTCACTTTGCCAACAAAACAGAACTTGTGGAAGTTGTAACTTTTGAAGCTTTGGATCAGATACACCAAGGGATTGATAGCATAAAAGAAACCTCAATAAATCCAATCGAAGAGCTTTATCAAATAAAGATGTTTGTAATGAACTACTTGAAAAATGAAAAAGTATCTCCGAAATTTCAGCTAAAGAAATACTACCCTAAAATTAATGATTTGCTAAATATTAAGCAATTTGAAAAAATGAATTCCTGTGTAATAGATAGCCTCAAAAAGGGGGTTGAAACTGGTTTATTTAGATCTGAAATTAATTTGGAGTTTATTTCTAGAATGTATTTTAGTGGCATGAACGGTATTCGTGATATTAATGTTTTCCCAGACGCTCTTTTTGATAAACACTATATTTTTGAAAGCTATCTAGAGTATCATTTACGTGCTATCGTCACAAGCAAAGGCCTCAACTTATTAAATAACTACCTAAACCCAAACCTACCTAACAATGTTACATAAATTTATTATTTTCTGGCTTTTTGCCGCTTCGCTGAATGCTCAAGAAAACAAATATAGCTTTACTTTGCAAGAGGCTATAGGCTTTGCAATTAAGAACAACAGGGCCATCCAAAATGCGGAACGTGATGTGAAAATTGCTGTACAAACAAAACGAGAAACAACTGCCACAGGGCTACCGCAGATCAATGCGAACATTGGCTATAACAACTGGCTTGAACAACAAGTTTCGCTTATTCCTGCTGAGTTTTTTGGCGGAGCACCTGGACAATTTGCAGAAGTTTTGTTTGGTACAAAGCAAACAATGAATAGCGCCGTGACAGTCAAACAAAAACTATTTGACGGCTCATATTTAGTAGCACTTCAAGCCGCAAAAGTATTTCTTGAAATCTCTAAAAATTCCAAAGAAAAAACAATAAATGAAATTGGTAAAATTGTAGCCTACTCATATGGTAATGTATTGTTAGTTGAAGAAAATTTGGAAATTGTAAATTCAAATATTGCACTATTAGAGAAAAACGTTTGGGAGGTTTCAAAAGTGTATGAGAGCGGTCTTATTGAAGAAGAAAGTCTACAACAACTGCAACTGACGCTATCGGGGTTAAAGAGCAACCAGCGCTATTCGAAGCGGTTAAAAGATCTCGCTTACCAAATGTTTAATAATTCTCTTGGTTTGGATCTCACCGCAGCAGTAGTATTGACAAACAGCTTAGATGAATTAGTTGTTTTCTATTCCACCCTAACCAGTTCAAGGTCAGAAAATGAATTTGAAGAAGTTATAGACTTTAAAATTGCGGTTAACTCCGTGAAGTCAGACGAACTTTTGTTGAAATTAGAAAAAAGCAAAGCCTTACCAACCTTAAATGCTTTTGTAAACGGGAGCTACTCTGGAAATAGTCAGCGCTTTTCTTTTACAGAAAACTCCCAAAAATGGTTTGGTGCTTCCCTGTTTGGTGTGACCTTAGACATCCCTATTTTTAGCTCATTTAAACGAAGTGCCTCGACTCAAAGAGCACGACTGAACTTAGAGAAATCAAAGTCAAATTTAGAAGACACCACAAATAAAATAAAACTAGAAATTAATACAGCAAGGAGTAATTATGAATTTGCCGTTGAAGATTATGAGATTAAAAAAAAGGCCCTTGATCTTTCTAAAAATATAGCAACTAAAAATGAAATTAAATTTTTCGAAGGCCTAACAACTAGTTTTGATTTGTCTCAAGCACAAAGACAATTGTACATAGCGCAACAAGACTACCTCCAATCAATGCTAAATATTTTGTTAAAAGGAGTTGACTTAGAATCCCTTATAAATACGCCCCTTAAAAACTAAACAATGACATATAAACATAATACCCCCCCCATGAAATCCATTTTTTACATAGGCCTTTTATCCTTAGTTCTTGGCTGTAATACTGCCCCTAAGGAATCAAAGTCTCTTACCGATTTAAAAACACAAAAAACAGACCTTGTAAACCAACTAAATAACATCAGCGCCAAATTAAAATCCGTTGAAATCGCCATTTCAGACTTGGATACTCTCAAAAGACTGGTGACTGTCACATCATTTAAGGCAGAAGAAAAAATATTTAATCATTATATTGAAGTGCAGGGGGTTGTAAAAGCAGACAAGGCAATCGAACTCCGCGCTGAGATGGGGGGCACTGTAACTGCTGTCCTAATTAAACAAGGACAGAAAGTAACTAAAGGCCAGGTTTTAGCAACCTTAGAGAGTTCAGTTATTGATAATTCTGTTTTACAATTAAAAACACAGCTTGATTTGGCTACGACTACCTATGAGCGACAAGCACGGTTATGGGAGCAAAAGATTGGAAGTGAAATCCAATTTCTACAAATAAAATCCCAAAAAGAAGGGCTTGAAAATAGCTTAAATAGTTTAAAAGCTCAGGCTCGTAAAATGAAGATCATCGCGCCTTTTTCTGGAACTATAGATCAAGTCTTTGCGAAAACAGGAGAACTCATATCTCCCCAAACGCCGTTTTTAAGGCTGGTTAATCTTGACAACGTATATATAGAAAGTGAAATTACGGAGACTTATTTAAAATCGATTTCCAAGGGAACAATGGCATTGTTAAGCTTTTCATCCATTGACATCTCTTTTGAGGCTAACATAACGCAGGTTGGAAACTTCATTAACCCTAGCAATCGCAGTTTTAAAACACGAATAGACGTTAAGAACAATAACAATGAACTAAAAGCTAACTTACTTGCCGACATTAAAATCAACGATTTTAATGCTTCTGGAATTGTAATCCCTTCAAAAGTTATTCAAAAAGATCGTAATGGCAAAACATTTGTCTACACCCTTGAGGCAGAAGAAGCTAACTATAAAGTTATAAAGACCTTTGTTAAAGACTCGAATTCCTACAACAACTTCTCCTATATTTCTGAAGGGCTCAATAGTAAATCAACCTTGGTTGACAAAGGCGCTCGACTGGTTAAAAATGGTGATATTGTAAAACTTGTAGACTAATAAATTATGAACTCAAATAAAATAAAAGAATTTAAAATCTCTTCGTGGGCGATTTCTAACAGGATGACGGTGTCTGTGATCACCTTTATTATCATACTTGGAGGACTGCTTTCTTACACTGGAATGGCCAGAGAAAATTTCCCAGAAATTATTGTTCCACAAATTTACGTCGCAACTCCTTACCCTGGAAATTCAGCATTGGATGTGGAAAAACTTATCACCAAAAGATTAGAAAAAGAAATAAACTCAATAACAGGCGTTGATAAAATTACATCTAATTCCATACAGGGATACTCTAGCATTGTGGTTGAATTCAACTTTGATTACACCCCTGCCGAAGCACTTCAAAAGGTGAAAGACAAAGTTGATGTTGCCATGGCGGATACTGATTTTCCAAAAGACCTGCAGTCGAAGCCAAGCGTCACAGAAATGAATTTTAGTGAACGTATTCCTATAATGAATATTAATTTATCCGGAGAATTTTCTATGGACCAGTTAAAGGAATATGCTGAATACTTAGAGGATGAAATTGAAGAGCTTTCTGAAATTTCTAGTGTGGACATTAGAGGGGTTCAAGAAAAGGAACTTGAAATAGCAGTCGACTTATATAAAATGGAAGCATCGATGATAAGCTTCACTGACATAGAAAATGCTGTTAAATTTGAAAATATGAGTGTTACTGGGGGTGACATCCTAGAAAATGGCGTTCGAAAAACAGTTCGGGTAACAGGCGAATTCGAGGACCCCTTAAGCGTTAGGGACCTTATTGTGAAACAAGAAAAAGGGAACATTGTATACCTAAGAGACATAGCTGAGGTCTCGTTCAAAGAGCAAGAAAAAGAGAGTTTTGCAAGAGAATATATGCAACCTGTAGTGATGCTGGACGTTAAAAAAAGAGGTGGTCAAAACCTTTTAAAAGCATCTACTAAGATTGATGAGATTATTGAAACAGCTCAAAAAAGCATATTCCCTAAGAGTCTCATAATTTCTAAGACAAATGATCAATCAAACGAAACACGGACCATGGTTTCTGATCTAGAGAACAGCATTATTTTAGGAATCATATTAGTGGTCACAGTCCTGTATTTCTTCCTAGGGTTTCGCAATGCTTTATTTGTTGGAATTGCAATTCCATTATCTATGTTTTTATCCTTTACTATTTTAGGATTTATGGGGGTAACCCTTAACACAATGGTCTTGTTTTCTTTAGTTATCGCTTTAGGGATGCTGGTTGATAACGGGATTGTTGTAGTTGAAAATGTTTATCGATTAATGGATGAAGGCTACCCAAGAATTCAGGCTGCAAAGCTGGGTGTTGGGGAAGTGGCGATGCCAATAATTGCGTCAACAGCTACTACTTTAGCTGCTTTCTTCCCTTTAATTTTATGGGAAGGTATTATGGGAGAGTTTATGAGGTGGCTGCCAATCACGCTAATAATTGTATTGAGCTCCTCTCTTTTTGTAGCACTTATAATAAACCCGATGTTGATTTCAGTGTATATGAAAGTAATGCCTAAAGAGGAGTCTAAGGTTACTTTTATCACAAAACTAGAAAACCTATACGAGCGTTTTTTGAGCTATGCTTTAAAAGGGAAAAACCCTGTTGGTATCGTTACTGGAACGTTTGGGCTATTATTTCTAGCCGTATTACTAATGTTTACATTTCCTCCAAAAATATTATTCTTTCCAAACACTGATGCTAAACAAGTGTTTGTGTATGTGGAGTATCCCATTGGAACCGATATTGAAGAAACCAACACTATTTCAATGGAAATAGAAAAGGATATTGAAACTTACTTAAAAAAGTATGAAGTCAATGGGGAAAACTTCTTGATCACATCTGTGATCGGACAAGTTGGAGAAGGTACCGCGGATCCCAGCCGTGGGCAAGAAGGAGGTAAAACTCCGAATAAAGCGCGAATTACAATTGATTTTGTGAAGTTTCAAGATCGTGAAGGTGTTAGTTCTGAAACGGTGCTTAAAGAAGTTCGTGAATTATTACAAGGATACCCAGGGGTCAGTATTGTTGTTGACAAGCCTTCGGACGGACCCCCAACAGGACCGCCTATAAATATTGAAGTAAAAGGAGATGATTATGAGCTTATTTTAGAAACAGCTAATGCCTTGAAAGCCTTTATAAACACATCTAATGTGGCTGGAATTGAGGAGCTTAAATTAGATATTGACCAAGGCAAGCCTGAGATGATCGTGACAGTAGACCGTCAAAAAGCAAGACGTCTAGGAGTTTCCACAGGACAAATAGGGGTGAATTTGAGAACGGCCCTTTACGGCAAGGAAATCTCAACTTACAAAGATGCAACCGATGATTACCCTATAAACCTGAGGCTGAAAGATGAGATGCGTTATAATAAATACGCCTTATTAAATCAAAAAATAACCTTTAGGAACCAAAGTGACGGACAAATAAAACAGGTTCCAATATCTGCTGTTGCTACCTCGGAAAACAAAACAGCCTTTAGTGCAATCAAACGAATTAATTTGGACAGAGTAGTCACTGTATACTCAAATGTCTTAAATGACTACAACCCAACAGAAGTTAATGATAAGATTCGAGAGATTACTGAAAAATTTGAAATCCCTAAAAACATAAAAGTTAATTTCACTGGAGAACAAGAAGAACAGGCCAAAGAAATGGCATTCCTAAGCAAAGCACTTTTAATTGCAGTTCTATTGATTTTCTTGATTTTGGTTGCACAATTTAATTCTGCAACAACCCCTATTATTATTTCCATATCTGTGTTTCTTAGTTTGATTGGGGTATTATTTGGGCTCTTGATTTTTAGAATGGATTTTGTCGTTCTTATGACAATGATAGGCATCATTTCACTTGCTGGTATAGTTGTTAATAATGCTATTGTTTTGATAGACTACATTAATCTTACCATTGTTCGTAAGCGACGTGAGTTAGGGCTTCCCGTAGATAGTAAACTAACCCCAGACCTGCTTGTTGCGTGCGTGGTTGAAGGAGGTAAAACGCGTTTAAGACCGGTTATACTAACAGCAATCACCACAATTTTAGGTTTACTTCCACTGGCACTTGGAATAAATATTAATTTTAGAACACTAATAACAGAGCTAAATCCTAATTTTTACATTGGAGGAGAAAATGTGGCGTTTTGGGGGCCAATGGGTTGGGCTATTGTCTTTGGACTTACCTTTGCTACCTTTTTAACGCTAGTGGTTGTTCCTATCTTGTTTTACTTAATCAACAAATTGAAAGCAAAAAAGCTTAAAGTCACTTCCTAAGGCTATTGGTTTTAATTTTTAAATGTTAAATTTGCTCAACTAATTTAGTCTTATGTACAGAAGTCATCATTGTGGCCAGTTAAGAGCCTTAAATATTAACGAAGAAGTGACGCTTTCAGGGTGGGTGCAAAAATCTCGTGACAAGGGGTTTGTAATTTGGGTCGATTTAAGAGACCGCTACGGAATAACACAACTTATCTTTGATGCAGAGCGTACACCAGAAGCAATGGTGAACATGGCTAAAAGCTTAGGACGTGAATTCGTTATTCAAGTGACAGGTACCGTCATTGAGCGTGCTTCAAAAAACCCTAACTTAGAAACTGGAGACATCGAAATTCTGGTGTCTAAACTAACGCTGTTAAATGAAGCGAAAGTGCCTCCTTTTACTATAGAGGACCAAACCGATGGTGGAGAAGAACTTCGTATGAAGTACCGCTATTTGGACATTCGACGAAACCCCGTTAAAAACAATTTGATTTTTAGACATAAAGTGACGCAAGAAGTTCGTTCATATTTATCGTCTCAAGAATTTATAGAGGTTGAAACGCCATACTTAATAAAATCAACCCCAGAAGGGGCCCGTGATTTTGTAGTGCCAAGTCGAATGAATGAAGGTCAGTTTTATGCCCTTCCTCAATCGCCTCAGACCTTCAAGCAATTATTGATGGTTGGCGGCATGGATAAATACTTTCAGATTGTAAAATGTTTTAGAGATGAAGATTTAAGAGCCGATCGACAGCCTGAATTTACTCAGATTGATTGTGAAATGGCCTTTGTAAATCAAGAAGATATACTAAATATTTTTGAAGGCCTAACACGTCACCTTATAAAGTCTATACACGGAAAAGACATCTCATCATTTCCAAGAATGACTTATGATGATGCTCTACAAACATATGGGAACGATAAGCCAGACATTCGATTTGGAATGAAGTTTGGAGAACTGAATGCTGTATCTCAACATAAAGATTTTGGGGTTTTCAATTCTGCTGAATTAGTGGTTGGTATTGCAGTTCCTGGTGGAAATAGCTTTACTCGAAAAGAAATTGATAACATCATCAACTGGCTCAAACGCCCTCAAGTTGGTGCTTTAGGAATGATATACTCACGTTGTAATGACGACGGCACCTACAAGTCTTCGGTAGATAAGTTTTATGATCAAGAAGACTTGGCGCAGTGGGCTCAGGTAACTGGAGCGCAAGCCGGTGACTTAGTTTGTGTGCTTTCTGGCCCTACAGATAAAGTAAGAACACAATTAAGTGCCTTACGTATGGAACTAGCTGAACGCTTAGGCCTTCGAAATCCTAAGGAATTTGCACCGCTTTGGGTTACAGACTTTCCATTACTTGAATGGGATGAAGATAGCAAGCGCTTCCATGCAATGCACCATCCATTTACAGCCCCAAAACCTGATCAAATTAAATTATTAGATTCCGATCCAGGTGCTGTAAAAGCAAACGCCTATGACTTGGTTTTAAATGGAAATGAAATTGGAGGAGGATCTATTCGTATCCACGACAAGTCAACCCAAGCATTGATGTTTAACCATCTTGGCTTTACACCTGAGGAAGCAAAAGAACAGTTTGGATTTCTTATGAATGCCTTTGAATATGGTGCTCCACCGCACGGAGGTTTGGCCTTTGGTCTAGACCGTTTAGTGGCAATATTAGGAGGTCAAGAAACTATTAGAGATTTTATAGCCTTTCCAAAAAACAACTCTGGACGCGATGTGATGATAGATGCGCCTTCTGCAATAGATGCAGCGCAATTAAATGAGCTACACCTAAAAGTAGATATAAAATAACTTTATTCTAAAAAATGAAACACTTGATTTGGTTCTTATTTATTACGACACTGGTCAGTATGTTGATAGGCTTGATTGTTGAGTTGCCCTACTCAGATAAATTAGTTGGATTTGGAGTAATTGGCTTATGCGCCGTAGTTTTTCCGTTGTTTTCTTATTACCGTTGGAAAGACAAAAAGATGGCAGACTATATGCTGACTCCTGAAAATTTAGAAAAAATGCGTGAATTTAATGACTCTAAGAAAACGTAAGATTAATTCAATTTACGTTTTTCACTAAAAAAACGCTTTATTAGTTGAGAGGCTTCATCTGCTAAAACCCCCCCATGTATCATTGTTTTAGGATGCAACTTGGTTCCCATCACCCCACAGCCTCTTTGCTCGTCTTTGGCCCCGTAGATAATCGTTGAGATTTGACTCCAAAATAGTGCACCAGCACACATTTGACAGGGTTCTAGTGTCACATACAAACTACATTTGTGTAAATACTTCCCTCCTAAAAAGTTTGCGGCAGCAGTAATGGCTTGCATTTCTGCATGGGCCGTAACATCTGTAAGAAGCTCGGTAAGGTTATGAGCTCTTGCTATGATTCTATTATCAACAACAATCACAGCTCCAACAGGAACTTCGCCTTTATCAAAAGCAACCTCAGCTTCCTGAAGGGCCTTTCTCATAAAATAATGATCGTCAAAAATAGCATCCATAAGTCAAAAATACGATTTCAATCTTGTACTTTTGTTTTGTAATGAAAAATTTACTGAAACATATAAACTCCCCAAAAGATTTACGTCAGCTTTCGGCCGAAGAACTGCCTGAGCTGGCAAAAGAGCTAAGACAATTTATCATTGAAGTCATAGCGAGTAAAGAAGGCCATTTGGGAGCTAGTCTTGGGGTTGTAGAGCTTACAATCGCTTTGCATTATGTTTATAACACACCCATAGATTTATTAGTTTGGGATGTAGGCCACCAAGCTTATGGGCATAAAATTCTAACCGGACGAAAGTCTGAATTCCATACAAACCGACAGTTCAAGGGCTTGAGTGGATTTCCGAAACGGGACGAAAGTGAATACGATACTTTTGGGACTGGGCATTCATCTACCTCCATTTCAGCAGCCTTAGGAATGGCTATCGCTTCCCAGTTGAAGGGTGAGGACAAACAGCACATCTCCGTGATTGGCGATGCTTCTATAGCCAGTGGGATGGCCTTTGAAGGGCTCAATCATGCCGGCGTAACCACTGCAAATTTATTAGTAATTTTAAATGACAATGCAATTGGAATTGATCCAAGTGTTGGGGCGCTAAAACAATATCTAACCAATGTAAAAAAAGGCACTCAAAAACAAGATAACATATTTGAAGCCCTCAATTTTGAATATTCCGGACCCGTTGACGGACATGATCTTAAAGCGCTTGTTTCTGAATTAAAACGACTGAAGTCGATTGATGGTCCTAAGTTTCTTCATGTTATCACCACCAAAGGCAAAGGATTAAGGCAGGCTGAAAAAGATCAAGTTAAATACCATGCGCCCGGAAAATTTGATGCTGAAACAGGAGATATATTTACTAAAAACAATGAGGATCTTCCTCCTAAGTACCAAGATGTTTTCGGTCATACTCTTTTGGAGTTAGCGAAATCTAATAAAAATATTATAGGCATTACACCTGCGATGCCCACAGGTAGTTCTCTCAAATATATGATGGAGGCACTTCCTGAGCGGGCATTTGATGTAGGAATTGCAGAGCAACATGCGGTAACCATGGCTGCGGGGATGGCAACTCAAGGGCTTATCCCTTTTTGCAATATCTACTCTACTTTTTTACAACGCGCTTATGATCAAATAATTCACGACGTTGCCTTGCAAAATTTACCTGTTATTTTCTGTATCGATCGCGCTGGATTGGTAGGGGAAGATGGCGCTACACATCATGGAGTTTTTGATTTAGCATACCTAAGGTGTGTTCCAAACCTCATTATCTTTGCACCTCGAAATGAGATAGAGTTAAGAAATATTATGTACACCGCACAGATAGGATTAGAGCATCCGATCGCTATTAGATACCCAAGAGGCAGAGGCGTCACGCCTAGTTGGAAATCTCCGTTTGAAGCTATTGAAATTGGAACCGGAGTTCAATTAGAGCAAGGAGAGGGTCTCGCTGTTTTAAGCATAGGGGCCATTTCTAATACGGTAACAGAAGCCATCCGTGGACTCAATTGTGGACACTACGATATGCGTTTTATAAAACCTTTAGATGAATCATTATTGCATACTATTTTTAAAACCCATTCAACACTCATAACGATTGAAGATGGGGTTGAAAATGGAGGATTTGGAAGTGCTGTATTGGAATTTGCAGCCACTCACCGCTACAAAAACGATGTGGTTGTCAAAGGAATCCCTGATGAATTTATTGAGCATGGAGCTATTGACACTCTTCAGCAACTCATAGGGGTTAGCGCTAATGAACTCTACAAATTAATCAAGAGTCTAAAAAGCTAGGCCTTTGATCTTCTTATAGGTTAAAACTGCTTTTTTATCAGAAAATAAGGAAACAAAATAGCATACGTTCATCACTCTGGTGTAAAGGCTATCGTTAAGAATATCTACTTCTTTTGGTAAAAGCCTTAGAAGGAGTTTATCGTAACTAGAGGGGGTGTTGTTAAAGTTGTTGTTAACTGATAAAATAAACCGACCTAAGAGTTCATTTAAAATTTCAAAGCCAGAAATCTCTTTATCTATAACCTCATCAGCGTTGTATATTTTTTCAATACTAAGTTTAATAATGTCATTAATCTGTGCTTGGTATTTACTTTTATCAAGAATTGAAACATGAAATTCTCCTTCTAGAATTTCTTTTTCATTAGCCATAAATAAAGAAACAGCATCCTCTATCAAGGTGCTGATTGCCAAGGCTCTTAAATAACTCACACGTTCTTTTGTGGAAGACAGTGTGTTGTACTTTTCGGTATTAATGGTGTGTCTTACTAAGTTTATTAAATACTCTAATGCATAGTCTTCTTCAATAAGTCCTAGATTAATTCCATCTTCAAAATCAATGATTGTATAACAAATATCGTCAGCTGCTTCTACTAGGAATGCTAATGGGTGTCTTGAGTACTGAATATTTTGGTCATGCTGTTTTTTCATTCCTAATTCGGAAGCAACGTCAAGGAAGCCACTTTTTTCGGTTTGAAAAAAACCATATTTCTTAGAGGCGATATTAGAATTAGGTTTAACAGGAAGTGATTCTTTAGGGTATTTAGTGAAAGCACCTAAGGTGGCATAGCTTAACCTTAAGCCGCCTTTTGAACCCAGCTTATCTTGAGTCAAAACTTTAAAGCCATTGGCATTCCCCTCAAAGTCGCACAAATCTTGGTACTCTTTAGAAGTCATCTGCTCTTTAAACTGTTGACCCGCTCCAGTTTTAAAAAAGTGACCTATTGCTTTTTCTCCAGAATGTCCGAAGGGGGGGTTCCCTATGTCATGGGCAAGCGCAGCTGCCGCAACAATGGCGCCAAAATCATTGGACTTATAACCGTGAACTTCTTTTAAGTAGGGGTGTTTTTCTAAGACCTTAACACCTACCCTTCTTCCTAATGAACGAGCTACCACACTCACTTCTAGACTATGTGTTAGTCGGGTATGCACAAAATCTGTCGATGACAGCGGCACCACCTGTGTTTTGTCTTGAAGACTTCGAAACTCGGGTGAAAAAATAATGCGGTCGTAATCAACATCAAATCCTAAACGGGTTTCGTCCTGTTCATTTCTAAGCCGTTTATTCGTGTCGCCATGGCGTTTTAAGGAGAGTAATTGTTCCCAATTCATAGTATCTGATATTAACCTGCAAGATAATCATTTCAATGTTAATTAAATGTATCTAAAATTCATGATTATGCAGAGAATGCTAACGTTTTGTTAATGGTTTTGTAAAAGTGATGTAACCTCAATAAAGACCTTAAGCTGTTAATTTGTGCTAACAATAATTAACTAAAATATTAATAAAAATTAAAATGAAAAAAACAATTTTTACTTTATCAGCAATTTTAGGACTTGCGTTTACTGGATGTATGAACGATGAAGCACCGCCAATTCTTCAAGACACTGATAACCCGGTCAATCCAGCAGACAATATCGTGTCTGTTTCTGGAATGATTTCTGAAAGCACTACTTGGACTAGTAACAACATATACGTGCTTAACCAAAAAGTTGTGGTATCTAGCGGAGTTGTATTAACAATTCAAGCTGGAACTATTATTAAAGGGACAGAAGGAAATGGCTCCTTAGCATCTGCACTTATTGTTGCTCAAGGCGGAAAATTAAATGCTTCAGGTACAGCGACAGAGCCTATAATTTTTACATCAATAAATGATAATATTGAGGTTGGACAAACTGCTGGAACAAATTTAGACGAGACAAACTCTGGACTTTGGGGAGGTTTGATTGTGTTAGGAAACGCTCCTTGTTCATTTTCTGGAGACGTACAGGTCGTGCAAATTGAAGGAATTCCTGCCGATGATACTTTTGGTCTTTATGGTGGTGGTGACGCCACTGACAATTCTGGAGTGTACCAATATATTTCCATTCGTCATGGAGGCGCACTAATTGGAGAAGGAAATGAAATCAATGGTTTAACTCTTGGTGGCGTAGGTTCTGGAACGCTAATCGATAATATCGAAGTGGTTGCAAATGTTGATGATGGTATTGAGTTTTTTGGAGGTACAGTTAATGCGTCTAACCTATTGGTTTGGTCACAAGGGGATGATGCAATAGATATTGATCAAGCCTATTCTGGAGTCATTGATAATGCCGTTGTAGTATTAGGAGTTAATTCTGATCATGCATTTGAAATTGACGGACCTGAAGGGTCTGCAACGGGTTCATTTACATTGAGAAATGCTACTATCGTAGGGAATTCAGTTACTGAAAACGGTGAATATGCCGATTACAGATCTGGAGCTATGGGTACCACAGAAAATATTTATGCTTACGGCTTTAAAGACTCATCAGATGTGGAATTAGACAACGATGGGGTTGCTACAAATTACAATGATGGTTTATTAATTTTTGGGGAATGGGAAATTGTATTGCCTGATGGTGTTTCTGAGGTAGCAGATTTATTTGTAAACAAAGCTGCTTCAGTTGAAGTTAGTGGATTTGGTTCTACAGCTAATGCTGTAGCGCAAGGCGAAGGTACTGTTGGAGCTACAACCTCATTACTCAGTTGGACTTATGCAAATACTAAAGCAGGGTTAGATTTCTAATTTAAAAATGAAAATTAGTCAACTTTACAATTGCTTGTGTTAATTCACGGGCAATTGTTTGTTGTTTAAATAAAAACTATGAAAACACACAAACTAATTACAATTTTACTCACAACTTTTTTTGCGGTTCAACTCACAGCTCAATCTGGAAAAATCGTAGGATCAATTACTGACGGAGATTATAATGAACCTATGGCATTTGCCAATGTGCTAGTCAAAAACACCACAACGGGAACTACTTCAGATTTTGATGGTAAGTACCAACTTGAAATTTCTGAAGGAATTTACACAATTATTTTCTCTTATATCGGCTATCAATCAATTGAAATATCTGATGTAAACATTGGTCCAGATTCTGAGGTGATTGTGGATGTAACACTTAAAACAAACTCATTAGATGCCATTGTTATTACAACTACTATAAGAAAAAATACAGAGTCTGCAGTATTAGACTTACAGAAAAAGTCGATCACATTATTAGATGGACTTTCGGCACAGAGTATTAAAAGTAGTGGCGCGAGTAATATAGCTAGTGCTGTTAAAAGTGTTCCTGGAGTTTCAATTCAGGGGGGTAAGTACGTGTATGTAAGAGGCTTGGGAGACCGCTATACTAAATCCATATTAAATGGGGTGGACATTCCCGGCTTAGACCCAGATAGAAACACCATTCAAATGGATGTTTTTCCTACAAATATTTTAGAAAATGTTATTGTAATTAAATCTGCTGCAGCCGAATATCCTGCAGATTTCACAGGGGGTGTTATTGATATTATTACCAAAGATTACCCAAGCAAAAAATCCTATACCCTTTCTATGGGGACTTCCTATAACCCAAACATGCATTTAAACTCAAACTACTTAAGCTACACTGGAAGTAATACCGATTGGCTTGGTTTTGATAACGGTATGAGAAAAAGACCTATAAACCGGTACCAGCCGATTCCTGGAACATTTGCAAATTCGTCTGTCTTAACAGCGCTCACAGGCGCCTTTAATAAAGAATTGACAGCTAAAAGGTCAGATAGTGGCGTTAATTATGATTTTGGATTTACTGCCGGAGATCAATATGACATTGGAGACGATAAACTGGGATATCAATTGTCTTTTTCTTACAAAAATAAAACGGAGTTCTATGACAATAGAGTAGACGGGACCTATATGAGAGATCAAAATAACGCCTCTAATAATGACCTTTTGGCTACCCGTACAACTTTAGGAGAAGTTGGAGTTAATTCAGTAGTGTTAAATTTGCTTGCTGGACTTGTATATAAGCGTGAAGATTCAAAATACAAATTAAACTTTCTTCATATACAAAATGGGGAGAGTACAGCTGGAAGGTATGAACAACAGCTAGCGCAAGCAGGCGGTGGTAGCGGCTTTGAACCCATTACCAAAGACGCACTCCTTTACTCCGAAAGATCAATTACTAATGTTTTATTAGCAGGAAAACATTCCTTAAGAGACAGTGGTTGGCAAATAGACTGGAAACTATCGCCATCACTATCAAGAGTCTATGACAAAGACCATCGAATTACTCCCTTACAGGTAACTCAGGAAGGCAATTCTATCATTAGCCCAAGTGCCTCAAGCTATCCTATTAGAATCTGGAGGACTCTAGAAGAGATTAACCTAGTTGGAAAACTAGATGTCAATAAGAAATATACCTTTTTTAACAACCCTGCAAAAGTAAAATTTGGTGGAGGTTATACCTATAAATATAGAGACTTTAAAATTGACGATTATACGTTTACCATTACTAACCCGACAACAGGATTGTCTGTTGAAGATGGAGATGCAGATAACCTATTGGCTGAAAACAACATATGGACCCCGCAAACAGGGGTTGGGACACATCTAGTTAATGGCGATCTTTTTGAACAAGCAAATGCTTATGAGGGAGAGCAAAGAATAACGGCAATGTATGCCTCAAATGAATTTAGTTTAACAGAAAAACTGAAAACAGTGTTGGGTATACGTACAGAGTTATTTCAGACATTTTATACAGGTCAAAACCAGGCAGCAACGGAGGTATACAAGAACTCTAAAATCATAGATAAATTTGACGTATTCCCATCTGCAAATATCATTTATAGTCTTACAGATGAGCAAAATTTAAGGACGTCTTATTCAAGAACAACGGCACGTCCATCATTTAAGGAAGCTTCAAAAAGTCAAATTTTTGACGCCATTACAAACCGGCTTTTTATTGGGAATATAGAGTTAACGCCCTCTTATATTAATAATTTTGATGTTCGTTTTGAAAAGTTCGGAGAGGGCAGTGAAATGTTTGCTTTTAGTGCTTTCTATAAAGACTTTACAGATCCTATTGAATTGACTTTTTATGAGTCTGCTCCAGACCAAATTACACCTAAAAATCTTGGGGCTGCGAAAGTTTACGGTGTAGAATTTGAGTTTAGAAAATCATTAGGTTTTGTGCTAGAAGATTTAAAAGACTTAAAGTTTAACGTAAATGCGTCGTATATTAACTCAGAGCTCACTATGAACATAGACGAATATAATAGACGTGTTTTAGCAGCTAGAGATGGGGAATCCATAAAAAACACAAGAGACTTACAAGGGCAGTCGCCATACCTTATTAATTCAGGATTGAACTACAGTAGTTCTGATATAGGACTTCAAACAGGCTTATTTTTTAATGTTCAAGGCAAAACGTTAGAAGTGGTGGGAACCGGAATTGTACCGGATGTATACACCAAGCCTTTTAGAAGTTTAAACTTTACATTTAATAAAAGTTTTGGTGAAGATAAAAAATCAAATATTGATGTTAAAGTCTCTAATATCCTAAACAGCAAAAGAGAGAGTGTTTATGAGTCCTACGAAACCACTTCTCAAACATTTTCTAGGTACCAGCCGGGAACAGAAATATCTATAGGCTATTCTTATAAGTTTTAATTAAATTAGTCAACTAGTTAAGAACAAAAAAGCATCCAAATGGATGCTTTTTTGTTATATATAACGTAGAATTATTTCATGCTTATGGCAAGCTCTGATTTACGATTCCATTCGTTTATACTAGTAATTTTTGAATCTACGAAATCAACCTCTTTTAAGGAATTTTCAGTCCAAAAAAACCATTTCCCTGTTTTAATTCCATTGCTATAATTACCTTGAGTTAATTTATCTCCTTTAAAATCATAACTCGTCCAAAGTCCTTCTAAGGCCCCGTTTTTGTTGAAAGTTCCTTCTTGTTGTACAGAACCATTGTCATAAAAATAAGTAGCAACAGTAAGTGTTCCTTTAGTTTCTAATTTCGGTTGGTTTGTATTTTGAGCTGCTACGGTTGTTCCAATAAAAACAAGCGCAATTAGTATATATTTTTTCATAATGATTTGTATTATAATATAAAATTACAAAGAATTTACTTAAAATATACAATTTGTTTACATTAATTTAACATTGGGGTGGTTTCGTCTGAAACCTAAATCGGTTTTGTTGGCATGTTACCTTTAAGTTAAAAATTAGGCTTTGCAAGGCTATAAGTTGAAGTTATATTAATAATTACTTAATAGTAAGCTTACATATGAATCACACTAATTTGCAATATTTGTAGTGTCTTAGACAACAATTAGTGTCATTGTTATATATTAGTTTTTGTCGACTTCAAAAATGATGACTTCTAATAAGCTGCCCTTGGCCAGGCAGCTTTTTTATTCAATCTTAACTTTAAAGAAACACTAAGTTAACATTTGTTTTAGTTATTTGTTCTCGACAAAAACTAATAAACTAATGAAAGCTAAAATTTTATCTACTGCACTAATTTTATGTGCAATATCCTTCGTTCAATCTCAAGAAATAAATGCTCCAAAATTTGGAAAAGGACTCTTTAACCTTGTTGGTCAAGACAGTACTTGGACCATGAAAGTGGGTTTAAGAGCACAACTCCTTGGTAGTTCAAGTTGGGAAGAAAACAATGGGAATGAAACAAGTTTTCTAACAAGAAGAGCGCGTTTGAAATTTGATGGTTACGCCTATTCTCCTAAATTGAAATACAAAGTTGAATTGGGACTCTCTAACAGAGATCTTTCAGGAGCTTCACAATATACAAGTAACGCTCCTAGATATATTTTAGACGCCGTTCTTCAGTGGAATTTTTATCAAAATTTCGAACTTTGGTTTGGTCAAACAAAACTACCTGGAAACAGAGAGCGTGTAATTTCTTCTGGAAATTTGCAACAAGTAGACCGTTCGTTATTAAACAGTCGTTTTACAATCGATCGTGATTTTGGATTTCAACTTAGACACCATTTTAACTTAACTGAGACCTTTATTGTCAAAGAAATTTTTTCTTTAGCACAAGGAGAAGGTAGGAATATCACAACAGGAAACTTAGGCGGGCATCAGTATACAGGTCGGATAGAGCTCCTTCCCTTTGGAAATTTTGCAAGTAAAGGAGATTATAAGGGGAGTGATTTGAAACGAGAGAAAAAGCCAAAATTAGCAATCGGTCTTAGTTATGACTATAATAATAATGCCGTTAAAACCCGAAGTAACCAAGGGTCATACATGACAATTGATGGTGCTGACGATGCTTATTTCGAAACCAATATAAATACCGTTTTTTTAGACGCTATGTTTAAATATAATGGCGTTTCGTTAATGGCTGAATATTCTGACAGAACTGCTTCTGATGCGTTTGCAAAAAATAGCGATGGCTCTTTAACTGGCGATGAGGTTCAAGTAGGAAAAGGGCTAAATTTACAAATGGGGTATCTTTTTAATAACGACATCGAGCTTTCTGGAAGGTATACGCACATTGAACTAGATAAGAATATAACAGGGAAAAACCCTGAGAGTCAATACACCCTAGGACTTTCAAAGTATATCGTTGGACATAAGCTAAAAGTTCAAACTGACATTAGTCACTTAGAAATTGAAGGAAGTAACAACAAATTAATGTATCGCCTTCAAGTAGATTTTCATTTTTAAAACATAACAGTATCTTAACCTTACAAACAGAAAATCTTAAGAGATTTGCTTAATATCACAAACTGAATTATGGAAAATATTTATTTATATATGATTGTTGCTTTAGCCTTCTTGGCTGTTGCCGACTTAGTTGTTGGGGTTAGTAATGATGCCGTGAACTTTTTAAATTCTGCAATTGGATCTAAAGCAATTTCTTTTAGAACAATTATGATTGTCGCAAGTGTAGGGGTTGCTATTGGGGCGATTTTTTCAAGTGGGATGATGGAAGTAGCTCGAAAGGGTATTTTTAACCCTGGAGAATTTATGTTTAGTGAGATCATGATTATTTTCATGGCCGTAATGATTACTGACATTTTACTTCTAGACATCTTTAACTCCCTAGGGATGCCTACCTCAACAACCGTTTCTATTGTGTTTGAACTCTTGGGGGCAGCAGTGGCAATGGCCTTGATTAAAATTGCTGCAAATGGAGGAGATTTTAGTGAAGTTGTTAATTATATTAATACGTCCAAAGCCTCTCAAATTATTTTTGGAATTCTGCTTTCGGTCGTAGTCGCCTTTTCGATAGGGGCAATTGTACAGTGGGTGTCTAGGCTCTTACTTTCATATAACTTTCAAAAAAAAGCAAATTGGGTAGGCGCGTTATTTAGTGGAGTTGCATTGACGGCTATCACCTACTTTATCTTTATGAAAGGTTTAAAAGGAACCTCTTACGCTAAGCAATCTTTTGATATTCTTGGAGGAGGAACTATGAAAGATTTCTTAGAAAACCAAGTATTTTATATTGTAGTAGTCAGTTCAATAGTGTGGTCATTATTATCCTACGTGCTAATTGTTTTTGCAAAAACAAACATCTATAAACTAATTATTATAGTTGGAACTTTTGCCTTGGCACTGGCCTTTGCTGGTAATGATCTAGTTAATTTTATTGGGGTACCAGTAGCAGCATTTAATGCCTACACAGAATGGTCCGCCTCTGGACTTTCTGCAATGGAATTTCCAATGGACGTATTAGCCTCTAAAGTTCCAACAAATAACTGGTTATTATTTGGAGCAGGAATGGTCATGGTTGCGACTTTATGGTTTTCAACAAAAGCCAAGAACGTGGTTAAAACCTCTTTGGATCTTTCAAGTCAAGGGGATACAAAAGAACGCTTTCAGCCAAATTTCTTATCACGTGGATTTGTGCGATTTGCAATGGGGGCTTCAAAAGTAAGTTCATTTATATTACCAACTTCATGGCAAGATAAAATTGAACAACAATTTGAACAGCCAGTTATAAAACTAACAGATAAAAAAGTTCATGAATTACCTGCTTTTGACTTGGTCAGAGCAGCTGTAAACCTTATGGTAGCTGCGGTTTTAATATCAGTTGCAACCTCCTACAAACTGCCTCTGTCAACCACCTATGTCACGTTCATGGTGGCGATGGGAACTTCGTTAGCAGACAGGGCTTGGGGGGCAGAAAGTGCCGTATACCGTGTTGCAGGGGTTATTAATGTTATTGGTGGGTGGTTCCTAACAGCGCTTAGTGCTTTTAGTGCTGCTGCTTTAGTTGCCTATTTATTAAACCTCAACGTAGAGGTTATGTTTCCAATCCTACTTTTAGCTGCAATCATTTTGCTTATTAGAAGTTCAATTGTTCACAGTAAAAAAACCAAAGAGATAGCTTCTGATGACCGCTTGACAAAAACAGAAAGTAGTTCTGTTCAAGGAGTAATTACTGAGAGCGCTGCAAATATCGCAAACGTGCTTAATCGAGGTAAAAAGATCTATGCGGCTGCTTTTGCTGGGCTTTCACAACAAGATTTAGAAGCGCTCAAAAAGAATAAAAAACAAATCGTTAAACTCTCTGATGAAGTAGATGAGTTAAGGGATAATATATTTTACTTTATAAAAAACTTAGATGAATCTAGTATTGGCGCAAGTAATTTCTATATTCTTATTTTAGGCTATTTACAAGACATGACACAATCACTTACGTACATCACTAAAGTAAGTCATAAGCACGTTAACAATAATCACAAGAAACTAAAGTTCAATCAAATTAAAGAGCTTAGTCAAATAAATGATTCAATAGAGACGTTATTTTCAGAAGCCATAGAAATGTTTAAATCTGAATCTTTTGAAAAGATAGATGCTATTATTAAGCAAAAGAATGATATTGCCGCCATCCTTAAGTCTAATATAGAGATGCAAATTAATCGAACGCGTACTGAGGAATCTAGTCCAAAGAATACCACGCTTTACTTTAGTTTGTTGCTAGAGACTAAAGATTTATTAAATGCTACAACAAGTTTGTTAGAGGAATATCACACGGCCTACGATAGCAGTGTAAAGCCTGCTACAATAAGTGACGGTGATTAAATAAACCTACTTTACTGCATAAAAAAGCACCTAACTTTAATTAGGTGCTTTTTTATTATTGAATGGTTTGAATCAAGAACCGCACATTAGACAGTCGTCTCCTTCTGCTTCTTTTGCTTGTTGAACCAAAGCCTTCATTTCTTCTGCACTCATAGGCTCTACGTCTACAGCAGTTTCTTGAGAAAATGTAGCAGCTGTGTTAGCCGCTTTTTCTTGTTGCTTTTCGAGAACAGCAGTATCTGTTTCAACAGCAGCTACTTCTACTGATGCAGGTTCGGGTGCTTCCTTCTTCTTGTTGTCTAAAGTGAATTTAATCGCATCAACAGCACTTTTTGTTCTTAGGTAGTACATCCCTGTTTTTAATCCACTCTTCCATGCATAGAAATGCATTGAGGTCAATTTGGCCATTGTCGCACCTTCCATAAACAAGTTTAAAGATTGTGATTGGTCAATAAAATAGCCTCGCTGACGCGACATGTCTATGATATCTTTCATGCTTAGTTCCCAAACTGTTTTGTAAAGTTCTTTAATATCTTGAGGAATTGCATCTACATGTTGGATAGACCCATTGGCACGCATGATATCTTGCTTCAAGCCCTCATTCCATAGTCCTAGCTCAACTAGATCTTCTAATAAGTGCTTATTGACAACAATGAATTCCCCTGATAATACACGGCGGGTATAGATGTTTGAGGTATAAGGCTCAAAACACTCATTATTCCCAAGAATTTGAGAAGTACTTGCCGTAGGCATTGGTGCTACTAAAAGTGAATTTCTCACACCATTCTTAAGGACTTCTTTACGCAACTGTCCCCAATCCCAAAGACCGCTTAACTCTTCATCTTTAAGCCCCCATAAATTGTGTTGGAATTTACCTTCACTTATTGGAGACCCTTCATAGCTTTGATATGGGCCGTCTTCAGTTGCTTCCTCCATAGAAGAGGTTACAGCTGCAAAATAAATAGTTTCAAAGATATCCTGATTCAATTGCTTTGCTTCGTCACTAGTAAAAGGAAGTCTTAATGCAATAAATGCATCGGCTAAACCTTGGACTCCTATACCGATTGGACGGTGTCTCATATTGGAGTTTTCAGCCTCAATTACTGGGTAGTAATTTCGATCAATCACTTTATTTAGATTTCGAGTTACCCGTTTTGTGATTTTATATAACTCCTGATGATCAAATGCACCATCTTTAATAAACATTGGAAGCGCAATAGATGCTAAATTACAAACAGCAACTTCATCAGGTGATGTGAACTCAATGATTTCTGTACATAAATTAGACGAACGAATGGTTCCTAAGTTTTGCTGATTAGATTTACGGTTTGCTGCATCTTTATAGAGCATGTATGGAGTTCCGGTCTCAATTTGAGACTCCGTTATTTTTTCCCATAACTCTCTTGCTTTGATGGTTTTTCTTCCTTTCCCTCTTCCTTCATAATCTAGGTACAAGGCTTCAAACTCTTCACTGTGGGTGTCTGGTAAACCAGGGCACTCATTTGGACACATTAGGGTCCATTCAGCATCTTCCTGAACTCGCTTCATAAACAAGTCTGGAATCCACATGGCATAAAATAAATCCCGTGCACGCATTTCTTCTTTTCCGTGATTTTTCTTTAAGTCAAGAAAATCAAAGATATCAGCATGCCATGGCTCTAAATAAATCGCAAAGCTCCCTTTACGCTTTCCCCCACCTTGGTCGACATAACGAGCCGTGTCATTAAATACACGAAGCATAGGAACAATCCCGTTACTAGTACCGTTAGTTCCTGCAATATAGCTTCCTGTAGCTCTAATATTATGCATTGCTAATCCAATTCCTCCAGCGGATTGAGATATTTTAGCCGTTTGTTTCAAAGTGTCATAGATGCCATCAATACTGTCATCTTTTGCAGTCAATAAAAAGCAAGACGACATTTGAGGTTTTGGTGTACCAGCGTTAAATAACGTCGGAGTTGCATGCGTAAAATACTTTTTAGACATGAGTTCGTAAGTCTCAATAGCTGAGTCTAAATCATTTAAATGAATTCCAATAGAGACGCGCATCAACATATGCTGTGGACGTTCTGCGATAATTCCATTTAATTTTAAAAGATACGAACGCTCTAACGTTTTGAATCCGAAGTAGTCATAACCAAAATCTCGGTTATAAATAATCGTAGAGTCAAGTTTATCTTTGTTTTCTGAGATTACCTTATAAACCTCATCAGAAAGTAAAGGGGCATCCTTTCCTGTTCTTGGATTTACGTATGTATATAAATCGTGCATGACTTCGCTAAAAGTCTTCTTAGTGTTTTTGTGTAGATTTGAGACTGATATACGTGCAGCAAGACGAGCATAATCAGGATGGGCTGTGGTCATGGTCGCTGCCACTTCTGCTGCCAAGTTATCTAATTCACTGGTTGTAACACCGTCATATAATCCTTCTATAACGCGCATGGCTACTTTTAAAGGATCTACCAATTCATTTAAACCATAGCAAAGTTTTTTAACCCTTGCCGTGATTTTATCGAACATGATTTCTTCTCTTCTGCCATCTCTTTTTAGTACGTACATTTTTTTAATCTTTTTTACTTTTTTGAGGCTACTTCAAAAAAGCGGTTAGTTAGTTAGCCTAGTGATATTTGAGTTCCCTCAAATGCTTGGTTGTTAAATGTTTTAACCCGTTAGTTAGGAGGTTAAAAGTTTGGTTGTAAGCGATTTTAATCTGTTTTGAGTTCGTATTCTAGTGGGTAATTCCTAGAACTCAGAATCGAAACTATATTTATTGGTGTCTTCTTCTTTGTTTAGAACCCCAGCTTTCTGATATTCAGAAACTCTTTTTTCAAAGAAATTTGTCTTTCCTTGAAGCGATATCATATCCATAAAATCAAATGGATTTGCTGTATTGTATTCTTTTTCACAATCTAATTCTTGTAACAAGCGATCTGTTACAAACTCTAAGTACTGAGACATCAATACAGAGTTCATTCCAATCAAACTAGCTGGCAGTGACTCTGTAATAAATTCTCTTTCTATATTTAACGCATCTAATAATATTTCTCGAATACGTTCTTTAGGGACTTTATTTATTAGGTGTTTGTTGTGTAGGTGAACTGCAAAGTCAGCGTGTACGCCTTCATCTCTTGATATCAACTCATTAGAAAATGTCAATCCAGGCATTAGGCCACGTTTTTTAAGCCAAAATATAGAACAGAATGCTCCTGAAAAGAAAATACCTTCAACTGCTGCAAATGCGATAAGGCGTTCGGCAAAACTTGGAGAATCAATCCATTTCAATGCCCAGTCTGCTTTTTTCTTAATCGCAGGAAAGTTTTCGATAGCATTAAACAGCTTGTCTTTTTCTACTTCATCCTTTACATAGGTATCTATTAACAGTGAATATGTTTCACTATGGATGTTTTCCATCATGATTTGGAATCCATAAAAGAATTTTGCTTCACTGTATTGAACTTCATTTACGAAATTTTCAGCTAAGTTTTCGTTTACAATTCCGTCACTCGCTGCAAAAAAGGCAAGGATGTGCTTAATAAAATAACGCTCATCGTCATTAAGTTTTGTGCTCCAATCTGTTAAATCTTGATGTAAGTCAATTTCTTCAGCAGTCCAAAAGCTTGCTTCTGATTTTTTGTACCATTCCCATATATCGTGGTGTTGGATTGGAAAAATAACGAATCTGTCTTTGTTTGGTTGTAAAATTGGTTCTACTTGTGACATCTTTTTTTAAAATATTTACGATTTTGGAATAAACTACAACGCATTTGCGTGGTTAACAAAGGTTCAAATTTGTTCCTTCAAATGAAAGCCATTTTTATAAACATTGCCTATAAGTTTTTAACAACGAGTAGGTTTTTTCCTACAATAAAAAAAACGAATGAATCCTATAAAACACTAACAACTAGTCTATTACGCAACAGCTCTCTCTTAGGAATAAAGGATGTCGATTTATGTCAAAAAGTAGATTTGTATATAAATGAAATTAATTAGTCATTAATTATATAAATAGTTTGGGGGGGCCGTAAATCTTGTGTGCGGACTATTTGTGGGTTGCTGCCACTTTTTCTAACTCTGCATACCAATCTGCTCCAAACTTTCGAATGAGGGCTTCTTTTACAAATTTATAAACTGGAACCTGAAGTTCTTTTCCTAATGTACAGGCATCGTCACAAATGTGCCAATGGTTGTAGTTAACAGCAGAAAACTCACTATAATCTTTAACCCGAACAGGGTATAAATGGCAAGAAACTGGTTTTTTCCAGCTAACATCTCCCTGATTATATGCTTCTTCAATAGCGCACAAAGCCGTTTTCTTTTCATCAAAGATTACGTAAGCACAATCAGCGCCGTTAATTAAAGGGGTTTCTAGTTCTCCATCTTCCGCTACAACATGCGTGCCTTGAGCTTCAATAGCAGCGATGCCTTCCTTACGCAAATAAGGCTTAATGATTGGATAAATCTCTTTCAAAATATCGGCTTCAGAGGCCTCAAGGGGGGCGCCAGAGTCACCATCTACGCAGCAAGCTCCCTTGCATGCGCTAAGATTACAAATAAAATCCTTCTCAATGATATCTTCAGAGACTATCGTTTTTCCTAATTGAAACATGCCTCAAATATACTACTAATTGTAAACATTTAGAATGAAAATAATGTCGTGAAATAAACTTGCAATTATAATTAATTATTAGACCTTTGTATATACATAATATAACACAATGAGCTTCAATTTTAAAGAGATTTTAACAACTTTTATGGTCCTTTTTGCTGTGATTGATATTGTTGGAAATATTCCAATCATTATTGACCTTAGAAAAAAAGCTGGACATATCCAAAGTGGAAAAGCTTCAATTATTGCTGGAATTATTATGATTGTTTTCTTGTTTTTAGGAGAAAGTATTTTAACGCTTATTGGAATTGACGTACACTCTTTTGCGGTCGCTGGGGCATTTATTTTGTTCTTTATCGCTCTTGAAATGATTTTAGGTATAACTCTTTACAAGCAAGAAGAGGGAACTGCAATGAACGCCTCTATTTTTCCTCTAGCATTTCCGTTAATAGCTGGGCCAGGAAGCCTTACTACCTTGTTATCATTGAAGTCTGAGTTTCATACAGAAAACATCATTATTGCAGTAGTTATTAATGTCCTTGTTATTTTCCTAGTACTTAAAACTTCCTCGCGAATTGAGCGAATAATTGGGCAAAACGGAATCGACATTATTCGAAAAGTATTTGGAGTAGTTCTCTTGGCAATCGCTGTCAAACTATTTACCTCTAACATTAAATTTTTATTATAACTATGCGACTCTTGACTTATTTATTATCTGTAATAGCAATTGTAATTATTGGGTTTAACATAACGAAAATCAACTTTTCTGCTCCCTTTGAAAACGATAGCTATACCGCAATTATCACGGCAATAGCTGGAGGGTGTGCAATTCTTTTACTTACCATTCTTCGTGTGGTTAAAAAAATAGACCGAACCGTAAAAGAAAAATCTTAATTTACAGTTTTTGAAGCTTCTATTTCAATTACTTTTTGCAAGGCGGGATCAATCTCAAGTAGTACTTTCATTGCTGCAGTATCTCCAAAGAGTTGTTTTGTATAAGCAGACTTTAAAAGAACTTTTAAAGCGTATTTGTGAGCCCTCGTTTCCCTCACTGTTATATCAGTGAGATCCTTAAAATAAGAAATAAATTTTTGATAGAGCGAATCTGACAGTTCAAATTCTTTTAAAAACTGCGACTCAGACAGCTCTGTATACAGACTGCGTTGTGTGTCTAATTGTTCAAAAACAAAGAAATCTAAAACTCCTGTTCCTTTTAAAAACTCAAACTGATTGCTATTAAAAATCGAGTCATAGGGTGAGTAAATATCCGGTATTATCCCCCCGCCACCATAAACAACCTTTCCTTTTGGCGTTGTAAACTTTAGGCTGTCGACCCTAGATTCAGGCTGGACCTGATTGAGCTTACGATCTTCCAGTCGCTTGTAATAAGATTCATAATAAGCGTCTGTTCCACTGTCGTAAGAACGCTGTATGGAACGACCTGTAGGCGTATAGTATCTGGCTGTGGTGAGCCTAATTGCACTTCCATCCCCCAAGCCCATTTCACGTTGAACCAATCCCTTTCCAAATGAGCGCTGTCCAATAATAGTGCCTTTGTCGTTATCTTGAAGTGCTCCTGCAATGATTTCACTTGCAGAGGCTGAATTTTCATTAATTAACACATAAACCTCCGCGTTTTTAAATCTCCCTTTTTCAGTTGCATAACTTTCGCTGACCTGGTTAGATTTGTTTTTAGTAAATAAAATGAGCTTACCTGCTTCTAGGAATTCGTCTACAATTTTTTCGGCGATTTGTAAAAAACCTCCTGGATTATCGCGTAAGTCTAACACTAAATTTACAGCCCCTTTTGACAGTAAATCGTTAACTCCTTTTTCAAATTCTAAATAGGTACTTTCAGCAAAGCGATTGATTTTAATATACCCAAGAGTTGGGCTAATCATATAAAATGCATCTACACTTTTAATCGGAACTTCTGATCGTATGACATCAAAGGCTAACAGACTGTCAATATTCGCGCGCTTGATTTGTAGTCTAACTTTTGAGTTTTTTGTTCCTCTTAGCTTTTTAATCACTTTGTCTTGACTCCACGAAGGGCCATAGATTGTATCGCTGTCGGCCATTAAAATACGATCTCCAGCCTTAATGCCTGAGCGAAAACTTGGCCCACCCTGAATGGAACGAATAACAGAAATGGTGTCTTTATATATATAAAATTGGACCCCTATTCCAATGAAATCTCCCTTCATACTTTCGTTCACAGAAGTGATGTCGTCTTTAGAAATATACGTAGAATGTGGGTCTAGGTTTTGTAGAATATTATCAATTACGCCTTCCACTATACTGTCCGTGTTAACCGCGTCTACATAGTCATAGTTTAAGTAATCAATAAGACGATTTAATTTTAACTTACTACTGTTTTGTGAATTGGTATAAAACCCTGTGGAGTTGGAGCTTAACTTAGTCCCAATATAAACCCCTAAAGCCAACAAGACGGCCATGAAAAATGGTCTATTTTTTTTATTTAGAGACGCCATATTAAAGCGTGAGTAATTCAACCTGAATCCCTGCTTTTTCTAAGAAATCAACCCCTGAAAGGTCTTTGTAAGCTAAACTATAAACGACTCTAGTAATTCCTGCCTGGTGAATTAGTTTGCTACAGCTTTGACAAGGGGATAAGGTGATGTATAAAGTCGCACCAGTGCAAGACTGTGTGGAGGCTGCAACCTTTAATATGGCATTGGCTTCTGCATGAAGTACATACCATTTAGTGTAACCTTCTTCATCTTCACAGAAATTCTCAAACCCAGTAGGCGTTCCGTTGTATCCATCTGAAATAATCATTCGATCCTTAACGATAATAGCTCCTACCTGTTTTCGCTTACAGTGCGATAATTTACCCCATTCTGAAGCCATTCTTAGATAGGCTTGGTCATACTTAAGTTGCTTTTGTGTGGTCATAAATAATACTTGTACTAAGGTTTAATAACGGTAACGAATATAGAAGCTAGAGTTTTTGTATACAACTAATTAATAAAAAAGCGGACTGTCAACGATTAATGGTAGCATCAAGCCGATAACAACTGCTGAGAGAACCATGACCCAATCACGGCTAGAAAGCCTAAAAATTGTTTGTCCTAAAAAGCCAAAAAACAACACACTAAAAACAATAACAAATTGCCCTAGCTCAATACCTAAAGCAAATTCTATAATGGAGAGAAGTGTGCTCTCATCTGACCCTACTACAGCCTCAAATGAATTGGCAAACCCTAAGCCGTGAATAAGTCCAAAAAACAAAACCAAACAAACTATAATTATTGGATTCGATTTTTTTGAGGCTTTGCCCACTGTGAATATATTGTATAAAGCCATGATGATGATCGTAAATGGGATGAGCCATTCAACTACATTCACTTTTAGATTTATTATATCATATACTCCTAACAGCAAACTTAGCGTGTGTCCTAATGTAAAAAAAGAAACAAGCAATAAGAGTCGTGTCCAGTCTTTGAAGGCGTAAGGCACTGTAAGAACCACCAAAAACAATATATGGTCATAACTGCTGAAACTAACAATGTGGTAAAGTCCGAATTCTAAAAATTTCAAAAAGCTATCTATCATTATGTGTGTGCTATTAATTTCAAAGTTAATAAAATTCTGTAAGCATTTATTTAGACTCTGGTAAATTAAGTTTGTCAAAGGCTTCAAGTCCGCAATCTAAAAAGACTTTATAGTCTTCCTCATCAGGTGTATAACCAACGGGAGGATTTAATACAGTCTTGCCGTCTGGGCTTAATAACACATAATAAGGCTGTGAATTAGATTGGAAAAATTGAGTTTGAAAATGGGCCCATTTATGACCATAATTTTCTAAGACCCTGGCTCCTCCGCCAAGACGTTCAACTGTAAGTTTTTGAGTCTCTGGTAATTCTTTCTTATCGTCTACATATAGAGAAATTAACACATAGTCATTTTCAAAATATGATTTGATGGAGGCTTTTGGCCACACATGCTCTTCCATTTTTCTACAGTTAACACAAGCATATCCTGTGAAATCGAGTAATATCGGTTTATTTACTTTTTGGGCATAAGCAACACCTTCCTTTAGGTCTTTAAAGCATTCGAAATTATTGGGACAATCATTTGGATAGATAAAACTATATCCTACTGGTGGGGCAAGCCCACTCAAAAGAGTTAACGGAGTGAATGTTTGGGTGTCTTTGTTAACCCTAAATCCAGAGGCTAAATATATTACAAATGCAGAAACTAGAACCCCAGAACTTATTCTAAAAAATGATAATTTTTTTATTGGAGAGTCATGAGGGAACTTTAGCTTTCCAAAAATATATATAGCAAGCCCTGCAAACACTATAATCCAAATCCCTAAGAAAACTTCAATTGTAAGAAAACCCCAGTGTTTTACTAAGTCTGCATTGGAAAGAAATTTAAAAGCGAGGGCGAGTTCAAAAAACCCTAGAACAACTTTAGTAGTATTAAGCCACCCTCCAGATTTTGGAAGTGCTTTAAGCATATTTGGGAACAAGGCAAACAAGGCAAAAGGCAAGCCTAAGGCTACTCCAAATCCACCCATTCCAGCCGTCAATTGCCAGGCACCGCCTTCAGCTGAAAGAGAGCCTGCTAGCAGTGATCCTAAAATTGGCCCTGTACATGAAAAGGAAACAATTGATAATGTGAGGGCCATAAAAAAGATCCCCAATATACCTCCAATACCCTCGCCTCTACTAGTGGAGTTAGTCCATTTAGATGGCAAAGTGAGTTCGTAATATCCGAAAAATGAGAAGGAAAAAAATATGAATATGATAAAGAAAAACACATTTAACCAGACATTCGTTGATATCTCATTTAATATATCTGGATTAACAGAGTCTAGTAAATGAAAAGGAATGCTTAAAACTAGATAAACAAGTACAATGAAAAAGCCATAAAGAATTGCTTTTGAAACGCCCCCTTTTTGGTTCGCTGCGCCGCCTTTTTTTGTGAAAAAGCTAACGGTCAAAGGAATCATTGGAAAAACACAGGGAGTAAGCAATGCTAAGAGTCCACCAAGAAAGCCCAACCCAAAGATTTGCCAAAGCGAGTTATTAGACGTTTTTATGTCTTGAGATAATGAACTTGTTTGGACACTGCAATTAGAGGTTGCCTTTTGAAGCGTATTTTGCGTCATCCCGTATAAAACTACATTAGCGTTTTCTGAAATTTCTGATTCTAGCATTGGAGACCCTCCTACAATCGAGAATCCGGACTCAGCGGTATATTGAAAAGTAAAGGGGTTATCAGGTTTATAGGTGCACTTGGTATCGTCACAGGTCATAAAATCAATATTCCCAATTAGTCTGAAGTCTGGTGATTTAACACGGACTCTTTGTTTAAAAATGGCTTTGTCATAATACTTAGAAACTACCATTTCGAATACCGGATCTAATTGTGTCACTTTATTAGTCTCTGATTCTACTACAGATTCAAATAACTCAAAATCTGTAGAAGGTTCAAATGAAAAAAGTGTTGGCAAGGGACCGCCTTCTTCAACAAACTGAGAATACAGTGACCAGTGCAAGTCAATTTTGGCAACAAAAATAAGCTCATATTCAGTATCTGAAAGCTTTTCAGCACCAAATTCCCATTTCACAGGGTTTAGAATCTGAGAGAAGCTTGTCAAGCTAACAAAAAACAATAAAAGTAATATGAATTTTTTCATGAACTATAATTGATTAGGAGCTGCAAATTAATGAAAAATTTAAGTTGTAAGGCTACTACGCCCAGTTAATGTTTTTAAGGAGGCTTTGCTCACTAAAAAAGAAACTAATAGAGTTGAAGTTTGATGGCTAATAAGGAAATTATACAGAGGAGATCCCACCGCATTAAACTGACAAAATATGATCTCTGTATTTAACGTAAGTAGACTGCGTGTTTTTAATAAATTGCTCCGAGCTAATTCCCTGAATATCTTTAAAGAACTCCTCTCCGATTGGTCCAAAACCTTTGTCTAGGTTTCGCTTGCTCCAACACATCATTTCGAACATGATTGGATACAAATCAATCCCTTTATTTGTGAGGTGATATATTTTCGTTTTATTGTCGTTAGGCAATTTTGTAACTTCCAACAATCCATGATTGATTAAAAGTTCTAATCTATTAGTCAGGATATTTGAGGCTATTTTCTCAGAAGATTTCATGAATTCTGTGAATGTTTTTTTTTCTAAAAACAAATCTCTGACAATAATTAAAGACCATTTATCTCCAATAATATCCAAGATATTAGTCAAAGGGCAATGTGATCTGTTTGTTTTCATTTTAAATAAATTTTATATTACAAAGTTATTGCCTTTATTTTAATTTACAACTAAATTAACAAATATTTACACAAAAAAAAGGAGAGCAGAGCCCTCCTTTTTTTTGTGTAACTACCTAATTTCTAGAACGTAAGATCTAATATTCTATTCCAAGTATACTCCCCAATAACCGACCATTTGCTAGCCGAAAGCTCGTCTACTAGTGCTGTGAATTCGTCGCTTTTTTCTCTAGTATTTGTGCGTACTTCCCAGTTTCTGAAATATTCGAATTGTGATTTATCTATACACATCACCATGTAATCTGCATCCTTAGCGCCAAAGGACGATTTGAATACTGCGTAGTGGTAGCTAATCCCTAGTTTTTTATCAAGCGCATTCATTCTTTTTGTCCAATCTTCAAAGGCTCTGTCTTGGTTAAATTTAACACTCACGTATTGTATGCGTCTGTAAAATTGCTCGTCTTTTTCTGACTTAGATAATGGATTCCAAGTCTCTGGGGTAGTGCTTAATTCCGGCTTAAACTCCCAGACTGAGGACTCTCTAAAATTACTAGTTTCATTAAAAACATCTGCTGTTCCCTCTGGGAGTGGATCCATACTTTGAAAAGCTTTCCATATTTTCTCCTGACTTTCTTCTTGTTTGTTCATGTAATCAACCATGTCTGTCATAGAATCATGAAACTGTAAGAATTGAACCTTATTAGTTCCTGGTTCTTCAAACACGTATGATCTTAGATCCTTCACATCCATCGCTGTTTTTACAGCATTCATCCAATGAGTGACCATCATTGTAAAGTTGTCTTTGGAGTCTGTCTCGATTTCATTAACCACCATGATTTGGGAATTTCCCAAAGTTGATGCTGAGATTAATAGTGTAAAAATTAATTTTTTCATTGTTTTTATTTTTAATAGTTGTGTTTACCCTAGTTCATCATTCCTGAAGAAAGCTGCGGCATTAATTGAAGTGTTTCTGTTTTTTCACCATACATTTCTAAAGATGCATCGAAGTTATTAGCATCCTCATCCCATGATCCCCAGCCAAATAGTTCATTATAGTCATCTTCCCAGCTAGTTTCTCTTGATTTGAATACTTGTTCATAGCTAGAAAACCCTACAACTCTTACAAATTGGTTTTTACTCCCTCCGCTTACTAATCTAAACAAAGTAGCTTGAGCATCCATCTCTCTTAATTCCATCATTTTGGTAATTCTTGACATCATCCTTCTAAAGTGTAACACTTTGTCTGCTTTGACCTCGTACACCGTTCTTGTGATGTATTTTGACGGAATGGTCGTAGTTGGATCAAAGTTATAAGATTCATTTTTTAGACGCACCCATCTTTTCTGCCCTTGCTCACTGGCAATATATTTACCGACATTATCATCCCAATAAGCCGCCTCAATAGAACGGTCTAAATCATAGTCTGCTGGTTTTTTGTTCGCCTCTATACGCTCATAGGCTCCACTAAATGGACCGGTAAGGACCTTGTAAGTTATAATCCCCGACTCAGGAGTTGAATTGAATGTTTTTGTTTTTAGTGCTACAGCGGCTTCAAATTTTTGAACTTTGTCTGCTTTTGGTGTGAAACGCCACGTATTCCAGTATTCACTCTTTGCGTTTCGTTGCCCAAAAACTACCGTTGAAAGACAAAGGGTTAAGATAATAATTAATTGTTTTTTCATTTTAAAATTATTTAAGGATTGATTATATTGGGTTGATTTAGAAATAATACTGCTCTCTAGCTTTAAAAACAACTCCGAAGATGTTGTCACAAATTTAAAGCAAACGTATTCGCTATTTCATCTTCAAATATAATTAATAGTTTTTAAATGCAACTAATTTTTTTCAATGAAAATTGTACTAAACACCTAATTAATCCCAATCAAATAGGCTTAAAGCTTAATTAAATGTAAAAAATGAGCTTTGAGCTCAATCCAATAAGCAACTAGGAGAAAGTTTTTTTTATTTTACTTAAATTCACTGTATGAAAAAGATTACTATCCTAATTCATTGTAAAGATCAGCCTGGAATTATTGCAGCTGTAACTAATTTCATAGCTTCTAAAAACGGTAATATCGTATACATTGATCAACATGTGGACCAGGAGCAGCAGGTGTTTTTTATGCGATTAGAAGGGAAATTTGAGGAAGCTTCTTACAATAGTTCAGACTTTAAAGTTGAATTTGAAAAAACCCTAGCCACCAATTTTAAAATGAATTGGGAGCTATACACCTCCGCCTACAAGCCTAAAATGGCATTATTTGTCTCTAAATATGATCATTGTTTGTATGATATTTTAGGACGCTATAAGTCTGGAGAATTGGATTTAGATATTCCCTTAATTGTGAGTAACCATCTAGACCTAAAACCAATCGCTGATAGCTTTGAAATTCCTTTTTATCACGTCCCTGTTAGCAAAGCAACCGCAGCGGAGGCAGAAACAAAACACCTATCACTTTTGTCAGAGCACCAGATAGATTTCATTGTACTAGCACGCTATATGCAAATTGTGCCAGAAGGAATTATAAATAAATATTCTCATAAAATAATAAACATTCACCACTCCTTTCTTCCGGCGTTTGTAGGTGCAAAACCCTACCACTCAGCCTATAAAAGAGGGGTTAAGATTATTGGAGCCACTTCACATTACGTTACGGCTGAATTAGATGCCGGACCTATTATCGAGCAAGATGTCACTCGAGTATCACACACGCATTCAATTAATGACTTGGTTTCAAAAGGAAGAGATTTAGAAAAAATAGTTCTCTCAACTGGAATCAAATTACATGTGGAACGCAAAGTGATGGTTTACAATAATAAAACAGTGATTTTTTATTAACTAATTAATTTATAACTAAAATATCATGGAACAAAACTCCACTCCTACAATACAAGTCACAACTTCTGGGAAGGTCGTAGTTACAAATGCCAAAGACGTTCTTTTACTGGACGGAGAAGGAAATGCTATAGCAACACGAAACCGGTTTACGCTTTGCAATTGTGGTAAAACTCAAGACGGGCCTTTTTGTGACGGCTCACACAAGCAATAGCCTTAGTGAAAACTAATAAATAAGCCTTCACAATAAATTATGAAGGCTTATTTATAATTATCTTAAAGGAGTGTGTTACTGCCTGTACATCGTTGTGAACTCGTCATCTCCTTCTTCATCTCCGCCCACTAACATCGTATCTTGATCTATCACAGAATAATAAAGGATTACTAGCTCATCTGGCTCTGAGTCATAGTTTAAATTAATTTGAGTATCCGTTGATGACCAAGAAAAGGTTGATAGTAGGTTAGGTGGTATTGCTAAAGCTCCTGTAGAATCCGAATTAAGTACGAGTTCAACTTCAAATTCCGACCCAATATCGTCTTCTGATTCAGTAATATAACCGGCCCAAGTCCCTACAAGAACAAAACTTGTCTCTTCATTATTATTATCGTCATCACTGCCACAGGCAAAAGCTAAAAAAGCAAAAACAAAAAATAGTTTTTTCATAATACGTGAATTTTAAGTTTAGTTAATAAAAAATATGTGTGAATTAAAAAATAAACGCTCCGCAAAAAATTGTGAAGCGTTTGTTAGATTCCTTTAATTACTTAATCTCATCAGCTGCAAGGACACGTTCAGTTACATAAAACATTTGAACTTTCCCGTTTGAGATAAGAGCATCGTGAACTTGACCCAATTTAACTTCTTTGCCGTCAACTGTTAATGTCAATTCATGTCCAGAAGTTACCCATTGGCGTAATTCACCTTTCTTGTTTGTAAACTCATTTTCAATAAGGTAACTAGTTTTCCATTTTGGTGATGCATCGGCAAACCAGTTTGTTAAAAACTCGAGGTGAGCATCACTGCCCTCAATAACCTGGCCATTAGGCGCATATGCTTTGAAGCCTTCCTCAGCATTCAAACTTTTAATAGTTTCTAAATCCTGGTCGTTATGGGCTTTAATATAAGTTTCCCAAATCGCTAAGTTGGACATATCTCCACTATAAAGAGGGGATTTAGTACCATCATCTTCGATTTCATAGCCAATAGCCTTAGGAGTATTAACATCTATCTTAGTTGTTGTATTGCACGAAATCAATACGGCTGTCATTAGTAGGGTAAAAATTGATTTTTTCATAATGTTAAATTGATTTTATTTATAGATTAAATTATTGTTTTACTGGCTTAGAAAATTGATTCATGAAAATGATTTTATCTCCCTCAAACATGAAAGCCTCCATCCATGCAAAGGCAGACTTTTCTCCAGTTTCCGTGACTACAGTAGCGTTATCCCATAACAATACCCACTGGTCACCATTGTCACCAACTACAGAAAGGTTAACCCCTACTTGGTAATCCAATATATCCATTTTAGAGTAGACCTCTTTTAAAAAACTTAAAATAGTTTCTTTTCCCTGCATAGAAGAGCCGTCGTCAAGATTAAAAGTAATGTCATCATGTAAAAACTCAGCAACTTTTTCATAGTCTTTGCTTATAATATGCTGATGCATTTCTTGTACTAATAACACTTTGGATTCTGAGCCCATTTTAAACGTGTCAAGGTAGGTTGCTTCGTAGATGTAATCTGACTGTGCTGTAGAGGCTAATCCTAGAGTTAAAAAAAGTACTGTAATAAGATTTTTCATTGTGATTGTATTTTTAAGTTGTTTTTTACAATTTAATAAAAAAAGATAAATTATTTAATATCTGAAAATTTTATTTTTTGTTTAATGTCTTGAAAAGGTTGTTCTATAAATAAATACATTAAGGTGGAGGCGAAAATGATCGCTACAATTGAAATAAATGAATTTGACAAAACAATTTGTACATCCGATAGCTTGCCTAATGCAAATTCATTGAATTTTGGAAAAAACCAAAACATAAACATCTCATGAAAAAGATATGCAGAGTAAGAGATTTGCGAAATTGGATAGAAAAATTTCATTGACAAAAACCTATTGATGGGCCTCACAATTTTAGTATCTAAATACAAGCAAGAAAAAATGATGAACATAACCGCATATGAAAATAGCTCACGATGAATGATTTCATAAAGTCTTGGAACATTGTTTGAGACACCGTCAAAAATGGAGCTTTTTAGTGGGGTCCACTGCCCTAATGAAACACTAGATATAATAATAAAAACAAGGAAACTAAAGCAAAAAATAACGTTTGCTAATGACTGTTTATTAGCGAAAAAAGCCTTTAATTTTTCTGGGTAATATATATTAATATAAGCCCCAATAACCCCGCAAAGCAATCCTCCGTATCTCAAATGCGTAAGCATATAATAATCCCAGAACCAATTCATCCAGTCTTCATCCAAAAAAGAAGACTTAAAAGGAACCTGAAAATCATGAATATTTACAGAATAATGGTAGGTTAATACAATTGTTATAAAGGTTAAAACAGCAAAAGGAATGACCTTTTTTTTAAACAATGGTAAAACAAATGCGATCAAAAAAGGAATCACAATATAAAACTGTTCTTCAATAGCAAGTGACCAGGTCCATCCCATATAGGAACCTCTTACATAATTATTTATATACAACAAATTACTCCATGCAGCTGTCTCTTATACACATCTCCGAGCCCACGAGACTCCTGAGCATCTC
>OJDL01000002.1_pt1 | contig 150782 bp, 136 predicted proteins | sample 1592681 | NCBI WGS metagenome assembly OJDL01 (sample SAMN05416885, study PRJEB24817) | seawater metagenome | isolation source: Sea water | place: Canada:Atlantic | collected 2013-11 | reverse complement strand
ATGCTCAGGAGTCTCGTGGGCTCGGAGATGTGTATAAGAGACAGGGGTGATTTATTATGTCGAGTAGTCGTTGAGACGCCAGTCAATTTGAGTGCAGAACAGAGTGAACTCTTGAAAACGTTTAATGATAGTCTAGCTGGAAATAGTAAGCATTCGCCTCGCAGTACAAGTTGGTTCGATGGGGTGAAAAGTTTTTTCGATAATCTAACTAGATGAGGGTAAGGTATTAGATTTGGTAAACATCTAATGTTTCTTAACATCTCATCGGGAGCTTTGTTGTGAAGAATATCGCCATTACTGGTGCCGGTGGCCGAATGGGTAAAGCCTTAATTGAGGCTATTGCTAGCACCCATGGAATTCAGCTAACTGTTGCTATTGAGTACTCTGGTAGTCCACTCATTGGTGCCGATGCGGGCGAGATTGCTGGTCTGGGGCGTAATGATATTGCAGTGGCTGGCTCGTTGGACGAGCTTGCTGATTCGTTTGATACCCTAATAGATTTTAGTGTCCCAGCAGCCACGGTTAGAAATGCCGAGTTTTGCCGGCGGCACGGGAAAAAAATGGTGGTAGGTACTACTGGCCTGTCTACTGATCAAGTCCAGGCCGTACAACAAGCTAGTGAATATACGAGTATCTGCATGGCTTCAAATTATGCCACTGGCGTAAATTTGTGTTTCAAACTAGCTGAACTAGCGGCATCAGTGCTTGGTAATGACGTTGACATTGAGATTAGTGAAGCCCATCATCGGAACAAAGTTGATGCTCCGTCCGGCACAGCATTATCTCTAGGTGAGGCTGTGGCTGGTGCGCTGGGTCGCGATTTAAATGAGGTTGCCGTTTATGACCGCCAAGGTCTAACGGGTGAGCGAGGGAGCGAATCCATAGGATTTTCAGTTGTTAGAGCTGGAGATATCGTTGGTGATCATACTGTGTTGTTTGCCTCCGAAGGTGAGCGCATTGAGATTACACATAAAGCGTCGAGTAGAATGGCATTTGCTCTTGGTGCAATTCGCGCATCAAAATGGATAGATAAACAGTCAGTTGGACTCTTTGATATGCAGGACGTCTTGGGCCTGAAATAGAAAAATCGATGAGACTATTCATCTTAATTTAAGAGTGAATTTTTCATACAGATAAATAGACAATATATGTCCCTTTCCCTATACTGTTCGGCTAACACCGCAGCACTAAAAAGCGGTCTCGTTCTGAGAGGTTAGCGTACAGCAGAATATTTTAATTAAGCGAGATGAGACAAATTGTTTCATCTCGCTTTTTTGCAAACCTAGGTATAACTCTGCTACCACTTTCGGATTTGTTTATATAGCTTTGGCTAAGATAAACGAAACATCTACTATTTAGGAGGTTGTGTGAATTCCCAGACTCGCCGGGAAGCCGTACTTGCGCTTGCAGACGGAACAATTTTTAGAGGGGTAGCTATTGGTGCAGATGGCCTTTCTGTTGGTGAAGTTGTTTTTAATACCGCCCTTACCGGTTACCAAGAAATCCTTACTGACCCCTCTTATGCTCGCCAGATTGTAACCCTTACTTATCCTCATATTGGTAATGTAGGTGTTAATCAAGAAGATCAAGAATCTGATTCTATTTGGGCGGCAGGCTTGGTCATTCGTGACCTTCCTTTACTTGCATCAAATTTCCGCAGCGAACAAAATTTAGACCAATATCTAAAGGGCAAAGGGATTCTAGGTATTGCCGATATTGATACACGTAAATTGACCCGCATACTGCGTGAAACTGGCGCTCAGAGCGGCTGTATTATGGCTGGTAATGTCAGTGATGAGCAGGCACTGGCTGCCGCTAAAGAATTTGCTGGCCTCAAAGGTATGGACTTGGCAAAAGAGGTGACTACCGCGACTAGCTATCAGTGGTCTGAACACAGTTGGGAATTGGGTGTTGGCCATAAAAGCCAAGAGCCTAGTAGTATCAAGTTTAAGATTGTGGCTTATGATTATGGTGTTAAGCGCAACATTCTGCGTATGCTCGTTGATCGAGGCTGTGAACTGATTGTTGTGCCTGCACAGACGCCAGCGGCGGATGTTATAGCAATGAATCCAGATGGTATATTCCTGTCCAATGGCCCGGGTGATCCGGAGCCTTGCGACTATGCTATTCAGGCAATTGGTGAAATACTTGAGACCAATATTCCAGTCTTTGGTATCTGCCTGGGCCACCAGTTATTAGCATTGGCCTCGGGCGCCACAACGGTAAAGATGAAGTTTGGCCACCATGGTGCCAATCATCCGGTTGAAGACCTTAAAAACAATATGGTTATGATCACCAGTCAAAACCACGGTTTCGCCGTTGATGAAACTAGTTTACCCGCTAACCTGATTGCCACGCATCGCTCGCTATTTGATGGTTCGTTACAGGGTATACATCGTGCTGACAAACCAGCCTTTAGCTTCCAGGGGCACCCTGAAGCTAGTCCTGGCCCTCATGAAGCATCAGTACTGTTCGATCACTTTATTGAATTAATGGAAGCTAACCGCTAGAGGCTTTCGGAGAAAACATGCCAAAAAGAACAGACATAAAAAGCATCCTCATACTTGGCGCAGGTCCCATTATTATTGGACAGGCTTGTGAGTTTGACTACTCAGGAGCTCAAGCGTGTAAAGCGTTGCGTGAAGAAGGATTTAGAGTTATTTTAGTCAACTCAAATCCCGCAACTATTATGACTGACCCATCAATGGCCGATGCTACTTATATCGAGCCTGTTGAGTGGAAAACTGTGGCTAGAATTATTGAACAGGAGCGGCCTGACGCCTTACTTCCTACTATGGGCGGGCAGACAGCTTTAAATTGTGCTTTAGATCTTGCCAAGCATGGTGTGCTGGATAAATTTGGTGTAGAAATGATTGGCGCCAACGCAGATGCCATCGACAAAGCCGAAGATCGTGAGCGCTTTGACAAGGCTATGAAAGCGATTGATTTGGATACGCCTAATTCCGGTATAGCGCATAGCTTGGAAGAAGCAGTTCAAGTCGCAGATCGGTTTGGCTTTCCTTGCGTCATTCGGCCATCCTTTACTATGGGTGGTTCGGGCGGTGGCATTGCCTACAATCGTGAAGAATTCGAATCAATTTGTCGCCGTGGTCTTGATCTGTCTCCAACTAATGAATTGCTCATTGATGAGTCGCTGATTGGCTGGAAAGAGTTCGAAATGGAAGTCGTTCGCGATCGCAAAGATAATTGCATTATTGTATGCGCTATCGAAAACCTAGATCCAATGGGTATTCACACTGGTGACTCAATTACCGTTGCGCCTGCTCAAACACTGACCGACAAAGAATATCAAATAATGCGGAATGCCTCGATTAAGGTATTGCGTGAGATTGGGGTAGAGACGGGTGGCTCTAACGTGCAGTTTGCGGTTAATCCAGATGATGGTCGGTTGATTGTTATCGAAATGAACCCGAGAGTATCTCGCTCATCGGCACTGGCCTCAAAGGCCACTGGCTTCCCAATTGCACGAGTAGCGGCGAAACTAGCTGTGGGTTATACCCTTGATGAGTTGCAAAATGAAATCACGGGTGGTGCTACGCCAGCTTCATTCGAGCCAAGCATCGACTATGTAGTGACAAAGATTCCACGTTTTGCCTTTGAGAAATTTGATCAGGCAGACCAGAGTTTAACCACACAGATGAAATCTGTGGGTGAGGTTATGGCGATTGGTCGAACCTTCCAAGAATCCATGCAAAAAGCATTGCGTGGTCTCGAAGTGGGTGTTGCTGGATTTGATCCTGTGCTAGATCTAGACGATGAAAACTCCTCTGCAGCGTTGAGAAATCAACTTGCAGTGGCAGGTCCAGATCGCATCTGGTATCTCGCTGATGGCTTCCGTCAGGGTATGAGTGTAGAAGAGATTTTCGCGATTACTAAGATTGATCATTGGTTTCTGGTGCAGATTGAAGACATTATTAAAGATGAGATGAGTTTGCAGGGTACAGCACTTGCTGATCTCACCAAGCAGGCGCTTTACCGTCTCAAGCGCAAAGGCTTTGCCGACAGACGTTTGGCCGATATTTTAGGTTGCAGTGAAACGCAAATGCGCGAAGTGCGCTACGGTTTTGATTTACATCCAGTGTATAAACGGGTTGATACCTGTGCTGCTGAGTTCTCAACAGACACAGCTTATATGTACTCTACCTACGAAGAAGAGTGCGAAGCGCGCCCTAGTGACAAAGATAAAATTTTAATCCTAGGTGGTGGCCCCAACAGAATAGGTCAGGGTATTGAATTTGATTATTGCTGTGTACATGCGGCTCTAGCCATGCGCGAAGATGGCTATGAAACCATTATGGTCAACTGTAACCCAGAGACCGTATCCACAGATTATGACACCTCAGATCGACTGTTCTTTGAGCCGGTTACGTTGGAAGATGTACTAGAAATTGTACGCGTAGAGAAGCCCAAAGGTGTGATTGTGCAATTTGGTGGTCAGACGCCACTTAAGCTGGCGCGTGCACTTGAAGCTGCAGGTGTACCGATTGTAGGTACTACACCAGACGCTATTGACCGCGCCGAAGATCGGGAACGCTTCCAGCAGATGATCGATAAGCTCGGTCTTCTACAACCGCGTAATGCAACTGCCCGTAGCGCAGACCAGGCTGTTGAGTTGGCAAAAGAAATTGGTTATCCGTTGGTTGTTCGCCCTTCTTATGTGCTGGGTGGCCGCGCCATGGAAATCGTCTACAAAGAAGACGAGTTGCGTCATTATATGAAGACTGCAGTGCAGGTGTCTGATGATAGCCCAGTACTGCTCGACTTCTTCTTGCCCAATGCCATTGAGATGGATGTCGATGCCGTCAGTGATGGCAAGCAAGTCGTTATTGGTGCCATTATGCAGCATATTGAGCAGGCCGGTATTCACTCCGGTGATTCAGCCTGTTCACTGCCGCCTTATAGCCTCTGCGAAGACGTTCAAAATGATATGCGTGAAGTGTGCCGCAAGATGGCTGTTGAACTGGGTGTACGGGGACTGATGAATGTTCAACTGGCACTGCAAGATGACAAGATCTATGTCATCGAGGTTAACCCTCGCGCCTCGCGCACAGTGCCATTTGTATCCAAATGTATCGGAGCGTCCTTAGCAAAAGTAGCGGCTCGTTGTATGGTCGGCCAGACCCTTGAATCACAAAACTTTACCAAAGAAATTATTCCACCTTATTTTAGTGTTAAAGAAGCGGTTTTCCCCTTTAATAAATTTCCCGGCATCGATCCTATTCTTGGGCCAGAGATGAAGTCTACCGGCGAAGTGATGGGTGTTGGTGAAACCTTTGCTGAGGCCTATGGCAAAGCAGAATTGGGAGCTAGCGATGAAATTCCAGCGAAGGGCACGGTCCTGATAAGTGTTCGTGAGCGCGACAAAGAACAGCTCCCAGGGTTGGCTAAAAAATTCCATGACCTTGGGTTTAAATTGATTGCAACCAAGGGTTCGGCAGATATTATCGAGCAGTCTGGATATCCAGTGCAGATAGTTAACAAAGTCAAAGAGGGTCGCCCTCATATTGTCGATATGATCAAAAGTGATAAGATTGATCTGATTGTTAACACTACAGAAGGGCGTCAGGCAATCTCTGACTCCTCGACAATTCGCTCTAGCGCTGAACAGCATCGCGTTTATTACACCACTACCATGGCCGGTGGCAGTGCTGTTTGTGAGGCGCTAGGATTTACCCGAGCGGTTGAAGGTAAAATTAAAGTGCGCAGCTTACAGTCGTTGCACAAGGAAATTAGCTAATGCAAAAAAACGCCATGACTATAAAGGGCGAAGCCGCCCTACGAAAAGAGTTAGATCATCTTATTAAAGTGGTGCGTCCAGGTATTATTGAGGCTATCGCCACCGCCCGTGAGCATGGTGATCTTAAAGAAAATGCCGAGTACCATGCCGCGCGCGAACAGCAGAGTTTTGCTGAAGGTCGCGTTCAAGATATCGAAGGTAAGCTATCAAACTCACAGATTATTGATATATCCGCGATGCCTCAGGGTGACCGCGTGATCTTTGGCGCGCTAGTAACCATCATTAACATCGATACTGACGAAACAGTAAGTTATCGACTTGTGGGCGATGACGAAGCTGATGTGAAGCAGGGAAAAATATCCTACCAGTCACCGATTGCTCGCGCTCTAATCGGCAAAGAAATCGGTGATGTTGTCGTGGTTAAAGCGCCTAGTGGTGATGTCGAATATGAAATCGACGATGTGGTTTACAAATAAGCGCAGCGTTAAGCATTAGCCGAGAGTAAAAACACCATCAGCGCTTTTTGCGCGTGCAGGCGATTCTCGGCTTCATCCCAAACTACCGAAATGGTTTCATCTTCCAGTAGCGCCCCAGAAACTTCTTCCTCACGATGCGCAGGCAGGCAATGCATAAAGATTGCGTTATCGGCAGCATGTGCCATTAGTTCATGGTTGACCTGAAAGCCAGCAAATTTCTCCAGTCTAAGTTGTAACTCAGACTCCTGCCCCATAGACGCATAGACATCGGTGGTGACCAGGTTCGCTCCACTTACGGCTTCTACTGGACTCCGGGTAATAAATACGCGGTCACCAGCCTCTGCGACTAGCTTAGCATTGGGCTCGTAGCCCTCAGGGCAGGCAATGTTTAATTTGAAATCGAGCACTATTGCGGCGTTAATCCAAGAGTGACACATATTATTGCCATCACCAATCCAGGCTACAGTTTTACCCTCAATTGAACCGCGGTGTTCAGTATAGGTTTGAATGTCCGCCAGTAGCTGACAAGGATGATACTGATCAGTGAGAGCATTAATGACAGGTACTTTTGAGTGTTGAGCAAAACGTTCGATGATATCGTGACCAAAAGTTCTAATCATCACTATATCAACCATGCGTGATATCACACGGGCAGAATCTTCAATCGGCTCTCCACGACCCAATTGCGAATCATTGGGCGACAGAAATAAGGCATCACCGCCTAACTGGGCCATGCCAGCTTCAAATGAAACTCGAGTTCGGGTCGATGACTTTTCAAAAATCATACCTAGAACTTTCCCATCAAAAATCTTCTCTTGCCGGCCTTCGCGGCGTGCAGCTTTCATCTCAATAGCCAGCTTGATAATATAATTAAACTCAGTAGCATTAAGATCGCGTAGAGTCAGAAAATGTCTAATAGCCATAAATCAGTCCTTCTTAAAGGCTTTAATAAGTGGAGCTAAAATAGCGACCACCTGATCTGCTTCATCATTAGTCATAATAAATGGAGGTAACAAGCGCACAACGGAATCAGCGGTCACATTAATTATGAGCCCTTTCTCCATGGCTTGGCTAAACAATGATTTACAAGGTTTGTTCAGTTCGATGCCAATCATGCAACCAAGACCGCGAATATCTTCAACGTGATCGAGATCGGCAAGTTCAGAGCGAAGACCGGACATAATACGCTCTCCGAGAACGGTCACCCGATCGAGAAATCCTTCAGTTTGGATTGTATTAATGGTAGCTAGTGCAGCAGCGCAGGCCAGTGGATTACCACCAAAAGTTGAACCATGATGACCAGGTTGTAGAAGTTCAGCTGCCTTTCCTGACGCTAGGCATGCTCCTATAGGGACACCATTCCCTAAACCCTTAGAGGTAGTGACTATATCTGGGATAATATTGCTGTGCTGATAGCAGAAATATTTACCGGTTCTGCCATTGCCGGTTTGGACTTCATCCAGCATTAGCAGCCAGTCTTTTTCATCACAAAACTGCCGTAATCTTCTTAAGTAACCCTCTGAGGCAATGCGTATTCCACCCTCGCCTTGAATAGGTTCGACAAAAATGGCGCATATATTAGGATTGTTATCGGCAATTTTATTAAGACTCTCGATATCGTCAAAAGGTGCTCGGGCAAAGCCGCTCACCAAAGGCTCAAATCCAGCCTGTACCCGGCGACTACCAGAGGCGCTTAGGGTGGCCAGGGTGCGGCCGTGAAAAGCATTATCCATCACCAATATGGTGGGTAATTTTAGACCTTTCTTGTTGCCGTAAAGACGAGCTATCTTAATTGCCGCTTCGTTTGCCTCAGCCCCTGAGTTACCAAAAAACACCTTGCTCATGCCGGACACAGCACATAGGCTTTCCGCTAACTCTTCTTGATTTGGAATAGCGAAAAAGTTTGAACAATGAGTTAGTACGCTGGCTTGTTCCGCAACTGCTTTCGCAACAGCTGGATCTGAATGGCCGAGCCCACAAACAGCAATGCCAGAAAGAGCATCGAGGTATTTTTTACCCTTTTCGTCCCATAGCCAAACGCCCTCACCTTTAATAAGGGTCGCCGCTCTGGCGCCGTATGTGTTCATTAATGCGGGCGTTGCCATAAAATACTTTAACCTTTCTTCTTTATTATCGGAATAAAAAAAGGCAGCTGTGCTGCCCCTTTACCCTTGGTAGTAAATGATAGCTTGCTTTGTTCAGGCTGGCAACACTCACACAGGTCTGCGCTATGGGGTGTCTGGCTACCAAAATGCCTTATATAGGACTAACTATTATTTACTTAAAGCGTGAAATGTAAAATAAATAGCGTCAACAGTGTTACCGAGGATTGAAAAGGTTTAAAATAGTCTACCGGTAGGTAATCACTCATATAGGCAAGACTCAATGGACATAATGGAAACTATCCGCGACCAAGTAGAAACTAACTCAGTACTTCTTTACATGAAAGGCTCTCCGAATCAGCCTCAGTGTGGGTTTTCTGCTCGAACAGTACAGGCCCTGATGTCGTGCGGCCATCGTTTCGCTTATGTAGATATTCTATCTAATCCAGAGATACGCACCAATTTGCCACTCTACGGTAATTGGCCTACCTTTCCGCAGTTATGGGTTGCTGGAGAATTGATCGGTGGCTGTGACATCGTCACGGAGATGCAGGAAAAAGGTGAGTTGAAGCTAGTTATTGACGAAGCTGTGGGTGATGAGAAAAGCACTCAAGACTAATACTTGCAGGCGCTTCTGACTGTCAGTTTTTTAGGGCATTTCTAAGAGGCATACCATCTATACTGTAAATAAGGGTGGCGTCTAGGTTAAGTGTTAGTGGTTTACGAAAAGTTCCACTATAAGGTTTAACTAGGATTATGACGGCTCTTCCAAGGGCGTCTGATATCCTCGCGTATAACCGCGAACTCGCCGATTTCACGATCCTCTAAATAATGATCTAGGGTGGCCTCGACCATCGGGAATGCAAGTTCATCCCAGGGAATGTCTGCAGCATCAAATAATGCCACCTCAGAGGACTCAGAGGTGGGTCCAAATGTTGGCTTTTCGAGCTCCGCGCGATAAAAGATATAAACTTGATGAATCTGAGGGATATCAAAAATAGCATAAAGTTTAGGGTTAATGACGTTAGCTAAGGATTCCTCGAAGCATTCTCGTATGGCCCCTTCAAGGGTGGACTCACCATTTTCTAGAAACCCAGCAGGGAGTGTCCAGTAGCCTATCCTAGGTTCAATAGACCGTTTGCACAGGAGAATTTTACCTTTATAGGTGGGTAAAATTCCGGCTATAACGCGAGGATTTTGATAGTGAATCTCATTGCAAGACCCACACACGTAGCGAGGTCTATTATCGCCTTCAGGTATTTTTTGGGTAACGGAGCTGCCGCAGCTGGAACAAAATTTCATTAAACTCTCAGAAATTAACGAGGACTGCGTATAATGCCCAAATGCTCACCTCTATTGCAAACAAGTTAGTTAAATTTCCATTAAAAAGATTGGAACCAAGTTCTAGTAAGGCCAAAACAACGGCGGCTGTTTTGGTTATTTTGCATGGTGATATTGATAATCCTCAGCTAGTCCTAACCCAAAGAGCATTGCACTTAAATAGCCACAGTGGGGAGGTCGCGTTCCCTGGGGGCATGTGGGACAAAGCAGATAGTAATCTTTTACAGACCGCGCTGCGTGAGGCCTATGAAGAAATCGGTCTAGATCCCGACTCAGTCGAGCCCGTGGCGACCTTGCCCACGGCATCGCCCAAACGTCGCGATGTCCACGTAACTCCTTATGTAGTGATTGCGAAGGGTAAATTGGCTCTCACACCGGAGCCCGATGAAATTGCAGCTATTTTTAATGCACCCTTAAAGTTATTTATGGATATTACCCAGTACCAGTATTTTGATATGAAAATTGATAACTCTGAGAGTGGGGCAGTAATACGTTTTCCATTTATAGAGTATAAGAGCTATAGAATTTGGGGTTTTACCTTAAAAGTGATTACCGATATGCTTAATGACACTCTAGAGGCTGGCATTGATCTAGATTACCCTACCTTTAAAAAAGTAGATGAATTGCGAAAGAGAGGAAAATAATGATTTACCGTATTGGTGATGACGCCCCAGAGATCCACGAATCAGTATTTGTTGCCGAAAGTGCTGACGTCATGGGTAAGGTTATTCTGAAAGAACAGTCCAGCGTTTGGTTTAATGCTGTCATTAGGGGTGACTGCGATACTATCGAAGTGGGCAAGCGCAGTAATATCCAAGATGGTGCAGTATTGCATGCTGATCCAGGTCAGCCATTGCGAATTGGAGAAGATGTCACTGTCGGTCACCAAGCTATGATTCATTGCAAATCGATAGGGGATCGAACATTAATTGGCATTCAGGCTGTTATTCTTGATGGCGCAGTCGTGGGTAGTGACTGTTTAATAGCAGCAAATGCGCTAGTCAAGGCAGGTGCCGTTATTCCCGATGGCTCTATGGTGGTTGGGTCGCCCGGCAAAATAATTCGCCAAACTGAGGAGAATGTGCGGGCAATGATGGTTGCTGGAGCGCAAGTATATGTGCAAAAAGCTAGACATATGCATACTGACTTAATCAAGGTTAAGCGCTGATGATAGAGTCGGCTATTGCATCACCCTGCACATCTATTTGCACCCTTAACGAAGACGATGTCTGTGTGGGTTGCTTTAGAACAAGCGCAGAGATTCGTGGTTGGAGCTATCTAGGCAGTGAACAAAAGATAAATGTCCTGCTGTTGTGCAATGAGCGTAGCCGCAAAGTAAAACTGGTTTAGTCCTCAGGTTCTTTTTTAATACGCATGCGAGTAACGCAGACCTTTTTGACCATAGTGCCATTAATTTTTTCGGTCTCAAATCGATAATCTTCGACTAAAAAACTAACATTGCCATCAGGAATGCTTTGTAATTGCTCCAAGGCTACTCCATTCAAGGTTTTTGGCCCATCGATGGGCAGAGTCCAACCGGTGGCTTTGTTGATCTCTCGAATAGTTGCGGCACCATCTATTTCATAACTTCCATCACTTCTCGCAATCACGTCTTTCACCTCATCAGCGGTATTCGTGGTGAAGTCCCCAACAATTTCCTCAAGAATATCTTCGAGGGTTACCAGGCCTTGCATTTCGCCATATTCGTCAACGACGACAGCAAATCGATTCTTGGTTTGTCTGAAGTTAAGTAACTGCTTGGTTAGGGTCGTGCTCTCGGGAATAAAGTAGGCTTCCTCGGCAAAGCGTTTGATGGCGTTATGGGTTACTTTTTTTGATCGCAAAAGGTGATAAGCCTTTCGGCCATGGAAAATACCAATTATATTGTTAATATCCCCCTCATAGATTGGTTGGCGCGTGTACTCTGAATCAAGGATAGAGTTCATCAGATCATCTATATTCTCTTCTAGGTCTAAACCTTTGACTTCGTTCCGAGGGATCATTATGTCTTCGACAGTAGTATTTTCAAGGTCCAGAATTCCCCTTAACATTCCTTGATGGGTGTCTGATAGTTTGTGGCCTGAGATATCGACTAATGACTTGAGTTCCTCTGTGTCCAGGCCGTCATCACGATCCTTATTTGGATCGAAGCCTAAAAGTGACACCATGCCATTCGTTAGCGTATTTACCATCCAGACTAGGGGAGAGAATAACTGTAGGAGGGGCTTGAGAATATGACTGGCTTTAAAAGCAAACCATTCAGGGTTTTGGGCAGCAATTGTTTTTGGAGTGACCTCGGAGAAAACCAGCACTAAGATGGTCAAAGATGCTGTTGCCACCCATGGGGCGGCCTCTTTGCCAACGTAAATAATAGCTAACATGTTGGCGATGATCGCAGCGAGGATATTGACCGAGTTATTGCCTATTAATATCAGGCCAATCAGCTTATCTGGCTTAGCGAGTAATTTTGCCGCCCTACGTGCACCGGCGCTTTTTTTTCTTTGGTGCCTAAGCCTGTAGCGATTTAGAGACATCATTCCGGTTTCTGATCCGGAGAAAAAAGCCGATATAAGCAGCAAGATTACAAGAGCCGCCCACAAGACTAGGGGGTTTGAACCGTCCAAGTATTGGCATCCATTAACATTAGGGTCGGTTATGTTGAATTAATTTTATGGTTTTGGCAACTGGCTTTTCATCTAGATTAGCGATCTGCCTTAAACGAGTACGAACTCTAATACAATTTTACTGCCTATGTAGCCCATTAAAATTGCAATAAACCCAACCAAACTCCAGCTGATCGCTTTGTTTCCTCGCCAGCCTCGATTGTGGCGGCCCCATAGCAGAGCAGCGTATACACTCCAGGCTATCAAGCTCAAGGTAACTTTATGAAGGAGCTTTTGATCAAATAGATCTTCGTAGTATAGGAATCCACTAATCAGAGACAGGCTTAGAAAAATTTCTCCCGCCCAAATAAGTTCGAATAAGAATGTTTCCATGCTTTGCAGGGGAGGAAATGTTCGCATGAGAAAATTCTGATGTTTGTGCTTGAGTTGCCAGTTTTGATAGCCCGTGAGCAAGGCTTGTAGTGCTGCGATTGCCAGTAGGCTATAGGCTAATATAGATATTAATATGTGACCCTGGATATAGGGTGACATGAAGGCGGCTGTTTTAGTGCTTGGGATAGTCAGGGCAGCAGTTAGGCTGATAGCAGAAATCGGGAATAGCACCAAATACATAGTGTGAAGCGGTTTTTTCTGCCCACTCACAAAAGCCAAGAGATTAATAACAAAGGCAATAAAGGCGACAGTTTTCAATAAACTTAAATCTAGACCATTGGCTGAAAACAGCAGGCGTGTGGTGGACAGGCCATGTAACGCTAAGGCTATGGTTGCCAATATTTTCAGCAGAGGCAGATTAAAATCCGACCCTTTAATCAGTTGCCTTAGGAGGTAGATGAATCCTCCTAAATAAATAACTGCTGCGGTAAAGCCACTGAGGGACGTAAGCATGGTTAGAAATCGCAAAAAATATAGTTAGAGTGTGGCATATTCCGCTTACGGGGTGAAGTGCAGCAACTAAATATTGCTATAATATATGCCTGTGAAGAATCAGTAAGGAAAACTTGTATGGCTATGTTTGAAAATTTGAGTGATCGTCTTACCCAGAGTCTCAAAAAAATATCGGGTAAAGGTAGTCTAAGTGAAAAAAACATACAAGAAACATTGCGCGAAGTGCGAATGGCTCTTCTTGAGGCAGATGTCGCTCTGCCGGTAGTTAAAGCTTTTGTGGGGCAAGTAAAAGATAGGGCTCTAGGGCAAGAAGTTAATAGTAGCCTTAACCCTGGGCAGCAATTTCTAAAAATTGTGCAAAATGAACTTGAAAATGTCATGGGGGAGAGTAATGAGTCCCTTGATTTAGCCGTTCAACCACCTGCTGTGATCCTAATGGCTGGATTACAGGGTGCGGGTAAAACAACATCGGTAGCTAAATTATCTCGCTATTTACGAGAGCGAGAAAAAAAGAAGGTTATGGTGGTTTCGGCTGACATTTATCGTCCTGCGGCAATAGAACAGCTTAAAATGTTGGCGGCAGAGGTCAGTGCGGAGTTCTTTCCAAGCCAGCCAGATCAGAAACCTGTAGCTATTGTTAAGGCCGCTATCGCTGCGGCGAAAACTCAATTTATTGATGTGCTAATTGTTGATACCGCAGGTCGCTTACATATCGATGGCGAGATGATGTCAGAGATAAAAGAAATCCATGGTGTTGCTAAGCCTGTAGAAACTTTGTTTGTTATTGATGCCATGATTGGACAGGATGCGGTCAATACAGCACAGGCATTTAATCAGGCGCTGCCGCTTACCGGCATTATCTTAACGAAAGTTGATGGTGATGCACGGGGTGGTGCGGCGCTGTCAGTAAGGCATGTTACGGGTAAGCCGATTAAGTTTCTTGGGGTCGGAGAGAAAACAGATGCTTTAGAGCCTTTCCATCCAGAGCGTATTGCCTCTCGAATACTAGGTATGGGTGATGTACTTTCATTAATAGAGGATGTTGAGCGGAAAGTTGACAAGAAAAAAGCTGAGAAACTTGCCCAAAAAGTGGTTAAGGGTAAGCGGTTTGATTTAGAAGATTTGCGAGATCAATTGCAACAAATGAAAAATATGGGTGGTATGGCGGGGCTGATGGACAAGCTGCCGGGCATGGGGAATATGGCGCAAATGGCGCAGCAGGCCAATGCATCTAATCAGTTTGAGCGCATGGAATGTATTATTAACTCAATGACTCCAAAAGAGCGGAGTAACCCGGATATACTTAATGGCTCTCGGAAGAGGCGTATAACCATGGGTTCGGGGACTAGTATTCAAGACCTTAATCGACTTCTCAAGCAACATAAGCAAATGGGTAAGATGATGAAGAAAATGAAAGGTAAGGGCATGCAAAATATGATGCGTGGTATGAGCGGAATGATGGGATCAGGAGAAGGAAATCCACCAGGCGGTTTCCCTAGATTTTAATTGATCTCTACGAGTGTTATTAGGCCTAAGTGTCTAGACAACTAAAGCTAAATTTTTACCTAAAATTAGTTTCATTTTAAACTCTTTTGACGTACCATACCGCGCCTTTCAAGAGAGTCCTTAAGTTAAAAGATTCTCTAGTAAAAGCATCGAGATTGGCGATAGTGCTGCTCGAACACAGGATTTTAGTAAATGGTTACAATTAGATTGGCTCGTGGTGGCGCAAAAAAACGCCCCTTCTATCATATTACGGTTTCAGACTCACGAAATGCCCGTGATGCGCGTTACATTGAGCGTATTGGCTTTTTCAACCCAATTGCCCGTGGTGCAGAGGAGCGTTTACGCGTTGATCTGGAGCGCGCTAGTTACTGGCAGGGTCAAGGTGCTCAGGTTAGTGATCGCGTATCAGCGCTTCTTAAAGAGGCCGCTAAACAAGCAGCCTAATAAGTGCAGGTGTGTCTATGACTAGCAGCGAACAGGTCTCAGAAATGCTAGTTGTTGGTCGTATAACATCAGTATTTGGTGTTCGAGGGTGGGTGAAAGTATTCTCATACACTGACCAAGTCGAAGGCTTATTAGATTATCAGCCTTGGTGGATTGATACTGATCAGGGTTTGCTGAAGTTAATTGTAGATGATTGGAAGCGTCACGCTGACGGTATTGTTGTTCATTTAAAAGATGTTGATGACCGCGATGTAGCTAAAACATGGTGCAATCACGACATCTTAATAGAGCAACAACTTCTGCCTAGCTTAGACAGCACAGAGTTTTATTGGCATCAGTTAGTCGGTCTATCCGTTGTCAGCTACTTTGAAAATCAGCAATACAGCCTTGGGGTAGTTAAGTCTCTTATGGAGACTGGCGCCAATGACGTGTTACTGGTGAAAGGGAACAGCGGCGCTATTGATCGCGAAGAACGAGCCATTCCCTATACCAAGCAGTTTGTGAGGGACGTGGACTTAGAGGCTAAAAGGATCGATGTGATCTGGGATCCGCAGTTTTAAGTCTGTACCTTTAACAGAGGTAAGATTAATGAAAATTGCATTCATTACCCTGTTTCCAGAAATGTTTGAAGCGGTCACTGCTTATGGAATAAGTGGCCGTGCCGTAAAAAACGGGTTAGTAGAGGTGGCTAGTTTTAACCCGAGAGATTTTACTGAGGATCGACATCAAACTGTAGATGATCGACCTTACGGGGGTGGGCCAGGCATGGTAATGCTGGTTGAGCCTCTACGAAGAGCCATTGCGGAAGCTAAGCAGTGGATGGATGGGCAGGCTTTGGTGGTTTATTTGTCACCTCAAGGCAAGGTTTTAGATCAACAGGCGATTAACCAATTTGCTGAGATGCGAAATTTGATTTTAATCGCTGGTCGGTATGAAGGTATCGATGAGCGTTTAGTTGAGCTTGAGATTGATGAGGAATGGTCTATTGGAGACTATGTTCTCAGTGGTGGAGAGTTGCCAGCAATGGTTTTGTTGGATGCTCTGATACGAAAAATTCCTGGAGCGCTCGGCCATGAGGATTCGGCAGAGCAAGATTCCTTTGCCCAAGGGTTGTTAGATTGCCCACATTTCACCCGACCTGAGTTTTATGAGGGGGAAAGGGTCCCAGAGGTTTTACTCTCAGGTGATCATGAAAGAATTAGACGTTGGAGGCTGCAGCAATCTTTATTGCGGACTCAACAAAGAAGACCCGAATTACTGGATCGCCTGGAGCTTACTAAAGAGCAACAGGCATTACTCAAGGAAGTGAGTGCTGCGCTGGCAGATGATGGCAACGGATAATGTTCATCCTCTCTGTACAGAGCTCTAAATCAGGTGGTTTTCCACCAACCAATGAAAATTGAGGAGCAAGAAATGACTAATAAAACATCTATTATCGCTGCGATTGAGAAGGAGCAGATGGGTAAAGAAATCCCTGACTTTAGCCCCGGTGACACCGTTGTTGTTCAGGTAAAGGTAAAAGAGGGCACGCGCGAACGTCTTCAGGCATTTGAGGGTGTGGTTCTGGCAAAGCGTAATCGCCAGCTTAATTCAGCCTTCACTGTGCGTAAAATCTCTAATGGCATTGGTGTGGAGCGTACTTTCCAGACCTATAGCCCATTGGTTGACAGTATTGAAGTTAAGCGCCGAGGAGCGGTTCGTAGAGCCAAGCTATACTACTTGCGTGAGCGTTCAGGTCGATCAGCACGCATCAAGGAAAAATTAGGTTAATCCCTGATTATTTTCCAACGAGAAAGGCGACTGATAAGGTCGCCTTTTTTGTGCGCGAATATTCAAGGAAAATATAAATCGGCTCTCTGCTTATTGTTCAAAGAATCCTATGCCTGATGGCTCTTAGTGCTAAGGGTATTGTTAACATGCCGAGCACAATTCCTTTTACTCAAGGGCTGTTAAAGCATAGACTTAGGCAAGATGGAGTGCGATTAGGTCAACGTAACTTCCTGACGTTCACTTTGACCCTACTTTCGATAAAAAAATATGCGTAAAAAACCAAATAATCCTGATCCCTTTGCGATGAGAGAGGCTGATAAATATGAAAAGCCTATTCCGAGTAGAGAATTTATAATTGATTACTTAAGTGAAAGTGTTGGTCCTCTTACCCACAAAGAAATTTGTGTGGCTCTGAATCTTGAAGATGAAGAGCAAATTGAGGCACTGCGTCGGCGTTTAAGAGCTATGGAGCGCGACGGTCAAGTGGCCAGAAATCGGCGTGATGGTTACGGGACCTTAGATAAGCTTAATTTAGTGAAAGGCAGAGTTATTGGACATCCAGAGGGATATGGTTTTGTTAAGCCCGCCCAAGGCGGTGGCGAAGATATTTATCTTTCTAGCACACAGATGCGCCGTGTATTTGATGGGGATATCGTACTCGTACGAATCGCCGGCTGGGATCGACGTGGACGGCCTGATGGAAGTTTAGTCGATGTAGTAGAGAGAAATACTCTTCAGCTAGTGGGCCGGTATTTTAGTGAAAGTGGAATTCATTTCGTGCGCGCTGATAATCCCCGAGTAAGCCAAGACATAATGGTGCCATTGGATAAGCTTAATGGCGCTAAACCCGGTCAGATTGTGGTTGTAGATATTATCGAGCCACCATCTCGTAAAAACCTCCCTGTAGGGTCGATTAATGAGGTTCTCGGTGAGCACCTTGATCCAGGCCTTGAAGTGGAGATGTCAATTCGTAATTACGGTATACCGTATCAATGGAATGATGAAGTTGCTGCCCAAACAGCTAAAATCCCTGAACGTGTAACTGACATCAAGGCTAGGGTCGATTTAAGAGCTACCCCACTAATAACAATTGACGGGGAAGACGCTAGAGATTTTGATGATGCTGTGTTTTGTGAACCACAGTCTGGAGGCGGTTGGCGATTAATCGTAGCTATTGCTGATGTTTCCCATTACGTGTCTGTTGGCTCGGCTCTTGATATCGAGGCGTCTGAACGCGGTAATTCAGTGTATTTCCCAAATCATGTGGTACCGATGCTGCCTGAGAAGTTATCCAATGGTTTATGTTCGCTTAATCCAGCGGAAGATCGTCTGTGCATGGTGTGTGAGATGAAAATTAATGCCCAAGGCGATATTACTGGATACCAGTTTTCTGAAGCTGTAATGCATTCGCATGCAAGGATGACCTATACACAGGTTGCACAGCTTATTGCCGAACAAGGCAATAGCGACGATTCTGGTATTAGGAAACAATTTTCGGCTATTACCCCGCAGGTCGATGCCTTGCATGATTTGTATCAAATCCTACACAAACGCAGAGCGAAGCGCGGTGCAATAGATTTTGATTCACAAGAAACTCGAATTCTGTTTGATGGACAACGAAAAATTAGTCAAATTATCCCAGTTGATCGCACTGCGGCCCATCGTTTAATTGAAGAATGCATGCTTTGCGCCAATGTGTGTTCGGCAAAATTTCTTGAAAAAGTCGATATCCCAGCCCTGTACAGAGTACATGAAGGACCCAGTGAAGATCGTCTAAAGTCAGTACGAGACTTCTTAGCTGAATTGGGTATTGGCTTGGGGGGCGGACAGGATCCGCAACCTGAAGATTATCAACGTGTACTTCGCTCGGCAAAAGGTCGTGATGATGCATCGGTTATTCAGTCGGTATTGCTACGGTCAATGAGTCAGGCTGTGTATCAGCCCGACAATTTAGGTCACTTTGGTTTAGCGTTTGAGGCCTATACTCACTTCACTTCGCCGATTAGGCGCTATGCTGATTTATTAGTACATCGTGCTATTCGTTATTTAATCCGTAGTGCAAAAAAACGACCTAATGTTTATCGGGCCGAGGGTGCTAAGCCTCTTGATCAAGCGACCATTTACCCTTACACCACAGAGCGGTTAGACCAAGTGGGAGAGCATTTGTCGGTTACTGAACGTCGCGCCGATGAAGCTACTAGAGACGTGGTTAATTGGCTGAAGTGCGAATATCTAATGGAGCGAGTGGGCGAACGATACACTGGAGTTGTTAGTGCTGTAACCGGGTTTGGCTTGTTCGTGATGTTAGATGATCTTTACGTTGAGGGGTTAATCCATGTGACAGGATTACCCAAAGATTATTACCATCATGAGGCGGCGCATCATCGGATGGTGGGCGAGCGAACAGGGCGGATATTTCGCTTAGGACAAAAGCTTAGTGTTCGATTGGTTCGGGTGAATCTAGAAGAGAGAAAGATTGATTTTGAATTAGATGATGCTGCAAGCGAGGGTTCTCAATTTTCAGGAAAAAGCAAAAACACGAAAAAGCCAAAAGTCTCTGCAAAGACTGATCAGCTGGCGGCTGAACATAAAAAGAAGAAAAAAGGACGAAGCAAGTCGGCACAAGGAAAGTCATCTAATGATAAAGGAAGTCCTGGTGCATCTAAGAGACGTAAGTTTGGTGCGAAAAAACAGGTTAAAAATAAAGGGCCTAAAAACAGCTGATTATTTCTTTTGTTTGTTCCGTGATTTTAAATACTGTGGGAGCAAGCGGCTGAGTACCTCGGCAAGGTAATCTAGGAATATTGTACCCATGTCATTTTGGTAAAAATGCGGATCACTGTTACCAAGCGCTAAAACACCTAACTTACTATCTTGGCCCAAAACGACTGTGGCCGCAGAGCCTAAGAAATTTTTATGGTCACCGAATAGAAAGTTCATTTCAGAGGCCCCCAATTGACCGCAGACCGCGCCAGATGTGGACAATATCGAAGCAATAACCTTATGGGCTTTATCCGGACTTGAGATTTGAGCCATACTCTTAGGTAGATTCACTTCATCGCCAAAAAGAGTCAAACTATAAGCTTCAACACCATAATCTGAGCCTAGACTCTCATATAAAGACTCTATTAATGCACCAAGATTATTGGCTTCGAGCAGGCCAGATATTAAGTGATTGGTCTTTTCAAACATCATCTCATTTTCTTGAGCCGTGCTATATAGACTGTCGAGTTGCTCTTTCATTTCGCTGTTGCGACTGCGCAAGACAGCTAGCTGTCTCTCAATGAGAGATACTGCACCCTCAGTGTTATGCGGCACGATCATAGTCTCAAGGATATCTGGATTTTCATCAAAGAAAGAGGGATTATCTCGAAGGTAACCGCGTACCTGCTTAACACTTATGTCGGTTGGTTTTTCGGTACTCATATTTTAATTCGTCCTTCATAGGTAGTGACCGCTGGCCCTGCCATGATAAGGGGCTGGCCCTCTCCTGGCCAGTTTATATGAAGCTCGCCACCGGTTAACTCAACGCGCACCGGAGAATCCACTAATCCTTGCTGAATTGCAGCGACACCGGCTGCGCAGGCTCCTGTGCCACAGGCTTGAGTCTCACCAACACCACGTTCATAAACACGAAGCTTTAAATGTTGACGATTTATGACCTGGGCAAACCCCACATTGACTTGCTTTGGAAACTGGCTATGGCTTTGTAGTTCTTGGCCTATCACACTAACTGGCGCACTATCGAGATTGTCTACAAAAATAACCGCATGAGGATTACCCATGGAAATTGCGGCAATATCGAATTGCTGGCTATTAATATTAATGGCATAGGCGTTCGAGCGCGTGGTCTCAATGAAGGGGACATCACTTGGCTCTAAACCCGGTATACCCATGTCAACTGAAATCGATTTGTCTTTAGTGATGGTCAGCAAGATAACGCGATTCATGGTTTTGACTCGCACGGTTTCTTTGCCTGATAAACGGCGGTCCCTAATAAAGCGTGCCAAACATCGCGCACCATTGCCGCACTGTTCAGCTTCTCCGCCATCGTTATTAAATATTTTGTAGTCGAAGTCTAGGGTTTTATCTGAAGGTGGCTCGACAATAAGCACCTGATCACAGCCGATACCTAAATGCCTGTCTGAAAGACGTCTGGCCATCGCTCCTGTGACGTGTACATTTTGGGTGACAGCATCAATAACAACGAAGTCATTGCCGAGGCCGTGCATCTTCGTGAATTTCATGAGCATAATATTTTTTCTCAACAAATCGACGATCAACTGACCGGCAAAAGTTGCTCTCCTCTAACCAAGTCTCTCAGCGTTTCTCGCTGACGAATAAGATGAACCTGTTCACCGGCAACCATAATTTCTGCTACCCGAGGACGACTATTATAGTTAGAACTCATCACAAAACCGTAGGATCCGGCAGAAAAAAGACAGAGGTAGTCACCTTCACTAATCGATAATGTGCGATCTTTACCTAAAAAATCACCGCTTTCACAGACGGGACCTACTACATCATAAACCTTTTCTTCACTATCAGAATGAGTTGAAATTGGTTGGATATCCATCCAAGCTTGATATAAAGATGGACGCAGCATATCGTTCATCGCGGCATTAACAATAGCGAAATTTTTGTGGTCATTGGACTTAAGGTATTGCACGCGGGTAAGGAGCACCCCGGCATTTGCCGTTATTGAACGACCCGGCTCCAAAATGAGTGTTTCATTGCGTTGCGCCAAAAGTGGAAGCAATTCGGCCATATAGTCACCCACTGACAGAGTTTGCTCATTCTGATAACGCACACCAAGACCACCACCAATATCTATGTGCGCGAGAGGTATGTCTCGCTCAGTTAGCTGATCAACAAGAATTAACAGCCGTGCCATGGCATCGAGAAATGGCTTCACTTCCGTTAGTTGAGATCCTATATGGCAGTCGACGCCGATTAGGTCGATGTTGTCCATCTGAGCCGCACGTTCATAGACGCCCAAGGCTTGATCTATATCGATACCAAATTTATCTTCTTTTAACCCAGTTGAGATATAGGGGTGCGTTTTGGCATCCACATCTGGATTAACCCGAATCGAAACAGGCGCATTAACTGATAGGCTTGCGGCTGTGGCATTGAGAAGCACCAGTTCCGACTCTGACTCAACATTAAAACAGTGAATACCAGCTTCTAGCGCTCGACTCATTTCGTCAGCCGTTTTCGCAAGGCCAGAAAATACGACTTTGCTTGGGTCCCCACCAGCCATCAATACACGCTCTAGCTCGCCGATTGACACTATATCAAAACCAGCACCCAAGGCCGCCAGGGTTTGCAGTACGGCAATATTTGAGTTCGATTTTACTGCGTAGCAAACCAAATGAGGGTAATCGCCCAGTGCTGCAACGTAGGCACTGTAATTAAGCTCAATCGCTCTTTTGCTATACACATAGCAAGGCGTACCAAACTGATCGGCAATGTCATTGAGAGCGATATTTTCCATAAAAAGATCGCCGTTATTGCGGCTAATAGTACTATGCATAGTGACTCAGGATTTTGTTTGTGGGACGTCTGATGTGTGTGTTTCCGATGAATCTTCAGGAAGATACAAGTCACCAGTGTTTCCACATCCACCAAGAGCTAACAGCATTAGCGTAAAAAATAGATGTGCAGTGCGCGTGTAGTTCATTAAAAGCCCCTGTTAAAGCGGTTCAGTATAACGGCACTGGCGGATTACACCCAAACAATTATACTGGCGATCTAACTTTTAGAAAAAAACCAGCCTGGGTTAACCGTAATGAACGAAGCAGAATTTAATCAAATAGTTGATGAACTAATGTTTGGAATTGAAGAGACTATCGACGATAGTGGCGTTGATATTGATTATGAAAATAGCGGTGGAATGCTCACGCTAACCTGTGACCTGAATGGATCTCAAATTATCTTATCAAGACAGCCTTCAATGGCTGAAATATGGCTAGCGGCCAAGTCTGGCGGATTCCACTTTAAGTTAAAAGAAGATGATGGTGAAACAAGGTGGAGCAATACTGTCAGTGGTGAACTGCTTTCAGCCATGCTCACTGAAGCCTGTCAGCTGCAATCATCTGAATCTATCCGCTTTAGTTTCTAACTAGCGGTTCGCTACTTTTTTGAGTGCTCGCTGGGCCGCAGCTTTGACTTGCTGCGGGGCTGTGCCTCCAATATGATCGCGCGCGGCAACTGATCCCTCCAGAGTGAGCACTGCGAAAACATCGTCTTTAATGAGTTTTGAGAAGGCGCTTAACTCGCCAATCGTCATATCCGATAAATCTTTATTTTCGGCAATGCCATAGGCGACAGACTTACCCACAATTTCGTGAGCATCACGAAAAGCAATACCTTTGCCCACGAGATAATCAGCCAGATCAGTTGCGGTGGAGAATCCGCGTTTTGCGGCTTCATACATGGCTGCTTTATTGGCTTGAATGGCAGGTACCATATCAGCAAATGCACGCAGGCAGTCCCGAACAGTGTCCACGGTATCGAACAAAGGTTCTTTATCTTCTTGGTTATCTTTATTGTAGGCTAAAGGCTGCGACTTCATGAGCGTTAGCAGTGCTATCAGATGTCCGTTTACTCTGCCGGTTTTGCCGCGCACCAATTCAGGGACATCGGGGTTTTTCTTCTGCGGCATAATTGATGAGCCGGTGCAAAAACGATCGGGCAGTTCAATAAATTGAAACTGTGCAGAGGTCCAGAGAATAAGTTCCTCTGACATGCGCGACATATGGGTTAGCAGTATGCTGGCGAAAGCACAGAATTCGATGGCAAAGTCGCGGTCACTGACGGAGTCGAGTGAGTTTTCGGTGGCCTTATCAAAAGCTAGCTGTGCTGCAGTGTATTCCCTGTCAATGGGGTAACTGGTGCCGGCTAGCGCAGCGGCACCCAGCGGGCATTGATTGAGTCGTTTTCGGCAATCCTGCAGACGACCGAAATCGCGCTCCAGCATTTCGTTCCAGGCTAATAGGTGATGGCCAAAGGTAACAGGTTGAGCGGTCTGTAAGTGAGTGAATCCCGGCATAATGGTATCACTTTCAGTTGAGGCAAGTTCAATCATGCCCTTTTGCAACGCACTTAAAAGAGCATTAATTCCGTCAATTTCATCTCTTAGCCAAAGGCGTATGTCGGTGGCTACCTGATCATTTCTAGATCGGCCGGTGTGGAGTTTCTTTCCAACACTGCCGATTCTCTCGGTCAATGCGGCCTCAATATTCATGTGCACATCTTCAAGAGCAATCGACCAGTCAAAGTTACCACTTTCAATATCTCTGGCTATATCTCGCAGGCCAACGACTATTTCATTTGCCTCGGTGGGGCTTAGCACGCCGACCTCGGCTAGCATCGACGCATGAGCAATTGAACCCTGAATATCATGTTGATAAAGACGCTGATCGAAATTAACCGAAGCAGTAAAGCGTGCTACGAAATCATCCACAGGTTCATTAAATCGACCACCCCATGCTTGGTTGGTTTTTGCGTTATCAGGTTTATCTGCCAAACCCTTTATTGATTTACTCATGACCACTATTGCCTAGTTATAAACTGTAAGAGGACAATTATAGCCAAACATTAGGCTAATAAGTTAAAACTTGAAATTATCTGTACTAAAATCTACTTACTCAAGGATTATATGGATCCTTATAATCTAATTTCTATGGATCTCTGACAAAAGCGGATAAATCACCGATAATGGGAATTACTCGACTTATGTAGGCCATTTAAGTGACAGATATCCTTCGAATAGCTACGCGAAAAAGCCCATTGGCCCTATGGCAGGCAGAGTTTGTCAAAAGTGAATTACTGAGACATCATCCAGGCCTTCAGGTTGAATTAGTGCCAATGACGACGCGCGGAGATAAGTTGCTTGATACGCCGTTGGCCAAGGTTGGAGGAAAAGGTCTTTTCGTTAAAGAGTTGGAGAGCGCGATGCTAGATGGTCTTGCGGATATCGCCGTGCACTCAATGAAAGACGTACCTATGGAGTTGCCTCAAGGGCTTGGGTTAGAGGTCATCTGCAAGAGGGAGGATCCTTCCGACGCCTTCGTTTCCAACAGCTTCCATAGTTTGGCGCAGATGCCTAATAGTAGTGTTATTGGTACCTCTAGCCTGCGTCGCCAATGTCAGGTTCGTGCAGCATTTCCCCATCTCCAAGTGAGGGAGCTACGCGGCAATGTTAATACTAGGTTGGCTAAGTTAGACTCGGGAGAGTACGACGCAATTATTTTGGCTAGCGCGGGACTGATCCGTCTTAACATGGGCCATCGAATTACTCAAAAACTTTCCTCTGATACTTCTCTTCCTGCTGGAGGTCAAGGCGCAGTGGGTATTGAGTGCCGGAGTAATGACAGTAAAACTAAGCAATTGTTGGCTCCGCTAAACCATATTGATTCTGCGACCTGCGTATTGGCAGAGCGAGCCACTAACCGGTATCTACAGGGAGGTTGTCAGGTGCCGATAGCTTGTTTTGCTGAGCTTGAACAGGACTGCACAACCCTTACCATGAGAGGCTTAGTGGGGAGTGTTAATGGCAGTCATATTTTGACGGCGCAGGCTCAAGGACATAGAGACAACCCCGAAGAACTTGGCATCCAAGTTGCCAAAGATTTACTGTCTCAGGGAGCAGAAAAAATACTGGCTGAGGTCTATGAAAGTTAGCAGCTTGATGGATAAGTGCGTGCTAGTGGTTAGGCCTCTCCGACGGCAGGACGAATTCTTATTACTGCTTGACGAGGGTTCAGTAAGAGTCATCCATACTCCCATTATGACGATAGAGCCGATTCTTGAAAGCCAGCAGGTTAAGCAAAAAATACTAGCTTTCGATCAGTTTGATATAGCTATTTTCGTTAGTGTTAATGCTGCGGAGATAGGGATCAAATGGTTGGATCAGTATTGGCCAATGCTGCCGTTGGGTATGGAGTATTTTGCCATTGGCGGGCAAACTGCGCAGTTGGTTGCCGACTATACTCAAACCGTAAATTACCCGACAGACCAGATCACTAGTGAGGGGTTGCTGACTTCATCGAAACTAAAAAACTTAGAGAATAAGTCCGTGGTTATTTTTCGTGGCGGACGAGGGCGTGAAACACTAAAACAGGGTTTGATCTCTCGAGGTGCTACAGTAGAATATTGCGATCTATACCGAAGGATTGTAGATCAAAAGCAAGTCGATGTGACTCATCAGCAACTCACAGAAGTCGATTGTTTGGTTGTTCACAGTGCAGAGTTACTAGAGGCTATAGGGCCCATTAGTGAGATTAGATGTGATAACAATATTAACAATTTACCTGTCGTGGTGCCCAGTAACCGGGTAGCTGAGACAGCAAAAAGATTGGGTTACGGTCCTGTGATAGTGGCGGATAGCGCAATGCCAGAATCAATGTATGCTGCTTTGCAAAAAGTGTTTTAAACTAAGTCTATTACATTCAGAGTAGGGTGCGTCTCAAGGTGGGCCTTTATTAAGTTCGAGAGGGGTAGAGGGTGACAGAAACAACTAAGCAACCTAAGGCAGGTGATCAGCCTGTGCCTAAATCTAAAATTAAGGCAAACGATAAATCTGCAAAGACGCCCAAAACCGGTGCGGTTGCGGCTGTTAAAAAACCGGGGGATTTCCCGCTACTAAAATGGGCCTGCGTGATAGTGCTGCTGTCTATTCTGGCCGGTTCGGGATGGCTGGGATGGAGTGAGTGGCAGCAACAGCAATTACAACAGCGATCGTATGCCCGTCTGGGCATAGATTTTAATGATCACTTACAACAATCACAACGGCACTACACCGACAGCGATTCTCTTTTAGATGCTCAGTCGAACTATATTAAAACGCTGTCAAAGCAACTGAGTGATCTCCAACTGCAAGTTAATGGTCAGGGCGCACGCCTCACTGAGTTGGGTTCCACTACACGGAGCGACTGGTATTTGGCCGAAGCTGCATACCTCACTCGTCTAGCCAACCAACGGTTACAAACTGAACGTAGCACCAAAAATCCACTAGCCCTATTAACTCAGGTGGATGACTTGTTAAGTAATTTAGAGCAGTTAGATTTATTTTCCGTGCGCGCCGCTGTGGCTGAGGACATTATGGCACTTCGTTTAGCTGGCGTAATTGATATAGAGGGCGTTATCCTAGAAATTAATGCCCTAGCAAATCAGATTAACCGGCTTGATTTACTTAACTTAGCGATTTCAACAGAGACTTCAGACATTGAAGAAGAATTATTGGCTGTACACCCCAAGGAGATATCGACCGAACAAAATGTGCCGTTGATGTCTCGGTTTAATGATTTTATTGACGGCTTCAGTCGCCTAGTTAAGGTAACAGACAGAGATATTCCAATTCAGTCAATACTATCATCATCTGAAGAATCCATAGTGCGCAGTAACCTGCGCTTGCTGCTGCAACAGGCAGCTAATGCCGCGCTTCGAGAGGAACCGGTGGTATATGCCATTAGCCTAAAAAATGCGCAACAATGGATGGCGACGTATTTTCAACTTAACGCTGGATCAAAAGAATTACAGGAGCGTATCTCTAGGCTTAGCGCAGTCAATATTGTGCAGCAGTTACCTAGTGTTGATCGGTCGATGAATGCTCTTGAGGCTTTGATTATTACGAGGCAAGCCCGCCTGTTAGATGGCGTTGATGAGCAGCCAGTGATAAATGATGGGAATAGCCAGCCGTGAGAAGATTATTAGTGACTTTGGTCATGGCGTTGCTACTTGGTGCGGCGAGCATCTGGGTGATGCAAAGCGATAGCGGCTATATTTTATTGAGTTTCAACAATACCACTGTTGAAATGACCGTTTGGGTCGGCATCTTGCTTTACTTAACGGTGACGGTTTTAGGTGCTTGGTTGTTGTTACTATTTAAATGGCTTGGTGATGTTGGAGGTCTGCGGCATTGGTGGACACTTAGGCGAAGTAAACAGCATGGAAGTAAAACAGCTCAGGGATTAATTCTATTCGCTGACCATGACTGGAAGCAGGCCTCAATGATGCTTTTATCTGGCGCTGACGGGTCTTCCATGCCCGATGTGAACTTGCTGTTTGCTGCCCGTGCGGCTGCAGAAAATAATCAGATTAATCAGGCTCGCATGTTGTTAGAGCAACTTAAGGTGAGCCATCCCAAGGCTAAATTACTTGCCGATAAGGCTTTGGCTGAAATGCTTATTCTGGAAGAGCAGTTGGATGAGGCTATTCAGTTATTACAACCCATTGCAGCAAGTAAACCCGGGGATCGAGGTGTTCTTCGTTTACTTTCTGATACCTATTATTTAATGGGTGACTGGTCGTCTCTGCAAAAACTCCTGCATGATTTAAATTATTATAAAGCCATAAATCCATCCGACATGAAGGCTTTAGAGCAGGATGTATATGCTAATTTATTATCTGATTTCATTCCGAATCCTGAATTTACTCTTCAAGAGCAGAAGGATCAGGCGGGAGATCTTTGGGAACTTATACCCAGACGATTGCGTAACAATGCTGAACTAATCTGTGGTTATTTTGATGCTTTACAACAAGTTAATGACACCGATAGGGTGCAGTTACTTCTGGTCAAAACAATTAATAAGCGGTGGCACCCTGAGTTGGTTGAGAGGTTTGGGCAGCTAGAGACCTCTGCGCCAGAAAAACAGTTGCTTGCCGCTGAAAAATGGCTATCTGATCATCCTGAGGACGCCGTTTTATTGGTTGCTTTGGGACGTATTTGTTGCCAGTTGCGATTTTGGGGAAAGGCGCGAGATTATTTTTCGGTTGCCCTCCGGCTACAGCCAAGTGCCGATATCTACCTAAGATTGGCCGACGTCCATGCAGCAATGGGCGATCAGATCGAAAGCCACCATATGTACAAGCAAGGGTTGCGGGTTAGTTTGGGTGTCGAGGACAAGTAACCTCGACAGGTTTGTGGCGACGAGATTAGGTCGCGTCGCCACAAGATAGGCCTAAACTCAGTCAATAATTGGGAATCCTCGGTCACGCATCAATGGTTTTATATCGGCATCACGTCCGCGAAAAGCCCTATAGGCTTCGCCCGGATCAATAGCATTTCTCGGCGTAAAAAGATGCTTGACTAGACGTTCTGCGACGTCTTGATCGTAGAAGCCGTTGGGGGCTTCGGCAAAAGCTTCGGCGGCATCGGAAGTTAATACATCCGCCCACATATAGCCATAATAGCCAGATGAGTAACCTTCGCCCGAAAATACATGACCAAAATGCGGACTGCGGTGACGCATAACCAATTGCTTGGGCATGTTTAGCTCAGCCAGTGTTTTGCGTTCAAATATATCTGGGTCTATACCAGATGGGTCAGTAGTATGAAACTTTAAATCCATGATCGCGCTAGCTAGATATTCGGTGGTAGCGAACCCTTGATTAAAGGTCGCGGCCGCTTTAATTTTTTTCACTAACGCTTTTGGAATGGGCTCACCGGTTTGATGATGTACAAGATAGTTGTTGATAACTTCGTCTGTCATTAACCACCTCTCTAGCAACTGAGATTGAAACTCGGTGTAGTCGCGGACACCCCCATTTTGGCTGGGATACTCAACGCTCGAAGATAGCGAGTGAAGAGCGTGGCCAAATTCATGGAAAAAGGTGGTGGCATCATCCCAAGAAATTAAGACAGGTTGACCGGCCGGAGCCTTAACAAAATTAGAGTTATTAGAGCTGAGGACCGTTTTGTTACCCTCAAAGGTCGTGTGGCTGCGGTACGAGGTGGCCCAGGCACCAGAACGCTTTCCTTTGCGCGCGAAAGGATCTAAATACCATAGCCCAACATGTTCCCCGCTAATTTTATCGGTTACCTCCCACACTTTTACATCTGGATGAAATGTCGGAACACTATTTTCTGCTACTGCAGTGAAAGTGAAATTAAATAGCTCACTGGCAACAAAAAACATTGCTTGATTGAGTTTATCTAGTTGCAGGTACTGTTTAACTTCGTCTGAGTCCAGTTGATAACGGTCTTTCCGGACCTTTTCAGCATAGTAGCGATAATCCCATGGTTCTATTTTGATACCAGTATTTTCGGTGTCGGCAATGGCTTGCATGTCAGCGACTTCTTCAGATACTCGGGCAATTGCCGAAGGCCACACGGCTTCTAACAGTGCCATGGCGTTTTCAGGATTTTTGGCCATCCTATCTTCCAAGCGCCACTGCGCATAGCTGTCATAGCCCAGAAGCCCGACTCGTTCATGTCGCAAGTTTAAGATTTCTGCAATAACTTTATTGTTATCGTATTGGTCGCCATTGTCGCCCCGACTATAGTAGTTACTCCAGACTTTTTGGCGCAGTGAACGGTGCTCGGAAAAGGTTAAGAAAGGTGCCATCGATGATCGAGTGTTGGTAATGGCATACATGTTGGGCTTGCCTAACTCTTCCGCCGCTGCAGCCGCCGCTCTTATTAGCGAACTTGGTAGACCACCAAGCTGGAATTCACTAACAAAGACAACATAGTTTTCTTCATCAACAAGTACATTATTGCCAAATTGAGTATGAAGCTCAGCTAGACGTTGATTGATTTCTGTGTAGCGCTTTTTATCTTTTTCAGAAAGGGTTGCTCCATTGCGGGCGAAACCATTGTAAGTAAGCTTCACTAGACGCTGTTGGTCCGCTCTGAGAGTGCTTGATTCTAGGTTTTCGTAAACGGCTTTTACGCGGTTAAAAAGAGCCTGGTTTTGGCTAATCTTTGAAAAGAAGGCGCTCATTATGGGTGCCATTTCCTGCTGAATATTTCGAAATTCAGGGGAAGATAAGTTTGATGACCATATTCCATAGTAGGTAAACACCCTATCGAGGACTTTACCTGTGCGCTCAAGAGCGACTATCGTGTTATCGAAATTTGGGTTAGTTGATTGATTAGCAATATTTTCTATTTCGATTAGATTTATTGCCATTGCTTGATTTAAAGCTGGCTTTAAGTCTTCTAGCGTCATTTCATCAAAGTTGGGGACACCATTGTAGGTGCCAGTCCAAACCTTTGTTAACGAGTTGTCTGAATCTTGAGGGGCTCCTTCAAGATCTAGGTAAGGGTTCTCGGTGCAGCCAACAAAGGACAAAATACTGGTCAACAGTATGATTCTAGTAGTTGATTGAATTTTAAAATTTAACATGATTCCATTCTCGGCTGTTTAGTTAAGTTATCGATATACGTGCAGTAATCTACACTAAGTGAGAGGGTTCTTTAAACTACCCTAATTGGTTAGAGGCGTTTCTTTTTTAGATCGCGAATTAAGAATCTTGCAGGATGCATAGCTTGAATAAGATCTCTCTCCAAAGAGGGGATTTGTTGGCTTATCTGAGTGGCTAGAAGCTCTGCGGTATAGGGGGCATAGCTAAGCCCTCGAGATCCCATCCCGCAGTTAATATATAAGTTAGGTAAGTAATCACCCATCATCATTGAATCTGCACGTGCATCCCGGCGCAAAAACCCAAAGTCTTTAAGCATTGATGAAAAGTTAGGCACTGGCCCAACGATGGGTAAGTAATCTTTAGTGGTACAGCGAAAATTTGCTCTACCATCCATCTTAGTAGCATCAAGGTTTTCTAAGGCATCACCAAGACCTGAGTCTGTGTGCCCCATTTGCGCTATATTCATCTCATGATCTTGCACACGTAACTCAGTTGAAAAAAGACCTTTATTATAAGTCGCACCACAACTGTGATAGTTATCATGAGCGGGAGTGATATAACCATCACCACAGACTATGGTTTTTAGTGACTTGGTTCTAGTCCCCACAGGCAACTTGCTAATTTGGCCTCTTAGTTGGGTAACGGGTAAGAAATTAGTTTGCTCAAACTTTTCGCAACCATAGGCAGTCGCAACCACAAGGATATCAGTGCTATAAACTAGATTTTCTGAAGTATCAAAAAGATGCCATCGACTGTCTGACTGTTGATGATTGAAATGATCAATATTCGCATGTATCAAAGGTATTCCGTGCTCTTTCAGCAGTTGCTGACAAATTATTGACGGTGGCAACCAGCCTAGTAGAGGGAAAAATAGACCTATTGAAGATGCTAAAGAAAGGCCACTGCGATCGCAGAGTTCGTCATTTTCTATAAGTTGAACAAAATCTCCACAACCTGAAAAGCGCTGACTAATCTGGATAAAATCTTCAGCAATTTTGGCGTTTCCAGGCAAAGAGATAACCCCACACTGATTTCCCAGGCCGCCCTCCCAAAACGGTGCATAGTAGCGGCTGGAAAACAGTAAAGCCTGAAGATTAATGCGCGGTAGTACATCATCTCTCGGTGACAGCTTTGGATAGACAATTGCCTGACTATTACCCGACCCCTCCTGGCCGGCCCTAGGGTGCCGGTCTATTACTTTAACTTTGAAACCTCGTTTAGCTAAAGCCACAGCGGTGGTACAACCAGCAATACCAGCGCCAATAATGGTTACCTCCTGATCTCTGGTGGTAATTGGGCGCACGGTCTTATCTAGATGCCATTGGGTTGAACCGGATGAATTATCAAGCTCAAGCTGCTGATGTTTTCTACCGGAAAATAACGCTTTTAATCGTAATTTTTGTGGACCATTACTTTCAGTTGGTTGAATTAAAAATCCAGCTGACTGTAGGTTTTTAGAGACGGTTAAGATTTTTTTTTGATCAATATTAGCCGTCAGTGCGATGGTGGTTTGATCAGATAGCGAAGCGATAGTTGCCAGTAACTCAGGACTCCACATGGCAGGATTATTTGTCGGTGCGAAGCCGTCGAGCAGCCATACGTCTACAGGGCGCCTGTTGTAATGGGCTTGCTCTTTGTTAGGGCTTTGGCTAATTGAGCTAAACATTTCATTAGCATCACCAAACATAAGGTGAAGCCTTACCCTACCTTGGAATAATTCGATACTATGAATACCCGCCACTGGTACTGGGTAATGTTTAATTAACTCGTCCGACAAATTACGCAAATGGGGACGTTGAGATAATATTTTGGCTAGTTCAGCTTTATCGATAGGAAACAGTTCAGCAGAAAAAAACTCGAGCACACTACTTTTCGGAGCGATATTTAGCCATAAATCAGAGCACGAAAGGAAATTGAGGCCTGCGCCAAAGCCAGTTTCAGCAATAGTGAATGAGGCGCAATGTTTGCTTAGACCCTGCCAGCGTCGCTTGAAATCACCAAGCTGTAAAAATTCAGACTCATTTTGCTCTGTTTCGTTAGAGGGAGAAATATAAAATTCATTGAAAAGAGTAGAGTAGGGAGCCCCTTTTCGCCACTGAATGTCGGCGGCGATAATGGCCACTATTTGAGACCAAATTCATGCATGACTTGTTCGCTCCATTGGCTTATAGAGTAATCACTTAGTTCTAGCTGATTCTCGTCGTCTAGAGGTAGGCCAACGAAATGTTTTTCATCCGCTGTGAGGGCTTTTGATTCTTCAAAACTGAATCCCTCATTGGGCCATAACCCCACCGTACGAGCACCTTGGGCAATGACTTTCGCCCACAAAAACCCCATCGCATCTTGGAACCATTTTGGATAACCTACCTGATCACCAAGCCCATAAAGCGCGACAGATATACCGCTAAGGTCAATTTGGTCAAGATCATCCCAGATTTCTTCCCAGTCTTCTTGCAGTTCACCAAAATCCCAAGTGGGAATGCCGAGAATTAAATATGAGTACTCGCTCATGCGCTGAATTGAGTCTAAAGAAATATCATGAATACTAACGACGTCTGAACCATAGCTTTCATTTATGGCATCGCGAATCTTTTCGCCAGCCATCTCGGTATAGCATGTTGTGCTACCGTAAAATAAACCAATTTTTATTGTCATCTGTCGCCTGTCTCACGATATAAAGCTATAGGGTTTTGGTTCATAGGTTTACTTTTGAATGGTGTATTACCCAGTCTATGATACTAGGTGTTTGAAGATTAGAAAAATAATTAAATTAGATCGCTATTTATTGGCTGCCATCAAATCCAAGTTGTCGCCAAGCTTCATAGGTCACAATGGCCACAGTGTTGGATAAATTTAGACTTCGACTCGAAGAGTACATCGGCAAGCGTAGTACATTATTTAGCCCAACCGAATTTCGGATATCATCGGGAATCCCTCTGGTCTCCGGGCCAAATAGCAGAGTATCATTTGGTTGGTAAGCTACTGACGAATAGTTCACAGTGCCTTTGGTGCTTAAAGCGTAAATATTTTTTGGGTTTACAGTGGTTAGATATGATGGCCAGTCAGAATGAATTTGAAGGGTTTGAAATTCACGATAATCTAGGCCAGCTCGTCGAAGACGTTTGTCATCTAACTCAAAACCCAAGGGCTCGATTAGATGCAGGCGAAATCCAGTATTAGCGCAGAGACGAATAATATTGCCTGTATTAGGCGGAATTTCAGGTTGATAAAGGACGATATCAAGCATAGCGGCTCTTTTGAAAGTATTATTGCAGTGGACTGCAATTTTACATTAATTAGGACGCGCAGTGACGTTATTAAGCCTATTGACGATGACGGCTTTATGGTTGCACAACTTCGACCATCAGGTCGTCCGACAATCCCTCCAGCAAACCCATCAAATGTCTCTCAGATATGTTTTTTGGCAGTTGCACGCTAGCCCGAGCCTTAAACATCACACCGGCTGACATGGGAGCGCTTTCGCAGAAGGTCTCAAGAGATTCCAGATTAATACCTTTTGTGGCTAATAATGTGGATATTTCACCGATAATGCCGGGCCGGTCGTTGGCTATAATTTCAATCCAAACATCTTTTTTATAGGGCAAAGATAATGCATTGGTTTGGTCGACGGTAATTTTTATGCCCTGCATGTCCAGCGCGACCAAAGCAGTCTGTAGGGGCTGACATCGAATTTCTGTCACCTCGACGAGAAGGATCCCTGCAAATTTACCCGCTAGGCGATTCATTTTTCCCTCTGACCAACTGCCTTTATGGGACAGTATGATTTTTGCGATTTTTTCAACGATGCCTGGCTGATCTTCCGCTAAGACGGTTAATACTAAGTGTCGCATGAGAGCGTTCCTATATCTAATGACGTTGTTTATTATGGCACTATTAACCGGCGCTGTTATAGTGAACATAGTAGAGTTAAAAACAGGAATAAAATATTTTAAAGGAGTGATTTTCATGAAATTAACAGTAGAGGTTTTAGTAATAAATAATTCTAAACGCTTGGAGCAGATGGGCAGGCTCTGTTCAAAGGCTATATTGCTGGTGTTTATGCTAGTGAGTTCTATGACTGCCTATGGAGAGCGAGACACCTCTCGAGACCAATTTCGTCACCCGGTGGAGACTTTAAGTTTCTTTGGTATTACGCCAGCTATGAACGTGGTTGAAATTTCACCGGGCGGTGGTTGGTATACCGAAATTTTGGCCGAACATTTAACTGGCTCTCTTTTTGCCGCTCACTATGACCCCAAAGCAGAACGGGCTTATTATCGCAATTCTCAAGGTAAATTTGCCACTAAGATGGCATCTGATCCGGTACTTTACGGGAATGTTCAAATGCATATTTTTGATGCAACCAACGAAATTTTGAACACGGAGGATAACAGTGCGGATGCGGTGGTTACTTTTAGAAATGTCCATAATTGGTTAGGTGCGTCTAGTGAGTCCAAAGCGTTCGCTCTCTTCTTTAAAACATTAAAACCAGGAGGTATCTTAGGGGTTGTAGAGCATCGTGCCCCCGCGGGTACTGATAGAAAGACGATGAAAGAAAGCGGTTATATGACGCAAGACTATGTTGTCGAATTAGGCCGTCGAGCAGGTTTTATATTTGAAGAGTCCTCTGAAGTTAATGCTAATCCCAATGATACAGCTGATCATTTGGAAGGCGTCTGGACGCTGCCGCCTAGCCTTGCATTGGGAAAGCAAGATCGTGAAAGGTATCTGTCGATTGGTGAGAGTGACCGTATGACCCTGAGATTTAGGAAACCCAAAGAGTGATTGAAATACCTCCTGAACGTCTCCCAGAGGGCACTCTTGTCGCTGTGATTGAGGAGTACATCCTTCGGGAGGGCACCGATTATGGTAATCAGGAAGTTAGTCTTGATAATAAAATAAGTCAGGTCCGTCGTCAGTTAAATGGTGGGGATATTGTGATTACGTTTGACCCTGTCACGGAAAATTGCACTCTGTTAACTCGACGTCAAGTTAATCGTTATCAGCAAGAGCACCTGGCCGGTAACGAGGACAAAAGCTAGTGTCAAAGACAAAGTTGTTAAAGTCTGAGCTAGTCTTGGGCCCGATAATGAATACGCTCGAACAGGCTCCACAGATTTTAGTGGGATTCAGTGGCGGGTTAGACTCAACGGTATTGTTAGCGCTTCTGGCGGAAGTTATTCCGGTTGAGCGTCTTTGTGCGGTTCATGTTAATCATGGCCTGTCACCTAATGCGAGCACTTGGCAGGCCCATGTCGAAGATTTTTGTGGTAGCCGTAATATTGCCTGTCATAGCGAGACGGTAGAGGTTGTTGCCGGTGGAAAAGGTCTAGAGGCTGCTGCTCGTCAAAGTCGATACCAAATTTTTGAGAATGTATTAGAGCAAGATGGTATTTTACTTCTTGGACACCATAGCGATGATCAGGTTGAAACGCTCTTGTATCGGCTCATGCGAGGTTCTGGCGCGAAAGGTATGTCTGGCATGCCTGTTTCTCGTAGAGTTGGACCGGGACGTCTAATTAGGCCTTTATTGAATTGGCCTAAATCTGCACTAATAAAGTATGCTCATAATAAAAACCTTAAATGGGTTGAAGATGAGAGTAATGGTGTCGATGCTTTTGAGCGCAATTATTTACGTAATCAACTGATTCCTGTGCTCGCTCATCAATGGCCAGATTATCGACAGCGTCTTCGCGCCGTGGCAGAGTTAAGTCATGAAAGTCACGAGTTGGCAGAGGCTACTGCGATTGAAACTATCGCAACATTGCAGCCTGCAGAGGAAAGAGCGGGTTGGTCTTTGTCTGTTTCGTTATTTGCTAATCTTACTCCGCTTAAGCAGAAGAATATTTTACGTTATTGGCCCGAGATTAAGGGGCTTGATGCTCCCGGGGCCAAAATTATCAATGAGGTGCTGACAGCATTAATTGATGCTCGGAAAGACAGTTCACCTAAGGTGTCAACAGGCGATGGCCAATACTGCCGGTTTCGAGATCGGCTATACCTACTCAAGGTGTCGAAGGGATTCGATGCTTCTGTCAATCAACAAGAAGATTTTATTTGGGACACTGATAATCCGATTAGTCTGTCAGATGGCAGTCACTTAACGGTCGAACAGACTGTTGGTGATGGTCTCCGAGCAGAGTTAGCGGCAGCGCTTAGCGTGACCACCAGAAAAGGTGGAGAGCGTTGCAAGCCGGCGGGCAGAGGACACTCCAATAGTCTTAAAAAACTCCTCCAGGAATTCGATGTAGAGCCCTGGTGGCGCGATCGAGCGCCGTTATTCTTCATTGACCAGCAGCTTGCTGCTGTCGCTGATTTTTGGGTTTGCGATGGATGGCAGGCGCAGCCCGGAGAGAAGAGTATTAAAATCCATTGGCATACCAACTCTTTGTAGAATACCAATTGCCTTTCTGTTAATCTATTACACCATCTTAACTGGGATGGGCATCGGCCAAATTCTTGGCCAATCGACCCCGTAAGATATCTTTTTCTAGACTAACTCTAATGTTTGCAGGGTCACTATGACACGTTTTATTTTTGTTACCGGCGGTGTTGTTTCCTCATTGGGAAAGGGTATTGCAGCAGCTTCTTTGGGTGCAGTACTGGAGGCGAGAGGATTGAACGTCACAATGCTCAAGCTCGACCCTTATTTAAATGTTGATCCTGGCACAATGAGTCCTCATCAGCATGGTGAGGTCTATGTCACTGAAGATGGTGCAGAAACAGACCTCGATCTTGGGCACTATGAGCGATTTTTGGGGGCTAAGATGACCCAAAATAATAATTTTACGACTGGGCAGGTCTACGAAACTATTCTACGCCGTGAACGTCGGGGCGACTTTTTAGGTGGGACAGTCCAGGTTATACCTCACGTCACCGATGAAATAAAACGCCGCATAGTCGCTGGAGCCGGTGACCATGATATTGCGGTGGTTGAAATTGGCGGAACCGTAGGAGATATTGAATCTCAGCCATTTTTAGAGGCGGTTCGTCAGATGCGAGGTGAATTAGGCTACCAGAACTCCTTGTTGATACACCTCACTTTGGTGCCCTACATTGCAACAGCAGGAGAGACTAAAACTAAACCAACACAACACTCGGTCAAAGAGATGCGTTCTCTTGGGCTGCAGCCAGATGTTTTATTGTGTCGATCTGAAGTCGCCATTGAAAAAGAGCAACTTAAAAAAATATCTCTATTTACAAATGTTGAAGAGCGCGCGGTGGTTCCAGTCATGGATGCGTCTACTGTGTACAGCATTCCTAGGATGCTCCATGAGCGTGGTCTTGATCAGTTTGTACTGGATCGTTTTAACATCACAAAACCAGCCGCAGACTTGCAGCAGTGGGATAGGGTGGTTGAGAATCAAATGCATGCTGAAGGCGAGGTGACTATCGCCATGGTTGGTAAATATATGGATTTACTGGATGCCTATAAGTCTCTCACTGAGGCTCTTGTGCATGCTGGGATTCATAACAAGACCAAAGTTAAGATTCGTTATATTGATTCTGAAAAACTACATGAAAACCATAATCTAGTGGAGGACGTGGATGCTATTTTGGTGCCGGGCGGATTTGGCGCTAGAGGTATAGAGGGTAAAATTTATGCGGCCAAGACTGCTCGAGAGAAAAACATTCCCTATTTAGGTATTTGTCTGGGAATGCAAATCGCAGTTATTGAATATGCCAGAAATGTATGCGGGCTAGACGGTGCTAATAGCACTGAATTTGATTCAGATACTAAGTATCCAGTGGTTGGCTTAATCGAAGAGTGGATTGATGAAGAGGGTAATCTTGAGCAGCGTAGCGAGGATTCAGATCTTGGCGGCACAATGCGCTTAGGTGCACAAGTCTGCCATTTATTACCGGGTTCTAATGCACTGTCCATGTATGGCAGTGAGCAGATTAAAGAGCGCCATCGTCACCGGTTCGAAGTGAACAATAACTATCTGCCACAGTTGCAAGAAGCGGGCCTTGTTGTCGGCGGTCTATCCTTTGATAAAACGCTAGTGGAAACGATTGAGCTACCAGAGCATAGATGGTTTTTCGCTAGTCAGTTCCACCCAGAGTTTACCTCAACGCCTAGGGATGGCCATCCACTGTTTGAAAATTTCATCAGTGCTGCAATGGCTTTTCAGCAGCAAAAATAAGGTGAGGAGTAAAGATATGACATCAATAAGGCTCCAAGTAGGAAACATCGACATTGCTAACGATGCGCCAATGGTGGTTTTCGGAGGCATGAATGTTCTGGAATCGAGAGATATGGCTATGCAGGTTGCCGAAGCCTATGTCGTGGCGACTGAAAAATTGGGTATTCCTTACATCTTTAAGGCTTCATTCGATAAAGCTAATCGTTCATCTATCCACTCGTTTCGAGGCCCTGGGTTAGACGAAGGATTAAAAATATTTCAAGAAATCAAAGCAACATTTAACGTACCGTTGATTACGGATGTTCACGAAATTGCTCAGGCTAAACCAGTAGCCGAAGTCTGCGATGTCATACAACTGCCTGCATTCTTGGCTCGACAGACCGACCTAGTTGAAGCCATGGCGGCGACTAATGCTGTGATCAATATTAAGAAACCACAGTTTTTAAGTCCAAGTCAGATGGGTAATATTGTTGATAAGTTCCGTGAGTGTGGCAATGACAAAGTTATGCTTTGTGAGCGTGGAGCTTGTATGGGCTATGACAATCTCGTTGTCGACATGCTCGGATTTAGAACTATGAAAGATGTCAGCGGCGGCTTACCCTTGATTTTTGATGTCACCCATGCATTGCAGTGCAGAGATCCGATGGGCTCAGCTTCTGGAGGGCGGCGTCACCAGGTGGCGGAATTAGGGCGTGCAGGCATTTCTGTTGGTATTGCTGGACTATTTCTTGAGGCTCACCCGACCCCTGAAAAGGCATTGTGTGACGGTCCAAGTGCGCTTCCCTTAGATAAATTGGTACCTTTTTTAACTCAAATGAAAGCTTTTGATGATTTAATCAAATCCCAACCAGATTTAAATATACTTTAAAAGTTTGCTGTTAATTAGTGGGCTGCTACATCGACGTCAGACATCAATTTAAAAGACTTCACCCTGGAGTCTAAATATCTATTATGGAGATAGAAACCTATGAGTAGTATTGCAGATATCCGTGCCTTTGAAATATTGGACTCGAGGGGAAACCCAACCGTGCAGGCAGATGTAATATTAGAAAATGGTATTGTCGGAACCGCCTGCGCACCTTCTGGAGCATCTACCGGCTCACGGGAAGCTCTAGAGTTACGAGATGGCGATAAAGAACGGTATCTTGGTAAGGGTGTTTTGACAGCTGTTAACAATATTAATACCACTATTAAAGACTTACTATTGGGAGCATCTGCAAGTGATCAACGGGCTCTTGACGCTGCGATGATTGCCGCTGATGGGACCGAAAATAAAGCTGTTTTAGGAGCCAATGCGATTCTAGCTGTCTCTTTGGCGGCGGCAAAGGCGGCGGCACTAGATAAAAAAATACCGCTTTATGCCCATATTGCAGAATTAAATGGTACTCCCGGGGTTTACAGTATGCCGGTGCCAATGATGAATATTATTAACGGTGGTGAGCACGCTGATAATAATGTCGACATACAAGAGTTCATGGTCCAACCAGTATCTGCGCAGAGTTTCGCTGAAGCGCTACAAGTCGGAGCTGAGATATTCCATTCTTTAAAAAAGGTGCTTAGCGCGAAGGGATTGAACACAGCGGTAGGCGATGAGGGAGGCTTTGCGCCTAATTTATCCTCTAACGCTGAAGCCTTAGCCGTTATCAAGGAAGCGACGCAGGCTGCTGGCTACAGTTTGGGGTCTGATGTAACTCTGGCGCTAGATTGTGCAGCTTCAGAGTTTTACCGAAATGGACAATATGATCTTTCTGGTGAAGGTAAGGTATACAGTGCAGAAGGATTTAGTGATTTCTTGGCTGACTTATGCGATCAGTATCCTATTATTTCTATCGAAGATGGCCAAGATGAATCAGACTGGGATGGCTGGAAGTATCAAACTGAAAAGCTCGGACACCGAGTTCAGCTAGTGGGCGATGATTTATTTGTTACCAACACTGATATTTTAAGCCGTGGTATTGAAATGGGCGTTGCTAATTCTATTTTGATCAAATTCAATCAAATTGGTACTCTGTCAGAGACATTAGATGCGATTGCTATGGCAAAGCAGGCTGGTTATAGCGTTGTTATTTCACATCGCTCTGGAGAAACTGAAGATACTACTATTGCGGACTTGGCAGTTGGTACTGCCGCGGGACAGATTAAAACTGGATCCTTATGCCGGTCCGACCGGGTGGCTAAATATAATCGATTACTGAGGATTGAGGCTGAGCTGGGAAATAATGTTGCACCTTATAATGGTCGCGCTGAATTTAAAGCATAGGGCCTCTAACTTAGACTTTGCTGAATAGAATAGAATATCAATATGCGTTGGTTACTGATACTACTCTTAGTTCTTTTGCTGGGTTTGCAGACTCGATTATGGGTTGGAGAGGGAAGTCTTGCTCATAAAGCTGAGTTGGATAAGCAGTTAGATAGTCAAGAAGATGTTAATCAGCAACTGCGAGAGCGCAATGAGTTTATAGCCAAAGAAGTTGGAAGTCTAAAAGAAAACCTTGATTCAATTGAGGCAAAAGCACGAAAAGATCTTGGAATGATTAAGGGTGGCGAAGTGTTTTATTTGGTCACGGATCAAGATCCTAGACTGCCAACACAGATTACGACTAAAGAGGTTGATTCGCCATGATGAAACCGTCGTCAAATTATTGGGCTATTGTTCCAGCGGCGGGCGTTGGCCGTCGATTTTCAGCAGACATTCCAAAACAGTTTCATCAGTTACATGGAGAGTTAGTGGCGCAGCACACTTTGTCTCGACTTCTAAGTATTACTAAAATAAAACGTATCGTCGCACCCTGCGACCCCAGTTCTGGATATTGGTCCCGAGTAAGGGCCACCAGTAATTCTCGAGTACAGCTGATTCTGGGAGGTGAAACACGTGCCCGATCAGTATTAAATGGTTTGGTAGCTATACAGCAAGATGCCAATCCTGATGATTGGGTTTTAGTTCACGATATGGCCAGACCGTGCGTAACCTGTATGGATATTAATAAGCTTATTGGTAATTTAGAAGAGCACCCCGTCGGTGGATTTCTTGCGGCGCCAATTAATGAAACATTAAAATTAGTGACTAGCGATAATAAAGTGACTAAAACCGTTGATAGAAATCGGTATAGGATAGCGCAAACCCCACAAATGTTTAGAGCTGGAATGTTACAAGAGGCTATTCAAAGTATGCTCGAAAATCAACTAGAGCCTACTGATGAAGCCTCGGCTATTGAATATATAGGTAAGCAAGCTATGGTTATTAATGGGCGGCAAGACAACATAAAAATTACTCGCCGTGAAGATCTAATGATAGCCGAAGCAATTTTACAAGATCAGGAGAAACAAGGATGCGTATAGGTCAGGGTTATGATGTGCATGCCTTTGGAGTAGGTGATCGATTAATTTTGGGTGGCGTCCACATTCCTTTTGATCGAGCATTTGTAGCTCATTCAGATGGTGACGTGCTTGTTCATGCATTGATAGACTCTCTTCTTGGTGGTCTAGGCCTGGGTGATATTGGTCAGCATTTTCCAGATACGAATGAGAAATATAGAGACTGTGATAGCCTCGATCTATTGAGTGTGGCTGCTGAAATGATGTCAGTGCATGGTTACTGCTTGGGAAATGCTGATCTTACAATTGTGGCTCAGCGGCCTAAAATGGCACCTTATTTAGACGCGATGAAATTAAAAATTTCGGCGGTTTTAGGTTGTGATAAAGGGCAAGTAAACATTAAAGCGACCACGACTGAAAGACTGGGATTTACGGGCCGTGAGGAAGGTATAGCTTGTTATGCTACCTCTCTTCTAGTGCCGTTAGTCGTTTGATATTACGAGCGATAGTTACTTATTAAAGCCGACGATTTTGATTTCCATAGACTCCCTTATCTGCACGGTAAGCCCTTAGCGTCGGCTTTATTCCGCAGTCGCCCAGAGGATTTCATAGTCGATGAAATTATGGGCATCGAGCCCTCCGGCGAGGGTGAGCACTTGTGGCTGCTCATCAGTAAGCGAGATCAAAATACTAGTTGGGTGGCAGGGTTGTTGGCGCAATTAGCCGGCATAAAGCGCGGTGATGTTGGATTTTGCGGTCTCAAAGACCGGTTTGCTGTGACCAGTCAATGGTTTAGTTTATACCTACCAGGACGCGATTTAGATTTAAGCTGTCTGAGACATGATGATTTCCAGATTACGCGTAGTGCTAGGCATAGTAGAAAGCTGCGAAGGGGCATGCACCAAGGCAATAAATTTGAGATTATCCTGCGCGATTTCTCAGTGGATGCTATTGCTTTGCAAGAGCGTTTGAATGTAATACAAAAATATGGGATGCCTAATTATTTTGGTGAGCAACGGTTCGGTCACCAAGGCAATAATCTTCGTGAGGCTCAAGCATTAATTAGTGCAGATAAGTTAAAAGGCAATAGGCATGGCACCGGCTTATATCTGTCGGCAGCGCGGTCCTGGTTATTTAACTTAGTTATTGAAAAGCGCATCACCGAAAATCAGCTTTATTCGGTTTCAGAGGGCGGTGACACCGGACCTTTGTGGGGTCGGGGGCGATCATCGGTTGGTGGGGCAGTTGGAGAGATTGAAAGTCGGGTTTTAGCGCCTTGGGATAGTTGGTGTTATGCGCTCGAGCATGCTGGTCTAAAGCAGCAACGTCGAAGTGTTTTGGTGCTACCTGACGACATAGTCAGCGACTGGATGGCCAAGGATCAATTAAAGTTAAAATTTAGTCTGCCTAATGGTTGTTATGCAACGGTTTTGTTGCGGGAGATCGCTGAATTATACCGCCCAACTGAAGTCTCCATATGATATATTGGCGCTAGATTAGTGGCGCCGCCGCAACGATCTAGTGGTCGTATTTAGAGTTTTTTAAAATAGGAGAGGTAGGTGAATTCGATTGACTTGGCGGGTATTGGAATGACCTCTCAGAGAACTCGAGAACGCTTAATTAATCGATTGATTGAGCAGGGTATTTTAGATCAGCGAGTTTTGGATGTTATTCGCATGACGCCTCGACATATATTCCTAGATGAGGCATTGGCACACCGTGCTTATGAGGACACCGCTCTACCTATCGGGTTTTCACAAACATTATCTCAGCCCTACATTGTGGCGAGAATGACCGAAATTTTGCTCTCAGCAGGTCCGCTTAAAAAAGTTTTGGAGGTGGGCACTGGATCAGGTTATCAGGCAACTATTTTAGCTCAATTAGTTGATGAGGTTTATACCGTTGAGCGAATTGAACCATTGTTGAAGAAAGCCAAGGAGCGGTTTAGAAAGCTGCGGCTTAGCAATATCACAGCTGAACTATCCGATGGTTGTTTTGGCTGGGAAAAGCATGCGCTATATGACGGCATTATTACGACTGCGGCGCCTCAATCCATTCCTCGAGGGTTACTTGAGCAACTTGCTCCGGATGGCGTGTTGGTCATACCTGTGGGTATTGGAGATACCCAAGATTTACGTGTCGTCAGACGACTTGGTGGTTCGTCTGAGTTTGATCAAGAGGTTGTTGAGAAGGTAAAATTTGTACCGCTATTAAGTGGTTTGGCCCGCAGTCTATAAAGGATATGCTATGAATAACTGGCGACATCATATTATGTTGTTCTTTAAAGGATTAGCCATGGGTGCTGCCGACGTTGTACCTGGAGTGTCTGGAGGAACTATCGCATTTGTTAGCGGCATCTACACCGAACTGATCAACACTATTAAATCCATTAATCTGCAAGCCTTTAAAATTCTCAGGCACCAAGGTATCTTGGCCACGTGGAAACATATCAATGGTACGTTCATTGTGGTTCTACTTGGAGGCATACTGACTAGTCTGTTTTCGCTTGCGCGAGTTATGCATTATCTTTTGGATACATACCCATTACCTCTGTGGGCTTTTTTCACCGGTTTAATCGTGGGCTCGGTGATCTATCTCTTGCGACTGCATCCGCTATCTGGGGGTTTAGAGAAAACTTTCTTTGTACTTGGTAGCGTTATTGCTTATGGGATTTCAACGGCTCCTCCCATGGTTTTAGAGGGAAATTTAATTACGATGTTTTTCGCAGGATCTATAGCCCTCTGCGCTATGATTCTACCTGGCATCTCAGGATCATTTATCCTCGTGCTACTCGGACTTTATCCTGTTTTTATTGGTGCTATAGCAAATCTCCAACTTGATATTCTTGTCGTTTTTGCGAGTGGTGGCATCATAGGCTTAATGCTGTTTAGTCGATTATTGTCTTGGCTGTTGGCTCATTTTCAAGGCAGGGTTATTGCTGTTATGTGCGGATTTTTAGTGGGCAGTCTAAATGTAATTTGGCCGTGGAAACAAATTTTTGCCGCGGGTCAAGGTATAGGGCAGTCCTCCAGTAATCTGTTACCGCATCAGTTTCTTTCAGTTGTAGGCCAAGATCCCCAGACATTAATTTGCGTAACAACATTTTTTCTAGGGCTGGCTCTAGTGCTGCTTTTGGAGTACGCGGCTAAAATTAAACCTGATCCTGCTAGTTAAGGATATTGTTTTGACAAACGTTACCTTATTGTTGTTTCTATTACTTATTATTGTTGGATGTTCTACGTCCCCGGCATCGGTTGTTCATCGTGATCAACCGCCAAATATTCGAATCAAAACACATCAAGTAGAGGTTGGAGAGACACTTTACTCCATTGCTTGGCGTTACGACTTAAAGGTCGACATGCTGGCTCAAGCCAACAGTCTCGATCGATCCTACCTTATTACGCCGGGCCAAACCTTAACCTTAATTCTGGGCAATCCTAAGTCTGGGGTGAGTGCGCCTAACCAGCATAGGGTTTTAAAAGGAGACACCTTGTTTTCAATTGCCTCAGAGCATGGGGTTGAAGTGGAGTCTTTGGCGCGAGTAAATAATTTGGACTCCCCATTCTTACTCTATCCTGGTCAAATTATTACTCTGGACATAAATAAGCTGAACATAGTGCAGAGGGACACATCCAAGGCATCTAATAACCGTATACCAGCGCGTCAAAATACAGTAAAAAAGCCCGTTTATAGTAAAAATTTACAGTGGAAATGGCCAGTTAAAGGAGAGGTAATAGAGGGTTTTCGTCCTGATAAATTACAAAAGGGGATCAAAATTAAATCTTCGGACTCGATTGTCCATGCTGCAGCCCCGGGGAATGTGGTGTATGCAGGCTCAGGCTTACGTGGCTATGGAAAGTTGATTATCATAAAGCATAGTGATATGTTATTAAGCGCCTATGCTAATAATGAGGAACTACTCGTTGAAGTCGGTCAGACTGTTAAGCATAAGGATGAAATTTCAAAGCTTGGCGTTGATGGAATGATGTACTTTGAGATAAGGAAAGATGGTGATCCGGTTAATCCATTAAAATATATAAAATAGTATCTACATAATGGTTAATAGGATTAATAAGAGGGTTGGCAGATAGATTAGTCGCTGTAAATAAAAAAAATAAATTGCAACGAGCTGCAAAATAATGGTCGAGGATGTAATTTTGGGTGGGCCTAAAACACAGGCTGGTAAAGACCCGAAGGTTAATTCAAATGAAAGTCGAGCTCTTCGAACTATCGATGCTACGACTATTTATCTTAAAGAAATTGGTTATTCACCTTTATTAACTGCTGCTGAAGAAGTGGCGTATACCCGCAAATTAAAGAAGGGCTGCACGGTATCCCGTCATAAAATGATCGAGAGCAACCTGCGCCTAGTGGTCAAAATATCACGCCGTTATCTCAATCGTGGCCTAGAATTACTCGATCTTATTGAGGAGGGCAACTTGGGTTTAATGAGGGCTGTCGAAAAATTCGATCCTGAATTAGGTTATCGCTTTTCAACCTATGCAACCTGGTGGATTCGGCAAACGATTGAGCGAGCCATCATGAACCAAACACGCACGGTCAGGTTACCTGTTCACGTTGTTAAAGAATTAAATGTTTATCTACGTGCGTCTCGCAAGTTAGTTCAAAAACTAGATCATGACCCAACGCCCAAGGAAATAGCGGCAGAGGTTGATAAGCCCATCGAAAATGTGATTAAGATATTAAGCCTTAGTGAACGCACTTCATCTTTAGATACACCCGTAGCTGACCAAGAGAGGTCGCTTGTTGATACTGTTGCTGACCACGGTAAATTGGGGCCTCAGGGTAGTGTCGAGACCGATGATTTATCAGCGATCTTAGTTGGATGGCTAGAGCAATTACCATTGAAACAAAAAGAGGTATTGATACGACGGTTTGGGCTTCTGAGCCACCAAGAGGCAACCTTGGAGCAGATCGGGTTGGAGATAGGCTTGACGAGAGAGCGAGTTAGGCAGATTCAAGTTGATGGGCTAAGAAGGTTGCGAGACATTTTGCGTCAGCACAATCTAGAGAGTGCCGATTTATTCGAAGATTTAATGAATCATTAATATGAATCAAGAAAACTAAAAACCCCAGAAAATTCTGGGGTTTTTAGTTTTAGACTACACGATAACGTTATTCTCTCTGGGTCAATTCGATTTATAGCTACTTAAAAGAATATTCCGTTAGGAGTGAGTAGTCCTGATATAACAAGACTTACCATAGCCATAACATTAATTAAAATATTCATCGCAGGTCCAGATGTGTCCTTGAATGGATCTCCAACGGTATCTCCAACAACGACAGCTGAGTGAGTGTCTGAGCCCTTACCACCTAGGTTGCCTTTCTCGACATGTTTTTTAGCGTTGTCCCAAGCGCCACCGGCGTTAGCCATAAATAGAGCCAATGCTACACAGCCCAAAAGCCCTCCGGCTAGCATGCCACCTAGCGCTATTGCGCCTAATCCAAACCCAACGACGGCTGGCATAGCAACCGCTATAATACCCGGCAGCATCATTTTCTTTAATGCCGCTTCGGTTGCGATTTGCACACATTTTTCAGAATCTGGATCAGCAGTACCTTCCATTAACCCCGGAATTTCTTTGAATTGTCTTCTAATTTCGTTAATCATTTCAAAGGCGGCGTCGCCCACAGCTTTCATGGTGATAGACGATATTAAAAATGGAATACAGATACCAATGAACATGCCTACAAGAACCATAGGATCATTTAGGGACAAAGAGAAAGTGTCTGGAAACTCAATTTGAACTTGTTTTGAATAGGCTGAAATAATCGCTAGGGCTGCTAGAGCTGCAGCACCAATAGCAAAACCTTTACCAATGGCTGCAGTGGTATTACCCAACTCATCAAGTGAATCCGTAATATCCCTTACCTCTTTTCCCATGCCTGCCATTTCCGCAATGCCACCGGCATTATCAGCAACTGGACCATAAGCATCGATGGCCATCGTTATGCCAACAGTAGATAGCATTCCTACCGCCGCTATACCAACACCATATACGCCGTCAATACCCGCAGAGCTTGCTATTGAAGTCGATACAAGAATAATGGTGGCAAGAATAAGAATGGGAATAACCACCGATTGCATTCCAATAGATAGGCCTGAAATCATGACTGTTGCAGGCCCAGTTTCACCTGATTCGGCAATCTTTCGAACAGGACTTCCGCCGGTGTAATATTCAGTTATCAACCCTATGAGTACACCACCTACAGCGCCAGAAATAACGCAATACAAGACTTCAATCGGCACATTACCCATACCTGTAATGAGGAAATAGGCCATCACTATAAAGATTAATGGCGCCAGCATAGTTCCAGATCTAAGTGCAAGGTCCGGTGCTTTAGCTGATTGAAGCTTAACAATGAAAATACCAATGATAGACGCGATTAAGCCTATAGATGCAAGTCCTAACGGGAGAAACATTAAGTTGTCTTTGTTCGGTGTAGCCACCGTATACGCAATAGCTATACAGGCGATCATTGCTCCACAGTAGGATTCAAAAATATCAGAACCCATACCAGCTACATCACCAACGTTATCGCCAACATTATCTGCGATAACCCCTGGGTTTCTTGGGTCATCTTCTGGAATTCCTGCTTCGATTTTTCCAACTAGGTCAGCACCAACATCAGCACTTTTAGTAAAGATACCACCACCCACTCTAGAAAATAAGGCTACAACGGAAGCGCCCATTCCAAAGCCTTCTAAGGCATGAACATCAGAAGCGCCATTAGCGGCATAAAAATAATACAAACCACCCAAACCGATTAATCCTAGCGAGGCAACGCAGAGTCCCATAACAGAACCGCCATAAAAAGACACAGACAGAGCTGCGGCAGCACCATCCTGTTGGGCAGCCGTGGCAGTCCTAACATTAGCTTTCGTTGCGGCGTACATTCCAATAAAGCCTGCTAGAGACGAGCAGAACGCGCCGACGACAACCGCGATAGCTGTTGCGGTAGTTAGGAATATTTGAGTAAGCGCGACAAGAACAACAATAAAAATCAGCAGGTACTTGTATTCAGTTTTCATAAAAGCAAGTGCGCCGTTATGGATTTGATCACCAATTTTCTTAACCTTATCTTCACCGTCGGGATATCTCATTACCAATCGGTAAACAACAAATGCGGCTATCATGCCAAAAAGACCCAATAGGGGTGGAAGTAGTGAAGTATTCATTTAAAAAACCCTTTTATTTTCGAACGCGCATTCTAGCAAAAAAAAGTAAAAAAAAACCTATTTTTGATACCTATACTTAACATCCAAGCAAAAAAGTTAGCTTAATTAAGGTCAATTTATAAGAATTAAAGAAAGAGGCGGATGTCCGTGGTCGAGGATACCCTGATAAGTCATTGATCGGAGATAATTGATCGACGTTCAAGCGACGATGGATTGACTATCTGTCGCAGCATGCGAGTTTTCATAGCTCCTTCTAGTATTTCTTATTATCTTATTTATGGAGCGCTTAATTGCTCTATCATTGAACGTATAATTAGTGTCTTGTATGATTTTTAGGGTAAGTATGCCGAACGAATGCTCTTCGGGGCTAGACTATAAATCTTGACCTTGCGTTACAGCGTCAATTGAGCGAGTCCGGCGACGAAAGAAGTACTTTTCATAAATGAGTAGATTATTATCAAGGGCGACCATCGCTTGCCCCTCTCGGCTAGGAGATTGTTAGTGGAGTTAGATAGTCGCGAGCTATCCTTGAAAGGTCTAAGTGACTAATTAAAATGACCTTGATTTTGAGTATTTTACCCCAATACTATGGGGATCATAATTTTGCATATTTTAAGCGTTATATATCTTGATCGATTAGCAGAGGAATTACCTTGAATAACAATGTTCGGCTAGCAGCATTTTTCGTTGTATCTCTTATGGTGTGGTTTGGAAGTGGATTCTTAAGCTTCCCTAAATCGGATGAAGTCCAGCAGTCGGCGTCTGCACCGCTGACTGTTGTCCAGGTGACTCAGTATTCTGAACAGCTTTTTCGCCCTAAATTAACGCTGAGAGCTCACACTGAGTCAAATAGAACAGTTAATGTTTTAGCGCAGATGGCTGGCCAGATTTCTCAGATATTGGTAGCGGAGGGCGCTTTGGTTAGCAAGGGTGATGCGATATGTCAGATAAACGCAGAGGACCGATATTTGCGTTTAGATCAAGCCAAGGCAAATCTCGAACAATCCGATATCTCATACCGAGGGGCCTTAAAGCTCAAAACAGGCGGTTATCAATCTGACTTGGCAATTTCCCAGGCGAAGGCAAACCTTGCTGCGGCGAGAGCTAATCTTAAGCGCGCCCAGCTGAATGTAAATAATTTGCAGGTGACCGCGCCATTTGCTGGAATTGTCGAAAATAGACCACTAGAGGTGGGTGATTATGTTGTTCAAGGCAGCCTATGTGCCTCTGTAGTTGAGTTACACCCCATAAAAATAAAGGCTTTGGTCAGTGAAAAAGACATTAATAGAATCGATATGGGTAGTTTAGCGACTGTCACCTTAGGTGATGGGCAAACAGTCTCGGCCACGGTCACCTATCTAGCCCATGAAGCGAATACAACGACTCGCAGCTATCGTTTGGAGGCGACTGCTAGCAATGTTGATCGATCAATAAGGGCTGGTCTTTCCTCGCGCTTAGATATACTTCTTAACGTAGTCAATGCGCATTTAATCCCTGCTAGTAGTGTTTTACTGAATGACCTTGGCCAGACCGTGGTGCGAGTGTTGCTAGAAGGGAACTTAGTTGATTCGGTAAAAGTGTCTAGCTTAGGAGAGGCAAGGGACGGGATTTGGGTCTCAGGATTACCCTCGAAGGTCTCAGTGATTACGGTAGGCCAAAATTATATTATTGACGGTGAAAGTGTTGATCCTACTTTTATTGCTGCCGAAGCTAACTGATAGAACGGAATATCAATTTAATGAATTTTTTTAGACTTATAGTGAATCACACTAGAGCAACGCTCTCTATCATGTTACTCATCCTTGTCGCAGGAGCCATGTCACGGGTGTCTATGCCTGTGGAGATGACCCCTAACGTGACACTGCCTGTGGTTATGGTAATGGTTCGGCATGATGGAATCTCCCCTGAAGACGGTGCTAGATTACTTATAAGGCCTATAGAAAAGGAGTTGAAAACACTTGATGGAATAGAGGAAATTAAAGCTACCGCTCGAGAAAGTATGGTGATTGTTACTGCGGAATTTGAATCTAGTGAGGATATTAAAAATGCAGTAGCTGATGTGCGTGAGGCGGTAGATCGTGCGAAAGCTGAGTTTCCTTTAGATACCAAAGAACCGATCGTCAATGAGCTCAGCCCCAGCCCTGAGCCCACAATTATTGTTACTTTTTCTGGAGAAAATGTGACTGAGCGAGAGTTATATTCAGCCACAAAATATTATCAGCGACAGTTGGAAATGCTCCCTGACGTCTTAACTGCAGGTATATCAGGGCATCGTGACGAGGTTGTTGATGTTGTTATTGACCCTTCACGGCTGGAGCAATATGGCTTAAGAATTGACGAGATCATCCAGACGGTAAGGGTCAATAACTTATTGATCCCGGCGGGAGAGATGGATGCTGCCCAGGGCAGGTTCGGTATTAAGGTGCCTGCGTTAATTGAAACGGCGGCCGATATCCGCACGTTACCTATCCGCAATAACTCAGATGGTACTGTAACTCTAGGTGATATAGCTGACGTTCGCCGTACATTTAAAGATCCTAACGGTTACAGCATACTAAACGGTAAAAAAACGATTGCCCTTGATGTACGCAAGCGTATTACCGCTAATGAAATTAGGACGGTGGAAGCTGTTAGAGAAACGGTGGCACAATCGAGGGATCTTTTTTCAGCTGACATGGAGATAGGTTATACCTTTGATAGTTCTGTGATGACCAATGACATGATTAGTGAGTTGCAGGGTAATATCATTACAGCAATGTGTTTAGTGCTGATATTGGTGGTCGCCACGTTAGGTGTCAAGTCTGGGTTGTTAGTGGGATTCGGCATTCCATTTTGTCTCTTGGGTGCATTAATTGTCGTGAATTCGTTGGGCTACAGCTTTAATTTTATGGTGATGTTTGGTCTATTATTGTCACTGGGTATGTTGATTGATGGTGCGATTGTAGTTGTGGAATTTGCTAGTACCAAGGCCGCCGCTGGACTTTCTACTCGAGATGCATATATTTCAGCGGTACAACGCATGGCAGTTCCTGTGATAGCCTCTACAGGGACTACTTTAGCCGCATTTTTGCCCCTATTATTCTGGCCAGGCGTTTCTGGTGACTTTATGTCTTATCTACCCATAACGGTCTTTGCCGTTTTGGGATGGTCTTTAATGTATGCGCTAATTTTTGCGCCTACTTTGGGTATTGCACTTGCTCGACGTCGCGGTAAAGGGAAGAAACTCCCCGAAAACCATCAATCAGAAGAGTCGGCCAAGACCTTATTTCAGCCGCTAATAGACGTTTATTTGAAGGCTCTAAATCCCATTATTAAGTCTCCGATTAAATTTATCTTGGCATCAATGCTAGTGATCGTTGGGATCTTTTTTGCGTATGGAAAGTTTAACGGGGGACAAGATTTCTTTGCTCAAATAGAGAGTCAATATGGAATGCTAGAGGTGCGGGCGCAGGGAAATTTATCTATTGATGAACAGAGAGAAATTACGCTCAAGGTGCATGAAATTGTCTCAGAGATTGAAGGCGTAAATAATCTTTATGGCTACAGCAGTAATGATAGTTCTGTCGTGTATGGTTCTGATGTCAGTAGAGATCAGATAAGTTCTTTTTTGGTAGAGCTCTTCCCTAGAGAGCAGCGAGAAAAAGGCAGTGATGTGGTGTTTGCGGCAATTAGAGAGGGTATCAGTGAGTTGCCTGGTATTTATGCCACAGGACAGGAAATGGAGACTGGACCGCCTACAGGCAAGGATATTCAGATTCAGGTTTCGTCATCGGATCGTCAGGCTTTGTATAAAACTGTTTCGCAAATCAGGCAGTGGATTGACGGCAATGTTGAGGGAATTAGAAATCTGCAAGACACTCTACCATTAGCTGGTATCCAGTGGGAGGTTGAGGTCGACCGCGCTCGAGCCGCCATGCTGGGTGTTAATGTTGCCGACGTAGGTAATATGGTACAGATGGTTACCGGCGGCATCATAATTGGCGAGTTTCGGCCAGATGATGCAGACGGCGAAATTGAAATTAGACTGCGTTATCCGAAACAGGATCGTCAGTTAACGACTATAGATAATTTAAGCGTCAACACTCCCAATGGCCCAGTATCCATAAGTAGCTTCAGTCAACGAATAGCTAAACCTAGAGTTGATGCCATTCAACGATATGACATGCTTGAAACGGTACTGATTCTAGGGAATTCAAAAGATGGATATTTGGCTGACAATCAAACCAATGAGATTGGTGCCTGGATAGACCAGCAAGATTTCGGTTCATCAGTAAAAATACGTTTCCGTGGTGCCAATGAAGAGCAGGCCAACGCAGCAGCCTTTTTATCGACAGCGTTCTCATTGGCCATGTCTTTAATGATGATAATGCTAGTCATGCAGTTTAATAGTTTCTACCAGGCAGGGCTGATTCTTTTCTCTGTGGTGCTATCGACCGCTGGCGTTTTACTTGGTCTAATAGCTTCTCAAGCACCCTTTAGTACGGTTCTGACCGGTGTTGGTATAGTTGCTCTGGCGGGTATAGTGGTCAATAACAATATCGTATTGATTGATACCTATAACTACCTGAGGCGAAATAATAGTTTATTGACCTCGTCAGAAGCGGTTTTGGCAGCGGCAAAATCACGATTCAGACCCGTTATGCTTACAACGGTGACGACTATTGTTGGATTACTGCCGCTTGCAAACGGCATTAGTATCGATATTGTCCATCGCTCCTATACTGTTGGCGGCATGGTGGCGTCTTGGTGGCAGCCACTGGCAAGTGCCATTGTAAATGGACTCGCTTTTTCGACTATTCTGACATTATTGTTAACGCCTGCAATGCTGTTAATACCAGATATTATATCTAAACGTCTCGGGTTTCGTGTTGCTGACCATCAGTTTGAAGATGAAGCGCCCTGATCAACATGCAGGTGTCTTGATATTTTTTTATGGGGACGAAAAGCTAACAAAGGCCATGTAAGTGAAAAAAATCATTCACTGTGACTGTGATTGTTTTTACGCTGCTATCGAGATGCGCGATGACCCCTCGTTGCAGAATTTACCCGTAGCTGTAGGTGGAAAATCAGACAGACGTGGAGTGGTTGCGACCTGTAATTACAAGGCACGGCAGTTTGGCGTTAGGTCGGCTATGCCCACTGCGCATGCCCTCAGGCTATGCCCTGATCTTGTTGTTATCCCTGGAACTATGGCTAAGTACCGTCAAGCAGCCCAGCAAATACGCCAAATTTTCTATCGATTTACCGATAAAGTTGAGCCCTTATCTCTCGATGAGGCTTACTTGGATGTTAGTGATTGCACCGATTTTCAAGGCAGCGCTACGTTGATTGCAGAGGAAATACGAAAAATTATAGCTGAAGAAGTAGGGGTTACAGCTTCTGCAGGCGTGGCGCCTAATAAATTCCTAGCAAAAGTCGCTAGCGACTTAAACAAGCCAAATGGACAATTCGTTATTACCCCCGATAATGTTGAGGGCTTTGTGAAAACACTAGCCGTTAAGCGAATATTTGGTGTGGGCAAGGTGACTAATGAAAAACTTGATCGGTTAGGGATTAAAACCTGTGGAGATTTGCAGCAGAGATCTCTTATTGAGTTGGTGGATAAATTTGGCACTTTTGGTAAACGTCTTCATGATTTAAGTTTTGGTGTAGATAACCGTCAGGTTAACTCGAATAACCGACGAAAATCACTCAGTGTTGAGCATACTTATACTGACGATTTGCCCAGTCAGTCTGTTTGTGTTCCGAAAATTGCGGATCTATTGATAGAGTTACGGAGTCGCCTACGCCGTGTCGATAGTGACTATTTAGTGACCAAACAGTTTATTAAGGTGAAATTTAATGACTTCACAAGCACCACTGTCGAACGTCAGACGACAAAAGGCTTACCTATAGAGAGCTTTGAAGATTTATTTTATCAGGCGTGGGAGCGAGGCAAGCGGCCGGTAAGATTAATGGGTGTGGGGGTGCGATTTATCGACACGAGTCAGCAAGATTTGGCGTTACAACTCGATTTATTTGACTAAATAACAGTTTTATTCTTTTGTTTGTGTGAAAGGCTAAGGTCTTTTGTTAGACTAAGAAGTCGCCTTTACTCTGAAAAAAATTGTGACTTCACGATCCAGTAAAAATGCTATCCGCAGGGAGCTACGCCGAAAGACGGCGGAGTTCTTGTCGCTGGGTGGTGAAATCAAAAAACATGGTGCTGGTGAAACGGGTGAACCCGCCGACAAACCTCGGGGCCGATCAGCATTTGTGAGCAGTGAGCCGCCAAAAACTAGAACTTATATTAATGATGTAGTCTTAGCTCTAGATAGCCGGAAAACCAAAAAGAGCCCTCCAAAAGTGGTCAAGGCCTCCAAGCGGCCAACAAAAAAAATCATTTATGATGATTTTGGTGAGCCAATTCGTGAGATTTGGTCAACTGAGTAATCGCACCTAAAAGGGTGTTTATATTACGGGGTAATATTCGGCTGCATAAAAATATTAAAATCAGCTAATATCTTCGCCTCTAGCTTGCTTATCTGCATGATAACTAGAACGCACTAGAGGACCACAGGCTGCCTGCTTGAATCCAATACTTTCTGCGTAAGCAGTATATTCTGCGAATTCATCTGGATGAACAAAGCGATCTATCGGGAAATGGTTGACTGATGGTTGCAGATATTGGCCAACCGTAAGCATATCAACATCGTGCTCACGGAGATCATCCAATGTCCTCAGTAGCTCATCTTTAGTTTCGCCAAGCCCTACCATCAAGCCGGACTTAGTTTTTACCAGAGGGTTTAGCGCCTTGTATTCTTTAAGTAATTTAAGCGACCAAGCATAGTTTGCGCCGGGGCGAGCCTCTCTATATAGCCGCGACACAGTCTCCAAATTGTGATTAAAAACGTCTGGCGGTGTCTTGGATAGTATGTCCAAGGCTGGAGCCATACGGCCACGAAAATCTGGTACCAACACTTCGACCTGTAAGCCAGGCGATAAAATTTTGGCCTCACGTATACAGTCTGCAAAGTGTTGTGCGCCACCATCCCGAAGATCATCTCGATCCACCGAGGTAATAACGACGTATTTTAATCCCATCTCTTGAATAGCAGCGGCTAAGTTTCTAGGTTCATCAACATCAAGGTCATTTGGTTTGCCGTGTCCTACATCACAAAAAGGACAGCGCCGTGTGCATATTTCACCCATGATCATAAATGTTGCTGTGCCGCCGCTAAAGCATTCGTGAAGATTGGGGCAGGCTGCTTCCTCACATACTGTGGACATCTTGTGACGTCTTAAAATATTTTTAATTTCCTGAACTTTAGGTGAGGCTGTAAGACGGATACGCATCCATTCTGGTTTGCGCTGAATCATATTTGTCGGGATCACTTTTACTGGAATTCGCTCAACCTTGTCGGCACTGCGAAGCTTTTCGCCCTTCTGCAATCGTCGCGTGCGTTTTGGAGGTACACTGTCAAATGACATAGCTAGGTTTCTTCCTTAATCGCTAACATGAGGTAATGGTTGTCCTATCGAGTAGTCATTATAACCGAGTCCAATCGTTAAATACCCCGCTAATTTCTCACTTACCACCTTGATATCTGGAGAAGGATTAACTAAATCAGCGACTTGAGTCATAACAACACCCAGGCCGCAGGGATTAATGCGTTGCCACGGACTCATATCCATATTAATGTTGAAATTGAGGCCGTGATAGCTACAGCCTTTACGGATACGCAATCCTAAAGAGGCAATTTTCTCCCCGTTATCAACATAAACGCCTGGGGCTTCACGTCGAGGTGAAGCCGAAATATTCCAGCAGTTTAGCGTATCAACAAGAGCTTTCTCAATGAGAGATACTAACTGTCGAACACCGATATTTAAGCGCCGCAAGTCAATAAGTAAATAAGCGGTGATTTGTCCGGGACCATGATAGGTGACATGCCCACCACGATCACTTTTTACAACAGGTATGTCACCAGGTACTAAAATATATTCTTCTTTGCCCGCCTGACCTTGAGTGAAGACCGGATAATGTTCAACAAACCAAATTTCATCCGCGGTTGCTTCGTTGCGTTCTTCATTGAATTTTTTCATCGCATTAAAGGTGTGATTGTATTGCTGGATACCTAATTGGCGAATAATTAAAGGCGTTTCAGGCACCATTGTTATAACACCATCTTGACTCGCGGGCTTGTTTTTAATGCCGCAAATATACTTTCTAGCTGAGATTTTCCAGTGGCCTTTATAACAACGGTCATAGCTTGCCAGCTACCCTTACTACTGTCTCGGACCGATATCTTCTGGCGGTCAAAACCCGGCGCGTGTTTATCCATTACGGCAAGGACATGTTCGTTAAAGCTTGTATGTGCTTCTCCTAAAACTTTAATTGGATAGTCACAGGGGAACACTATCTTTGGATGATTTTTTTCAGTCATGGGTATAGTCTCACGACAGTAATCGAGTGAATAAAAGAATTATCCAGTCAAATAATTGGGAAAAGATACCTGCCTTGGGAATACTTTTCTCCGCGACTAGGGGGATATCTACTAGGGCTTCCCCATCTAAGCTAACGTGCAGCTGCCCAAGTTCTTGCCCGGCTGTTACCGGAGCTTTGATTAAGTCGTTAACTAGAATGTTGGCTTTAAGATTTTTTTCAGAACCGCGAGGGACTGTTAGAGTCACATCTTCTGCAATGGTCAAATTCAAAAACTCTTCTGCGCCGTACCACACCTTAGCTCCGGTTTTTAATATTTCGCCAGCTGTGTAGACTACTTTTGTATCATAGTAGCGAAATCCATATGATAGCAATTTTTGGGATTCGCGCGCTCGGGATTCATCGCTACTAGCACCCATAACCACTGCGATAAGCCTCATTCCACGGCGTTTGGCGGAAGAAACTAGGCAGTAACCCGCTTCACTGGTATGCCCCGTCTTTAAACCGTCAACGCTATTATCACGCCACAGTAGACGATTGCGGTTTGGCTGATTGATATTATTATGCTCGAAGTATTTTTTAGCATAAATCTCATAGTATTCCGGATGATCGCGAATAATTGCGCTTGCAATAATGCCTAAATCGCGTGCTGAAGTAACCATTCCCTCTTCAGGCAGTCCGGTAGCGTTCAAATACTCGGTATTACGCATTCCTAATATCTCTGCCTGCTGATTCATCATATCGGCAAACGCATATTCACTGCCGGCAATATGTTCTGCTAGCGCAATGGCAGCATCATTGCCTGACTGTATGATCACCCCATGCATTAGATCAAGCACAGATACTTTGGTGCGTGGGCTGAGAAACATAGTTGAACCATCAGTTTTAGCGCCACCTAGAATCCAAGCATTATCACTAATCAGTACCTCACTATCCTCCTGAAGGCGCTGGGCAGCGATCTCGTTAGATACAATATAGGTGGTCATCATCTTGGCGAGACTGGCTGGAGGTAATTGTTCGTCTGCATTTCTCTCTAGTAATACCTTACCAGTGGTAGCATCAATTAATATCCATGCCTTAGCGGCAATTTCTGGTTCAGCAGGCCTCAATATTTGGCTATAAGCCGGAGTGGCGAGAGAGATCGCTATTGCAATTAGTAGAGCAGAGAAGAGCCATTTCTTAGCCATAGCTGGGACACCATATTGTCAGTAAAAGTAAGCACTAAGTTTAGCACTCCATAGACATTCATGGGCACTTGAAAAAGTTATTTATGGGGGTTAAGACAAAAAAATTTCAACACGGCAGCAGAGCACAAAAAAACTATGAGCAGTCTTCTGCTAATTTACACTGACTGGTTCTAATTTGCTGGCTTAATTGATGAACAGCCATGGCGTATTTGGCTCTAGGATTGTAGCGGCCGATAACATAAAAATTATGCAGGCCCAGCCAGTATTCTTGACCATACTTGGCTTCAAAGCGCAGTGGGAATGCGGTGAGATCTTTAGCAACCTGATCAGTTGGCGTATAGCCCTGAGTAATAAGTTCAGCAATTGTGGTTTTTGGACGCTTCATTTTGTTGAGCGTAGCTGAATCGGGGATATTCTTAACATGCGCCCGCGTAGCCACTGGCAAGCCAGTTTTCCAACCATGCTTTTTAAAATAATTAGCTACACTTCCTATAGCATCGGTGGGATTGGTCCAGATGTCTGCGAATTCATCCCCATCGTAATCGACCGCGTAGTTACGATAGCTGTTTGGCATAAACTGGCCCCAACCCATTGCGCCAGCGTAAGAACCTTTGAGTGTTAATGGGTCCTTTCCTTGCTCGCGGGCCAGGAGTAATAAATGTTCGAGCTGAGTGGTAAAGAAGATCTTCCTAGACTCGCGTTTTTCAGTATAGGTGTAATAGTCAAATGCCAAGGTGGTCAAAGCATCAATGACTCTATAGCTTCCTACATTACGCCCGTAATTAGTTTCAACTCCGATAATACTCACGATAATAGCAGGATCAACCCCAAATTCTTTTTCAGCACGCTCAAGAGTTTCTTGATTTTCTTGCCAAAATTGAACACCTCTAGAGGTTCTTTTGTTGGTAACAAAAATCTTACGGTATTCATGCCATGGTTTTGCTTTTTCTGCTGGGCGACTCATGGCTTTTACTATGCTTTTTTGGTGCATTGCACTTGCCAGCCACGTCTCAATTTGGGATTTTTCGAAATCATGCTTATTGACCATGGTACTTATAAAATCTGATGCTTCAGGGTGTTTTGAATAGTCGGCTAAGACAGTTACAGAGACAGATAAAAGCACTCCCAAAATGACTAATTTAAGTGTCGACATCAAAGGTTTGTCCTCATACGGTTGGGCTCTGTGCTAATAGCCATGAGCAAACCAAATCCAATAAATAGCGTTAAAATAGCCGTGCCACCGTAGCTGATCATCGGTAGCGGGGCTCCTACTACAGGCAATATACCCGATACCATACCCATATTCACGAAAACATAGATAAAAAAGATTAAACCTAAACTGCCGGCGAGTAATCGACCAAATTGAGACTGAGCGTTAAAAGAGATAAATAGGCACCTGGCAATGACTAATGTATATAGCGCGAGAAGAGTAAGGACGCCAATCAAACCGAATTCCTCGGCTAGTACCGCTATAATAAAGTCAGTATGGCTCTCAGGAAGAAAATTCAATTGTGATTGAGTGCCTTCGGTCCAACCTTTACCATTTAGACCTCCAGAGCCTATAGCCGTTTTAGATTGAACGATATTCCACCCGCTACCCAATTTGTCTTTTTCAGGCGAAAGTAACGTTAGTATTCTTTGTTTTTGATAATCTAAAAGGACAAAATTCCACATAACAGGAACAGCAGCAATGCCGGTTAAGAATGTGCCTATTAAATAACGTACGCCTAAGCCCGCCAAGAACAACGTAAGAAACCCCGACACGAAGATCAATAACGCCGTCCCTAAGTCAGGTTGCCTCATAATTAGAGCGACTGGAATCATTATCATCACCATCGCCCAACTTATATGTTTTAACGTTGGTGGAATAAAACGTTTGCTCAAGTAGGACGCTAACATCAAAGGCACTGCTACCTTCATGAATTCTGCAGGCTGCAGCCGGGAAAAGCCAACATCCAGCCATCGCTGCGCTCCTTTTGCGCCGACACCAAAGAATAATACGGCAATGAGTAACAACAGCCCTAGACCATAAAATACAAACGCCCATTTCTCCCAATAGCGAACTTCGAATTGGGCCACTACAAACATGATTATAAATCCAAGAACCATGAAAGTTGCCTGACGCTTTACGTAAGCAAGATTTTGATCTCCGGCACTGTAGAGCACCATCAATCCGAGGGTGCATAGCGCAAGCAGTAATATTAATAATGGAAAATCGATATGTGTTGACTCACTCTTTTTTCGATCGCCGCCCGGGCTTTGCATCCTTCTAACAAAATCATTGTTCTGCATAAGCGTCATAACCTTGCAAAGAATTTAAGTAAGAAGCGTTAGTTGCTGTTAGGTTTTGAGCGTCATTGTTGCTCATCACAGATTTGATGTATGTATCTATTACAGTTCTGGCAATAGGAGCAGCTGCAGAGCTGCCGTGCTCGCCATTTTCAACAATTAAGGCTACGGCTATCTTTGGATCTTCAGCGGGAGCGAAAGCGACGAACAGCGCATGATCCCACTGTCGCTCGCTAATCTTTGACCGATCATACTCGTCGCTGGCATTAATGCTGATGACTTGGGCTGTGCCAGTTTTGCCCGCTATGTTGTAGGTCAAATCCTTGTTGATGCCTCTTGCCGTGCCTCGATTCGAGTGCACAACATCACGCATTGACTCGTGGATATAATTCCAATGTTTATCACTAATCTTAGAGCTTTCGGTAACTTTAATCGTAGGGTTTTCCACACCATTAATAGATTTAACTATTTGTGGCTGAATCAGGTCACCTCGAGAGGCGATGCTAGCGGTCATAACGGCGAGTTGCAATGGTGTGGTGAGCATAAAACCTTGGCCAATACTCACGTTGATAGTATCGCCGTCAAACCAGGATGCTCCACGAGCATTTTTCTTCCATATTCTAGAGGGCATTATGCCCGAGCGCTCTCCAGGTAAATCGATATTAGTTTTTTTACCTAGGCCAAATGCTTCGCTACTGGTTGCCAAAGTGTCTATGCCGATCTTTACGCCCATCTTGTAAAAGAACACGTCGCAGGATTCGATGATTGCCTTTGCTAAATCAACGCCCTTTCCATGCCCGCCCCGTTCTGAATTATGGTCTCGCCAAGGGCGCTCAATACCCTCCATAAGAAAATAGCCAGGATCTTCTATCTTAGTATCCGTTGTAATACTTTGACTTTGAAGACCGATTAACCCGAACAAAGGTTTAATGGTTGAACCTGGAGGATATTGGCCCCTAATAGAGCGGTTAAACATGGGTTTATCTTCTGAGTTAAGAAGAGCGTCATAAGCCTTTTGGCTAATGCCCGAGACAAATGGATTGGCGTCATAGCTTGGCGCGCTAACCATAGCGAGAACGCCGCCGGTTTCTATTTCTATTGCGACTAGCGACCCACGTTCGCCCGAAAATGCCTCATAGGCCACCTGCTGCAAACGGCTGTCAAGATGCAGTTGAAGATCGTTACCAGCAACAGGGCTTACATGATCAATAACTCGCATCACGCGACCCCGGGCATTAGTTTCTACATGATCGCTTCCCACTTCGCCGAGCAGAGATTCCTCGTAAAATTTCTCGATACCAATTTTGCCAATGGAGTCGGTGCCGCTGTAATTGATAGGATTAATTATTTTACTTTCACGGTCGTTAATCCGGCCAACATAGCCTACAACATGAGTAAAAAGATCACGCTTGGGATAAAACCGAGTCAATCTGGCGCTGACCTTGGTGCCGTCAAGGATGTGCTGGTTGACAGCTAAAATCGCCTGTTCTTTTTCAGTTAAGTTAAACTTTAGTGGTGTCGGTTCAAAGGGCTTTCGTCTTTTTAATCGACTATAAAAACGCGTAATATCATTGTCGGTAAGGGTTATTAATGAGCCAACTTTATTGATTAATTGGCCTAGATCGTCAGTGCGCTCTCGAATAATAGAGAGATTGGATGTGGGCCTGTTGTCGGCGAGAATCTCCCCGTTTCGATCATAGATAACACCTCGAGTGGGCGCCGCTGGTCGCACATGCACACGGTTATTATCCGAGTCCGTTGCAAAATTTTGAAACTGATTGACCTGCAGGTCAACGTACCTAGAAATAAGGGTCAGTCCCATGACCAACATGATAAACATAGAGAATATAAGCCGCCTAGCAAATATTCTTCTTTCGCGAGCAGGGTCTGAGAAAGCTTCCTTATGTATCATTATTATCTATTCAAACACCTAATTGCGATGGTATGGGTGGTTAGCATTAATCGTCCATGCCCTATAAAGCTGCTCCATTAGCACAATGCGTACTAGGGGGTGGGGAAGCGTTAAATCCGATAGAGACCAACGCATATTAGCCCTAGCTATACAATCAGGCGAGAGACCATCTGGGCCACCAATCAGTAAGTTAACATCTCGACCATCCATTTGCCAGCTGGCTAAATTACTGGCTAATTTTTCGGTAGTCATGGTTTTGCCCAGCACATCAAGCGCAATGACGAAATCTTTATCGGGTAGAGACTTTAAAATTGATTGGCCTTCGATTTCTGTTGCTTTGGTTGATGACTGACTTTTACCTCGCTGGCCAAGCGCTATTTCAGTGGTTTGGATGCGCAGTTCAGGCGGCATACGTTTACTATATTCAAGACATCCCGTTTCTACCCATGCAGGCATTCGCGTACCGACAGCCAGAATACGGAGTTTCAAATTAATCCTGACCAATCGGCGGCGAACCCAACATTGCGGCCTCGGCCTCCGCGTTTAAAGGGCGATCATCTGGGCGCAAAGACCATAATTTTTCTAAATCATAGAATGCCCGAGTTTTGGGTAACATGACATGCACAATAACATCGCCAAAATCGACTAATATCCATTCTGAAACGTCATCACCCTCCATTCCAATCACCCTGAATCCAGCCTTTTTGGCGTCGACAGCTACATTATTAGCCAGAGATTTTACTTGGCGGCTAGAGTTGCCGCTTGCGACTACCATTGTGTCCATAATGCCAGTTAATTTTGTAACATCAATGCTTACAATATCTTGAGCTTTAACGTCTTCAAGGGCAGAGATAATTATTTCGTGGAGATCTTTTTTCATAGTACAAGGTTACTCATATAAACGGTTTTTTTGGATATAGCTAATTACAGAGTCAGGCAACATAAGGTCGACATCATCCCCTTTGGCTACCTTTACTCTAATATTGGTAGATGAAATATCTAACATGGATAAGTCGCAAAAATAGATGTACCCACTTGGCTTCCTCTTTATTTCACTCAAATCGTCGCTGCGGTGACAAGCAATCCATTCAGCTAGAGGGCCTGCTTCAGGCTGCTCGTAACCGGGCCGTGACGAAACAGCAATGTGGCAAAAATCTAAAATCTGCTGCCACTGATGCCAGCCATTTAGTTTACTCAGTGCGTCCATGCCAATACACATAAACAGAGGAGCGTCGGCCCCAATTTCCTGGCGCAGCAGTTTAACAGTATTAATACTATAACTTGGCGCTGATCGACGTAATTCGATGTCATCAATGATCAGCGGCGAGTCAGTATGACTCAAGGCAGTTGCCAGCATTGCTCGCCTATGCTCAGTTGACACATTTGGCTCGCCGCGATGAGGCGGGTAAGCGCATGGTACCATTCTTACTTCACTAACATCGAGTAACTGAGCTAGATCGCTCGCAATGGTTAAATGGCCATTATGAATAGGGTCAAAGGTCCCACCAAATATAGCCACTGCCATGCTATTGTCGGATTTGTCCATCGCCAAACACCACCCATTTTTGACAGGTAAGGCCCTCTAAGCCTACAGGGCCTCGGGCATGAATTTTATCGGTCGAAATACCTATTTCAGCGCCCAAACCATATTCGAAGCCGTCGGCAAACCGTGTCGATGCGTTAATTATCACTGAACTTGAATCAATTTCAGCTAAAAACCTGCGACTGTTCTGATCGTCTTCAGTGACGATAGATTCGGTATGCTTAGAACTGTAGTGATTGATATGGTTGATAGCCTCGTCGAGGCCGTCTACGATTTTAATCGCCAAAATAGGTGCCAGAAATTCTTCGCCCCAGTCTTCTTCGCTGGCCTCATTTATGGTGGCTACGATAGCTCGTGATTTTTCACAACCCCGTAATTCAACTTGTTTTTCCGTATACATAGCTGCGAGTTTAGGTAATATTTCGTCAGCAACAGACTTGGCGATAACCAGTGATTCCATGGCATTGCACACACCGTAGCGATGGGTTTTGGAGTTAATTGCAATATCTACCGCCTTTTTTAAATCGGCATGATCATCAATGTAGACATGACAGTTACCATCTAAATGTTTAATGATAGGTACTCGGGCGTCAGTTATAAGTCTTTTTATCAGACCCTTACCTCCTCGAGGAATAATCACATCCAAATAATCGGTCATGGTTATTAGCTCTGCTACCGCATCGCGGTCAGGCGTGCTGATAACCTGAACTACAGTTTGAGGTAAATTTGCATCAGCTAGACCCTTTTTAATGCAGGCAGCAATAGCTTGATTGGATTGAATAGCCTCACTTCCACCGCGTAAAATAGTCGCGTTTCCAGCTTTTAAACAAAGACTCGCAGCATCAATAGTGACATTGGGGCGTGATTCGTAAATGATACCGATGACACCGATAGGCGCGCGCATTTTCCCCAACCTAATCCCGCTAGGGCGGACACCTAAGTCTGTCATTTCACCGACAGGATCGGGTAGCGCCGCAACTTGATGCAAGCCTTCGATCATAGCTTCAATGCGTTCATTGTTAAGTTCTAGCCGGTCTAATAGAGAGGCATCTAGCCCGTTGGTAAGGCCGTTCTCCATATCGATAAGATTTGCCGACAACACCATTTGACGGTCATCACTAAGACGCCTTGCAATAGCCGTTAGGGCTTGATTTTTCGTCTCTGTGGGCGCGCGGGCTATGACTCTTGATGACTCAAGAGCGGCAACTCCAACGGCTTCCATGTAGGCTTTGATGTTATTTTTTTTCAATATTTTGCACGGCGCTTGATTAGGAAAACTGGCTGTATTCATTTTCAGCATTATACGTCTAGCGCGACTATAATTCCCGATTTTCCGCGGAGGGGAGGGATAAAGTCATCATTTTCAGGAAAAAATGGCTTTTTGGCTTCTACCTGCAGAATATCCCTTAAATATTGAGATGTTGATTCACAATCTGAGCTAGGGCTTCTATATGTTCTGGGTCGTCATTGAGGCAAGGAATATAATGAAACTCCTTTCCGCCAGCGTTCGAGAAAATTTCACGGGCTTCAATGTTGATCTCTTCGATAGTTTCTAGGCAATCTGATGAAAAACCGGGGCAGATAACAGCCACACGGTAAATCCCTGTGTTTGGGAGGGCCCCCAGCGTTTTGTCAGTGTAGGGTTGCAACCAAGGCTCGCGGCCAAAGCGTGACTGAAAAGTGGTCATAATATTATCTTCAGCCAAGTTCATTTTTTCAGCAACCATACGAGTGGTCTGGTGACAAAGGCAATGATACGGGTCTCCCTTTTTGAGGTATCGTTCAGGGGTGCCATGATAAGAAAAAATAAGTTTATCCGGATGACCATGGGCGTCGATATGCCGGCTAATGCTCGAGCATAGAGCATTAATAAATGCCTCAGATTGGTGATAGCCGCCAACAAAATGTAATTCGGGAACCCACCGCGTTCGTTTGAAAACTTCAGCGATAGCGTCAAAGGTTGAGCCTGTGGTAGCCCCAGAATATTGGGGGTAAAGCGGCAACACGGTAATGTTTCGTACATTCTGGGCGCTAAGCTCATTAATGGCCGACTCAATTGAGGGGTTGCCGTAGCGCATTCCCAGAACCACTGGCACTTCCTTTCCGTGCTTTGCGGCCAACAGTTTTCGAACGCCATCGACTTGCGCTTGCGTATTAACCAGCAATGGAGACCCCTTTTCTGTCCACACGCTACGATAGAGCTTGGCTGAACGCCGAGGCCGAAGCCGCAAGATTACCAAATTAAGGATTAGCCACCAAAGTAATCTAGGAACTTCTACAACCCGTGGATCGCTTAAAAATTGTTTTAAATAACGGCGTAGGTCAGATGTTTGTGGTGCATCTGGCGTCCCTAAGTTGCAAAGTATCACGCCTTGCTTTGGTGAGGGACCTTTGTGATCGTAGTCTGTTTGACCTTTATACTGCATTTGATTTGCGGCCTTTGATGTCTTTACACATTAATAATGTGGAATTGGGTGGGTAAAGCGCTATCTTGCGTTAACGGTGTGTAGGTGGTTCATTGTGTATTATACGCGACATCAAATAGATGAGATTGATTTTAATCCTAGGCTATTAGTAGCTGACCCAAGACGCTTACAAAGCTATAATGCCGAACTTTTATAGATACGTAAAAAAGCCCATGAGTCACCACGTTTCAGATAGGCGCACATTCGCTATTATTTCGCACCCCGATGCAGGTAAAACCACCATTACCGAAAAACTATTATTGCTCGGTAATCTTATTCAGGTGGCGGGTACGGTCAAAGGGCGTAAAAGCGACCGTCATGCTACTTCCGATTGGATGGCAATGGAAAAAGAGCGTGGTATTTCTGTGACATCATCGGTCATGCAATTTCCCTATCAAGGCTGCATGGTTAATTTACTGGATACCCCTGGGCACGAAGACTTCTCTGAAGATACCTATCGCACCCTCACCGCGGTGGATTCATCCCTCATGGTTATCGATGGGGCTAAAGGTGTAGAGGCCCGCACCATTAAACTAATGGACGTCTGTCGTTTGCGTGACACGCCGATCTTAACCTTTGTAAACAAGATGGACCGTGATATTCGAGACCCCATTGATTTATTGGACGAAATTGAAGCGGTGCTTAAAATTAAAGCTGCGCCGATTAATTGGCCGATTGGGATGGGCCGCGAATTCCGTGGCGTATACAATTTTTACACTGACACTATCCATGTTTATGTGCAGGGGAAAGGTCATACATTGACCGATGACGTTCAGGTGCATGGACTAGATTCCCCCGAGGCGCGAGAGGCCTTGGGCGCCTATGCCGATGATGTTTTGGAAGAACTAGAGCTGGTAAAAGGCGCGACTAACCTTTTCGATATGGATGAATTCTTATCTGGCCGGCTCGCACCGGTGTTCTTTGGCACTGCTTTGGGTAACTTCGGCATTCGTGAAATGCTTGACTATTTTGTGCGTTGGGCGCCGTCCCCTCAACCGCGACAGGCCGCAGAGCGAGAAGTTGTGGCAGATGAAGAAAAATTCAGCGGCTTTGTTTTTAAAATTCAAGCCAATATGGACCCGAAGCACCGAGATCGAATCGCTTTTTTACGAATCTGCTCAGGTAAATATACTAAAGGTATGAAAATGAAACATGTTCGTACCGGTAAAGATGTGCGTATCGCAGATGCCTTTAGCTTTAAAGCGGGCGAGAGAATTTCTGTTGACGAAGCAGTAGCGGGCGACATTATCGGGTTACATAATCATGGGTCAATACAGATTGGTGACACTTTTACTGAAGGGGAGACGCTCAAATTCAGTGGTATCCCCCATTTCGCGCCCGAATTATTTAAGCGCATTCGTCTTAGAGATCCATTAAGAGCCAAGCAGTTGCAAAATGGCATTCGGCAATTATCGGAAGAGGGTAGTACTCAGGTTTTCTTTCCCTTTCGTAACAATGATGTCATCGTTGGGGCGGTTGGCCAGTTGCAATTTGATGTGGTAGCTTATCGGCTTCGAGAAGAATATGGCGTAGAAGCCGTGTATGAGTCAGTTAATGTGCATACAGCTCGATGGACTGAATCTGATGATCACAAGACCCTAGAGGCCTTTCGCAATAAAGCAGAAGATAACCTAGCCGTTGATGGGGGCGGTCATCTGACTTATTTGGCGCCCACCAGGGTCAATCTAGCTCTTGCAGAAGAGCGTCATCCAGATATTGCATTTCGAGCCACTCGCGAACACTAACTTGATTTGCGTGTAAATTTATCTTAGCTAGTTGAGGTCAATTATGGGTATCAAGACACCTACTGTTCACCAAGATCAAACGCCGGTGCATTTACGAGCCAATCGTGGCGCGGTATCCCGTTGGTTGGGTCGTACCGTTCTACGTGTTTTGGGTTGGAGGGTTGAGGGTCAGATACCAGACTTGAAACGATTGTTAGTGATCGGAGCGCCTCATACCTCAAACTGGGATTTTGTCTTAGCTATGGCAACCATCTTGGGTCTTAACCTGCGAATGCGTTGGTTGGCCAAGCATACTATTTTCAAGCGAGGCGTTGTTTGGTTCATGGAGTGGTTGGGTGGAATACCAACTGATCGGACCCAGCCTCAAGCAATAGTTGAAAGAGTTGCGCGGCTGGCAAGAAAAGGCAAAGGCGTTGTCATTGGTATAACGCCAGAGGGGACCCGTAAAAAAGCGCTTAAATGGAAGACAGGCTTTCTGAGGCTTGCTAAGGCGTTAGATTGTCCTATTCTTATGGTGGCTATTAACTTCCCTACCAAGACAATTGTGATCGGTGATCTTTATCATCCCAGTGGCGATAATAATTACGATTTAGTAGCTATTAAGCAATACTACGATCAATTTCAGGGGATACATAAGGATCAGTTCTAACCATAAGAGCAAAAGCCTGAAAATAAAAGTGAACATTCACTTTTATGCTTAAATCAAAAGTCTCTTTCTGACGATAAATTTAAAGAGTCTTGGTCCTCGAGAATGGAATTGCTAATTAGATTTAATTTCAGGTCTTGGTGGAATAGCCTGCTTTTATTTTCATCCGTACAAAAACCGATAAGATACGCTAAGCTAATAAAAATAATAAAAATAGTCAAAAATCAAAGGTTAGCATAATGAAGCAGCATCAATACCGAGTGCATCCAGATCAAATACCTGAGCATCTACGAGGAAACCGAAGTCTTTTTAGCCGCTGGTTTGGCCGGACCGTCCTCGGTCTTTTTGGTTGGCGTGTTGAGGGTGTTATTCCCGATGTTAAGCGTGTTTTGATTATCGCAGCTCCTCATACATCCAACTGGGATTTTGTCTTCGCTATGGCTGCAGTTTTGGGCCTGAACTTGCGTATACGCTGGCTTGGTAAACACACTATCTTTAAACCTGGCGTTGTCTGGTTTATGGAATGGCTGGGCGGTATACCTATAGATCGCGCTGACCCCAAGGGTATTATTGAGAAGGTTGTAGCCTTGTCAAAAAAAGAAGGCGGAGTCGCCATCGGGTTGGCCCCTGAAGGAACGCGTAAGAAGGTAGTTAAATGGAAAACAGGCTTCTTACGTTTAGCTCATGACCTAGATTGTGAGATCTTGCTGTTTGGCTTTGATTTTGCCGGCAAGCGACTGGTTATTGGTGATCTCTTTCAGCCAACGGGCGATAATGAGGCGGATTTGGCATTTATTAGAGCGTACTATAAACAATATATCGGCAGGCATCCCAGCAAAGCCTAACTAGCAATATAACTAAAAGTAAGTATTCACTTCATGATGAGATTTGAATGGAGTTAAGTTTCTTAACGCAGATGGTATTAGTCGCTGTTGCCTTTTTTGCTGGGTTGATTTCTTCTATTGCAGGTTCTGGTGGGGTACTGACATTGCCAGCATTATTGTGGGTTGGGCTGGCACCTTTAACAGCTTTGGCGACAAACAAGGTCCAAAGTTCAGTGGGCACTCTGTCATCAACGTGGAATTTTTTCCGCAAAGGACATCTCGAGATAAAGCCTCTCCTAGTGTCTGTTTTAATGGCGGTTTTGGGTTCAATAGTGGGGACTTTAACGGTTCAAGCGCTTGATGGGGGAACACTGAACCGATTAATCCCCCTCTTGTTGCTGGGTATTGGCATTTATTTCCTGTTATCACCGAAGGTTAGCCCAGTTGATAGAGTACCAATGCTAGGATTTAACTGGTTCGCTTGTACGGCGGCGCTTGGTATGGGGTTCTACGGTGGCTTTTTTGGCCCAGGAATGGGATCAATTATGCCATTTTTATTCGTATGGCTGCTCGGTCATAATTTAGTTAAGGCCACCGCTGAGACTAAGTTAATGATTTTAGCTGTCAACGGTACGTCGGCCGCTATCTTTATTTTCAATGGCTTTGTGTTGTGGGAACTGGCATTGCCTATGGCACTAGCGCAGATAGTAGGTGCCAGGCTTGGGTCTAATTTAGTTATGACACGAGGGTCTGGATTAGTACAGCCAATCATAACGGTAGTGACGGTATTGGTGGCACTCAAGCTACTATTCTTTCCGTAGTACCTCTGTTACTTCAGTCGTTAAGCCACTACCATTTTGAGGACCTTGATTAGCTGATATTACTCAGGGCTTCTAATGTGTTTGCGCAAGCCTGTGCTACCTCTTGCCCCTTTTCGATGAAATGCTTTTTAAAATAAGCGGTGTGTTCTTCGCCTCCATCAAAGTTCTGGGGTGTTAAAACCGCAGAAAATACGGGCATCGCCGTATCCATCTGAACTCGCATAAGATTATCTATGACAGCGGATGCAACAAATTCGTGGCGATAAATACCTCCATCCACGACCAGACCAGCGGCTACAACAGCCGCGTATTTTCCAGTTTCAGCGAGTGCTTTTGCAAAAACGGGAATTTCGTATGCGCCAGGCACTTCGAAGAACGTGATCTTCTTGTCGCTTATCGTCGAAAATTCGAGTCTAAACGAATCTCGCAGCTGATCAACGATGTCTTTGTGCCAGGTGGCTTGAACGAACGCAATGTGGCCGCGAGCTACTATTTCTTGACTAGTTTTATTCATAAAAGACTCAAATCAATTTTAATGTAGGGGCTATCAAGGCCACCAATAAATTGGGTTGAGGGCAAACAAGGGAAGACGCGCATTATCCAGCCAAAGCTAAGGCGAATTGCTCTAAAGATCCGAGTGGTGACTCGACTAAAGTCTATACCTCATTCTCATAACCAGACTTTAACTGTCGGCTTTGGAATCGCACCAAATCTGCTTGTCCTTCAAGTACAAAGAGTACCTAAAGCGCCCGCGGGCTACCTTAACGTCAAGGATTACCGCCGGTGGGGACTTGCACCCCGCCCTGAGAATTTCCATCTAACAATGGAGGCGCGGATTATAGTCAAAACCTAGATTACTGTATACATAACGCCAGTAAAAAAATCTAGCCTTGATGTATTGATTAGCTCAAACTCGATACTGGATATCAATTACCGAGATTTATAATTAAGATTGACGTTATGATTATACAAAGCCAATGGTTGGTAATGTTATAGTCGCAAATGAATATTGGTTGTAACGCTTGAATTTTCTTATTAGCTGGAGTTGCCTGATGGATGAAAAGACACCCCCGTTTTCCCGATTTCTAGTCGTTGCCGCTGCATTTGTCATAGTAGTGTCGGGGCTGAAGATGGCAGGGCCCCTTTTAGTGCCGTTCTTATTGGCGGTGTTCATTGCCATGATCGTGTCGCCTGTTTTAGGCTGGCTGAAAAGCTTCCGTATCCCCTCAGGCATAGCGATTTTCTTGGTTATTAGCTTAGTGTTAGCCGTGGGCCTTATCTTAGCCGCGGTGATAGGTTCATCAGTTGACAACTTTCGCCAAGATAGCCCTATATACGCTGCTAAACTATCAGTTATGAGTGAGGATATACAGCAATGGCTGAGTGCGCGCGGCATCGCCATTGGCGCAGAACAATGGAGCAGTAGTTTCGATCCTGGTGCGGTGATGGGTATAGTCGGGAGCACGCTGGCATCCTTTGGCAATGTCATGACCAACACTCTTATGATTCTATTAACAGTGATCTTCATTCTTGCTGAAAATGTTAGTTTTGGTGAAAAACTTCGCAGTGCCAGGGGCAGTGCTGATTCTCATGAATGGTTGAGCAAATTTTCAGACAGCGTGCACAGCTACCTAGCGATCAAAGCTGCCATCAGCTTTTTAACAGGTCTCATCATCTTTATCTGGTTGAGTATACTGGGCGTTGATTACGCTGTGCTATGGGGCCTTATAGCCTTTTTACTGAACTTCATACCCACCGTTGGATCCTTTATCGCCGCAGTGCCAGCTGTGTTACTTGCTTTGGTTCAGCTTGGACTGTTTGAGGCAGGACTAACCTTGATAGGTTTTGTAACGGTGAACCTTATTATGGGTAATGTGGTTGAACCGCGCTGGATGGGCCGAGGTCTTAACCTTTCGCCTCTGGTGGTATTTGTCTCACTGGTACTTTGGGGTTGGGTGCTGGGCCCAGTAGGTATGTTGCTATCTATTCCGCTCACTATTATGTTAAAAATTGCCTTAGAAAATCAAACTGAGACCCGGTGGATAGGTATTATGCTGGGAGCGGGTAAGCGTATAGAGGCAGACCCAGCTGCTGGGGCACAAGCAATATCAGAGCTTGATGTTTGAGTAAGAAAACATAAGAAATACTACAGGAACGAGCTCATGAAGAGTGTGGGTTTGAGGCGTAAGTCACAGCTTTTATTTTCCTTGGCCTCTGTTCTTTGGTTGGTCGGTTGTGACGGTCAACAACAATTGCCGACCACAAGCGCTGAAAATGCAGCAGGCGTTATTTATCATGGTGGTGATATTATCACCATGGCCGGCGAATCCTTCAGCCAAGTCGAGGCTGTAGCTGAGCAAGACGGAAATATTGTTTTTACCGGCACCCTTACTGAGGCAAGGCAAGGGTTTGCTAAAGCCAGTCAGTTCGACCTAAAAGGTAAAACCCTAATGCCTGGGTTTATCGAACCTCACGTACATCCATCTATTGCAGCGCTAGTGCTGCCCAGTGAAATCATAGCTCCCTATGACTGGGTGTTCCCAAACGGCGTCAAAAAAGGGGTTAGAGACCCTGCGGGTTACAAGAAGCGCCTAGAGCAAAGTATTAATAGCAGCCAAATTGACAGCAAAAATCTATTTATGATTTGGGGCTATCACCAATTGTGGCACGGTGATCTCAGCCGCCAACTTCTAAATCAGTTGGCACCAGACAAGCCGGTGGCGGTTATACATCGATCATTTCATGAGATTTTCTTTAACGACAGGGCTATTGAACTGATAGGGCTCCAGGAAGAAAGTTTTAAAGGCAACCCTCAGGTCAACTGGAGGAAAGGCCATTTCTTCGAAAATGGCTGGATGACCATTGCGCCTAGAGTGGCCCCCTTTTTGGTTGGCTCGAAAAAATACATGGTAGGGCTTGATCTAATGTCGCAGCTCATCCAAAAAAATGGCATCACAACTATTGCCGAACCTGGCTTTCCTGGAACAGACTTTAAAACAGAATATGGGCTTTTAAGTCATTATATGGCCCAGCAGCCCCCTTTTAATGTGTATCTTATAGCCAACGGCACTAAACTTTATCGTGGCTTTAGCGATAACCAAAAAGCCATGGACTGGATCGATAAACTGCCAACCCAATACAATACCGACAACATTGAGTTTCTACCAAAGCAAGTTAAATTATTTGCCGACGGTGCTATTTACTCTCAGTTAATGCAAATGAAAGAGGGTTACTTAGATGGTCATCATGGCGAGTGGATGACCCCGCTTGAGGACCTAACTCAACAGATTACAGATTACTGGCGCGCCGGTTACAAACTGCACATCCATGCTAATGGGGACAAAGGCATTCAACAGGTTATAGATACGGTGGCCGCCTTGCAGAAAAGCGACCCACGTCAAGACCACCGACTGACATTGCATCACATGGGTTATTTTGACGACCAACAGGCAGCTCAAATTGCCAGCCTAGGCATTGAGGCATCGGTAAATCCATTTTATCTATGGGCATTGGCAGATAAATACGGCGAATTTGGCTTAGGTGATGAGCGCGCACATAATCTAGTGCGCATTAAATCTCTAACAGACCGCAACGTGCCGGTCTCCTTTCATTCAGACTTCTCCATGGCGCCTATCGAGCCACTCACTCTAGTCTGGACCGCCGTGAACCGTATTGCTTCAGAAGGCTTAGCCTATTCGGCCGATCAGAAAATAGACGTGTATACAGCGTTAAAAGCAATTACTATTGGCGCCGCTAGAACCATAAACCAAGAGCATAAGATTGGTTCCATCAAGGTTGGGAAAAAAGCTAATTTCGTTATTTTGGACAAAAACCCAATGCGGGTAGAGCCTCAAACAATTAAAGATATAAAGGTTTATGGTACCGTTTTCTCAGGCAAGCTAAGCATACCTATTAGCCATTAAGTCTAATTGCTGATTCAACAAAAACACCAGAAAGTAAAAAGCCCCAGCAATTACTGAGGCTTTTTCAATATGGTGCCCATACCTGGATTGTAATGCTACTAATCATAGGCGCGCTGTAGGCCCCATATGCACTATGTTTTAGCTGTTTAGTCTTTAGCCATGCGGACAGTTTAAAGGCGCTTTCAGAGCACTTATAGTTTTGGTTTTTGCGAGAATTGTCAGATGACCCCAATTAGAATCACCAAAGAGCGTCTAGCTAGCCTTTCGCAATTGTGTGCATATTTTTGGTGCGGCAGAAAACAAACATGAATAGTGTGATAAACCTTGCATCGCCTCAAGCTTAGTCTCACCGGGTATAGATTGTTTGAGTGTGGTCGCCATGGAGAATGGCGACCAATTATCGTCGGTACCGTGCCATATCTGCACATTGCTTGTGTACGCATCAAAATAACCTGGCCAAGTGACATACTGCTTTATATCGCGCATGTAACCCGCAGTGCCAGCTTGAAAGCAGTGTTTTATGACAGAGGTGATGTAGCTTATAAATTCAGGCTGTTTAATAAGTTCACGATCTTGTCCAGTAGCGCTTGCGAAGAGTAGGCGTACAAGCAACGACGGTGCTAGCATCGCCATTACTTTTTGACAGAAGGTTAATAACTTGAAAACAACGGGACTTTCCTTGGCCAATGTAAAGACCGATCCACCTGCCATATGATCTATAAAGTCTCCCTTGTGCAGGGGAGCAACAGATGAAATCAAGTGGATATTACGAACCTGATTCCGCAAAATTGCGCCAACCTCAAGGGCCACATGAGTGCCTATGGAAAAGCCAATGATATCTAATGGCTCATCGCCAATAATACGCTTAATCTGGCTTGCTATTTGCTGGTAATAACAATCCTGATCCACTGCGTCTTTTACCGCAAATCTATCTAAGCTGACAATTCTAAGGTTGTTTTCTTGTGCATGTTTATCAAACACTGCGCACTCTTTAATAGCACCAGGAGCGCCATGAAAATATACAACTAATGCACCCGTCTTAGTGCCGTATTCGACAGTCTTCACTAAATACTCCACATACATTTGCGATGTTTAGGCGATTCGACATCGCTAAGATTGTCAAATAGTAAGTCCGAAGCAGAATGGTTACAAGAGAAACAAAAAAGCCCCAGCAGTTGCTAAGGCTTTGTTGATAATGGTGCCCAGACCTGGAATCGAACCAGGGACACAAGGATTTTCAATCCTTTGCTCTACCAACTGAGCTATCTGGGCATTACAACACTTCTGGCGCTTGCGCGAGAGGCGCGTATTAAAGCGTTTGATCTGCTGTTCGTCAAGGAATTATTCGGTCGGTGGGACGTATCCTTCGGCTTGATCCACTTCTTCGCCATTAAAGAACTTTTCTCGCTGTTCTGAGAGGTAGGTTCGGGCTGATACGTCCATCATATTAAGGCGTAATTCATTGATCAGGGTTGTCTGATGAGTCATCCACTCAGCCCAAGCCTCTTTAGAGATGGTGTTAAATATTTCCTCACCCTTGGGACCAGGGAAGGGGGGCATGTCTAGCCCCGGGAGTTCTTTTTCTAGTTTGCGACATAAAATAGTGCGCGCCATAACAACCTCATTTGATAATCTTGATATGCCTACAGATTAAGGCCGTTGAATAACGCTTTAATGGGTGCAGGCATGCCTAATGATATAGGCTTTTGTGGGTTATACCAGACCTGATTGTCTTTCTCGGAGACCTTATTTGGAATAATGCCAGCGGTGGCCAAAATCATTTGAATGGGCTGATAGTCAAGATGGAAGTGGCTGAAGGTATGACGTTTTACGTCTAGCACGCTGTACCCTTTGGTGGTAATGCCAAGTTCCTCTAAAGTCTGATTAATATCATCTGTGTTGTCACACTGGGGAAACACCCAGAGACTGCCCCAGATACCCGTTGGCGGGTTTTGCTGCAGTAAGAACTCGCCTTTTTTATTATTAATCATGAGGAAGCATGTCTTTCTAACAGGAATCGTTTTCTTAGGCTTTTTGCCGGGATAGTCTTGAGGGTTACCTTGGTGATAGGCAACGCATGTTTTGCTAAGTGGGCAAGCTGGGCAATTAGGAGATGAGCTTTTGCAGAGTGTGGCCCCAAGGTCCATCATTGCCTGAGTATAATCCGCAATCCTCTGGTCTGGGGTGTTTCTTTCGGCTAGGGTCCAGAGCGTATCCATCACGTCGGGTTTACCGGGCCATCCACTAATGGCAGCAAAGCGCGCAAGTACGCGCTTTACATTACCATCTAATATGGCAGCTTGTTGATGAAACGCGATGGCACTAATGGCGCCTGCAGTGGAGCGACCAATGCCGGGCAGCTCACATAGTTGGTCAACCGTATTTGGGAATTTGCCCTTTAAGTCGCTACTAACCTGCTGAGCGGTTTTGTGCAGGTTACGGGCGCGAGCGTAATAACCCAGACCTGTCCAATGATGCAGTACTTCGTCCAACGATGCTGCAGCTAGATCTTGAACGCTGGGGAAACTTTTCATAAACCGCAAATAATAGGGAATAACTGTACTTACCTGCGTTTGTTGTAACATGATTTCAGATACCCATACTCGGTAAGCAGAGATGTCCTGTTGCCAAGGTAGATGTGTGCGGCCATGTTGGTCGAACCAATTAAGAACCGCTGTCTGAAAATCACTAGGACTCACGAGTCGCCTAATTTTTTCTTAAAGAAGCCTTTTAACGCGTTTTGGATTGAGTCGCCATTAACGGGCGCCTCATTGTTGGGCGTTGTGAAATACTTTTCACCGAGCTGCTGTATTAGGGTGTTTTTTAATAATCCACTAATGACTTTCTGATCTGGGGCGCAGCTAGATTGTGTTGAGCTATTGTTATCACCGAAGCTACCCTTACAGGAAAACGGAATAACTTGATTTTGTAAGCGCTTGTTGACCGAACACCCGTTATTGCTGCTAGTGGCGCTTGTTAGCACAGCTTTGGCGTTTAGTGTGTAGGTTTGTTCCACCATCTGAACTTGACTCTGGCCGGTAATATTTAGATTGCCAGTGCCGGTTGTCATATTACCTAGCATTATTTTTCCGTTAGTAAACCCTAGGACACCGTCAATATCATTTAGCTGTGTTCCTTTAGGCCATTGTTGAGGTGAATTGCTGTCGTTACCGAACAAGGCAGTAGCCTGGCAAATAGTTTCCTCGATGTTAACTCCGCCATAGGAGGGCGTTACCACCTTAAATTGACCATTACCTACCAAAGATTTTTGAATATCATAAATATTTGTGCCCGAACCTTCCAAGGACACGTCCATATTGAAATAGCCAGTGAAGTCCTGGGTTTCTGACAGCGCTTGAAACGCCTGAGCTAGATCAATATCGTAAATCGCGGACTCTAGGTTGAAGCTGGGTGTGGAGGCATTTAGGTCAAGCGTTGCAACAGCATTAACGTTGCCACCAAATAGATCGGCATTAAAGGAGGTTAGTTCTAGTACCTTAAGGTAACCAGATGCATTGGCATAGACATTACTGACGGTGAAGGAATCTAACTGAATACTATTGATGGCCAGTTCTATATTGCTTTCACCGCGCCACAACATAAATGGCAAGGCCAGAGGGGCAAAAATAGCCACTGGTGCTTGGTTGATGTCCTCAGAGTTTTCAGACGATTTTGGCAGATAGTCAGCTAAACTAAGGCTATCACCCTTAAGAGACATAGACATCTTGTTAGTGCTTTGATCGGCAGTAATATCGATAGCAAATGTTTGCCCATCCAGCACCAGTTTATGCACATAGCGGGAGTAACCCCAAGGGTTAACATTGAATTCACTATTAAAACTAACATCACTGAGGGCCTTGTCGCTGGACATTGAAGGCACCATAAAAATGGGCAGGCGCTTTTGAATTCTAGAGATCTGTTGCCGCAGGTTTATTGAAGAACTGGTGAGGCTGCCTTTAATTTCTTGAGTCGTAAGGTCAGCATCAACGTCGCCTTTTAGCGTAATTTGATCGACTATAAACGTGAAGTTACGACCCGCGATACGGCTTAACTTTTGGTCCTGAATATTAACTTGAGCAGTTGTTCTAAGTGACAGGTTTAAGCCGTTTAGCGCTTGGGCTGACAGGTTGATTTGAAAATCATTACCGTTAAGCGAAAGATCATTAATACTCAATTCGATCTGGTCAAACTGAACTGGCACTGGGGTGTCAGGGGAATATTGCAAGGTCCCCTTTGCCAGACTGATGGAATCAATGGGCAGGTTTGTTTCGCTGATATTGCCGCCTAATAATGCCAACCAACTAAATGTGACGTCTAATTTGGGTATTTTTCCTGCGATACTTTGCCCGTCTGAGAAGTTAATGCTCTCAACAGTAACCCCTAACTTTGGGAAAACGTTAAGTACTATATTGCCCTCAATGGACAAGGTAATGCCGTTTTGTTTGGCCGCATTCTCTATATCAGATTTGTAGTCGTTGGGGTCAACTAAGCTGTTTAACACCAGCGTTAACAAGGCTGCTGCAGCAGCCAATGTCAGGCCCGCGGCCAATAACCATTTAGTCAGTTTAGACAAGCTAGATTTCTCCATGCAGTGGTATCTTCCGCCACAGTAAATACAGGCGGTATGGTACCTTAATGCGATGTTTGTGTCCCGACTGCTAATCAGTCTAGAAGCCCTAAAAGGTACTAATAGGTCGAAAAAAGAGGTTCCTTTCAGGTATACTGCGCGCCTTAAAACATCAAACTGGAGTATTAGATGACTCAGCGTACTGCTACTGTGACGCGTAATACACTGGAATCACAGATTACCATTAGTGTTAATTTGGACGGCACGGGCAAAGCAAACCTTGAAACACCAGTGCCATTTTTAAATCATATGCTCGATCAGATTGCTCGTCATGGTTTGATAGATCTAGATATTCAAGCTACCGGTGATACCCACATTGATGATCATCACACGGTAGAAGATATTGGCATTACTTTGGGTATGGCCATCGCCGAGGCCATTGGTGATAAAAAAGGATTGACGCGTTATGGGCACGCTTATGTACCTTTAGATGAAGCCTTATCGAGAGTTGTCTTGGATTTTTCAGGCCGTCCCGGTCTAATCATGAAAGCTGATTTTGTGCGTAGCCAAGTCGGCGGTTTCGATGTTGATTTAACCCGTGAATTTTTTCAAGGGTTTGTTAATCATGCCCTAGTCACTTTGCATATCGACAACCTTAGGGGTGCCAATGCTCACCATCAGGTTGAGACTATCTTTAAGGCCTTTGGTCGAGCCATACGTATGGCTGCTTCTGCGGATGAGCGCATGGCGGGAGTGTTGCCTTCAACCAAGGGACACCTATAAGCTAACAGCTTAAGGTTGTTTACTGTAACCACAGTGTTGAGATACTTATGAGCACATCGTCTAACCATATCGCTGTCATTGACTACGGAATGGGTAATCTTCATTCCGTTGCCAAAGCTCTAGAGCACGTGTGTCCCAAAGCGCATGTGTCTGTCACATCAGACGCCAATGTGGTATCCAGAGCCGATAGGGTAGTGTTTCCAGGTGTCGGCGCAATTCGTGACTGTATGTCTGAGATCCAACGGCTAAAGGTTGGTGATGTCGTCAGCGAGGCAGCTAAAGAGAAGCCAGTGTTAGGTATCTGCGTAGGGATGCAGGCATTGCTGCAGCACAGTGAAGAAAACAAAGGCGTTGATTGTCTCGGGCTATTGCCAGGCAATGTTAAGTTCTTCGGTCAGAATCATAAAGATAAGCAAGGCGATAGACTTAAGGTGCCGCACATGGGTTGGAATAATGTGCAACAAACTATTGACCATCCGCTCTGGCAGGGTATAAAGCAGGACAGTCAATTTTATTTTGTGCACAGCTACTACGCAGCCTTAGCTGATAATCCTCATGTAGCGGGAACCTGCACTTACGGTGTGGACTTTGCCGCGGCTTTAAGCCTCAACAACTTGTTCGCCGTGCAATTCCATCCTGAAAAAAGTGCTGACGCGGGCTTACAACTGTTACGAAATTTTGTTAACTGGACCGTCTAAGTCCTCACGATCGGCAGTTGATATATCACCCTCAAGGCTTTACCCTAGCCGCTCTAAAACAAGTTTGAACAACAACTATGCCGACACAATCCTTAAACAAAAAAGACGCCTTAGTACAGCGACTAAATGCAGAGACGGCCAAGATCAATTGGCACGATTTGCAAAAGCACTACGCTGCGGGCAACCTATTGGCAGTTGCTGAAACCGCAGACTTGATTAAGGTAGCTGTGGCTTTTCATCAAGACGACACCGCTAAGGTACAGGCTTGGTTGGCTGACAAGACACTATTTGAAATTAATGATGAGCAAGCGCTAGACTGGTATGAGAGTACGACTGAGCACTGGGCGGTCGTGATTCCGCCCTTTGTTTTAGTGCAAAAATCAACATAATAGGGAGTATAGGAAAGATTATGAATCTACAAGATAAAGTGGCAGTAGTGACCGGAGGAGCCTCTGGACTTGGACGTGCAGCGACTCAGTTGCTCGTCGATGCCGGCGCGCAGGTCGTAATATTTGACATGAACGCGAGTGCCGGACAACAGGCGGTTGATGAATTAGGAGCTAAGTCTGCGCGATACATGCAGCTTGACGTATCCAATGGGCCTGACGTTGAGAGTGCCTTTGAGGTGATTCTTGCAGATTTTGGCCGAGTTGATGTCTGCATTAATTGTGCGGGTATCGGAATTGCGGCCAAGACCGTCAATCGTGAAGGACAGCCCCACGATCTTGACTTGTATCGTAAAGTCATTGAGGTCAATTTAATTGGTACCTTTAACGTGTCTCGCTGTGCTGCGGCTGCTATGTCAAAAAATGAGCCAGACGAGAAAACTGAACGAGGCGTTATTGTGAACACGGCCTCTATTGCCGCATTCGATGGACAGATGGGTCAGGTTGCATACTCTGCAACTAAAGGTGGCATCGTCGGTATGACTTTACCCATGGCCAGAGACTTGTCTAAATCGGGTATTCGCGTTAACACCATCGCGCCGGGCGTCATGGCGACACCGCTTATGCTAGCGGCCCCACAAAACGTTCAAGACGGCATTGTTGCCAATATTCCTTTTCCGCAGCGCTTGGGAGCACCTTCTGAATTTGGTCAGTTGGTCGTCCACATTATTGAAAATAGCTACCTGAACGGCGAGACTATCCGCCTAGATGGTGGAGTAAGAATGCAACCACGCTAGACATTATGGCTTCTCGTGCAGCCATTGAATAACGTCTTGGTGATTGCCGCGAAAGGCAATGCGTTGGTTACGCTTCTCTAATTGATAAAGGTACATAGGGTCATAATAATCTGCAGTAATGGCTTCTAGCCAACCACGATGACTGGCAAACTGATCATTATGCTGTTGTTTAATCGCGCCCTCCATGAGGGCGAGTATTTCTTTAGTGCGCTGTCCACCAAGCCGTTTTTTAACGCGCAACAAACTATCAACTAAGTAATCGGCAAAGGCTTGTTCACCATTTTCTAAATGGTAGTCCATGGTTTGTTGATATCGCTCGACAACATATTCCTGCCAAAGTTTATCAATGCGTTCTTCAAAAGGTAGTTCAATGACCGCCATAGGACTTTCTGCCATAGCAACGGTTAGAGGCCTCAAAATGTGGCGACCACCAATATTGCGGCTCTCATCTTCTAAAATAATACGGCGTCCTGGGTATTTATGTTGAACCTGCATTAGGTCCAGTATTATTTGGTTTTCAAAATCAATTTGGGCGGGCTGTTCATCTAAGGGCCGGCCAAAACTAGAACCCTTGTGATTCGCCGCACCTTCCAAATCGATACTAGTGTCCAGAGTTTTTATAATGTCTGTTTTCCCCGTACCCGTCATACCAGACAGCAGAACAAAGCTTTGCGTTTCACAAGCGTCAGCCAAATACTGCAACATAAACTGTCGTAGTGACTTATAGCCACCCTCGATACGTGGGCGGCTAATGCCTACATCGGTCAACCACTGCTGGCTTAACTGAGAGCGCAAACCACCGCGGGCACAATACAACACAGCCGTTGGGTTAGTGACAAAAAATGCCCTCCAAGCATCAACACGCGCCGCTTTAATCGCGCCACAGACCAACTCGTGGCCCAGAGCTATGGCCTCTTTCTGACCCTGCTCTTTGTAGCAAATGCCCACCTGATGACGTTCATCATCGGCCATTAAGGGTAAGTTGGTGGCAAACGGCAGGGCGCCTGCTTGAAACTCAATGGGTGCGCGCACATCAATCATTGGTACACGATCTAACAGCAAACGTTGGTAATCGTTGGTCAATGGTAGCGCCGCGGCGGTCAAGTCTTCACCTCAATAGTAGGTTGGCTAGGGTCATAATCCGCTAGTGTACCAATGGACTGGCAATAACAGCCTGCCTCTTGCAAAAGGCTAGAAACTTCGTCTGCGGCCACTGGATTGACTGCAATGAGCAGGCCACCGCTAGTCTGCGGATCACACAGTAGCGCCTGGCTCTCAACGCTAATGGTGCTAATATGTTGCGCAATACTTTGCCAGTTGCGCTGGCTACCACCGGGTACACAACCCGCCTCAATGTAGTCAGTCACAGCTGCGTCTAACACCGGCACTGCAGATACATCAATCGAGGCACTAAGATTACTGCCCTGACACATTTCTAACAGGTGACCTAATAGGCCGAAACCGGTGACATCGGTCATGGCGCTAACACCCGGGACAGCACCCAAAATAGCGCCAATGGTATTCAAACGCATCATATTCTCCACCGCCAAACGGCTGTGTTGAGGTTTCAGTTTACCCTGCTTTTCAGCGGTGGTTAGCACACCCACACCGATGGGTTTAGTCAAAAATAGTTTATCGCCACTCTGCGCTGTACTGTTTTGTTTAAGGTTACACAAATCAACTCTGCCGGTGACGGCCAAGCCAAAAATAGGTTCTTGGGTGTCAATAGAATGGCCACCTGCAAGATGAATACCCGCATCTTTACAGGCATGGCGGCCGCCTTCTAAAACCTGTTGTGCTACCTCAGGACCCAATTTATCAACGGGCCAACCGAGTATTGCAATCGCCATCATAGGGGTTCCACCCATGGCATAGACATCACTAATCGCATTGGCAGCAGCAATACGGCCAAATTCAAAAGCATCATCCACAATGGGCATAAAAAAGTCAGTGGTGCTAATTATCCCAGAGCCATCCCCCAGGTCATAAACCGCAGCATCATCTTTAGTGCTATTGCCTACCAAAAGGTTGTCATCCTGTGGTGCAACAAAGTCAGTCTTTAAGAATTGTTCAAGCAGGCTAGGGGCAATTTTGCAACCGCAGCCAGCACCGTGGCTAAATTGGGTGAGTCTAATTTTAGAAGTCATTGCATGTCGCTATTGGTTGACGATTTCACAGGGTACTTGGTTTGTTCGGCAAGGTCATGAGTTTTGCTTACAATATTCTCGTGGCGGCAGCCCTGTCCAATGCTTAAAGGCTCGAGTAAAGGAGCGAGATTCACTAAAGCCAACGGCCTCAGAGACTTTTTCAACGGATAATTTCTCGTGAATTAATTTATGTATCGCGACCTCTCTGCGCAAATTATCTTTTATTTTTTGATAACTGGTAGCACTCTCTTTTAGCCGCCGATGTAGAGTTTGAGAGCTCATTCCGAGTTCCTTCGCCAACGTATGAATGCTGGCAAAAACTAAGCGATCGGGGTGTCTCTGAGTAATAATACGTTCAATTTTCGCCTCTAAAATAGTATCGGACCCTGGAATGGTCATTACATCTGCGGGGGCATTTTCAACATAGTTAGCTAATTCTTGATCTGATCTTACTAGTGGTTTATCTAGGTAGTGACGATCAAAAACGAGGCGATTGGAAAAACTATTAAAATGCAGTTCAGAGGGAAACATGATCTGTAACTCATCTCTATGTTGTGGTGGACTAAAGGTGAAATGCGTTTCCCGCAGTCTTATCGGTTCACCAATATACCAACTAGGGAACCTATGCCAGATGACCAACCAAAACTCTGTCATAAAGTTCTCGGGGTCTAGATGGGGCTGGTCCATGTTGAAGCCCAGTATTGCGCTTCCGTCCGATTCCGTTAACTGCATGGGGATATCGCTGCTGATTAAATTATAAAAATCGACAGCTTTCTCCAATAGCTCACCCAAGGTTGCGCAACGGCTAACCAATTCTCCCATGGTAGCGAATAAACCGACCTTACAGCCATTCTGAGTAAAACCCATGAACTCGTCATCTAGACATTCTTGGACGCCTTTGAATAGTCGAGCCACCTGCTCGGTGTGCACACGTTGTCCATCTCGGGTTAGGACCTTGGGATTGATCCCTGCGCGCTCCAAAATTGGACGCTGTGCAAGGCGATGCTCACGGATCCCATGTAGGCAGGCAACAACATGATGTTGGCAAATGGTCGCCATATAAATAACCTAGTCGATTAGAGCGGTTTAAAATAAATAAATTGTGAGTTTAATTCCATATTATTACAAAAAATCAATAAAATACCTAACTATATGGCAATAAATGTGATTTTTTGTGTTGCAAATAGACCTACTATTTGCCTCTGGGCTACGGCATAGTGCAGTTTAGAAAGTTAACTGTACTCTAGCGGTAACCAATAGATTTAAAGGATGGACAGAGCAATGACCGATAAAAAAGGTCCTACAGTCAAAGATTGGGAAAATTTAGCCGAAAAAGAGACCAAAGGTCGCTCGGCTGATGACATGATTTGGCAGACCCCAGAAGGTATTAAGATAAAACCCCTTTATACGGCTGAAGATACCGCTGGCCTTGCCCATATGGATAATTTGCCTGGTTTTGCGCCTTATAAGCGTGGTCCCAAGGCGACCATGTATGCAGGGCGGCCTTGGACTGTGCGTCAATATGCTGGGTTTTCCACGGCAGAAGAATCTAATGTTTTTTATCGAAAAAACCTAGAGGCTGGGCAGCAGGGTTTGTCGGTGGCTTTTGATCTAGCTACTCATCGTGGATATGACTCTGATCATACTCGCGTAGAGGGTGACGTGGGTAAAGCTGGTGTTGCTATTGACTCTGTTGAAGATATGAAAATACTCTTCGATAGTATTCCGCTTGATAAGGTATCTGTGTCCATGACAATGAATGGCGCAGTGCTGCCAGTGATGGCAAGCTTTATCGTTGCCGCTCAGGAGCAGGGTGTTGCCCCTAAACAGCTCGCTGGCACCTTGCAGAATGATATTCTGAAAGAGTTTATGGTGCGCAATACGTACATCTATCCACCAGAACCCTCCATGCGAATCGTATCCGACATCATCAGTTACAGTGCTGAATTTATGCCTAAGTTCAACTCTATTTCTATTTCTGGTTACCATATGCAAGAGGCCGGTGCGACTAACGTTCAAGAGTTGGCTTATACGATTGCCGACGGTATTGAATATGTGCGCACCGCGATCGATAGCGGTATGGACGTGGACAAATTTGCGCCACGGCTTTCCTTTTTCTTTGCTATTGGTATGAATTTCTTTATGGAGATTGCAAAGCTTAGGGCGGCTCGTATTTTGTGGTCAACCTTAATGGCTGAGAAGTTCTCGCCGAAAGATCAGCGCTCATTAATGTTGCGTACCCACTGTCAAACATCCGGGGTTAGCTTGACCAGTAAAGACCCTTACAACAATATTATGCGTACCACGATTGAGGGTATGTCTGCAGTCTTGGGTGGCACTCAGTCGTTGCATACCAACTCTTTTGATGAGGCACTTGGGTTACCCACTGAGTTTGCCGCACGCATCGCTCGAAATACACAATTAGTGATTCAAGAAGAAACGGGCATCACCAATGTGGTCGATCCACTAGCGGGTTCTTATTATATCGAAAGCCTTACTAATGAATTAGTGGAAGCGGCTCTTGTTCTTATCAATGAAGTTGAAGATTTGGGTGGTATGACTAAGGCGGTTGAGTCGGGGATGCCTAAATTACGTATCGAAGAGGCCGCGGCATTGCGTCAAGTGGCCATTGATCGTGGAAACGAAGTGATTGTTGGGGTTAATAAATATCAATTGAGTGAAGAGCCTGAGATTGATGTGCGGGATATAGATAATTCGTCTGTGCGCGCTGCCCAGATTGAGCGACTTAATCGCTTGCGCGCTGATCGAAATTCAGTTTCTTGCAATGCGAGACTTGCAGCGCTTACTGAGTCGGCAAAAACAGGCAAAGGGAACTTATTAACTCTAGCGGTTGAGGCGGCTAGAGAAAGGGCGACCGTTGGAGAAATAAGTGATGCACTAGAGGAAGTATGGGGCCGACACAGAGCCCAAACGCGATCGATAAGTGGTGTTTATAATTCTGCCTATGAAGGTGATGAGGGGTTTATGAAAATCAAACAAAAAGTAGAAACTTTTGCTGAGCAACAGGGACGACGACCCAGAATGTTGGTGGTAAAGATGGGACAGGATGGTCATGACCGGGGTGCAAAAGTGATAGCAACGGCCTTTGCAGATTTAGGTTTTGACGTGGATGTCGGCCCCATGTTTCAGACGCCAGAGGAAGCCGCTAGGCAAGCTATTGAAAATGATGTACATGTGGTGGGGGTATCATCTCAAGCGGCTGGACATAAAACATTAGTGCCACAAATGATTGAGTCACTTAAAAGCCAGGGTGCAGGAGAAATTATAGTGGTTTGTGGTGGGGTGATACCCCCCAAGGACTATGACGAACTGACAGCGATTGGTGTGGCTGCGATCTTTGGTCCGGGAACTAATATTCCTGACGCAGCTGAAAAAGTATTAGACCTTATTCAATAATTGACGTCTGCGAGGCAGAAAAAATGCATGAGATTCTCGAAGAATTGGAAGAAAAACGACGCCTTGCTCGCTTGGGCGGGGGACAAAAACGTATTGACGCTCAGCATGCTAAGGGCAAGCTGACAGCTCGTGAGCGACTAGACCTATTACTTGATGATAATAGTTTTGAAGAATGGGATATGTTTGTTGAGCACCGATGCACTGACTTTGATATGGACAAACAACATGTTCCTGGCGATGGGGTGATTATTGGTTATGGCACTATCAATGGCAGGTTAGTCTTCGTTTTTAGCCAAGACTTTACGGTTTTTGGCGGCGCACTCTCTGAAGCCCATGCGGAAAAAATATGTAAGTTAATGGATCAAGCGATGAAAGTAGGCGCTCCCATTATAGGTCTCAATGACTCAGGAGGCGCCCGTATCCAAGAAGGAGTGGCTTCTCTGGGCGGCTATGCTGAGGTGTTTCAGCGAAATGTTATGGCATCGGGGGTCATACCTCAAATATCAATGGTTATGGGCCCCTGCGCTGGTGGTGCGGTTTATTCTCCAGCGATAACTGACTTTATCTTCATGGTACAAGACAGCTCATATATGTTTGTCACCGGCCCGGATGTCGTTAAAACAGTGACTCATGAAACGGTTACAGCTGAAGAGTTGGGCGGGGCGCTTACCCATTCCAGCAAGTCAGGTGTAGCCGATCTTGCCTTTGCAAATGATGTAGAGGCTCTTGCCAAACTACGCCATTTTTTCAATTACCTGCCAGCCAATAACAAAGAGAAACCACCGGTCTGGCCCACGGTAGACCCGGCCGACAGAATTGAAATGTCCCTGGATACCATTATTCCAAGCGATCCCAATAAACCCTATGACATGAAAGAGGTCATTTTAAAGGTGGCTGATGAAGGGGTTTTCTTTGAAACGCAGGTTAACTATGCGAAAAATATTATCACTGGGTTTATTCGCATCGAAGGCTCAAGTGTTGGTGTAGTGGCTAATCAACCCCTGGTGTTGGCGGGTTGTTTGGACATAGATGCATCAAAAAAGGCGGCGCGGTTCATCCGTTTCTGTGATGCCTTCAACATCCCTGTACTAACGTTTGTGGACGTCCCAGGCTTTATGCCGGGCACTAGTCAGGAATACGGTGGCATTATTAAGCATGGTGCCAAGTTGTTGTACGCTTACGCCGAATGCACTGTGCCCAAAGTAACGGTTATTACTCGTAAAGCCTACGGTGGAGCCTATGACGTAATGTCGTCTAAGCATTTGCGCGGCGATGCCAATTTAGCATGGCCTACGGCAGAAATCGCCGTCATGGGCCCCAAGGGTGCGGTAGAAATCATCTTTCGTAAAGATATCGGTGATGAGAAAAAGATCGCTGCGCGTACGGAAGAATATCGCAAGAAATTTGCCAACCCGTTTATTGCAGGTAAACGCGGTTATATCGACGATGTCATTATGCCTCACAGCACTCGAAAGCGGGTGGCAAGGTCTCTGGCAATGCTTAGAAATAAAAGCGTCGAAAACCCTTGGCGAAAGCACGGCAATATTCCGCTATAAAACCTCATTGATGAGAACAGAGCTATGTTGAAAAAAATTCTAGTGGCGAATAGGGGTGAAATTGCCTGTCGCGTTTTTGCTACTGCTAAAAAAATGGGTATTGCTACGGTCGCGGTCTATTCTGATGCGGACCGAGACGCGCTGCATGTACAAATGGCTGATGAGGCTGTCCATATAGGGCCTTCCGTCTCCGCCGAAAGTTATCTGGTGATCGACAAAATTGTTCAGGCTTGTTTGGACACCGGTGCCGATGCGGTGCACCCTGGGTACGGTTTCTTGTCTGAGAACAGCAAATTTCGCGATGCCTTAGATGCTGCGGGAATCATATTTATTGGTCCAGGTAAAAAGGCCATTGAATCTATGGGTGACAAGATCACCTCCAAGCTTATTGCGCAAAAGGCGGGAGTTAATTGTATCCCCGGTTACACAGATGTTGTTCGCGATGCTGATCATGCGCTTGAGGTCTGTGCTGAAATAGGCTATCCAGTGATGCTTAAAGCCTCTGCCGGCGGCGGTGGTAAAGGTATGCGCGTAGCGATGAATGAAGATGAATGCCGCGATGGGTTTGAGCGTGCTACCAACGAAGCGCGTTCTAGTTTTGGTGACACGCGTATCTTTATCGAAAAATATATTCAGCAACCTCGTCATATTGAGATCCAAGTGATGGCAGATGGCCATGGCAGTGTGATTTATTTAGGCGAACGAGAGTGTTCTATTCAGCGGCGACACCAAAAAGTGATAGAAGAGGCTCCTTCGCCATTCCTAAACGAAGAAACACGGCAAAAGATGGGAGAGCAGAGCTGTGCCCTAGCGCGTGCGGTAGACTATCAGTCTGCGGGAACGGTCGAGTTTATAGCAGATGCTGACATGAACTTCTATTTCTTGGAAATGAATACTAGGCTTCAGGTAGAGCATCCGGTGACCGAGTTAGTTACCGGTCAAGATTTGGTAGAGTTAATGATTAGAGTGGCTGCGGGTGAGGAACTTCCACTGACTCAGCAGGATGTTAGTTTAACTGGCTGGGCGATGGAGTCGCGAGTCTATGCTGAAGACCCGTTCCGCAACTTCTTACCTTCCGTTGGCCGCCTAGTTCGTTATTCTGAGCCTGAAGGGGAGGGTGTTCGAGTTGATAGTGGGGTCTATGAAGGAGGCGAAGTGTCTATATTCTATGACCCAATGATTGCGAAGTTAATCACCTATGGTGAAGACCGTAGTCAGTCAATCGATCGTATGGTGGATGCCCTGGATAATTATTATATTCGTGGTGTGAATCACAATATAAGTTTCTTGAACGCTCTAATGGTGCACCCGCGTTTTATTGCTGGTGACCTGAGCACTAATTTTATTGCCGACGAATTTCCTGATGGTTTTAATGCTGACTTAGTCCCGCAGGCTGACCCAGCTATTGCGTTGGTTGTCCTAGGTGCTGTTAATCAGCTTGAAGAGGAACGAGCTAGCTTGCTGTCTAACCAGCTAACAGGTCATGAGCATGTAGCAAACCGAGATTGGGTAGTGGTGGTTGGAGATCAACAGTCAACGGTGAGTGTTGAGCTTACAGAGAGCGGATATTTGGTAAGTTTGGGTAATTTAGACTATCAGGTCGAGACAAACTGGAGTTTGGGTGAACCCCTTTTTAAGGCAGATGTTAACGGTAAAGATATCTCAGTACAGGTAGAGCGCAGCGCTAAGGGTTATAGGTTGTTATACCGAGGTGCGGAGATCAACGCTCAGATACTCTCTCCAAAGGCTGCAGTGCTTTCCGCCCATATGGTTTACAAAGCTCCTGCTGACATGTCGAAATTTTTACTTTCACCAATGCCTGGCTTACTGGTAAAAATGGCTGTTAAAGAGGGGCAAGAAGTTAAAGAGGGTGAGGAGCTAGCCGTCGTTGAAGCCATGAAAATGGAAAATAGCCTTCGTGCTGTCCAAGATGGTATTGTGGGTAAAATATCAGCTGTGGAGGGTGGCAGTTTAATGGTTGATGAAATTATTTTAGAGTTTGAGTAGTGGCTGAATGACAGATAAATCCCGATCTTTAGCAGAGCAGGTTCGAGCCGGCGATCGCCGTGCCTTAGCAAAAGCGATTACCTTGGTTGAGTCGACAAGAAAAGATCACAGAGAACAGGCGTCCAGCTTACTTGAAGCCCTAATGCCTTATTCGGGTGATTCTGTCCGTGTGGGTATCTCTGGGGCGCCAGGGACAGGTAAATCAACATTTATTGAAGTGTTTGGCAATCATATTATAGAGCAGGGACACAGTGTGGCGGTATTGGCAGTAGATCCATCGTCTGCCGTCACTGGCGGATCTATTCTTGGTGATAAAACGAGGATGGAGACTTTAGCGTTTGCAGAGCAAGCGTTTGTGAGACCTTCACCTGCAGGAAAAACCTTAGGCGGTGTGACACGGCGAACCCGAGAGTCCATGCTGATCTGTGAAGCAGCCGGATTTGATGTTGTCTTAGTCGAAACTGTTGGGGTCGGACAGTCAGAGACAGCCGTGGCGGATATGACAGATATGTTTTTGTTGCTGTTGTCTCCCTCTGGAGGCGACGAATTACAGGGAATTAAACGCGGTATTATGGAGTTGGCCGATTTAGTGTTGGTTAATAAAGCGGATGGTCACCAAACTGCAGCGGCCGCTCAAACACAATCTGACTATAGGTCTGCCATTCATTTTATGAAATCACGATTTGACCACTGGCAACCGCCAGTCATGACATGTTCTGCATTGAAAAATCAAGGGGTTGAAGCTGTTTGGGCTAAGGTAACTGAGTTCAATTTTGCGCTGTCTGAAAAAGGGCAATTAGCGAAACTTCGTGCGCAACAGTCCAAGGCTTGGATGTGGTCTGAAACGGCTGAATCTCTTATCGCAGACTTAAAGGCTAATCCTGAGATTAAAAAGTTAGTCCCTAAATTGGAGACTGCAGTATTAGAAGGAACGTTGCCGGCCACCATTGCGGCCCAAAGACTGGTTGAGTCTTATAAAAAAATAGATTAAGTTTATACTTTGTCCAAAATATTATTAAAAGTTGACCCTATGCCTGAAAATACCAGAGAGACTGCAAATCTTACTTCAATTATTGAAGCCAACACTCATTACAGTAAGTCATTTAGTCAGTCTGAGTTGCAACCCCAACCAACGCGGCATATATCCATTTTAACCTGCATGGATTCCCGAATGGACCCCTATAAATTTGCAGGCTTACTGGATGGCGAAGCCCATATTATTCGTAATGCCGGCGGCAGGGCTACAGAGGATGCAATTCGCTCGTTGATTATTTCCCATAAGTTTTTAGGCACGCTTGACTGGTTTGTTATTCACCACACCAATTGCGGTATGACGTTAGTGACCGAAGACATTATTGGTGAATTATTAGAGGATGATTTAGAAACCGCGGTGATTGAAGACGGTGTCTGGATTAACCCTAAGAGAGATTCAACCGTCAACACAAAGCCGGGTTCTGCGGCGGGTAAAGCTATCGACTGGTACACCTTTACTGACTTAAAAGAAAGTGTATTAAAAGATATGAGTACTATCCGACAGCATGAACTTGTCCCTAGTCATATTAATATTTTCGGCTTTATTTTTGACGTCAAAACAGGAAAATTAACCCCCGTCAACTAAATCATTCATTGGTGCTAGGTACAGCGATGTGTCTGTTTTATTCAGGCGGGAAACGTGCAAAGTCACAATATTCAACACCGCCACATGACTTTTTGGTGCTATTAAAAAGAGCCTTAACGGCTCTTCACTAAATAGTTCGAGATGTGCTAGGGTCACATTTTCGTGACGCGAAATTTTCGGCCCTTGATTTTACCCTCTTGCAAACACGTTAAAGCCTTGTCCGCTAGGTTGCGCTGAATAGCAACAAAAGCGGCGTGGTCGTTAATGTCAATTTTCCCTACGGCCTTTCCATCAACACCGCCAGGACCGGTAAGTGCCCCGAGAATATCGCCAGGGCGCACCTTGGCTTTTCGGCCACCAGCAATACATAGGGTCAAAAATTCTGGTGCCGGTAGTCTGGTATCACTCATTGGCAGTGTTTCAAGCGAAACAAATGGAATATCATATTTCAGGTAGTTAGTAATACGTTCGATCTTGAAACGCTCCGCTTCTGTGAAGAGTGTGAGAGCAAGACCTGATTTGCCAGCGCGCCCTGTTCTACCGATACGGTGCACATAAGTTTCAGCATCGTGAGGCAGTTCGAAATTAATTACTGCGGCGAGATCATCTATGTCTAAACCCCGAGCAGCGACATCCGTTGCAACTAATATACGGCAGCTCTGTTGCCGAAACTGCACTAAGACGTGGTCTCGATCCCGTTGTTCGAGATCTCCATGAAGCACGGCGGTATAGATTCCGCATGCATTTAAATGTTCTCCGACATCACGCACCAGTAGTTTTGTGTTGCAAAAAATAACAGCGGTGTGCGGTTTAAAGTGAGTTAATAGCTTAACCAGTCCATCTAGGCGTTGTTGCTTACTACAAACAAACATCTTTTGCTCGATAGTATTGTCCTCATCACTGGCTTCAACCGCGATTTGCACCGGCGAATGTTGAAAGCGAGCGCTGATAGCGGCAATATCCTTGGGATATGTGGCCGAAAACAGCAAGGTCTGCCGGTCTGTTGGGGTCTCTTCGAGAATACTCACCATGTCATCGATAAAACCCATCTCAAGCATACGATCTGCCTCGTCTAATACCACCGTGCTAGTTCGCGCCAGCGAAAGGGTTTCTTTAGATAAGTGATCTTTGATTCGACCGGGGGTGCCCACCACGATGTGGGCACCGTGCTCTAATGATCCTATCTGAGGGCCGATGGAGACACCTCCGCAAAGGGTGACTACTTTTATATTGGGTTGATAGCGCGCCAGACGACGAATTTCTGTTGCCACCTGTGTGGCCAGTTCACGCGTGGGGCAGAGCACTAATGCTTGCGTACCAAAATCACGAGGATTCAGTTTGGTGAGTAGCGGCAGTGCAAAAGCAGCGGTCTTACCGCTGCCGGTCTTGGCCTGGGCGATTAAATCCTTTCCGGCTAGTGCAGCGGGTAGGCTCAACGCTTGTATCGGGGTCATATGGAGATAACCCAATGACGCTAGGTTGTCGATTTGGGCGGGTGGCAAGCCCACCGAGGAAAATAGAGTATGGGTCACGGGAAATCCAGAGTTATTTGGTGGATGGTTAAAAATTTGGGATGCGACAGTATAACAGTCTGTCAGCGACGTGGTGGTTTGGAATTGATAAGTCGGCATCCAACGTAAAAATCGTCGACGCCAGTATTGGACATTCGAACAATTACCTGTAGTTAAATTTTTATTTGTGACACCTGTAGTCTAATGAATGCTAATCATCATAGTCCACAGAAGAGCCTGCTTGGTTCTTTTTTTAGGTGCATCAATTGCTTTGCATGGAACAAGCAAGTTAATTAGACTTGCTACCTACAGGTAACCCCTGCGCAATTAATGGAGACAGTATGAAAGGGTTTGGACCGGGGTTTTTAGTTACCGCGGCCTTTATTGGGCCGGGTAGTATCGCTACTGCCAGTGTGGCAGGGGCAAATTTTGGTTTTGTACTACTTTGGGCCTTGCTGTTTTCTCTTATTGCTACCATCGTCTTGCAAGAAATGGCCGCTAGGCTAGGTTTGGTCTCTGGCTCAGGTCTATCTCAGGCCCTGCGCAGTACCTTTAGCAGCCCCATTATAAGCCGTTGTGCAGTCGTTCTAGTGGTTTCTGCAATTGGTGTTGGCAACGCCGCCTATGAGGCGGGTAATATATCAGGAGCAGCGCTTGGGTTGGCAACCATCACACCCTTACCGGCCGCTTGGTGTGCTCTTGTTATTGGCACCCTTAGTGCGCTGTTACTCGGTACGGGAGGCTACAAAATATTAGAGCCGGTATTGATTATTTTAGTGCTCACAATGAGTAGCGTCTTTGTGGTGACCATGGTGCTAGTAGATGTTGACTATGGTGCGCTATTCCGCGGGTTAGTAACCCCACAAATACCTGAGGGATCAGCACGGACGATTATTGCCCTTATTGGAACTACAGTTGTGCCATACAATCTATTTCTCCACGCCAACGCGGTACAAGAAAAATGGCGGGGTGTGGCTCTGGAAACTGCTCTTGCACAATCTCGGAAAGACACGATGGTTTCGATCGGTCTAGGCGGATTGATTACCCTTGCTGTGATGAGCACAGCAGCGGTCGCGTTTTTTCAGACGGATAATACATTCTCGGCCCAGTCTTTGGCGACTCAATTAGAGCCAGTACTGGGTAGTGGAGCTAATTATTTCTTCGCCCTTGGTCTTGTGGCGGCGGGTTTAACGAGCGCTATTACAGCCCCCCTAGCCGCAGCCTATGCTGTCAGTGGAGCATTGGGCTGGTCGTGTGATTTTGCAGACCGCCGCTTCCGCGGCATCTGGTTAACGGTGCTTACCATTGGAACTCTGTTTGCCGCAGTGGGCACAAAGCCAATAGCTGCCATACTCTTTGCTCAGGCCGCTAACGGCCTGTTATTGCCTATTATTGCTGTGTTCTTGCTTATCATTATGAATCGGAGCGACTTACTAGGCGATCACCGCAATAAATGGACCACTAATATCATTGGTGGTGTAGTGGTGACCACTGTTGCGGCTCTGGGTGTCTTTAATATTGCTAAGCTTTTTCTTCCGTAGGACCACTATCTAGCCCAGATAAGCGCAGTAAAACTATTTCCAAAAGGACCCTAGTTAGGCTTCAGTCATCAGTAAAGGTTTATTTACTTGCGTGTGACAAGCAAGTTTATTAAAATTACCCGCTAAGCAACATTTTCACTAATCACTATGTCCCTTATAACCTAGGAATGCGCCATGTCAGTTACTTCTAAGCGTGATACAACTATACAGACTGTGAATAAATCAAATCCACAAAAATTAGTGCCTCTTCGGTTCGTTACTGCTGCCAGTCTATTTGATGGTCACGATGCTTCTATTAATATTATGCGCCGTATTCTTCAGGGGGCAGGGGTAGAGGTCATTCACCTAGCTCATAATCGCTCGGTTGCTGAGGTCGTCGCAACGGCTTTGCAGGAAGATGCGCAAGGTATAGCCATTAGTTCCTATCAGGGTGGTCATGTGGAGTACTTTAAGTATGTCGTGGACCTACTTAAAGAAGCGGGTGCTGAGCATATTCGTATTTTTGGTGGTGGTGGTGGTGTGATAGTTCCCTCTGAGATTGCGGAGTTACAAAATTATGGTGTAGAGCGTATTTATTCGCCCCACGATGGTCAAAATATAGGCTTAGTTGGCATGATCGAGGATATGATTGAGCGATGCTCTCTCAGTTCAGGGTCACCGATAACAGTTCAATCAAAAGATCTTAACGTCGCCGATGAAGGCCAGCGTAATTTAGCGACTTTAATCACGGCTATTGAGCGTGATGAGTTGAGTGAGAGCGATTTAAATTCATTGCGAGAGCAGGCACAGTTTTTAACCAACACTGTGCCGGTCCTTGGTATTACTGGTACCGGTGGAGCGGGTAAGTCTTCACTAACTGACGAGTTGATTCGTCGTTTTCGGCAGGACAGTGCAGATCAACTAAAGATTGGAGTGTTGGCTATTGATCCCACTCGGCGTAAAACTGGTGGCGCGCTCTTAGGAGACCGTATTCGTATGAATGCGATCTATCATCCAAATATCTACATGCGTTCCATAGGTACTCGCGGTGCGGTAGGTGAGGTGCCAGAGTCTCTTACCGACATTATTAGCGCAATGCGTCTTAGCGGATTTGATTTGGTAGTTGTTGAAACACCCGGTATAGGGCAGGGTGATGCGGGTATTGTTCCCTATGTTGATGTCCCTATTTATGTGATGACCCCAGAGTTTGGCGCCCAGAGCCAGTTAGAAAAAATAGATATGCTGGATTATGCTGAGCTTGTGGTTATCAATAAATTTGACCGCAAAGGCAGTGAAGACGCCTATCGTGATGTGTGCAAGCAGATGCAGCGCAACCGCGAAGCCTGGAGTGAGCTACCAGATTCTATGCCAGTGTTTGGTTCGATCGCATCACACTTTAATGATGATGGAGTGACTGCAGCCTACCAAGAATTGCTAAAATTACTGCAGGACAGAGGCCTCTGTCAATTTGACCAGCACCTTGAGCCTGTCAGTTGCCGAATGTCGTCTGAAAAATCAGCGGTAGTGCCGGCTGACCGTCAGCGTTATTTAGCCGAGATTGCAGATACGGTGCGTAATTATCACCAGCATGTTGAGAAGCAAGCAACCTTGGCACGGCAAAAACAACAGTTGGCTGCGACCAAGGGTATGCTTAATGAATCAGGTGCTAAGGCACCTTTAGAAATTGATGAGCTTATTAAGGACCGGGAAAAAACGATGGATGGCCGAGCTGCTGCACTATTAGAGAATTGGCCTGCAGTGGTTGAAGCTTATTCTGGTGATGAAAAAATAGACACCTTGGCAAATGGTAAGCAAGTGAGGACCGCGTTAAATAGTATCTCTCTTTCTGGAAACAAGATTTCTCGAGTTTCATTGCCGCGATTGAAGGACCATGGAGATTTATTAACATGGTTGATGCTGGACAATCTTCCTGGTGAATTTCCTTACACGGCGGGCGTTTTCCCATTTAAGCGTGAGGGAGAAGACCCAGCTCGAATGTTCGCTGGTGAGGGGGATGCGTTTAAAACTAATCGGAGATTTAAAGCTCTTTCTGAACACAGTGAAGCGAAAAGACTGTCTACCGCCTTTGACTCAGTCACACTTTATGGGTGGGATCCAGGTGAGCGCCCTGATATCTATGGCAAAGTGGGCAACGCGGGGGTTTCTATCTGTACCTTGGATGACATGAAGGCACTCTATGATGGGTTTGATCTTTGTGACCCTCGGACATCGGTGTCTATGACAATAAACGGCCCGGCACCAACAGTGCTGGCTATGTTTCTTAATACCGCCATTGACCAGCAGGTGGATAAGTTTGCTAGTGAGCATAAGCGTCAGCCCAATGATAATGAATATGAGAGCTTGCGCGCTAATGCTCTGAGCGCTGTACGAGGAACGGTACAGGCAGATATTCTTAAGGAAGATCAAGGGCAGAACACTTGTATTTTTTCTACCGAGTTTAGTCTGCGTATGATGGGTGATATGCAGCAGTATTTTATCGATAAGGCCATTCGGAATTTCTATTCAGTCTCGATCTCTGGATACCATATTGCAGAAGCAGGAGCTAATCCTATTTCGCAATTGGCCTTTACACTGTCTAACGGTTTTACCTTTGTGGAGGCTTATCTGGCCAGAGGCATGGATATTGACGATTTTGCGCCTAATCTGTCATTCTTCTTTTCTAACGGCATGGACCCTGAGTACACGGTGATGGGGCGAGTGGCACGACGTATTTGGGCAACGGCTATGCGAGATCGTTACGCGGCTAACCCACGAAGTCAAAAGCTCAAATATCATATTCAAACGTCAGGTCGTTCTCTTCATGCCCAAGAAATGAATTTCAATGATATTCGCACGACCTTACAAGCCTTGATCGCCATTTATGATAATTGTAATAGCCTGCATACAAATGCCTACGATGAAGCTATTACCACACCTACAGAGGAGTCGGTGCGCAGAGCCTTGGCTATCCAGCTGATTATCAATCAAGAGTGGGGTCTAGCCAAAAACGAAAACCCAAGTCAAGGAGCTTTTATTATTGACGAACTCACCGCTTTAGTAGAAGAGGCAGTGTTGCAAGAGTTTGAGAAAATCTCTGATCGAGGTGGTGTCTTAGGTGCCATGGAAACGGGTTACCAGAGAGGAAAAATCCAGGAGGAGTCGATGTTCTATGAGCACAAAAAGCACGATGGATCTCTGCCTATTGTGGGCGTTAATACCTTTATTAGTGAAGCGGAAGAACAAGAAGTGGAAATTAAGCTGGCACGATCCACAGATGATGAAAAGCAAAGCCAAATTAAGCGTTTGAGAGCATTCCACAGTGAGCATGAGGCGTCATCTGAGCAGGTGCTTAAACGACTTCAGGATGCAGTCCGCCGTGGTGATAATGGGTTTGAATTACTAATGGATGCGGTACGCTGTTGTTCTTTGGGCCAGATTACTAATGCGCTGTTTGATGTCGGCGGACAATATCGCCGTAATATGTAAATACTGTTAACTTGACACATGTATAGGAAAAGAGCATGACTAAACCGCTGCGCCTAACCCAGGTTGAACGTAAGGAAATATCTGATACTAAGATGTTAGAAGTAGCGATCGACTTAATTATTGAGCGGGGCACTGCACAGTTAACATTAAAGGATGTGGGTGAGCGGGCTGGTTATTCAAGAGGCTTAGCGGGTTATCGGTTTGGCAACAAGGCGGGGTTATTTGATTTTGTATTACGCTCTGTGGGCGATGAATGGTTAGCTGAATTGACCTCGGTGACCAACCATAAAAGCGGCTACCAGGCTATTGCGGCTGCTCTAGACGCGCACAGTAAATTTTGTGAAGACGCGCCTAAGCATGTTGAGGCCTTTTATCGTTTATGGTTTGAATCTTTGGCGCCAAAATCGCCACTTAGACCGGTGATTATGGGTATTCATGGTCGTCGACACAGGGATGTTATGGGCTGGATAGAGCAGGGCATTAAGGAGGGCTTAATAGCACCATTGGTATCACCAAAATTAATAGCAGATCAGTTTAGCGCGGCGGTCATTGGCATTGTCTACCAGTGGATGAGTGACGCAGAAAATATCGAAGAGATCCGCTCTCTTCATAATGGCTTAAAGAAAATGATGAAAATGATGCTGGTCAAGGCAGATTAGTTACTTTCGGCATATAGTAAAAATAATAGGAAATAAAAAAAGCGACCCTAGGGCCGCTTTTTTTATACTACTAAAACTAGGGTTTTAGCCACACTTTGATTCGCCGCAGTTCAGGCAGGTCATGCAGCCATCCATCAAAATGGTAGCTTTGACGCTACATTTTTTACACACCTCAGCTGTAGGTGGGAAGTCGTTAGCTTCTTGTGGCGCAGCACTAGCCTGTTCAAAGTCAGCGCGCTTTTCATCCATAATTTTCTGCTGATGCTCAGGGATCTCGGGTTTTGTCATCATTCCGATCTTTTGCAAGTGGTCTTCGATTGCCCAGCCTATTTCTGCCACCAGTGATGGCATAAAACGCCCACCCGATTTAAAGTACCCTCCTTGGGGGTCAAAGATGGCTTTCAACTCTTCGACAAGGAAGGTGCAGTCGCCACCTTTACGGAACACGGCAGAGATAACTCTCGTTAAGGCCGCAATCCATTGAAACTGATCCATGTTTTTGGAGTTTAAAAATATCTCAAAAGGTCGACGCAACTCATGGTCGGTACCTTCATTTAAAACAATATCATTGATAGTGAGATACATAGCGTGATCTGACATCGGCGTTTTTATTTTATAAGTGCTACCTGCCAAGGCTTCGGGGCGTGACACCTTTTCGTGCATCTGAATAATATTACTATCTGCTTCTACGGCAGTCTCTGCCGCTACATCTTTCGCTGTAACGACTTTATAGCCGACGATCTTTTTCTCAATTTTCTTGTTCATTATTGTCCTCGCAGTGCTCTGCGGATGTAGTTTTAGTTAATTAGAATTTACCGTAGTAACCTTCTTTCAGCGCATCGAATAGATTGGCGGCGGTATGGGTTTCACCGTCGTACTCAACTTCTTCGTTACCTTTAAATTCTACGGTAGAGCCATCTTCAAGGGTAAAGCTGTAAGTGGTATTTTCCAAATCACTTTCCTTTACCAATACACCCTGGAATGCCTCTGGGTTAAAGCGGAAGGTGGTGCAGCCTTTAAGTCCTTTTTCTGCCGCATACAGATAGATGTCTTTAAACGCTTCGTATTCGCAATCGGTTGGTACATTAATAGTTTTGGAGATTGAAGAATCAACCCACTTTTGTGCCGCAGCTTGAACGTCAACATGCGCTTTAGGTTCAATGTTCTCTGAACTCAGGAAGTACTCAGGCAAGGCTTCTTCGGCATCTGTACTAAAGGGCATGGCCTTAGAGTTCACCAGCGTGCGGTAAGATAGTAGCTCATAGGAAAAAACGTCGACTTTTTCTTTAGACTTCTTGCCCTCACGGATAACATTACGAGAATAGTGGTGAGCAAAACTTGGCTCTATGCCATTACTAACGTTGTTCGCCAACGACAGAGATATAGTGCCAGTTGGGGCAATGGATGAATGATGACTAAAGCGACAGCCATCTTCAATAATAGACTCAATAAGTTTGGGATCAGCCTTGGCTACCTGTTGCATATACCGACTATACTTGCCTATTAGTACCTTACCCTTAATTTTATCGCCAACCTTAATGCCATCCTTTGCTAAGTCCGGTTGTTTAAATAAGAGTGCAGCGGTGACATCAAACTCATCTTCCATAATTGGCGCCGGGCCTTTTTCACGCGCCAGCTCTAAACCTGCATAAAGTCCTGCCACGGCCATATCTTGAGCCACACGCTCAGTGAACTCTAATGAGTCTGGCTCACCATATTTCATGCGTAGCATAGTCATCGCTGAGCCTAATCCTAAAAAGCCCATACCGTGACGTCGCTTGTATTCAATTTCTTTGCGCTGCTCTTCAAGGGGTAGACCGTTAATTTCGACAACGTTATCAAGCATCCGCGTGAATACACCGACCACCTCTGCGTATTCGTCCCAGTCAAAAAATGCATCTTCGGTAAATGCGTTGCGTACAAACTTGGTCAAATTGACAGATCCTAGCAGACAGCTACCGTAGGGAGGAAGAGGCTGTTCACCACAGGGATTAGTCGCGCGAATATCTTCGCAGAACCAGTTGTTATTATTCTTGTTGACCTGATCGATAAGAATAAAACCTGGCTCAGCATAGTCATAGGTTGATGACATGATCGCATTCCATAACTTTTGAGCGCGGATTGTTTCGTAAATACGGCAGGCCACCAAGCCTTGTTCATTAGTTACATAACCGTCTGTCGTGGGGAAATGTTTCCAAACGACATTATCCCCTTTCATGTCAATGCCGCCATCGACTTCCTTGGCACTGATAGGGAATGTTAGATCCCAATCGCCGTCTGCACGCACCGCTGCAATAAACTCTTCAGTAATCAATAGAGATAGATTAAATTGGCGCAAACGACCGTCTTCACGTTTGGCGCGAACAAAATCGAACACATCGGGATGGCTAACATCAAAGGTTGCCATCTGAGCGCCCCTTCTGCCGCCTGCGGAGGACACGGTGAAACACATTTTGTCGTAGATATCCATGAACGATAACGGGCCAGACGTATAGGCACCAGCGCCAGATACGTAGGCTCCTTTAGGGCGCAACGTAGAGAATTCGTAACCAATACCGCAACCGGCTTTCAAGGTTAAGCCTGCTTCTAGATTGCGCTCTAAAATGCCGAGCATTGAATCAGGCACTGTGCCTGACACTGTACAGTTAATCGTCGAGGTCGCAGGTTTGTAAGCTCGCGCACCTGCATTTGAAATAATACGGCCTGCTGGAATGGCACCATGCTGGAGAGCCCAAACAAAACGTTCTTGCCATTTTTCGCGTTGAGCTTCGTCCTCAACATCCGATAATGCCTTGGCAACTCTCATGTAGGTTGCATCTATATCAGCATCAATGGGATTTGACTGCTTATCTTTAAGGCGATATTTTTTATCCCAAATATCCAAAGATGCAGCCTGCATAACGATTTCTTGAGAGTTTTTTGTTGGCTTAATTGTTTTTAGTTTTGGTGCGCTCATTGTGTGCCCTTTAATGCTTGACTAGCTAAAACTGCCTAACAATTATTATTAGGCCAATTTTTTAACCAGATCACCTGAATTTGTATTGAAAATATTCCAGATTCATCCTTGAAACTGTTAAGTGAGTTTATCCTACATGGTGTGTCTTGCAAGTGTTAATCCACTACATCTTGTGTTTATTTGCACTTTTAATCCTATTTTGATTTCATAAGTGCCTGCAAAAGTTGTGGATAAATCGTCCTAGCAACGATACATACTGGGGTTGTTGGGTTTTCTGACTATACTAGGCAAATGGGTCACGATTGGGGTTTTTTTACGCAACACCTACTAGGAGCGTAAAACGTACAATCGTTGTGCGTTGTCCATGACTTGGCTAAAATGGACGGCTGATTAGTTTTCTTTCAAACAGCGGGGATAAAAGCAGTCTCCGCGTTCTCTTGAGGTTTTTAATGGATATTTTCGATTTCTCTGATGGCCGCGAAGGCTACTACGGAGAGTATGGCGGCGTTTTTCTTCCGGAAATCCTACATGCAACTATCGAGGAGCTGCTGGCCTGTTTTCGTGAATGCAAAGCTGATCCAAAGTTTTGGCAAGATTATGTTGCCCTGCTGCAAAATTATTCTGGCCGCCCCACACCGATTACTCATCTAGAAAACTTGTCTCGAAAGCTTGGTGGTGCGCAAATTTACGTTAAGCGAGATGACCTTAATCATACGGGTTCCCACAAAATTAATAATGTTATGGGGCAAGGTTTACTATGCCAAAGATTAGGCAAACGTCGAGTCATCGCTGAGACCGGAGCAGGCCAACATGGGTTTGCCACTGCGACCATGGCTGCCAAATTTGGCTTTGATTGCAAAATCTACATGGGAGCTGTTGATGTCGCTCGACAGCGCCCAAACGTTTTTTGGATGGAAAACCTCGGAGCCGAAGTCATTGCGGTTGAAGATGGCCAGAAGACATTAAAAGATGCTGTTAATGAATGCATGCGAGATTGGGTAACCAATATGGCTGACACTCACTATATTTTGGGTACTGCTTGTGGTCCACACCCGTTTCCAGAAATGGTGAGTTGGTTTCAATCTATTATCGGTCTGGAGGCGCGCGAACAGATATTAAAACAAGCGGGAAAATTACCTGACCGTGTCTATGCCTGCGTTGGCGGTGGGTCTAATGCTATGGGTATTTTCCAGGGCTTTTTTGATGACGATAACGTTGAATTAATTGGCTGTGAAGCCGGTGGACATGGAGTTGGTTCTTACATGCATTCAGCAAGATTAGCCTATGACGATGCCTCTGTGGGTGTTGCCCAGGGTTACAAGACATATTTTTTGCAGAATGATGAAGGCAATATGAATGAAACTCATTCTGTCGCCGCTGGTTTAGATTATATTGGTATCAACCCTATTTTTGCCCATCTCTGGGAGCAAGGTAAGGTGCGCTTTGAGGCGGCCACAGACATTGAGGTCAAAGAGGCTTTAACATTGACCATGCGAACCGAGGGGCTTATACCTGCCCTTGAAAGTACACACGCATTTGTCACTGCCATAAAAGAAGCACCAAGCATGGGCAAGGATGAGATTATCTTGATTAACCAGTCTGGTCGTGGTGATAAGGATATCTTTACGATCGCGGATGCCCTTGATGACTCTAAATGGAAAACATTTATTGCTGGCAAAGCCGATCAGTATCGGTCGGAGAAAAAATAATGGGACTGCAAACCTACATTACTGAACGCAAAAAAGACAAAGACTTACTAGTGATGGCCCACGTGGTGTGCGGTTATCCCTCTTTTGCAGACAACATGAAAGAGCTAGAAATCATGGCTGAAGCTGGTGTTGATTTGGTGGAGCTTCAGTTTCCTTTCTCTGAGCCCAGTGCAGACGGCCCTCTTTTTGTGAGAGCCAATGAAGCATCTTTGAAATCGGGAACAACGATTGATCAATGTTTTGAATTTATGCATCAGGCTAGTCAACGCTTTCCGTTTAAGATTTTGATGATGGGTTATTACAACACTGCGTTTAAAATGGGCGAAGAGGTTTTTGTAAAACGTATTAAAGAGGCAGGTGGAGTGGGTTATATTTTGCCTGATCTGCCTGTGGAGGAGTTCGCTAACCTTCATCGTTTATCTGAACAAGAGGGAATTGAGCCTATTGTGTTAATGACTCCGACCAGCACCGATGGGCGTCTTGCAAAACTAGGAGCGGCCAGCCGCGGAATGGTCTATGTGGTAGCACGCAAGGGCGTTACAGGTTCAAAAACGACGATGGGTGATGATGTGCTAAGTCTTATAGCTAGGTGTCGGCAACATACCGAGTTGCCTATTGGCGTGGGCTTTGGTGTTAGTTGCAAGGCCGATATGGACTTTTTACGCGGCACTGCAGACCTCGCTATAGTGGGAACCGCTGCCCTTAAAACCTGGGAATCCTCCGGTGCTGAGGGTCTAAAAGTGTTTTTTGCCGAGCTAATGGCCTGAAGTCATTATTTTGACAGAAACCATACTCATAGCGATAAACGCCAATCATTGATAACTTCATTTTCAATTTCCGACAATACTGGAGTACGGCCAGGTTGATAAGCCTTTACGCATACCAGATGCGCGCCGGACTTAGAACTAATTGGGCCGGCCCAACAGGGTAAGGCTGTCGCATTACTTAAAGCGTCTAGTTTGTCAGCAAAACCAACACCGAATACCTCATCAATTTCAACAGCGTCAGCGCGCATGTAAACGTCTTGGGGTAGCATGGTGTCTCGTAAAAGAGGTACACCCTCAGCTATTCTATCGTCAAGGGCCTTTTTTGCAGTGGCAGTGGCTTGGCCGCCATACTTAGCCGTGTAAAAAACGCGGTAAACAAAGGTGAATTGTGCCGTTTCTGTGTAATCAGATTTATGGGCCTCATAGAAGGCATTGAGCTGCTTAGCTGTTGGATTTTGATTGGTCGTAATAGCCTTAATAGCGCCTGATAGTTTTGCTTTCATAGATGAGGCCTTTGCTTGAGGGTCGATATCAGGGCCAATATCAGTAGCATCTACGGTTAGAGTTTTGAGGAACTTGTCAGCAACCTGCTGATTAATTGAGGCAACATTAGGCCTGTACTGTTCACTGTTGTCGCTATCAGTCTCATCAACTTGCTGTGCGGGTATTAGTAGCCAGTAGAACCCAATACCAATCGTGGCAAGTACCAGTAGTAACGATATTTTTTGAATCATGGTTTTCATTTCGCTCGGCACATGGAATTGCAACAGACGTTATTGTTCAAAAATTTTAAGCCAATCACCAGCCGTGGGTTCTCCACTGGGGTAATGCCCATTAATAATACGTAGGGTATCTATATCAGCGACACTGATACCTAATGATTTAGCTAAGACATCATAGGTGGTCGCTTGTGTCGCCCTAACATATTTTACTACTTTTGGTTTTTGTCCGGCTATCTCTGCTCGAGAAATGGGACGAAATGTATTAATGGCGGTCAAGAAAAGCGGATCAAACTCCTCGAAGTCATCTGAATTTAGAACCTCGCCTTTTAAAATATAGGCATTTAATTTGTAATAAATTACCGCTATCCGTGTCGAAGTTTTTGGGTTGTCAGTATTTAGTATTCCGGTAAATCCTTTTAACCGCGCCGGTGAAATTGATTCACCTTCGGCGAGAATAGGAACGCTGAGATAGTTGTACAAATATTCCTCAGGGCTCTGTGACGTTCGAGCTATTGGTTGCAGGCTTAAGGTTGCTGCGCCTTCCTCTGGTGAGGCTGAAACTGACCGTTTGTTATTATCTTCTGTTAGTGTCCAGTCTTTGGGGAAATTGAGACGAATCTTTAGGTTCATGTCGGAATATCGTTCAGGTGCAGTAGTTTTTGCGAGGAAGTTAACCCCCCATACCAGACCATCAGTAAGGCCTCGATAGACGTCTGCCCCATTGCCGCGCTGATTATCAGATTTAAGCGATTTGGCTTTGGTCACAACCGTCCGCAGGCGCGCATCATTTCGAGGGTGTGAAGAAAAAACACCATGATAGGTTGGTTTAGATACGCCTTGGCCCTGTGCGCGCTTTTTTTGCGACGACTCATTATCCTTCATGATCGACAGCATGCTTAACATTTCAGTGGGGTCATAACCGAGCTTTGCCATATATTCAGCCCCAGCCTCATCAGCCTCCAGTTCATTGCGACGGCCATGGCTTTGAATCATGGAATTGGCATATGCCATAGTAGCTTCGTAAACCTCATTGCTATTGGACAGTACCGCAGCCAAGGTGGAAAGAATTTTCGCGCCGGTCATTCGCTCTTCTTGGCCAGTGACGTGACCACGGGTTACATGACCGACTTCGTGAGCCAGAACTGACACTAACTGAGCCTCATTACTGACATAATTGAGAAGTCCACGATTGACATAAATATAATTGTCTCTCGTTGCAAAAGCGTTGAGGGCCTCATCATCAAGTAAGGTAAAGGTGAATTTCTTGCCCGCCATTTCAGACACCGCAACAATTTCTTCTCCCAGCGACTTTATATAAGCTTCGAGTGCTGGATCCTTATAAATGGGAGTGCTTTTTAGGGTTGTTTCATAGATATCAGCTCCAGTCACTTTTGCCTGACTTATCGAGGAATATGTTAAACATAACGCCAGCAGCGCAGTGACTAGAATTGTCAGGGGTGGGTGTAACCTGAAGATTAGTTTCATTATTTTATCTATTTAATCGAGAAAAATAACTTAAGCTGATTGCCCAGGCTGCCACAGGCATCATTTTTTACTGGGGTTAACAGTGGTATAGGAGCGACAACACCAATTAAATAGGAGGTGCCTTCAGAATCTACGCGTAATTTCCCTTTCTCAACGAGCTCATCAAGATCCCAGACTGTCGCCTCGTAAACAGAGAGTTTATCCCATTGAGCAAAGCCAAAGCATCCGCCACCGCCAGGCCCAATAGCGCAACTCATAGAGCCTCCTTTACCCGTTGTTTCGGTGGATCCATCCAACCACACCAGATAACGTATAGACAGTGAATCTATTTTAGCCTTGATGTTATTTTGCTGCATTAACCGCTTTAAGCGTGGCAGTCCTTTGGGTGCTGTTCGTGGTTCGAACCATGGATAGATAGCATCAATAAACTGCTGTTCGGGAAGTACCTTAATACCGCCGCTCGTAACCTCATCGCTTACACATTCAATGAATTCTCGATCTGTTTCATAATGGCCTGCATCTCGCCGACCCAGAATAACCACTTTTTCATCGCTACTTAAAACAATAGGTTGATCTGTGGGACGGTACTCGTCGATTGTTGTGGTCGCTGAGCAACCGCCAAGAAGCATCATGAGGAGTCCTAGTTGGGCACTAAGCTTACCTATCGTCTTTGTCATAATGACTGCGACTCCTGATTAATATTTTGCCTCGACAACCAGTCGTTTATAGCGGGGATACGATAAAAATCGAGCATCAGTTTGGCTCCGGCGTCACGTAATGCAATGACTGTTGCCTGCTCAATGGCCTTCTCTTTGTCTGCCATAAATGAATCTGGCGTTTTCCCATAGGCGGGCATAAACCAATTGGTTATTAGAACGCCATCTTTTGCTTGAATATCTAGGTTATATTTAATCCATACTTCAAATACGTTGAGATAGTTGTCAGAAGGGGTTGATAACTGAACCTCAATAACAGAGGGTGTAATTATCAGATCGGTTTCTGCTGTGACTTGGTCTAGAGATGTCACAAAATCAACATTGTCGAACAGCCCAGAGAAGACGCTCTTAAGCAAGTCGACTTGGCTCGCGCCTATATCGATTGTAGTATTTTTATTAGGCGTGCCGACGTAGGTGGCGAAGCTATCTTCGATAAGAATGGATGCATTGATGGGCTTAGGTTCGGACAAAACTGAGGGGAATGAGCTCGTTATTTTTACAGATGCCGACGAACTGCAACCCGCTAAAAGCACGATTAGAATTAGGCCGCCTATTTTCTTCATATCTAATGCTCCCATATTAAAACAACACCCGTGTTATTTTTAGTTTATTGCAGACTATTTAAACCGATAAAGGTCCCACCATTGTTGTAACTTAATTCTCTCATTAAAGCAGCAAAGCGCATCGCGGAGGTACTTGGTGAAACCCCGGGCCTTAAATGAACTGGAAATCCAATCGCGTGTATACGAACCAGTCTATCACTACCGCGATTGGCTTTATTCAGTCGATCAATTTCTTTGACAACTCTTCTGATCGAGCTTCCCTGAAAGTCGTCACCTAAGGTATAAATACTAATGCGTCTACCAGGTTTATAAAACACTTTTATGGCACTCTCTATCCCTTCTACGGGACTTGAGTTACTAAAAGGTGCCCAGGTCGCCAGTTTGGTTGTAATATTAGTTCTCATTTTAGGGCTATCTGGAATCCATTGGTTTTTATAGGCGCTAAACATATATTGGCCCATATCATTTAAAACTTGAATGCCCTTAACTTCAGGGTACACGTCAAGGATATTGAGCATCTCAATTTGAACTTTCTGCCAGGCAGCACTTTGCATGCTGCCGGAGGTGTCAATCACAAATATAATGTAGTCACTGTCTGCTGGGATTCCGCCTACGAGTTTATTCTTCTTTTGGAATTCAGGCCCAAGAAGTCTTTGCATCTCTTCGGTTAACACCTGCAGCACAAGCTGCAATTGCTCTCTTTCTCTGATTTTGGATTGCGACAGTTGGTCAGACTGTTTAGCCACACTGGCTAGTTTTTCCTTCAATCGGGCAACGCGTTCGGAAAGTTCGGAAAGTTGCTGTTTACGGGATTGTAAACGCTGATCCAAAATGACCGATTCACCCCTTATTTCAAATAAGCGCTCTTGATGACTTTTGACTGACCCGAGTAACTTTTTCTCCGCATCTTCTAGAGCCGAAGGATCACCCACTTTGGCGATGACTAACAACAGCACGATAGCGCCAAAACCACAGCTAATGACATCTAGAAAGGAAATGCTGGCTTCTTGCAACTCTCGGCGTTGTTTTCTCATTATGGCCAATCTCTTGATGGCGCTATAAACGCACCTTCAGTATCTAAAGCTAACTGCCAATAAAGTGCCGCGGCCTCAGGGTCACCTTCCATGGGAAATAAAATAGTATTAACCGAAATACCCGCAGGGATCTTCGTCAGCGCAACGTTAAAATGCTTACGTCTTTGACCGCCAGTAACCATATATTTTTTGGGGGCGGTTTCACTCATTGTTGGCAGACCGTCTGTGAGTAGAAAAATATTATCAGGCTGATCATCAAAATCGGCTAAGACACTAAATGCATTGACTAAACTAGTGCCGGAGTTAGGGACATGATTGCTAAGGTCGCGCACTGAAGTTTCAAGGGCCAACGAGTCTGCAGCATCAAGCCATATACCATCTGTATCTGGGCTAACTGGAGTTGCTTCAGCATTAAAAATATAGACTTGATAGCGACTACTTGGCGGCAACTGTGCCAGTAACCATTCTACCGTACGCATTGTCCACTGCCATTTCACTGATTGTTGTTTTTGGTCGTCGTCCATATTTCGTCTTCGCAGTGCATTTACCACTGTATCGGCTAACATACTGGCAGAGCCGTCCACTAAGATAAGTACCCGCTCGCCGCCTAATTTGAGGCCGGTAAGATATTGCCTGACTCCATCGCCACTAAATTTTCGTACTGTGTCACCAAATTCAATCTCTTCCATCTGAGCAGTTTCTTCCTCTAACTGTTCAACTTGCTGGCGAAGCTTGTCCATATTATTAGGGTCTTCTTGGATGCTATTCTCTTGCTCCTCCAGCTCTGTAATGACTCTTGCGGACAAGCCCTGTGCTTGCACAAGGTCTAATTTAATCTTATCTAAACTATTGAGTAATACAGCTCTTTCCTCCGTGGCTTGCTGAATATCCATTTGTAATAGATCAACCTCAGCTGCGAGGCTTTCATCTGGGGTTATTACTTCAGTGGCGTTGTGGCGTAGGATCAAAAATAGGAGTGTCACAGCACCAAAACCGCAGGCCATAATATCGAGAAAGGACAAGCTAAAGGCGATATTGCGCCGTTTTCTAGCCATTATTAACCTCGATTAATTTAACTTTATGGCCTGCAATGACAATTGAACCACCGGGCTGAGAGCTCTTAGGGAGTAGTACCTCGTTGCCGGGTTGCTGGTAAAGCACACCTAATTCTGAATCTGTAATCATGAGCGCTAGAGTCGCGTCTTTATCTGCCCCGGACTTAAAAGAAAGCTGATCATTCTTTAGATAAATACTAATCGCTGTTGCCAGCGGCCATGCCTGATTGTTATATAGCAAGTGAGTTGCATAGCCTGACTGATGGGTTTGATTGATCGTTATTTTGTCTGATAATAAGCCCGTCTTTAATGATCTAATACGATGCAATTGCTCACTTTCTAAAGCGATTTCCTGTTGGACTGAAAAACAATTTCGGCATCCCTGATCAGCACTAAGTAGCCGCGCAGTTGCAAAGCGAGATACTAGCCGGCCAATAATGGCTCCACTATGCGTAAAAACCACATCATGTTTTTCAGTGCTTTCAAGAATTTCAGTCAGTTTAGCCAACCGACTTTCAATTAATTCTTCTATTTTATGTTTACGTAATACCAAGGGAAGCTCTCCCTTGGGGGAGCTTATGCTAATGGTGACCTCCGGCTTAACTGTTAAAGTCGATAGCCAAGTGGGTATTTGGTCATAAATAGTTTGCTCGCCCTCGGAATTGTGTAAGGGGTCATAGCGGTAATCGGTGACTAAGCTGTTACTGATATGTCGGGCAACTGAGTTGTAAATTGTCATGATGCCTAGATCGGGAATAAGCTCTTGTTGCACGACTTCAATTGAACCCTGAGTACCCTTATCTTGAGGTTGGATAAGACTCACAACTGTTTGATGAAGCTGTAATTCTACGATCCAAGTCTGATTCTGACAATCCAATCCAGCGGCTAGAGCACTATCGATTACGGCGTACAGTTGACTTGAAGATGCGTCGATTAATCCTGTTACTAATGACATTTGTTCGTCGGAGAAACTACCAGGAACACTAAGAATTAATTTTTCCGGCGCAGCGGTAGCATTTAAGAGCTGCTCAATTTGAGCGAATGCGATATCAGCGTTATGTCGTGCCCAGCGTTGGTTGCTAGGCAGTGGAAGTTGATTAAGTTGACGCCAATACTGATTAAAACTCGACTGGGGTGACCGCCACGCTATGCTTCGAGCGGCTTCACCGGTTTCAATGCCTTTGCTTGTTAATTGGGCAAAACCGGGCTCACTGATACTTTGGCCCTGCTCAGTATGAATGAGCAACGCCTGATCGTTGAGTTCTAAAACAGCTAGTGACATCTGTGATCCGATACTTATTTAGCTTTTAAAAAACGAAGTAAATTGTTTTCGCAATAGGATTGGGAATCTAGCACCAGACGCTCCTGTATCAACTGCAGCTGGTGCATATAGAACATCACAACCATACTGATTAGAAGAGCAATAAACGTTGAGTTAAAGGCCACTCCTAGGCTGCTGGTGACGCCAGCGATATTACCTTGCATGGCCTCATGGGCCTGCCCTAGTGCAGCACCGATTCCACGTACCGTGCCGATGAAGCCGATAGACGGTATGGCCCAGGTGATATAACGAACCATTGATAACTCTGAGTCAAGCCGGTCATTTTCCGTATCACAAACATTACTGACCGCCTCAGCCGCAAATTGCACACTATCGGTCACTTCAAATCGAGAGAGCGCGGTTTGAAGAGCGCGAGGTAGAAGATAACCGCGCTGTGTTGACGGCAGGGACTGCAACGGCCGTGCCAGTTGACCTGCATCATCTGGCAATACCCTGGTGCCCTCGGCAATACTCACAAGCGGTAAATTAAGCATCGCTTTTTCTCGAACAGCAGTGCGAGTTTTATAGCCCATAATAGACAGAGCCCAAAACATTAAAATAAAACAGGACTCCTGTTCTAAATCTTTGATCACAATAAAAAAAGACCGTGGCACTTCATACTCTTCTCCCGCTGCAGCCATTTCTGCGTGACGTTGTATCGTGCTCTCAGCATTGGGTCTGACCACGGTAACGAAAATAGTATGGATAATAATAATCGACAACAGCAATGCAATTAGCTGGAAAAACATTTCGTTGGTTGTTTTATCTGTCGGGCTTTTCATTGGCTATTCCCTTATTTCTCGTGGCTGTGAAATTTATCTTCTTGGGGTTAAATATCATAAGGAAGTGGGATTGGGAAATCTTCTGAAATCTCCTCAGTCGGTTTAAAGTCAGCAGCTTCCTGGTCTTCATCTGACGATACCTCTTTATCCGGCACCTCTAGAGTTGTCGCTGCTGAATCGACAACCACCAAGGGGTCGGAGGGCTCAGTGGGTTGCTGGCTAAAACCCAACAAAGGCAACATTAAGAGTGCTAATGCTAGTCTCATGGTGTGACTCCTGGCTGATCAACATAGCGCGCTAATCTAAAGCCTACATCGACTCGCCCATCACTACCAGCCTCACGAAAACTTAAGCGAAGGTCTGTGCGAGAACCCAATGCCCAGCTCGCTCCGCGAATCACGTGCCTGCTCCCTGACTCTGCTCCTCTTGGGTCTACTATAGGCTCTCCTCGATGAAGTCGTACCTCATAATAATCATTCACCCATTCTGCGACATTACCGCTCATATTGTAGAGACTTTTCATATTGGGACTAAAGCTACCAATATTGGCGGATACTGCATAGCTATCATTGTAGTTTGCGATGGTAAAAGGAAGAAAACCCAACGCACTTTTATCGGCGTAATTAGCGACGGCACTGGTTGGTGGGTAGAGGCCATTTTCCCAAGGAAATACGATAGTGTCGCCCTGATTATTAATCTTGGCGGCCCAAGCCCATTCGGCCTCAGTGGGGAGTCGATAACCGTGGGACTGCCAATCAAAGCCTGTGACTTCTCCGTCTTGAATTTGGTAGAAGCTTGGCAAACCTTCCTTCTTACTGAGCCAATTACAAAATAAGGCAGCGTCTTCCCAACTTAGTTTGACCGCGGGTTGATCTCGCATATCTAGGCTCATGCCTCTTATGGCACCTGAACTATGTTCCTCCTTCCAGAGGCGAAACTGAGCATTGCTAATTTCTTTAGAACCTAAATAAAAGGGACGCTCTAATCGGACCCACCGTTCAACTTCGTTAGCACGACGCCCTGGTTGTCTGCGGGGGGCGCCAAGAGTAAAGGATTGGTCAGGTTGAAATAACCTTAATTCAGAACCCACCGTACTCTTGATGACCGAGGGCCGTGATGACCAGTAGGCTTGCTGTAGTGTTAGTAGCTTAATATTTAGGTCTTGCTGTTGGTCTGGGCGTGGAGTGATCTGCACGATCTGCGTTTCGTAACCGGCTATGCTCACTTCTAATGTATGCGGTTTTGCAGGTAAAGAGAGTGTCTGACTGCCTGCCCCTAGTGAGCGTCCATTCACTGTTATTTTTGCATTCTCAGGGCTAACCCTCACAGAAATACTGCCAATATTGGGTTTTAACCTAAGATCAATGACCGAGACCTTTTCCGGTTCGGCCTTGACCGTCCTACTGGCTTTTAAATACCCATCAAGGAAAAACTCGAGGATTTGGTCGTTGAAGGGCGGGACATCTACCTTTAATGGTGAAAGCCCTAAAAATATTTTATCTAAGGTGACGGTTGCTCCCGCGGGCATCGTTGCAATCTGGAGCGTGCCATCTGAGACATCTAATACAACTAGGGGGTGTTCAGCGGTAGTACCCGCTTTGAGGGTAACGGCTTTGGTGAAGGTTTTGTAGCCAGGATAATCTAATGTGAGTTCACTGCCGGTTTCTAAAACCTCTGTTGTCATCGGTGTTTTGCCTACAATCTCTCCATCTATGCTCACCGCAGCGCCTATCGGTTTGGATGTGAATAGCATCTGCCCCCAGGCTGGCTGCAATACAAGGCTGATCTGTTGTGTGATATCCAACCCTTGAATATCAACTTCTTTGACAAGAGGAAAGTAGCGACGCTTGCTAAACGTAAAACGGTGAAGACCACGATTTATACCCGTGAGTAATCCTGGAACGGTTGCTAGAGTTGCCCCATCCATAGTGACATTTATAGTTGATAGTTCAGAAGTGACCTCTAAATTGCCGGGAAGTGGGCTCAGTGCCAATGCGACCTCTTGATTGTCTTCGTCGCTCACCATCAGTGGGTAATTCAAAGGGTAGTAACCAGGATGAGTCGCCGTAATGGCATAATCACCTTTTAGCAGTAAATAGTTGTCACCAATGTGAAATGATAGCCCTTTAATCTCAATATCTGCATCCATAGGATCAACGTTGAAAATAACCGCTTTGGCTGAGTAAAGGTAGCCCATAATAACAATGGCAGCTGTCATGAGACCCGTTAGGATCTTCATTCCTAAGGAGATAGGAGCAGATTTTTGCTCCAAACCCGTCTCTATCGGACTGAAATCGACACTACTGATAGGCTTATTTTTATTGTCTTGATCCGTCATATTTTATTGTTCTTAGTTAGACCAACGTTCCTGTGGAGAGAAGGTCGACTCTTGGTATTTAAAGTATACGCAATAAACAGGTTTCACATGCCAGCTTTTGTTTGTAACAGTCACTAAGCGATAGGGTCCGAAGGCTTCCGAGTACTTTAGTCTTATATTTTCTCTGAACAAATAACCACGATGGGTCCGGGTGGAGATTGCTCAGAAACTTCAAATTCTACTCGGCTATCTCGAAAGCCAGTACGTCGTCCTGCAGCAATATAGAGGCCAGGCTTCAATGAAATCGAAGCTTGTTGCAAGGTGCCTAAATTAGCGACTTTATATACGCTAATCTCGGTGAGATTGTCTGATTGAATAATGACGGTTACCGGTATCTGAGAAGCTCGTAGAGCTTTATCTAATTGATCAATTTGGCGTCGCAAGCGTGGCCCCGGATTTGCAAACCCTTTGGCATCAGTAAGTAAATTGTTACCTTTATAAAAAGCAGGCGATGCAGTTAACGAAAGTGGCTCGTCGAGAAGGGCGGTAATCTGCCTATCAAGAGAAGCGCGCACTGAGACCGAAATTTTACGAACCTTAGCCTCTGTCAGACTATTGTCGGTTAGCAGTAGTCGCTGATAAATAGCTAAGGCCTCTTGCCATTGTTCTTGTTGGGCAAGCGTGTCAGCTTGGATCATTTGTTGATCTACTAACAACTGTGATTGCTCAGAGGTCACTTGATTTAGAGCTTGTTGTACACTTGGGTGATTAGGGTAAATAACACCAGCGCGATTAAAGGCTGCGAATGCCTGCTCGAAGTCGATTTTATTGAGGGCGACGAAACCATCGCTCATATGGCTCCTAAAGGTTTCTTCAGTGATCGATTTTTTTATGATGAGAAGCTCGGCCGCGGCGGCAATGTGTTGGGGGTCTAGCGCGGCGGCTTTCTCATAGGCAGCTTTAGCAGACTCCAAGTCGTTTTGCTCACTGTGGTATCTGCCCTCAGCCAGTAATGTAATCAACTGGGAGAGCTTACTTGCTCTATTAACCAATATCTGGGCTTCTTTATCATTGGGGGCTATGGCTATTGCCAGTTCAGCCTTATTAATAGCAAGCTCAGCATCAGAGACCACAGTAGCGGATTCGATCGCTGTGAGACTCATCTTTTTAGCCTCGACGAGTTCGTATTGCGCAACAGACTCAAGATTTTTCATTTGATCTAGAGATAATTGATAAGTGTCTATTGCCTTTTGATAGTCGCCATAGCGATATTGTCCATCTCCTTGATCCACACCTTGCAAGGCAACGCGAAATTGTAAGTCTCCCCAACGTGCAACCGCTTGGTCTTTTAACCGATCACGAATATTGATGATCTCAGCTAAGAGCGACTGAGCGTCTTGACGATACTTGGTTTTTTCGGCAGCAGCAGAGGGACTAACTGCGGGCGCAGGCGGACTAAAATCGGTTTGGCTAGCATCCGCAACCCAAGGTTCAGAAACGTAGTTAGGGAGCACAATGACAACGGCCGCAACTAAGACGATGAGCGTTATGATGACTAACTTTTGAGTCTTATTTTGATTATTCACTGGGGGTTTATTGGTCATTTATTGTCTATCAGGCCTTAGGGGGCGCCTCGTTCCTGTGTGTAGATCTTTTGCATAAGCTCCTGCCATTGCGTGTACTGCGCTTGCACCGTGCCGGTAAGAGTTATGGTGCGATCTTCTAAGGCGATCACTTGAGGCGCAATTTCCGCCTCTAACGATGAGCCCATTTCAGCGACACTTTCATCATAGGCAGCAGACTGTTGTTTTTTCTCTAGGCCTGATTTTAAGATAAAACCACCCGCCGCTGCAGTGGCAGAGCTCGCATAGGCTTCGGTAGATGTTTCAGACTGACTCCGACCGTATATACCCGCTAAAATAGAGCCGATACCTGCAATAATACGTTGATTGCCTTGTCGGTTAAGTTGCCGTGCCTTGACGACCGAATCGTAAGAGGAATGCCTGAACTCTTGGTAGGCAAAGTGCATCTGCTGGGAGAACCCATCGTAATAATCTTGCATCGTATCAATGTACAAGTAATCACGTTCTCTTATCTTTTTTACGCGCTCCAACAAGCTGTCATTTTCTGCGGGTAACCGTTGTATTTCCAAGATACCGTTTCGGCCAGGTGTAATGTATTCATTAAAAGCCTCTGGGGAAAATAGCTGGGCAAAGCGTAGTTCGGAAATGGTCCTCAGCTCAGTCGCTTTCTTGTCAGAAAATTTCTCTCGATAGGTCAGGACATCATTTGCTATTTGGATGAAAACATTCTGGAAGGGATCACCAATATTTGTTTTCGCCTTTCTGTCATAAGCTAATTTTCCCACAACCTTTTTATAGGTCTTGGCAAACCATTTTTTGCCGCTCGTATCTTTTACCTCAACATCCAGTTCTAAAGCCTCGCCATCTGACTGAATAATAGTACCTGTAATATAGACGTCAGTAATGACTTGAGCATTAGGTGTGACTCTAATAGCGCCCCAGGCCCCACTTTTTTCCATAACCTTTGCCAGTTGATTAGAAAAATAAATAGCTTCAGCAAAACGAACTTCAGGGAATACGGTGTCATCTTCGTCGGTTAGGCTAAGGCCGTCATTTAGTGTAGGTATTCCCACATCAAGCAGAGAACTTTCAGCCATAGGGCGCGAAGGCGTTTTAATCGACAGAGGCGTAGAGGAGGTAACTTTATCGATAGCTGCGAAAGTACTTTGGGCGTTAATTATTAATACCAGAGACGCCACTATAGAGACGAGTAACCGGCGAGACGGCAACCGCCTAGATAAATAACAGCATGTAAAAAGGTGAGGCATAAACTTCATTGGTTATCCCTTAGGTTCCATCTTTGATTCGTCGGTATTCATCCCACAATTTTTCTCGCAATACGGGGTCAGATTCTTGAGTGGCGGCAGCCCTTATTTGGCGCAAAACAATATCGTCCCCTTGGCCGTCATCGATATCATCTGGCAGGGGTTGAACGACGATAGCTTCACCAGATTCTGAGCTATTATTGCCTGAAGATTGTCCGCCACCATCACCAGCGCCTTCACCATCACTGTCTGAATCAGGGCCTGTTGCCGCTCGTTCCTCGATGTCAGAATCACCCTCCGCAATACTTTCCGCCGTTTCATACGGGCGTTGGTCGCTATCAGACTCAATGCTACTAGCGCCACTGGGGCTTAGTATGTCAATTTGCGCGGGTTTGTCAGATGATCCTTGACCGGCGACAGTGCTATCAAAGTCGTCGAGTGAATCATCCAGTGATTGATCGAGATCCCCAATAGAGTCCCCACCGTCAGGCGATCCAGGCGATCCAGGCGATCCAGGCGATCCAGGCGATCCAGGCGATCCAGGTGATCCAGGTGATCCAGGTGATCCGGGTGATCCAGGTGATCCAGACGATGGAGGTGACCCAGACGAACCGCTTGATTGAGGCGGCGAGGGCATCTGGCAAGATGTAAGTAGCGTCAGCACAGCCGCGAAGACAAATGTTTGTAACAAGACTCCTCGGTTAGCAGCCTTCCAAATGCCGGTATAATCTGTCTTTTTCAACCTTCAACTCCTTTGGCTGGACGGTCATAATTAACAATATGGGTTGCTTCTTGCGGCTGACGTTCAACAATACGAGGTCTAAAGCGCTTACCGCTAAAATATTTTTTCAACAGCTTCATTTCATTATCAGTTAAAGAGTCTGATTCATTGGCCAGATAAAAAGCTGAAGCGACGCCGCCCTCTGAAATAAGCATAGAGACTTGCACACTCATAGACTCATTCTCACTCGGCATAGTGTCCTGATCCTGCTTCTTTATACCGAATTCTATGATTTTTGGCTTACCAAACAAGGATTGACGAGCATCTTCAGGATCTTCATCTAAATCTAATATTTCATCGGCCAGTTGATAGGTCTTGATAGCAGATAACTTTTGACCAAACAGTAAATGCCAGTCGCCAAGATCGGCAATAACGTTTGCTTGATCATAAGGCGTTGAGTTCTCTTGCTCTATGCTCGATTGGATCACTTTCTCTAAAGCTGTCTTGCCGCGATGAAAGTGACGGTACGAGGTTCTAACTTCACTGCTTCTTCTTGAGTCTAAGCCGCTAGATACAGTAAACCCTGTCTCCCTAGGCTCACCATATTTAGTAATATGATTAGCAATCACGAAATGAAGATCCGCGATACGCCGGTAGTAAGTAGGCCCCTCTGGATGATTAAGAGAGATATTTTCATCTAAAATAAAATTCATGTCATTGGCCAGTTTTTCCGACATAACTAGATTGCTATAGCCTACCTTTGGTCGTTGTTGGTGATAGATGTTCATATGCCAGTCGATCAAGGAATTGATCACAGGGACCATGCGTTTGTCCGTACCACCATAGTTTTTTACACTTATTTGATAGGCCTGGTTAAGTGCTTTCAATGATTTTTCTTGGTTGCCAAGATTACTCTCGGTATCCGCTATAGACGTTAGATAGGGTGTTTGGGATAGGCTGTGTAGACCAAAATTAACTCGTTCTATTTGCATCCCACGCTGAAACGCGGCTAATGCGTCGGAATATTCTGTTTTTGATGCGTAAGATTTTCCAAGGCCTAGGTATAAGTCTGACAACTGTGTTGAGTAGGCACCAAGTTCTGCTTCTAAGTCGTCGATTGCTGTTAAATAGCTCTCGATAGTGTCAGTCTGATCCTGCTCGACCTGGCCTCTAGAGATTAAGGAAAACAACATTAACACTAAGAACAGAAAGCCCTTAATCATAGTGAGACTATGTCTGTACGCTAATAAGTTACTTGTACCCATGTTGTACATTTACTTCTCCAACGACAACCTTTAAGTATCAATGATTTAAGTGATAACTCAGCTCTACGCCATTTATTCCAAAATACAATACTGCCAACTAACACTTCCACCTATAAACATACTACGAAACAAGGCCAAGGGATTCATTTTTTATGATGTAACCCTCTTAAATCATACAGAAACTAAGATTGATGGCACCAAACTCTATTAATAATCATGCAAGAACGAGCTCTTAGCCGCTATCTTTATACGACAATTAAGTGAGGCCAACGTTCCCGTTTATTAATCGGCATAAGAGTGTCGGTAATTGCTGTCTTTAAGAATGGCCAGGATATCTTCGTCTAGTGTTTTTTGGGGATACTCAACAAACCGACCTATCTCCTTTTGATGCCGACTAAAAATAATGGTGGGAGTTCGTTTAATATCAAAATATTGTTCAATCTTTTTAGGTGTGTCTTTGTTAAAAGACAGAGCAATAATATCCAGTTTAGTCTCATCAAAAGAGAGGGCATCGAGTATCTTTAATAGTGCTGGCACTTCTCTCTGACTATCATGGCACCAAGTGCCCATAAAAACAGTAATCGAGACCTCGGCTAACAAGGGCTTAATTTCTTTTAGAATGTCCAGATCAAGAGTATGGGCGCCATAGTGTTGATCAAACCACTGTTTATGGGGTTGCTGTTGGAACTCAGCGAGATTAACTTTACCGACAAGATGCTCACTTGGGCCTGATTCAGCAGTTTGAGCATTCGTTGATTGTAAAAACACTAGAGATGAAAACACAATAATGCGGAGCATTTTTGACAACATATTAAAGTCCATTTTTACCGGCAATGTTACAATCATAATTGAGTTGCGTATCATAGCAACGCTTAAGTGTTTCGCTCAGCGCTTGAAGTGAAAATTAGACTTGGGTTTATAAGACATAATCAGCACCTGGTGGTATTGGGATCATTTTTTCAAAGGTAATAGATTTATGAGTAAACCATTAGAAGGGTTGAGAGTTATTGAATTAGGCCAGTTACTCGCGGGCCCATTTGCTGGTTGCATGATGGGTTATTTCGGCGCTGAGGTTATTAAGATTGAACCTCCAGGTGGGGACCCTATTCGCAATTGGCGTGAGGTTAAAGACGGCACATCACTATGGTGGCGTAGCCTTGGACGTAACAAAAAATGCATTTCGTTAAATTTAAGAACTGAAGCAGGACGGGATATCGTCAAGGAATTATTAAAAACGGCCGATGTCGTCGTGGAGAATTTTCGACCCGGGGTCCTTGAATCTTGGGGTCTTGACCCAGTTAGCTTGCAAGCTGATAACCCTGACCTCATTTATGCACGTATTTCTGGTTATGGACAGACCGGGCCCTACTCAGAAAAAGCGGGGTTTGCCTCAGCTTGTGAAGCCATTAGCGGGTTTCGTTTTGTAAATGGATACCCAGGTGAGGCGCCGGTGCGACCCAACTTAAGTATTGGGGACACAGTTTCAGGATTACATGCTGTTATCGGTATATTGATGGCATTGCGGGCTAAGGATGAGGCAAACAAAGTTGGTAAAAGTGGGGGTCAAGTGGTTGATGTCGCGCTTTATGAGTCAATGTTTAATCTTCTTGAGGCCGTTATTCCTGAATACGATGGCGCCGGTGTAGTAAGGCAACCTTCAGGCACAACCGTGACGGGAATAGTCCCAACCAACACCTATAAATGTGCTGATGATAAATTTATTGTCATCGGTGGCAATGGCGATTCCATATTTATGCGACTAATGAAAGCGGTAGGAAGGGCGGACATGGCAGAGGATGCTAAATATGCTACTAATGCTAGCCGTGTAGTGCATGAAGCCGAACTAGACCAAGTTCTTAGTGACTGGTGTAAAACACAGTCGCTGGAAGAGGCGATGACTACACTAGAAGCTAATCGTGTCCCCTGTGGCCCTGTTTATAGTGCAGCCGAAATGATGGCGGACGAGCATTTTAATTATCGCGGTTTATTTGAGCAGGTAGAAATTAACGGCGAAGCTCTTAAAATACCTGCGATTATGCCTAAACTTGCAGGCACACCTGGCGGCACAGAGTGGCCCGGACCTGAAGTGGCATCTCATACCGATGAGATTCTTGCAGGTTTAGGTATGGACTCTAGTGCTATCGCCGCCTTGAAATCAAGCGGTGTGGTGGCAGATTCAGCTTAAATCTCAATTGACTAAAACAACGATTCATTTCTCCAACTATCTGGATAATTTTATGACTATTACTTCATTCCATCCGCCGCGCCGCACATTGATGGGCCCAGGCCCCTCCGACGTGAGTGATCGGGTTCTTCAGGCTATGGCTCGGCCTACGGTAGGACACTTAGATCCTAGCTTCGTTGGTATGATGGATGAGACTAAGCAATTATTACAGTATGTCTTCCAAACTCAAAATGAACTCACATTTGCAGTATCTGCGCCGGGTTCAGCTGGAATGGAATGCTGCTTTGCTAATTTGATAGAGCGGGGTGACAAAGTTATTGTATGCCAAAATGGGGTATTTGGCGGACGTATGAAAGAGAATGTCGAGCGCTGTGGAGGCATCGCGGTAATGGTGCAGGATGATTGGGGGACGGCCGTAGACCCCATTAAAGTGGAAGAAGCATTGATTGCCCACTCCGATGCCTGCTTGCTTGCTTTTGTTCATGCAGAAACTTCAACCGGAGCTCAGTCTGATGCCAAGACCCTAGTTGGTCTGGCCCATAAATACGACTGCTTAACTATCGTTGACGCAGTGACGAGCCTTGCTGGGACCCCTCTAAAAGTTGATGAATGGGGCATTGATGCCATTTATTCAGGATCACAAAAATGCTTATCGGCGTCTCCTGGCTTGTCGCCTGTTAGCTTTAACCAGCGAGCAGCAGATAAGATTCAAAACCGCACCAGCAAAGTACAGAGTTGGTTTTTAGATCTTAATTTGGTGATGGGGTACTGGGGTGGTGAGGGCAAGCGAGCTTATCACCATACTGCGCCGGTTAATTGTCTCTATGGCCTTCACGAATCGTTGGTCATTGTGCAAGAGGAAGGTTTGGAGAATTCCTGGGCAAGACATCACAAAAATCATTTAGCGCTGCGCGATGGTCTTGAGCAATTGGGTATTAACTTTATCGTTCCTGAACAGGACCGATTGCCCCAGTTAAATGCGGTCACGATTCCAGTGGGCGTTGACGATGCTTTGGTGCGCACTCGCTTGCTAAACGAACACGACCTAGAGATCGGTGCAGGGCTTGGTTCGCTGGCTGGCAAGGTGTGGCGTATTGGCCTCATGGGCCATGCTAGTAGCCAAAAAAATGTCGATTTTTGCCTCCAAGCTCTTAAATCAGTGCTCTGATCCCTATAGGAGATTTGTAATATCAATGACGTGTGAAAAGCAATCTGCTAGAGCAAAGACGCAATCTCTATTTGATTATTTAAAACGAGGGCAGATAGAAACAGATTTCTGAAAGAGACGGAAGAAATACTTAAAGATACTAGAGAGAAACACTTCGAATACTTCTATGCTTAACGATTTTTCCATTTAATAGCGATAATAAGTAACAGTAGTAATAGTAAAACGAAAAGCATGCCCTTGTTATTATCTATCGTTGCTTGTAAACGTTTAATCGCTCCGTTACGGCCAGCCTGCTTGGCTTGGTCGTAATTGTCAGGCACCGGCAGAACGCCATTATTTTGGGTATAGCGTTCATAATCATTGAGGAGGTCAGACAAAATAGCGGGGTATTGGCTTTCAATCGCTTGTGTTTCACCGGGATCTTGTTGGAGGTTGTATAAGCGCCAACGGTTATCGTTTTGGCCACCTCGGTTAAAGGTGATCTTATAATCGCCTTTAATTAAACCGGCATTACCGCCAATTTCATATGCAATAATGTCGTTGTCGCTATAAACGGTTGCTTGATGACCAGTGATTAAGGGTACTAAATCTTTACCGGTTTGAGGCTCAATGGTTTTACCTTGGTATTTGCTGCCGGGGTGTTGGGTGCCGGCGATCGTTAAAATCGTTGGGGCTAAATCTTTAACAAATGCTTTGCTATGACTTATCTGGCCTTGCAGTTGCTCGGCGAGTATAGGCCCGCTGATAATCATCGGGACGCGCATGCCCCCTTCGCCCGAATGGAATTTGTAATGCCCTAAAGGGGATGCGGCGGCACTGGCAAAGCTAGCACCAATGGTGTTGTAACTGTAGCGCTCGCCCAGCGTTTCAATATCATTGTTGTAGCCCAGCATATGCTCCCTGATCATGGGAAAAATCGCGCTTATGGTGCCAGGATCGTTAGGTTCTGGGCCGTTATCGGAGGTGAAAATGATCACGGTATTGTCATATTCGCCGATAGCTTTTAAATACTCAATTAAGCGGCCGATATGAAAATCCATTGCATCAACCATACCCGCATAGACGGCCATGCGCTTGCTGTTAAAGTGTTTTTCCTCTGCGCTTAAACCTTCCCAGTCCAGCGTGGTATTCATGGTTTTTATGGGCGCATCGCTTCGAATCAGCCCCAAGTCTTTAACGGCTTGCTCACGTTTGGCTCGCAGTGCGCTCCAGCCAGACTGATACGTATTGAGATACTTTTCGGTATATTCTCTAGGTGCTTGCACCGGAAAATGCACAGCCTGAAAAGCCAGATAGGAAAAAAAGGGTTGCTCATCACTGCGATGGTTTTCAATCTGCTTAATGGCTTTATCGACAATAAATTCAGAGGAATAAAAATCCTCTGGCAGGGTGATTTCTTGCCCGTTTTCAAACCACAGTGTTTTTTGGTAGTGGGGTAGGTAGGATTGTTGGGTCCAGTTATCGCCGCCAGAAAAAGGCATCATAACGGTTTGTTCAAAGCCTCGGTTGATAGGCATTAGCGAGGGGTCTTCATAACCCAAGTGCCACTTGCCGGTCATATTGGTGTGGTAACCCGCGTCTTTTAACAATCTCGCAATGGTGACCACATTATGATTGAGCGTGCCGCGATAAAACGGGGAGTGTGACTGTGTCGGCGAGAGTGCCTCTGCGATATTGGCAACCCCTGCTCGGTGACTGTCGACACCGGTGAGTAACATAGCGCGGGTAGGGGCGCAGCTAGCGGAAGTATAGTAGCGGCTAAAGCGCAGACCTTCTTGTGCGAGTTGATCGAGATTGGGGGTGCTGATTTCACTCCCGTAGGGAGCGATATCGGAATAGCCTAAATCATCCGCGAGAATAACGATGATATTGGGTTTTACGGCTGAGGCTTTTACCCATGATGAGGGTGACAGCGCGGCAAGGGCTACTAAAAAAATAACAGCCTGTGAGTTAAACCTTAGTTTGGACATAAAAGCTCTTCAAAATATTCTTGTTATCCTACACGTACTTCTGTCAATGTCTGTCGGCAATAACCGCCATCATCCTGTGGGATGTCTCAAGCCCGGAATTCTGATTCTGCCCGGTTACAAAACGTTTTTCATTATCAACCACGACATGGGTAGCAAAAAAGTCTATAAAAGCCGTATTACTTTCAAAGACCACGCCTGCTTTGCGTAATTCTGTTTCCGGGTGAAGTGGCGTAAGAGCGATCCCCAGCTCTTTAATTTGCTTATCTGTCACTCCAGTCATTTTGCGGCCGGCAATTAATAATTGACCACTTTTATCTTTGGCTTGAATTAAACCTAATACACCGTGACAAACACCGCCGATGACTGGCGATAGGCTGGAATAGTAGGCCTGGCTAATTTTTTCGCCCAGCAGCTCAGACTGCCCGAGATCGTAGGCGGCACCCCAGCCCCCTGAAAGGAAAATAATATCATATTGGGTGAAGTCGATATCCGCGACAGGGATGGAGTTTTTAACTTTTGCCTGGAATACCGAGTCTTTCAGATAGCGCTTGTCTTCCGGCGTGATAATGGGTCTATTAAAAGATTCCGGGTCTATGGGGATTTCGGCGCCTTTGATACTGGCTACGTCTACATTCATACCGCCATCGGTAAAGGTGTAATAGGGATGAGTTAATTCCGATCCGAAGACGCCTGTGGCATCCCCTGTGGTTTCCCCCGGGGCGTTAAGCACACCATGGCTGGTGGTAATGATTAGTGCGCGTTTGCCCCGTAGCTCTGTAGTAGGACCGTTGTATTCAGGATGTATGCCGGCTTGATGCAAAATAGTCGGTAAAGCAATGATGACAATGATAACTAAGCCTACTAGTACGATGCCTACTTTTTTGATGGTGCTAACCATTATAAAGTCCTCTTTTACGATAATATCAATTGGCATATATTATGCCATAATATAAAAATTTTAAAGCATTTTTTTGTCGGTGACGCTAAAGAAAACTTTTAACCCTGCGATAATTATCATCGCAAGCTTTTAGATGATTGGCAGAAGCTCTTAAATCAGTGCTCTGATTACTATAGGAGATTTGTGATATCGATGACGAGTTAAAAGTAATCTGCTACAGCAAAGACACAATCTGTATTTGAGTATTTAAAACGAGGGAAGATAGAAACAGATTTATGAATGAGACGGCAGAAATACTTAAAGATGCTAGAGAGAAACACTTCGAATATTTCTATGCTTAACAGTTACAAAGTAGTTACAAACTACTCTTTATTGCTCTGTAACACTACTATGGAGTGGGAGTAGTTCAACAGAAATACGAAAGAGGAGATGATGGAACTGTAGGATTAAAGTTTCGTTTCACAATTACTCGACAACAAAATTCGCACCCACTGTCGAGTAGGTATTCGCTAGTGTAACTAGCGTAAGAACCTTCGAACCCGCCGCGAGAGTGATATCGGGGGCGCTGAAGCTGTTTCCACCGGAGGGTGTCAGCGCAACCGTGGTCGAGTCGCCGGCATTTTTAATGATGAGCCTAGCAGTCAGCTGCGCACTATCAACTTCCTCGCCATCATCGAGTAGAAAGATCTTCACCCCGCCATCAGCGATAACAAACTCGAACGACATCTCTCCGGAGATCTTCACCACACCCCCGTGTTTGGGGACGGTGCTACCGTGACCAAACACGGGCATCACAATCCAGCAAAGGCTCAGCACTAGGACTTTAAAGTAGGAATTTAGACTTTTATTATTCACAATGATCTTCCGAAATTTGAGTTGTAATGAGTTAATCATGATTTCGCATACCAGATAGACCGTATTTATGAGCTACCCGACAAATAACACGGTTTTGCAAATGAACTACGGCAGATTTTGCCGACACGGATAAACGCTATAACTAATGTTGGGGAATTCTTGATCAAGGCCTCTCCTGCACGACAGAATATTTCGACTGCTCGATTATGAAAGTAGAAAAAGGTGATTTCTACACACCAATACGGCAGATTATTTTTACTATTGGGAGTAACCTTTGCAAGGTCGAAATAATAAATATACCACGGAGAGATTACATAAGCAGTTCAACTGCCACCTTAGATCAAGCCCCGCTCTCACACGGAATGACTGGGGCTGAGGTCAAAAAACGTATCGTAGCCATCGATGTTATGCGCGGTCTGGTGATTGTTTTGATGCTGGTCGATCACGTCCGAGAGCGCTTCTACTTTCACCTGAATGTCACCGATCCGATGGACCTGGACATTACAACGGTAGATCTCTTCTTCACCCGGATGACAGCGCACCTGTGCGCGCCTACCTTCGTCTTCCTGACGGGGCTGTCGGCATGGCTCTACGCGCACCCGGCGAATAAGCCACCGCGCTCACCGAGCACATTTCTATTCAAGCGCGGTTTATTCATAATTTTAATTGAGGTCACCCTGATCAATTTCTCTTGGATGGGCAATTTCGATACGCTCTGGCTTCAGGTGATGTGGGTGATAGGCCTCAGTATGATTGCCCTAGCGATATTGGTTAAACTACGATTCTGGATGCTTGGCGTCATCGGGTTTCTGATCGTTTTTGGCCACAACGCTCTGGATCCGATCAGCTTCACGCCAGACGAGTTCGGCTACACCCTGTGGACGATTCTCCACGATCGCGGATTCCTTATCGCGGACGGTCCGGTCAAGGTAAAGGCGTCCTACCCGCTTCTGCCGTGGATAGGTGTGATTCTTTTGGGCTACTTCTCCGGGCCTCTCTATGCAAAGACGATGGACTACCTCACCCGCCGAAGACTGTTGATCGGTCTCGGTCTCGGCTGCCTAGCTATCCTGCTAGTACTTCGCGTGTTCAATATCTACGGAGAGAACCTCCCTTGGGTACAGGGTGAGACGGCAATACAAACCGTGATGTCCTTCATCAACTTTACCAAATACCCCCCCTCGCTTGACTACCTGCTACTGACCCTGGGTTGCATGTTCTTACTGCTGGCCTGGTTCGAGAGCTTGGACAATAAATTTACTGAAAGCTTGGAAATTCTGGGGTCCGCCCCGATGTTTTTCTACATCGTACATCTCTATGTACTGCTGATTGGATACAGAATCCTGTTATCCACCGTCGGACCCAACCAGGGTGAGCTTTTCGGCGTTGATCATTTCTGGATTATTTGGGTTATTTCCATCCTACTGACGCTTGCTCTCTATTTTCCAACCAAGGTCTTCGCAAAATTCAAGCACAGCACCAATATGGCCTGGGTGAAATACTTCTGATGGCTGCATCACCAGCACAGACAGCAACTGAATTTAGTCTGCGGTCAATGACATTGGCCGATGTGCCAGCAGCCTACGGTCTGACCCAACAGTTAGGCTGGCCCTATACGGAAAAGGACTGGGCCTTTCACCTAAGTCAAGGCAGAGGCTGGGTGGTCACGGACAGCGCCGGAGCCATCATCGGCACAACGCTTCTCTGGTTCTACGGCGACACCGCCGGAACTCTGGGATTGGTAATTGTCGATGAAGTTTTTCGCGGGAAAGGCGTAGGCCGGGCACTGATGGAGCACACGCTGGAAGAGGCTGGCGATAGAAAAATTTGGCTGGTGGCCACCGAAATGGCAGTCAAGCTGTACCAAGAGCTCGGATTCACCTCCCTTAACACAATCGAGCAACGCCAGGGCATACTGGCCGCGGGCAAGCCTTTACCTTCTCATAACGAGTCCATCGTCAGGGCCGCGAGAGAAGATGATTATGACAGTATTCGGACTCTCGATCGCAAAGCGGCCCGAATGGACAGGTCACGCCTGATAGACAGCCTTTTAACATCCTCTAGTAGCTACGTGCTCGAGAAGGAAGGGCGTGTCATCGGTTCCGTTCTGGTCAGGGAATCCGGCCGAGGGAAGGTATTTGGTCCGTTGATAACCTCCAACCAGGCGGATGCCAAGCTGCTGTTGTCACACGCCTTGTCGGAACACCCCGGATTTTGTCGCATTGATGTCCCAGAAGATGCTGGCGCACTGGGACACTGGCTGGACCAAAACGGCCTGCCTGTAATTGACCGGGGAACACTGATGCAGAATTCCGACAAGGAATTTCTCAGGACCAGTGGCTACCGGGTTTTTTCGCTAATATCACAGGGCTTGAAGTGAAAAATAAAATTATTCTGGCTGCATTCGCTCTGCTCTTTGCTAGTGGTCTCGCTGCCCACGGTGTGGCAGACGGCGACAAGGCGTTTCTGGAACAAGTGACGGGGATGCAGATCGGACCGTATATCTATCTCGGGGCGAAGCATATGATCACGGGTTATGATCACTTGTTGTTCTTATTCGGGGTGATTTTTTTCCTCTACAGAATGAAGGACATCACTATTTATGTCACTTTATTCGCGGTGGGGCACAGTACGACATTGCTGTTTGGTGTTTTGACAGGAACCAACTTCGACGCGTTTCTGATAGACGCAATTATCGGCTTGTCGGTAGTTTACAAGGCTCTGGATAATATGGGCGCCTTCGAGAAATTGCTGGGCTATCAGCCTAATACTAAGGCGGCCGTTCTTATTTTCGGGTTCTTCCACGGTTTTGGCCTGGCGACCAAGTTGCAAGAGTTCACCATATCTAATGAGGGGTTGGTACCCAATATTATTGCCTTTAATGTAGGAGTAGAAATCGGCCAGATTCTGGCCTTGGGTTCCATACTAATTCTCATGTCAATGTGGCGGCGTACCGACAGTTTTCGTCGGCAGGCTATCTCGGCAAACACCGCGCTAATGTGCGCTGGTGTTGTTCTGGTGGGCTTTCAGCTTACCGGTTACTTCAGCAGTGTAGGATGACACTATGAACAATAATCCGATCGATCAGATACACCCCTCTAGCAGCGAATTAGCGAAGGCCACTTTTATTGCAGCGGGTGTGGCGGCACTGTTACTGATTACGGTGATATTGCCCGCCGAATATGACATCGACCCCCTTGGTACAGGGGCCATGCTGGGACTCACAGTGATGGCATCGGAGAGAGACCCTTACGATAATGAGGTCGATTTACAGGAAATTGTTAGGGATAGCGTCACCGAAAGGGCGACCAGCGTTCTTGCCAAATTCGATTCTCCCCTGAAGAGCCGGGAATTGAAGCTTGTCTTGGAGCCCTATGATGGAATTGAGTTCAAGGCTCTGATGTTAGAGGGAGATCGGATGGTATTCAGCTGGCAGACCGATGGCGCACAGGTATATGTGGATATGCATGGTGAAAGGCTCAATGCGAGCGATGAGTTCACGAGCTACTGGAAAGAAAAACAGCTTGATCAGGCTCGGGGTGCCTTTACCGCACCCTTCGATGGCACCCACGGTTGGTACTGGCAGAACAACAGCGAATCGACAATCACGATTTCAGTGAAGGTCAACGGCTTCTTCGAGAAGTTGTATGTCCCCTAGCTAGCACTTGGCTTGTCTAATAACTTAATTTAAAAGGAGAGAGATCGATATGAAAAAGTTAATTACATCAATAGTGATGGTTATCCTAACCAGTGTCTGGGCGGCTACAGCCGCGTCGGCCCACGGTATTTGGTTTGCTGAACGCTCTACCCAACTGGCACTGATCTACGGTGTAGGCGCTGATGACCTAGATACTGTAAAGCGGCTGCACAAGGTAGAGAAAGTTAGTGGCTATGATAGTGACTGGAGCGAAATCAATACTGAACTCAAAGTAGCAGGCCCGCTTGTACTTGTGGTGGGTAATGGCTGGCCGGTGGTTGTGTCGGCGGTGATGAATAATGGTATCTGGAGCAAGACTCCAGAGGGAGACTGGCTGCCGAAGGGCAAGGACGAAGTCCCCAATGCGGTTGTTTCAGAAAAAACCTATAAGTACGCGGTTCATGTCCGTGGAGAGTTGGAGACGGCGATACCGGCACTTCCGGACCAGACCCTTCAACTTGTGCCTGTTGGAAGTAGCTTGCCAGAGATGATGGGTGACAGAATGACTTTGAAGGTTCTCTTCCAGGGCAAGCCTGCCGCGGGGGCAAAGATCAAGACCGACTTCGTGAATGACCCCGATGAAGAGCCGCAGGTCAGTGCTGCGGATGGCACGGTTACCATAAGCGTACGCAATCAAGGGCTGAACGTCATCGGGGCGACTTTCGATGGTCCGGCGGATGAACCTCTTCGCATAAACAAGATAGAGCACTTCGCTACCTTGTCCTTTGTTCTTGAGCACCTCCCGGAATAGGCGGTAAAGCAGAACCTCCAATAACTCGATGAGTAGACATTGAGGCGGGAGCCTGCTTTACGCTGACAAGTGCATAGATGAGGTCAAGAAAACTGTGCACTGCTGTTCCAGTAATTTGAAAATTTTCCAGGACACGAGAGGTATGGACGCCATAGTAAGGGTCGATGGGAACCTGCCAGTCTTCGAGCAAATCATGTTCCTGGCGGGTATTTCACTCAGTGGCTCAATTTAATCTCTTGTTGGGAGTTTATCCTACTTGTTTATCATCAGTTGTCGCTGCTGCTGGAAAACGTTTGATGGAATAATGGCCAAGGTCGATTGCGGTCGACCCTTTCGCGATGAGTTCAGCCAGAGTCTGACCCACGCCGGGTCCGATCTGAAAACCGGCGCCAGAGAAGGCGAAGGCGAAATACAGGCCGGGGGTTCTAGCGCTGGGACCTAGTACTGGCTGCCCATCGGGCATGTAGCCTTCGGTGCCGGTCCAGGTCCGGATAATATTGAGGTGCTCCAATGGCGGTGCGAGTCGGCGCACCTGCTCCATCTGTGAAACAATGTTGTCGGCTCGGACGCTGCTGTGGCCCGCCGCCGGATTGCCGGTGTTACGCGTACTGCCGCCGATAATTACATTACCCCGCGGAATCTGGCGAAAATAGATCGACTCCTTTTCTATATTACTGTAAACACCAACGGAGGGCTTGATAAAATAGCGAGTGGGTTCGGTCACTGACATGGTGGGACCGAGGCTGGTCAGCGGCACGGGTTCGCCAAATTGGCCGCAGAGTTCATTGGCCCAGGCCCCAGTACAGAGTACCAAGTTGGGCGCCCTGAACTGGGACCCATCTTCACAGCTAACAATAAAGTCTTCGCCGACTTTTTCCGCAGAAATCACGCGAGTTTGCTCAAATATCTCTGCACCAAGTCGACTGGCGGCGTTTGCGAAAGCGGGTGAAATGAAGCGCGAATTAGCATGCCCATCCATCTCGGAGTATGAGGCCACCAGCACACCGGGGGCCAGGAACGGAAATTTCTTGCGCAGGGCTTCCCCGGTGAACATCTCCAGGTCCAGCCCGTATTGTCGGGCTTCATTGGCATAGGTCTCCAGTCTGCCTGCAGCACCTGCCACGTCTTCCTGGTTGCGGTAGCACAGACGCATATGACCGGACTGAATATACTCGACGTCGGTGCCCAATAGGGAGTTGGCCTGTCGCCAGATCTTACTGGAGCGACCCGCTAATTCGAGTTGCCACAAGGGACGCCCCTGGCGACGCACATTGCCAAAGTTGGTACCGCTGGCATGCTGGCCCACGCGGTCGCGCTCGATCAGCGAGACAGAAATGCCCTGTTGACGGAGAAAGAAGGCAGTGGAGGTGCCCATCACACCTCCACCCACAATAACGACGTCGCTGGTCGCCTGTTTCATTGGGCTTTCTCGGCGAGCTTGATCGATAGTGGCTTGATTGGAGCCTGTCCCCGCTGGCGACCCACAGCCGATATCTCGGTACCTGAGCAATCGGCGATAATCTCTGCTGCTGCATTGGCGCAGTACCTGCCCTGGCAGCGCCCCATTCCTACTCGACTGAAGGCTTTGGCCCGGTTGGTCTCGTTGCTACCGGTCGCCTTGACGACAGAGCGAAGCTCACCAGCGGTGATGGTCTCACAACGACACACGACTGCATCATCGGGCAGCTTGCCCGCATGCTCGATTGGCCAGGGAAAGGCTAGACTCAGGCCGGAGGCGAAGCGGTGTGCGTTCCGCAGACGCCTTCGCAGATTGGTAACTCTTGCGTCGGCGGTTTTGATACCGCGGTCTGCCAACACGGCCCGGCCTGCCAGTTCGCCACTTAGTTCCGCGGCGTCTGCCCCGAGTATCTGAGCACCGTCTCCCGCCAGATAAATATCTCTTGCAGAACTGCGCCCGTCTTCATCGAGGTCAGGCATCCATTGTCTCGTATCATCGTTGAAGTGAAACTCACAGCCTGCTAGGTCTGCTAATTGGGTCTCCGGACGAAGATGGTAGCCGATGGCTACTGCATCGCAGTCGATATTCTGTTCTTGGTCCCACCCATCGAGATAGAGCAGCTTCTGTACGCCGAGTTGGGCTGAACCTTGAATCTCCAAAGGGCGAATCCCATGACGTAGCTTGACACCGTGACGATACAATGTAGCAGTCAGTAGCACGCCTTTCCACAGCAGACTAGGTTTTGCCAGCAGACGGGGCAGTGCGAGCACTCTACGGAAGAAACCAGAGGTATCAAGCACCGCAGCGACGCCAGCTCCATTTTTGGCATATTGTGAGGCGATGAGGTAGAGCAGAGGGCCGGTGCCCATAAATACTACTTTCTTTCCAATCGCGCAGGCCTGTGACTTCAGAGCGACTTGGGCGCCGCCCATACTGTAGGTGCCGGAAAGATTCCAACCCTTCACAGGCATGAGTCGATCGGTTGCTCCACTGCAGATGACTAGGGAATCGAAGGGCATAACTTCCAGTCTGCCTGACGTCGCCAAGTGGAGTTGGCCGCGATCTATATTCCAGACTGAGCACTCTGGTAAATAGTCGATCTTATCCTGCAGAACCGAGAAGGCCTGGTGGACCGCCAGGGCTTTTTTGGATTCGGTGCCATACAGATCACTGTAGGATCGCTTGAAGTTTTTCGGTTGCTGACGATAAATTTGTCCGCCGACGCGGTTGCTCTCATCAATCAGAGAAGGCCTTAACCCATGTTCGATCAGTGCCTCGCAACAGCGAATACCCGCTGGGCCAGCGCCGATAACAATCACGCGGGGATTAGGGGTTTCCTTTTTCATTGGCGATCTAGCTCCGCAGTAGAAATTTCCATCCCGGCCTCGATAAAGGTATCACAGGCCCTTATACGATCACCGTCGACTGTCCATACCCAACAGTCCTGGCAGGCCCCCATCAGGCAGAATCCCGCGCGAATCCCATCGCCAAACTCGGAAATTCGCAAATGGCGCTGAGTCGTCAGAATTGCTGTCATCAGGGTATCGCCTTCCAGAGCTGAAACCTTCTGACTATCCACCGTCAGTTGTATGGACTGGCGCTCCTTTTCTGCAAGCCTGACGAATCGGGCGGTCATTTCGAGGCCCTGGTGGTCCAGAGCAACTTGAGCTCTTCGTGGCTATGGTGGCAGCGTACGCGATTTCCGTTGGGGATTTGTATACTGGGTGCTGGTATTCGGTTGCAGGTGCCATCAATCCTGATTGGGCAGCGATCTAGAAAGCTACAGAGACTTGTAGTTGCTTCCTGGGCTTCAGTCACTGGCACGGCTGTTTCTCGCTTCCCTGCGCGATCAAGCCAACCTATCTCCAGTTCCGGCACGGAGTCGATTAGCAGGTCTGTGTACGGATGATAGGGCGGTTCGCGGAAATTTTCTCGTGCGCCATACTCGACCTGCTCTCCTGTATACAGCACTAGAATGTCATCGCACACGGAATGCACCGTGGATATATCGTGGCTGATAAAGAGGTAGGATACATTGAGTTCCTCACGCAACTTAGACATCAGGTCCAGAATAGCGGCCCCCACGATGGTATCAAGTGAAGAAATCACCTCATCGCAAAGGATAAGGTCTGGTTCGGCGGCCAGCGCTCGGGCCAGGTTAACCCGTTGCTTCTGTCCGCCCGATAGCTTACCACAGCGTCGATCGGCAAGGTCAGCCGGCAGGCTTACCAACTCGAGCAACTCTGTCACGCGCGTTTTAAGTGACGTCTGTTTGTAACCATGGTAAAAGCGGAGAGGTCTACTGAGGATGCGCTCCACTGTGTGGGATGGATTGAGGGCAGTATCTGCGTTCTGGAATACGATCTGAACGCGACGAAATTGGTCTTTGGTTCGTGCGGACAGTGTTGCCGGTAGCGGCTCACCATCGAGAAGTACCGATCCCTGGGCTGGAGGTAGTAGCCCAGCAATGACTCGCGCCAGGGTGGATTTTCCAGACCCCGACTCGCCAATGACACCTAAGGTGGAGCCGCGCTGCAGCTTAAAGTCAATTTCCCTGAGTATAGGGATCTCGGGTTCGCCGTCGCTGTTGATTTTACCGTAACCTGCCTTCAAGCCTCGGACTTCTAGCAGCGGTGTCGCTTTTTCCGATGACTGGGCGGCTTCCCGGATTCTGGATTTGGCGGCCTCCATAAGCAAGCGCGTGTAGGAGTCCTGGGGATTGTGCAGTACTTGCTCGCAAGCCCCCGACTCCTGTATTTCCCCGCCTTTGAGTACCACGACTTGGTTGGCCATCTGTGCCACTACCGCCAGGTCATGGGAGACGTAAACCGCAGTAATACCCCGCTGGCGAATCACCTTCTTAAAGGCGCGTAGCACGTCAATCTGTGTTGTGACATCCAGCGCGGTGGTGGGCTCGTCAAATATTATTAGTTCTGGACCTGTGATCAGTGCCATCGCGGCCATCAGTCGCTGTAATTGCCCGCCGGAGACCTGATGTGGATATCGGGAACCAATGTTGTCGGCATCGGGCAAGGATAGGGCGTGGAACAATTCAACTGCACGGGCCTCTGCTTCCGAGCGAGGCATTAGCTTGTGGATCAGGGCTGGTTCAATCACCTGGTCCATAATGCATTTAGAAGGATTGAATGCAGCTGCAGCGCTCTGTGCAACGTAGGAGACCCGGCGACCGCGAAGCCCTACTAGTTCATCTTTCCCGATACTAAGAATATTCGTTTCACCCAATTGAATCGAACCACCGCTTATAGTGCATCCAGGCCGTGCATATCCCATCAACGCCAGGGCGATAGTGGTTTTCCCCGAACCTGACTCGCCAATAAGCGCCAGGACTTCTCCTTTTGGGACAGTAAAACTGACGTCGTTGACGATGATCTTTTCGTCGCCCTGCTTGTCTGTCACTCGAACCTGGAGAGAATCTACTTTGACATGATCGCCCACCTTATGCCCCCCTCACAGAAAAGCCTTTCTCTCGCAGGCTGTCGATCAGGAGATTTACACCGATGGTCAGAGTGGCAATGGCTATAGCCGGCATAACAACTGCAGTGGCTCCCTCAGCGAGACCTGAGATATTCTCTCGAACCAGTGACCCGAGGTCCGCATCGGGTGGTTGCACGCCCAGACCGAGGAAGCTCAGGCTACTGAGCATCAACACCACATAGACGAACCTGAGTCCAAAGTCGGTGAGCATGAAGTGAATCATATTAGGAAAAATTTCAATACAGGCGAGATAAAGCTTGCCTTCACCCCTGGCCCGGGCGACCTCTACAAAGTCCATCTCATTCAGATTGACGGCCAGCGCACGGGCAATCCGGTAACAGCCTGGTGTATAGGCGACGCCTGTAATAATGAGAAGAAGGACAAAGGAGGAGCCGAAAGCCGCGATCATGACCAGCGCGAAGATTTTACTAGGAATTGAAATCAATGCGTCCATGAACCGACTGAGCAGTTGGTCGAACAGGCCCCCGCTCACTGCTGCCAGGAGGCCAAGAATTGTCCCGGCAGCTCCCGCTAATAGAGCTGCCGTAAATGCCAGACCAATAGTGAGGCGTGCTCCATGCAATATACGGCTCAATACATCTCGCCCAAGATAATCAGTGCCCAGGAGGTATTCCCCGCTCATGGCTTCGAAGACGTCGTATGACACAATTACTCCTACCTCATAAGGGGCCAGCAATGATCCAAAAACGGCGATAAAAAACCAGAAAATAACCAGTACTAGACCAAGTAACCCGCTTTTACTGTTTAGTAGATTCATATGTTATTTCCTTAGCCGGGGGTTGGATAGAACGGCACAGATGTCAGCTACCAGTACCAGTACCAGGTAAGCGGCGCAAAAGATCATGGCGCAGGCCTGGAGCAGGGGCATATCCCGGTTGGTAACAGAATCCACCATCAGGCTCGCGACTCCGGGGTAGTTGAAAATTACCTCCACAATGATCACGCCACCCAGAAGATAAGACAGGCTCAACGCGACCGCGTTGGCAATGGGGCCGATCGCATTGGGGAGTGCGTGATGGAGTGTAATCCGGGGTAGGCTAGCCCCTTTTAATATTGCCATTTCCACATAGGACTGGTTGAGCTGTTCAATAATGGCCGCCCTGGTCATGCGTGCCATTTGCGCGACGAGAACAAAGCAAAGTGTCATCACTGGCATGGCGTAAGCGCGGATTAACTCACCAATTGACGCGTCCGGAGGAGTATATGAAAGAGCTGAAAACCAGTGGAGTTTAACGGCGAAGATAAATACCACGATGGTTGCCAAAAGAAACTCGGGCACTGCAACCATGCAGAGCGTGAGAGTACTGAGGACACGATCGATACGCGAACCATTATGCATCGCGGAGAGTATGCCAATGCTCAAAGCCAGAGGAACAGCAAACAATGTCGTCAAGCCTGCGAGTGTCAGGGATTTTGGTAGACGAGTTGTGATCAGTTCCGATACTGGCATGTTGTTGGCCAGTGACAAACCCGCGTCACCGCGCAATAGGTTGCCCAGCCATGTTACGTAGCGAAGCAGAGGCGGCTGGTTTAGTCCCATGGCCTCCCGTAGTGCGGTGACGGCCTCGGGTGTTGCGCTCTGCCCTAGCATTTCCTGCGCTGCATCTCCAGGGAGGAGGTTGGCGATACTGAATACCACGGCGGATACCACGATCAGAGTCGCGGCCGAGACGGCGAGGCGTTTCAGTATTAAAAGAGGGATTTCATTCACCGGCAGGCACCCACGCAATTATCAAAAATATTTAAAATACTCAAGCTTCCCACCAAACGTGCTCTGCAAAGTTATAGCCCATCAGTCCGCCCGTAGGTATTGAACTAAGACCCTTTAGCCGTTGGTCAAAGCCGTCTATAAGGGTTATAAACACGGGGATGCCGATACCGGCCTGCTCGTGAATGAGAACCTGCATGTCAGTATACATCTGCCGGCGCTTGGCTTCGTCCATCTCGCCCCGGGCGGCGACCAGGAGTTGGTCGAACAAAGGGTTATTCCATCCCGATTCATTCCATGGCGCATCTGATTTAAAAAATAGGCTAAAAAGAAGATCGAGACTGGGCCTTGGGTTTATATTACCGAAGCCCAAAGGGTGCTTCATCCAGTGATTGGACCAGTATCCGTCGGCCGGTACACGGTTGACGCCAAGTTTTAAGCCGACCTTGGATGCTGATAGCTGTAATAGGGTGGCCATATCAACAGAGCCCTCAGCAGCAGGCGATGCGAATACGGGAAGGCGCGCTCCACTAAGGCCCGATTTTTTTAAATGGTAAGCAGCGAGATCTGGATCATAGCTGCGCTGTGGAAGGTCACTAGCAAAGTAGCGATGCCCAGGGGGTACAGGGTGATCATTGGCTACAGTAGCAAAGCCCCGAAACAGGGCGCGTTTGATTAACTCCCGATCGAAAAGGTACTTGATGGCCAGTACGAAGTCCGGATTCTCAGCGGGGTAGACATCCTTGCGCATAACCAGGTTGGTGTAGAGGCCGGAGGGCGTTTCCAGCACCTCAAAACCCTTGGTCCGGTTGATCCGTTTGGTTGATCGTGGATTGACGGCAATGACCAGTTGAACGTCACCAGATAGCAGGGCATTAACCCTGGACTGTTCGTCGGGAATGCCGATTAATTCGATTTCGTCCAAATGGGGGTGGCCGTCCCTCCAGTAGTTTTCGTTGCGTGTGACAATGGTTCTGACGCCGGGAAGAAACTGCTTGATTCGGTAGGGGCCAGTACCCACGGCCTCCCGGAACTCCTTGGTTCCATTCTTGATAATAAGGAAGTGAGAGTCGGCCAGAATCGAAGGCAGGTCGGTATTAGCGCCACTTAGTCGCAGCAACAACTCGTGTGGACCGGTCTGCCTTATTTCCTGGAATTGTGCGGCGACTGTCGCAGTCTTCGACGCTGTCGCTGGATCCTTGTGTCGTTGCAGGGAGTAGACAACATCGGCAGCTGTAAGCGGCTGTCCATCGTGAAACTCGACACCGGTCTGCAATCTGATGAGCCAGACGATATTATCTTCTGACTCAATCGTTTTAGCTAGAGCAGGCACGGCGTTAAGTTGTTCGTTGAACTGGGTCAGGCCACTGTAGACCATAAAGTGGCGCACATAGTCAGTAGACAGTGCGCCCTTGGCCGGGTCCAATGTGTCTGCGGTGGAGCTGGACATGCCGGCGACGCGAATACGACCACCCTTGCGGGGTATGCCGCGGCCGATTGATGCTGTTTGTGCCAGCACATCACCTGATAGTGATAATAGCCCGCCTGCGCCGGCATACAGGCCCGCGCCAGCAACTGTGCGGATAATTTCTCGGCGAGTCACGCCATCTGCGCTGTTATCCTTGTTTTTCATGGTCGCTCTCCGCATGCATAGTGCTGCTGGTGATCGGCTCGTTTCAGTTCAGTGCATCCAGTAGCCGGTAATAGACACCCACTGCAGGTAGAAACCAAGGTTTGCCGAAGTGTCCCGGTATCGGGGGCCAGGCTTGCCCGGCCCAAGGGTTGTGAACAGACTTTCCTTGTATCGTGTCAGCCATAATCTGGCCCATGTGGACCGCCATTTGTACACCGTGACCACTGTAGCCCATGGAGTAGTATAGGCCGTCCCGTTCTCCGGCGTGGGGGAATCTGTCAGCACTCATATCGACAGTGCCACCCCAACAGTAGTCTATACGGATATCCGCCAAGGAGGGGAACATGGAACACAGGGCGGTCCGCAGGACCTCTCCGCTTTTTACGTCAGAGCGGGGGTTTGACACAGCAAACCTAGCCCTGCCGCCAAAGAGAAGGCGATTGTCCGGTGTACGCCTGAAATAGTTACCTATATTTTTGCTCGTTACATAGGAGCGGCACTTCGGTAGCAGTGAGTCAATTTGCTGGGGGGCCAGGGGTTCCGTTACAACAATGAAGCTGCCCACAGGGATAATTCGCCGGCGGAACCATCCAAAGGGTCCGGGCCCGCTGCCGCCGGTGGCGAGAAACACCTGGTCGGCTTCGAGCTCGCCGGCAGGCATCGAGAGTTTCCAGCCTCCTGTTGATCGGGTGATACCGGTGACGGGCGTAGATTGGAAGATCCTGGCACCCGCCGTTGCTGCTCGCTCCGCCAGACCCACACCGAGTTTCCCCACGTGAAGCTGGGCGCTTCGGGGAAGCAGTAGACCCCCGTGGAAGGAAGAGGAATCAACTTCCTGTCTGACTTCTTCCGCATTTAGTAGCTTTACGCTCGGGTCGATCTGGTGGCGCAATGCATCGAAAGTTCTAGCCAGACCATCATAGTGAGATAGCTTTGCCGCGAGTTTCAGCTTTCCCGTTCGGATGAAATCACAGTCGATGTTCTCGCTTTCTGCGAGGTTTTCCACGGTATCAACGGCGGCATCGAAGGCCCTGTAGTAAGCTGAGGCGCGTTCTGTTCCGATACTCTTGCAGAGGGCGACATAATCCTGAAGGGTGCCATTATTGCATTGCCCTCCGTTGCGGCCAGAGGCCTCCCCGACAACATCTCCGGCTTCAAATAAACTCACAGTCGCACCAGCCCTAGCCAGCGAGAGAGCTGCCGACAGTCCGGTGAGGCCCCCACCAATAATTGCAACATCGGCACGCCCCTCCGGTCCATCCCGTTCCGCTTGGGAGAAGGTGGGGGCGCTGTCGAGCCAGTAAGAATGTAAACTAGTCATAGAGTCTATGCTTATTGTTAGAGGCCAACCAGTCCCGGCAACCCGCTAATATCCTTGATCACTTTGTAATTGTAGTACGAACTGGAGGGCCCATGCCCGCGATCGACGAAGACCGTGTTTTTGATACCTATATCGTGTGCCGACATCAGGTCATAGCGCAGGCTTGATGACACGTGAAGAATGTCCTCTGGGGCACATCCGAGATTATCCAACATGTACTCAAAAGCCTGCAGCCTTGGTTTGTAGGCTTGGGCCTGCTGAGCTGTATAAACTGCATGGAAAGGAGCAATCAACTTGTCCACATTTGACTGAATCTGGTCGTCCGCGGCATTGGAGAGAATGACTAGCGGGAACTCCTTGGCGATGCGGGTGAGAGGCTCTGCGACATCGGCATGAGGCCCCCAGGTCGGCACGGCCTCGTAGATATCGATTGAGTCCTGATCGCGGTATTCGATGCTCCAGCGATTGCAACTGCGAATGACTGACTGGCGAATAACCTCGTTGTAGGGCTTCCAAGAACCGAGCACCTCGTCTAGTCGGTAGGAACCGAAGTCCTTCACGAATGCCTCCATTCTTTCCGCGGGCACCCTGTCGGCGAACATCACCCTGGCCATGTCGGCCATATAAAACCGAGTAAGTGTTCCATAGCAGTCAAATGTTATGTATTTGGGACTAAAAGTAGTCATGGTATTTATACCTTCGTTGTAGATTTTGTTAGGAGAATTATTACAACATAGCTGATTCGAAAGATATCACCAATTTCATCTGTAATACACCGCAGCACAGATGATTTTTAGGAGTCAATCAGCAGAGTATGCCGCCTAGATACAACATGGTCGCGCTGATTCTCGGAGGGAGAATAGTCGGCAGAAAATGCCATAATCGGTACAAAAACGGTATGACTACTCTATATCAGAGGCGGCTACAACAGCACCGACTTCACTCTTGACCGTATTATAGTAGGAAGAAAAAACTCCTGTTGCTATTGCCAGCAGAAACGGAATCCTCCTTCGCAAGCGGGTGGCAAGAACAATACAAATGAGTACTCGCCATGACAGAATCCTTATTAAGGAAGCTTGACCGACAGCACTTGATACATCCGGTTACCAATTTAAGGGCGCACGAACAAAAGGGCGTGACTATTCTCGAGTCCGGCAAGGGCGCCTGGCTGTGGGATGCCGATGGCAACAAGTTACTCGATGCGTTTGCCGGCCTCTGGTGCTGCAATGTGGGATACGGCCAGGAGAGTATTGTCGAGGTAGCTCAGGAGCAGATGCGCCGCTTACCTTACGCTACTGGTTACTTCAGTTTTGGTTCTGAACCGGCGATTGAACTTGCGGCCAGGTTAATAGAGCTCGCGCCCAACTCTCTGCGGCATGTGTACTTTAGCCTCGGTGGCTCTGACGCCGTCGATGCGGCGATTCGTTATATCATTCACTATCACAACTCCACAGGAAACCCGCAGAAGAAACAGTTTATAGCGCAGCAACGTGGATTTCACGGTTCATCTTCCCTTGGTTCTGGCCTTACCGGACTTCCCTTATTTCATACCAACTTCGATGTGCCCAACGCTAATCAGCACCATATTCCCTGTGTTTATGCTTACCGCAGTCCTGTGGGTGATGAGCCGGAGGCACTGATTGCCGCATCCGTAAAAAGCCTAGAAGACAAAGTGTCTGAATTAGGCGCGGATAATGTCGCCGCATTCTTCTGTGAACCGATTATTGGTTCCGGCGGTGTATTGATTCCCCCGGTAGGGTGGTTGAAAGCCATCGCCGATGCCTGCAAGCGCCTCGGTATTCTCCTCATGGTAGACGAGGTGATCACTGGATTTGGTCGAACGGGCCCAATGTTTGCGTGTGACGATGAAGGTGTCGAACCTGATCTGATGACGGTGGCCAAAGGACTCACCTCTGGGTATGCGCCAATGGGTGCTGTGATGATTTCCGAAGAAGTTTATAGCGGCATTGCCGACGGTACTCAGGCACATGCTCCGCTGGGCCATGGGCAGACCTACTCTGCCCACCCCGTCAGCGCGGCCATCGGTTTGGAAGTACTGCGCCTGTATACTGAGGGTGGGTTAATCAGTAATGGCAAGAAGGTATCCTCTTGTTTTTCGCAGCACCTGCAACAAATGCTTGACCATCCGCTGGTGGGCGACGCTCGCTCCCGCGGGCTACTGGGGGCACTTGAACTGGTGGCAGACAAGGAGACAAAGCAACAATTTGATCCCTCCCTGCAACTGAGTGAACGCTTAGGCAGGACCGCCTACGACAACGGCATTATTTTCAGGGCTTTCACAGACAATATTCTCGGCTTTGCCCCTGCACTCTGTTTTACCGAGAGCGACTTTGATTTTCTGTTCGAGCGTCTAAACAAGACCTTAAACCAGTTACTTGAACAATCTGACATTAGAAAGACGGTAGCGTAACGATGAGCGAAATCACATACAAGATTGCGGTCATCCCCGGTGACGGTATTGGTGTGGAAGTCATGCCCGAGGGGCTACGTGTGCTTGATGCAGCCGCGGAGCGCTTTGGATTTACTCTCGATTATACGGTTATCGAGTGGGCGTCCTGTACTTACTACACCACGCATGGTCAAATGATGCCCGATGACTGGAAAGAGCAGCTTGCAGGTATAGATGCGATCTATTTCGGCGCGGTGGGCTGGCCGGATACGGTTCCCGATCATATCTCACTGTGGGGCTCCCTGTTGCGAATGCGACGGGAATTCGATCAGTATATTAATATGCGGCCAGCCCGGACTTTTAAAGGTGTGAGTAGCGCGCTGTCGACTCTTGGCTCGGACGATATCGATATTATGATTGTCAGGGAAAATACAGAGGGAGAGTACTCGTCGGTCGGGGGTGTGATGTTTGAGGGTACCGATCGCGAGGTAGTTATGCAGCAATCAGTTTTTACCCGCGTTGGGGCGGACAGAGTGCTCAAGTTCGCCTTTGACCTCGCCAGACAGCGTCCACGCAAAAAAATCACCGTTGCCACCAAAAGCAATGGCATGGCTATTAGTATGCCCTGGTGGGACGGGCGTGCCTTGGTGGTAGCCGAATCTTACCCTGACGTTGAATTTGATAAGCAGCATATCGATATTCTGTGTGCCCGTTTTGTCATGCAGCCAGCGAGATTTGATGTGGTGGTTGCGACTAATCTGTTCGGTGATATTCTGTCTGATCTAGGGCCAGCTTGCACCGGCACTATCGGCCTGGCGCCTTCTGCCAACGTAAATCCAACGCGAAAATTTCCCTCATTATTTGAACCGGTACATGGTTCAGCTCCAGATATATCTGGACAAAATATTGCCAACCCAGTTGGAATGATTTGGTCTGGTGCTCTGATGCTTGATTTTCTTGGTCAAAGTCAGGGCCCTGCCCGCAAAGCCCACGACGCCATTGTTGAAGCTATCGAGACTGTTCTGCAAACGGGCCCTTATACTGCTGATTTGGGTGGTCATGCTTCAACTACCGAAATGGGCGAAATAATCGCCAAACTTATTTCTAATGGAGCCTAACTAATGACATTCAGTACTTTATTGAACCTAAACCGAAAAGATTTGATTTGTAATAAAAACTTTATTAATGGCGAATGGTGTGATGCAGAATCATCTTCAATCTTTGCTGTGGCTAACCCTGCAACTGGTGAAAATTTTGCTAACACTGCGGACAGCGGTAGTGCCGATGCACAGAAAGCGGTTGATGCCGCATACAGTGCGTTTCCCAAATGGCGTGTGGTCACGACTACACAAAGAGCCAAACTGCTTAAGCGTTGGCATACTCTTATTGTGGAGCACCGCGAAGACTTAGGTCGGTTAATGAGTCTTGAACAGGGTAAGCCTCTGGCCGAAGCAATTGGTGAAGTTGATTACAGTGCCGACTACGTAGAATTCTATGCTGAAGAAGCGGTTCGTACGTCTGGCGAAATCTTGCCATCGATCATGCCCGGTAAAAAACAAATGATCGTCAAAGAACCTGTCGGCGTTGTAGCGGCTATCACACCTTGGAACTTTCCTATGGCAATGATTGCTCGCAAGATTGCCCCTGCTCTGGCAGCTGGTTGCACTATAGTTGCCAAACCTTCTGAAGACACACCATTATGTGCTTTAGCTCTTGTTAAGCTTCTTGACGAAGCAGGTGCCCCTCCGGGTGTCGTGAATATCATTTCAGCATCTCGCGATAACACCCCTGAAGTTGTCAAGGTTTGGTTAAAGGATCCACTCGTTCGGAAAATAACCTTTACTGGCTCTACTGCAGTGGGGAAATATATTGCCCGGGAATCAGCTGAAACACTCAAAAAACTGTCGCTTGAATTAGGTGGAAATGCGCCCTTTATCGTATTTGAAGATGCTGATTTGGATGCAGCAGCAGATGGTTTGATGCTCGGCAAGTTCCGCGCCAGCGGCCAAACATGTGTCAGTCCTAACCGTATTTTCGTTCATAGCGATATTTACGATGCTTTTGCTCAAAAAATGATTGATCGCGTTGAAGTTCTCAAAGTAGGTCCCGCTAGCATCGAAGATTCTACAATTGGCCCAATGATTAACGAGCGCGCTATCGCAAAAATAGATCGTCATGTACAGGACGCTATAACAAAGGGCGCAAAAGTGCTCGCCGGTGGAAAGCGAGTTCAAAATGAAATTGCACATGGGACAAACTTTTATGCCCCAACAATACTGGGCGATGCAACTGAGGATATGGTTATCTTTAGTGAGGAAACCTTCGGTCCTGTTATGCCGCTAATTCGCTTTGAAGATGAAGATGCGGTTATTGCTCAGGCTAATAATACTTCCTATGGACTAGCATCCTATTTTTATACCACTGACATGAAAAGAGTGGAACGAGTATCTGGCATACTGGAAGCAGGGATCATCGGTATAAATGTGGGGGCTGCCGCTAGCCCCTGGGCCCCGGTGGGAGGTACCAAGGCTTCTGGTTATGGCCGCGAGGGCTCGCACTATGGTATTGAAGACTATATGCATATTAAATATATGTGCCAGGGTGAGCTTGCGTGAGTCACCCGCCATTTCCAGACCTATAACATAGCAGTAGTAGAGAGCAATTAATGTCGCGCTCCTGCCCAGTAAAGCAAAATAACTCGATCTCACCATAGCAAACGGCAGATTTTGTGCTCGGCCAATAGTAAGCTAATATTTTGATATAACATAAATACTGAATACGAATGGGGGTTAGTCTGATGAATCTTTCAACTGCGGAATCTGACACCTCTGATAGGGCTCTCACGCCATCGGAGACAGTGACCAAAAAAACGTATTGCATCCATCGATGTCATGCGCGGCTTGGTCATCCTGCTGATGGTACTTGACTACGTCAGGGAACGTTATTTCTATCATCTCAATGTGTCCGATCCGATGGATCTAGCGACCGGGGCACACTGATGCAGAACTTCGACAGAGACTTTCTTGAGATCAAGGACTACACAATTTTTTCACTAATATTGCAGGCACTATCATAAGAATCGCACTGACCACCGCACTGTTACTCCTGACAGCAGTACAAAGCTACTCTGCAGAACTCAATAATGGAGTCCAGGCCTCCCTGTCCTTTGATGAACTGGAATATCACACAGAGGATGAGTCGACGGCCTGGTCGGCCAACTTCTCAATGGGCACTGATACACACCAATTTAATCTGGTATCCGAGGGAGAGCGCACTAGCGATGGACTGGCGGGGCACGAACTGCGGGCTCACTACACAAAGGCTCTTTCATCGAAAGTAGGCGTCAATCTGGGCTGGCGTGGCGATCTCCAGCCCAGTTCCAGCCGGGACTGGTTTTTACTCGGCGTTTCTTGGGATGCGCCGTTTGAACTGGAAGCAGGAAGCGCACTGTTCGTGGGAAGCGGCGGTAGATTAGGATTACGTCTGGAAGTGGAGCGCGGCTTCCAGATCACGCCCTCCTTGCTACTGACGCCAGAGGCCAAAGTAAATTCCTATAGCGAAGATGATATACAAACCGGTATCGGTTCAGGCTTATCTGAGTTGGAGCTTGCAATGCGCCTAGCCTACGAGGTCTCACCATTATTCTCCCCTTATATCGGGATAATCTGGAGGAGGCCCTACGGGAAAACCGCCGACTTCGCGCGCGCTGAAGGCGAACACAGGGGCAATGTGCAGTTCCTGATGGGTGTCAATTTCGCGCTTTGACTTTTGGAGATGAACCGAGTAATCATGAAAGTAGAGTGTCACGAGTATCTGGCAGACTGGAAGCAGGTATCATCGGCATTAATGTGGGGTCTGCTTCTAGCCCCTGGGCCCCAGTGCGTGGTATCAAGGATTCAGGTTATGGCCGCGAGGGCTCTCACTATGGTATCGAGGACTATATGCATATTAAATATATGTGCCAAGGCGAGCTCTAGTGGCTGCGCAGGAGCACAGGCGAGGTAATATGGATTCTTACCCTATTGAGATCGATTTTCCTGATATCTCTGCTTACAGTGCGGGGAATTCAGGCGTTCCTTACCTATACCGCTTTAATAGTGGTTCGCCAGGCCCGCATGTAATGATTAATAGTCTCACGCACGGGAACGAGGTGTGTGGTGCAATCGTCGTAAAGGAATTGATCGACCTTGGCCTGCATCTTCGCCGTGGAAAACTGACACTATCCTTTGCTAATGTAGCAGCCTATCAAAGCTTTGATCCGGCAAAACCTGACCGGTCCCGTTTCGTGGATCAAGACCTGAACCGTGTGTGGGCCTCAGCTGTGTTGGATGATTTGTCCCTTGATTCTGTAGAGTTGCGCCGGGCTCGGGAACTTCGTCCGGTTATAGATACTGTGGATCAGTTATTGGACATTCACTCAATGCATGAGCGCAGTGAGGGGCTGCTGTTATCAGGCCCTTTGCAAAAAGGTATCGACTTTGCCCATCGTGTTCGTCTGCCAGGAAATGTCATTGTTGATAAGGGGCATGCCGAGGGCTGTCGATTGCGGGACTACGGACCGTTTGGGGATAAAAAACAGACACAAAATGCGCTTTTGGTTGAGTGTGGTCAGCACTGGGAAAAGCGTGCAGTCTTGATGGCCAGGGCTTGCACGGCCCGCTTTTTAACACAGTCCGGTGTTATTGACCAGGCTGACCTTCCTGAACGCTGGTGGCAGGAAAATGCGCCTCAACCCTGTACTATTCGTATCACGGATGCCGTGGTTGCCACGAGTATGAATTTTCGGTTCACCGCTGATTTCAAGGGACTTGAATGCCTCCCGGTCGCCGGTACCGTTGTCGGCTGGGATGGCAGTAAGGAGATTAAAACCCCCTACGATAATTGTGTGCTGGTGATGCCGTCCTTGAGACAGTTGCAGCCGGGCGTAACCGTCGTGCGTTTCGGCGAGCCCGATACACAAAGTTAGTCTATTCAGTAGCCCCTGACACGATTAATTTCGCCTCTCATTGCCTCTCATTGCCTCTCCTGTGCAATGGCGAAGTACATTCTCCAGCAAGGCTGTGCCTCCCGTGTCAGTTTGCGTTGTGCCTGCGATGTGAGGCGTCATGATTATGGCGGGGTGTAGTCAGAAGAGGCTAATTTTCAGCGGAAGGCTCGTTTTGCATTACATCGAGCGTTGCCACCTGTAACTGACCGCTGTCAAGGGCCTCCAGCAGGCCCTGTTCGCACAAATGCTCGTCTCGACCCATGTGCACCAGGCCTATCTGGCTCTTGTGCGCCGGGACGGAGGACTTCGGGTTCCATGAAAGAGCGCGTTGTTCCTACAGGCACTGAGGTATTCTGCGATGCAGTGTCAGTGTAGCCAGCGTCACATATTTTGCCACGCAGTCAGCAATACCAGGGTCAAGCATTCTGACAACTTTCACGGCCTCAGGAATTTCAGAGATATCGAATTGATCGACACCTGCACCAATAGAGAAAATCACGCGCAGCTTGGGAAACATCGCCAGAAAGTTCTCGGGCAGCACCCAGATGATCAGGTACTCAACCTCCGCGGGGTCTCCCTGTTCTGAACAAACGTGAAATTCAAGATCTGGAATAGTGCTCTTGAATCGTCGCTGCAGTTCAGACCGATAGGAAATTGAAATGTAAAGGCTCCTGTTATATTGCAGGCCATCCGGCAGTGAGTTGTTTCAGTGATCTATTTTGAATAGTGACTGGAGCGGGTAGTGCCGTCTCACCACGGGTGACTTCAGTACAACATAGCTGAAATATTTTTCGATACCGAACTCCTTTTCCAGAACTTCTTCCATCAGTTCCTGGTAATGAGCGATTCCTCGGGTTACAAATTTTAGTAAGTAGTCATAACCGCCGCTGACGAGGTGGCACTCAATGACTTCGTCTATGGTGCTGATATTTTTCTCGAATCGAAGAAACTCCTCACGGTGATGGTCGCCTAGTGTTACCTCAGTAAAAATCATACAGGTTTCGCCGAGTTTCTCCATAGCAATATAGGCATGGTAACTGACGATATACCCGAGTTTTTCCAGACGTTTCATACGTGTCAGACAGGGGCTGGCAGAGAGCGCGACTGCCTCTGCGAGGTTGGTATTCGTAATCCGACCATTACGCTGGAGCTGCGCAAGTATATTTATGTCTATTTTGTCCAGTTTAGTATCTGACATGGATAAATCCTCCTCGTCGAGCCTCTAATTGTATTAAATTCTATTTATGGTTACCATCAATCTATTGCCGTTAATATTTGATACTGCTCAGGTGTCAATGCGGGTAGACGTTC